>Ga0302267_10007378_pt1 | contig 10804 bp, 9 predicted proteins | sample III_Bog_E1_3_FD_194555 | JGI IMG/M metagenome (GOLD analysis project Ga0302267, IMG submission 194555) | Peat permafrost microbial communities from Stordalen Mire near Abisko, Sweden - III_Bog_E1_3 | ecosystem: Environmental > Terrestrial > Soil > Wetlands > Peat | place: Sweden: Abisko... | reverse complement strand
CCCGACGCGTCGAAGCTCGGGTGGCGGGCCAGCCACTCGGCGAGCCGCCCGGCCACGAAGGGCGCGGGGTCGAGGATCCGCGCCCGGGTCGCGCTCTCGAACGCGGGCAGGAGCAGGGGGTAGTGCGTGCAGCCGAGGAGGAGCGTGTCCACGCCCTCGAGCCCCTCCAGGTAGCGGGCGACGCTGAGGCGCGCGATCTCGGTGCCCTCCCAGCCCTCCTCGACGATCTGGGCGAGGAACGGCGCGGCGCGCTGGGTGACGCGGTGGGTGCCGAGCTTGGCGATCTCGATCGGCAGCGTGCCCGAGGCCACCGTCCGCGCGGTGGCGAGGATTCCGATGTGGCCCGCGCTGGTGGCGACGGCGACCTCGGCGGCGGGGATCGAGACGCCGAGGATCCGGCGGGTCGATCCCGCGCCCGCGTAGCGACGCTGGAGGTGGCGGAGCGCCACGCACGAGACGGTGTTGCAGGCGACGACGACGAGCCGGCAGCCCTCCTCGAAGAGGCGCTCGACGCACTGCTCGGCGAAGTCGAGGATGGTGTGGCTGTCCCGCCCGCCGTAGGGCGCGCGGCCGGTATCGCCGAGGTAGAGGAAGTCGCGCTCCGGCAAGCGCTCCCGCAGGCGGCGCAGGACGGTCAGCCCACCGAAGCCGGAATCGTAGACGCCGATCATCGGTCGCGAGATCCTCCGCGGGGCGGCGCCAGGTCTCGTCGCATCGCCTCTTGTGGGCGCTTCCCGGGCGCGGGTCAAGATCCGGGGGCGCGCCGCGCCTTCGCAAGGCCGGAGAAGAATCGACGCCGCCTCTGAAAGAACCCGCCGCACCCCGACGAAAGGAAGCCCACGAGCCTGCAGCCGACACCGGCCGGGCCCGCCGCACCCCATCACGGAGGTTTCCATGTTCTCGACCCTCAAGACCGCGCTCGTCCTCGTCCTCGCCTGCTCGGCCCTCACTGCCTGCAGCGGCGCGACGCCGGCGCGCACCTACACCTCGGAGTCGTTCAGCTCGCAGGATCGCGCGGCCCGCCGCGACGTCGCCGACGCGCCGCTGAACCGCTCGCACCGCGCGCTCTGATCCGCGGCGCGGCGGCCACCGGCGGAGACAGACTCCCTTCCCGTGGCCCTCGGCGGGTCAATCGACACCGCATCTGAAAGAATCCACCGCACCCCGACGAATTCCAGCGCACCGGGCCTCACGCCGACACCGGCCAGGCCCGCCGCACCCCATCACGGAGGCTCTCATGTTCTCGACCGTCAAGACCGCGCTCGTCCTCGTCCTCGCCTGTTCGGCCCTCACCGCCTGCAGCGGCGCCAGCGGCGCGGCGCCCGCGAACGCCCACTCTTCGGACGCATTCGGCTCGCAGGATCGCTCCAGTCGACGCGACGTCGCGGACGCGCCGCGGGGCTCCGCGCGCTGATCGGCGGACTGGCGCTCACCCCTCGTGGGGCGCCGCGGCGCCTGCCGTCAGCGGAGCCGGCGCCGCCTCGTCGGCGACGATGAACACCACGAACCGCCCCCACGCGCTGCCCGCAGGGCGGTGGTGGCCCACGCCGATACCCACCGTGAGCGTGGGAGACGCGGTGAGCTCCGTGGGCAGGACGATGCGGTCGAGCGCGGTGGCCTCGGCTGCCCAGCCGCGCACGCTCCGGCCGGTGCGGTCGACGATGCGCTGGAGCAGCGCGTCGAGCGCCTCCTTCGGCGTGCGCTGACCCGCCTGCACGAGCTTCGCCGCCAGGTTCGCGTCGGCGCTGAGATCGGGGGCGAGGCGGACCTTGCCGACGCCCGCGGCGACGCGCAGAGCGCCGATGCGCTCGGCGACGGCGCCGGCGTCGCGGTCGTGGTGGTAGCCGTCGAAGAGCGCGTAGGTCGTGAAGAGGGCGCCATAGGCGTGCTCGGCGGTCACGGGCCCGACGGCGACGCGCTCGGCGGTGGGGTCGAGCAGCGTCTGCCGGCCCAGCGGGCGGGCGAGCGCGGCGCGGATCACCTCGGACCAGGAGGACGCGTCCCCGAGCCAGGTGGACACGAAGTGCGCGTCGCGCAGCGTGCCGCCCACCTCCCAGCCGGCGAGCAGGCCGAGGGCGACCTGATCGGCCTTGCCGTCGCCGCCCCCGGCCGCGGACGACGAGAAGTAGTGGGGCGCCAGCCGCACCGCGACGGCGCTCTCCTGATCGGCGAGGGTGAGCGCGGGCAGCTTCGCCTCCGCGCGGAGGCGGTTGATCTCCTGCACCAGGTCCGCCGCGGAGGTCGCGGACGCCGGGCCGCCCGAGCGGGTGAGCCTGGTGTACGCCTTGCCCGGCGTGCCCGCGGGCCACACCATCATCTCCAGCACCGTGTTGCCGAGGACCCGCCCGGGGGGCAGCGCCGAGACCGAGATCCACGCCACCTCGTCGTCGGGCGCGGTCGGGCACACGATGGTGAAGCGAGGCAGCGCCACGCTCGGGGCCACCGCGCAGGTGGCATAGCCGTAGCGCCCTCGGTTGACGAGCGCCCGCAGGGTCACCACGGGCCCGAGGACCTCGCCCTGGAGCAGGACGTCCCCCCCGGCGCCGGGCACCAGCGGCGTCCGCGCCAGGCGCACGGTCTGCGGCGCGATCGAGAGGGCGATCACCGCGCGGGCCCCCTTGCGCACGTAGGCGAGCCCCGCGTCGAGCTGCCCGTCCTTGAGCGTCCTGGCGACGAGGTCGCGGGTCTGCCCCTGGAACTGCGCGAAGAGCTTGTCGTCGGGGGCGCGCTCGTCGGCGGTGATCATCGAGAACGCGGTGCCCACGTTGCCGTTGGGCACGCCGCAGCGGGCGGCGATGAAGCGCTCCAGCAGCTCGGCCGGCAGCGCGTCGTTGGCCAGGTAGAAGGTGGCGTTCTCGCGGGCCAGGCAGCGCATCGCCTCGGTGGCGACGACCGCGGCGCCGCGCGCGGCGGCCACCTCGACGAAGAGCTTGCCCCACGGCGAGTCATCCTGGAACGGGGTGCGATCCACCGCGTCGGGCAGCGGTCCGGTCAGCTCCCAGGTGGGCACGTCCTTGGCATCGCCGTCGAAGAGCCGCGCCGAGACCGGCACCGCCGCGAGCTGGGCGAGCGCCTCGCGGGTGGGGAAGTTGGTCTGCTCCGCCGCGAGCGAGCCCGCCTTCGCGCGAGCGCTCCCCGCCGGCCCGGCGGCGCACGCGGCGAGGAGCAGGAAGGGGGCGAGGGCCGCTAACGAGGCGTGGGGGCTCATCGGGGCCGTATAGCCCCTTTACGGTCCGGGATCGCCTCGCTGCGATCGGAGGTGGGCGCACGGACGCCACAGGTGCGGCCATCGTGACGCGGGCGCGGTGCGCGCGAAGACGCCGGGGGGCATCGGCGGGCTGGCGCGAACCATGCTGTAGACGCTCGCGTCCGGACCCGACACGAGCACGACCCCGGCGCTCGATGGGGGCTCCACGGAGGACGTCGATGCTGAGAAACTTGTCGCTCTGCTTGCTCTTGGTCCCTGTCGCTGCGCTGGCCGTCGCGGGTTGCCCGAAGTCGTCCACATCCGGAGGAGGCGGCAGCGGCGGCGCGGACACGTCCAGCTCCAGTAGCTCGACGGGCACCTCGTCCTCGAGCGGGACGGGCGGGACGGGGACCGGCGGCGCGGATGGTGGGGATCTGCTCGACGCCGGCCTCGACACCGGGGATCTCCTCGACGCCGGGAATCTCCTCGATGCCGGGGATCTGCTCGACGCCGGCCTCGATGCCGGGGATCTGCTCGACGCCGGCCTCGATGCCGGACACCTCCTCGACGGTGGGCTCGACGCTGGCCTCGACGCCGGGCTGGACGCCAGCCTCGACGCTGGAGACGGGGGCGCGGCAGTCTCGCTCGGCAGCGCCGCGGCCTTCACCGTGCTCGGCGGCTCGACCGTGACCAACACCGGCACCTCGACCACCATCGTCGGAGACCTCGGCGTGAGCCCGGGGACCGCGATCACCGGCCTCCCCGCGGGCGTGCCGACCGGGGGCACCGAGCACCTCGGCGACCCGGTCGCGGCGCAGGCCGAGGCCGATCTCACCACCGCCTACAACACCCTGGCCGGGATGCCCTGCGACACCATCCTCACGGGCAAGGACCTCGCCGGGATGACGCTCACCCCCGGCGTCTACTGCTACGTCGGCGTGGCCGGCCAGCTCAGCGGCGCCCTCACCCTCGATGCCCAGAACAACCCCGATGCGCTCTTCGTCATCCAGATCGCGAGCACGCTGACGACCACCAACAGCGCGACGGTCACCCTGATCAACGGCGGTCAGGCCTGCAACGTGTACTGGCAGGTCGGCACCTCCGCCACCATCGGCGAGAGCAACATGTTCGCGGGCAACATCGTCGCCTTCGCCAGCATCACGCTGATGGCCAACACCAACCTGGCCGGGCGCGCCCTTGCGCGGACCGCGGCGGTCACCCTGGACGCCAACAACGTCGCCGTGGGGTCGTGTACCCACTGATGGGATGAGGGGCGCCCGCGCCATCGAAGCGCGGGACCGGTGCGGTAGGCTCCCCGAGGAGCGAGGGGGTGGGTCGGGGGGGTGCGGGGCGTTTCTTTCTCCGGACCGCATCCTTTCGCAGCCCCCGGTCGTCGTGGGTCCATGACGACCGAGCTCCGCTGTCTCCTGTTCACCGCGATCCTCACGGGCTGCCTGTGGATCCCGGTGGTGATCGGGTACGTCTCCGCCCGCGGGCCGCTCCGGCCGGAGGACTACCGGACGGCCCCCACCGGAAAGCTCCCCGACTGGGTGAACCGCGCCGGCCGCGCGCACCTGAACGCGGTCGAGAGCTTCGCCCCCTTCGCCGCGGTGGTCTTGATCGCGCACGTGCTCGGCGTCTCCACGCCGCTGACCGCGGCCGCGGCGGCGGTCTTCTTCGCGGCGCGCGTCGCCCACGCCGTCCTCCACATCAGCGGCTTCTCGAGGCTGATGGCGCGCACGGTGGTCTTCACGGTGGGGTGGGGCGCGTTCATGACGATCGGGGTCGAGCTCCTCCGCCGCGGGCTCTGAGCTTCAGCCCCCGAAGCCTTTCTGCCGCAGGATCTCCTCGATGCGCGCGTGGTGCGCCGCCTCCCAGGTGTCGAGCGTCTCCGCCGCGTCCTTCGCCGCGCGGGCCTGCGCTCTCTCCAGCACCGTCGCGGTCCGGGCCACCGGGACCACCACGATGCCCTCCTCGTCCGCGACCACCATGTCCCCGGGCGCGACCTCCACCCCGCCGCAGCGCACGGGGCCGTCGAGCACGCCGAGGACGTCCTTGGCCCCGGGGATGGGGCTCACGCCCCGCGCCAGCACCGGAAAGCCACGCTCACGCACCTCGGCGAGATCGCGGATCACCCCGTCCACCACCAAGGCGGCGATCCCGCGCCGCTGCGCGACCGCGCACACGTTGCCGCCGGCGACCGCGTAGCCCACGTCACCCGCCTCCACGACGAGGATCGCGCCCGGCGGGGCGCGGTAGATGGCGGCATGGAGCATCAGGTTGTCACCGGGCGCGCAGCGCACCGGGTAGGCCGGGCCAGCGACGCGCGGCATCCCGGGCCAGAGCGGCCGGATGCCGAGGTCCATGACGCGGTCGCGGGTGAGCACATCGGCGAGCGTGGTCGGGGAGAGCGCGAGGAAGGCGGCGGCGTCGGGCATGGCCGCGCAGCGTACCTCACGCGGTGCGAGCCATCCGCTACTTGAGCACCCGACCCAGCCCGACGCGCCAGCCGTTGATGTTGGCCGTCTCGCCCGTCGCGAACGGGTGGGAGAGCGTCCACGTCAGGCCGTCGCTGGAGAGCAGGACTCCGCTCGCGCTCCCGATGGACCCCGCCGCCACGAAGTGCCCCTCAATCGTCGCCGCCGTGTCGATGCGCGTCGTCCCGAGCGACTGGACCGTCCAGGTCTTGCCGTCGGTGGACAGCGCCACCTTCTCGCCGTCGTAGCCGAGGAAGCGGGTTCCATCGAAGAGGATCGTGGCCGGGCTCGCCGCGGCCCCGCCATCGGCGGCGGACTTGATCGTCGAGACGTTCCCCCAGGTCTTGCCGTCGGTGCTGGTCGTCGACTCCCCGCCGCCGACCGCGACGAAGACGCCGTTGCCGAAGGCGACCAGCTCGCCGTTGCCGGTCGTGACCGGCAGGGTGCCGTCGGTGAACGTGGTCCCGTCGTAGGTGCGGAACGCGCTCTTGTCCTGGAGCGCCACGTAGATGCCAGCGCCGGAGGCCGTCCCGCTCCAGTGACCGCCGAAGCCGTCCGCGCTCGGCATGCCGGGGAACGGCGTCAGGGTCGTCCAGGTCACGCCGTCGAGCGTGCTGTAGGTGCCCTGGTTGTCGGTGAGGAGCAGGCCCTTGGTCCCGACGTTGAGCTGACCACCGTAGGTGTCGAAGTTGCTGTGCGGGATCGCGCCCACGACCGTGAACGTGGTCCCGTCGTCGAGGCTCTGAAACACGCCGGGGAGCGTGGTGGTGTTGATGATCCCGAGGTAGACGGCGAGGTTGTTGATGTAGTCGTCACCGGCGACCATGTCGAAGAGCTGCGTGGTCCAGGTGGTGCCCTCGTCGAGGGACTGGATGATCCGGGTGTTGTCCCCGCCGACGAGGTAAACGAACCGGCTGCACGCCGCGGCCACCGCGGGGTCGCTGAGATCGACCGGCGCGGTGGTCGGGCAGGTGATCGCGGGCGGCTCCTCCGGGGAGTCCGATACAGCGTCCGCCAGGCCCGTGTCGGCGCCCCCGTCGGGTCCCACCGAGTGGCCGCCGACGCCCTCGCCGCCGCCGCTCCCGCCGTCGCTCCCGCCCGTCGCCGTGGACGCCTTGCTTCCGCAGCCCGACGACACCGCGGAGACGGCACCGACGAGGAGGACCGTCCACGCCAGGCCCACGACCCCTCTGGAGATTGCACGCATTCCTGCAGCGCTATCACCGGAGGAAACCGCCGTCGAGGAACGCACCCGGGCCTGGCGGCTCGAGGTCCAGACCGGGCACCCGCCTTGCGGGCGCGTGCGCAACGCTGGCACAATCGCGCGCAATGGTGAAACGAGACCTCCGTCGCGTCGTCGGCAGCGTGTGGATCGTGGCCTCGGGGCTCGTGTACGCCAGCGCTTGCAACCACGCGTGGAGCGCCCTCGACCTCGAAGCCAGTTCCACGAGCGCCTCCTCCGCCGGCTCCACCAGCGCCTCGTCGGGCAGCGGCGGCGCCGGGGCGGGCAGCTCGGCGTCGTCGGGCGGCCCATCTGCCGCGTCCACGGGCGGAGGCGACGCGGGCGGCGACGCGTCGGTCGATGCCGGAACCGACGCGTCGGTCGATGCCTCGGTCGATGCTGGAGGCGACGCGGGGGCGCTCCACTGCGGCGGCACGGACCTCCTCGCGTGGGATTTCTCCAGCACCCAGCCCAGCGTCTGGGGGACCTGCTCCGGGTGCGTGGTGCAGTCGGGCGAGGGGGTCGTCCCGGCGCCCGTGACGTCGGGGGGATTCTGGCAACAGGAGTTCGCCACCCCGCGGGTCTACGATCTCAGAGGTGACAGCGTCTTCGTCAAGGTCACCCAGGTCCCCGCGGTCACCACCGTGGCCGCGGCCCAGCTCTTGCTCGTGTACGACAACAGCGACGCGCTCTTCCTCCGTGAATTCGAGGGGAACCTGCTCTGCGGGTCCAGCCACCTCACCGTCGAGAGCGCGTCGCCGAGCGCGTACAATCCTGCCGTCGACGTCTACTGGCAGCTCCGCGAGACGCCGGGGATCATCCACTGCGAGACCTCGGTGGACGGCGTCACCTGGAAGGAGATCAACACCGTCGCTCTGGCCACCACCGCGCTCGCGGAGCCCTCCGCGATCCACGTCGAGTTCGGCGTGGTGATCAACGGCGCCAACACCCTGGCGGGAGAGGCCCACTTCACGGATCTCAACGGCGGGGGCACGCCGCCCGGCCACTGGTGCCCGGTCTCGGCGCTCACCGACACCTTCGGCGGGACGGGCTCGCCGGCCGGAGCGTGGGACCGTTCCTATGCGACGGGCATGTCGACCGTCAATCAGGACGGGGGCACGCTCAACCTCGAGGAGGTCGCCGGCGTCGGACCTGGCCACGTCACCTCGGCGTCGTACGACCTCACCGGCGAGCGGGTCTCGGTCGGGGTGGTGGCCCTGCCCACCTCCACCGAGGGGACGGCGAGCTTCCAGATCAGCAACGGTACGCCCAACGTGCGATGGTTCCTCCACTCGGACGTCGCCTCGTGCGGCTACCAGACCACGACGGGCACGGGCACCCTCTGGCAGGGATCGCTGCCGCCGTTGCCCGCGTTCGTCGGGATTCGAGAGTCCGGCGGCAAGGTTTACTGCACCCTTCTCCTGCCCAGCGACGGCGGGCCGCCGGTCTGGGCAGACCTCGGGTCCATCACCATGGGTCTGGACGTGACCGCCCTCGACATCGATCTTTCCACCTACGCCGCGCCCGGCAACACCGGGACCTGGGGGGCGAGCTTCAAGGACTACAACCTGCCGCCGGTGCCGTGAGCCGGGGCTCGGGGGCAGCGCGCCCCCATCCTGTCAGCCCAGGTAGCGGCGGAACCTCAGGGACGCTTCCAGGCCGGGGGCGTCAGCCGCCGTCTCCCGTCGGAGGCCAGCGGCAGGCCCGGCTCATCCATCGCCTCGCGGTCCCAGAGCTGACAGGTCACCTGCTTGTGCTTCTGGTCCAGCCCCTCGCAGTAGTTGGAGTAGATGCAGCGCCGCACCTCCTCCCCGCGGCCGAGCCGCAGCTTGAGGAACCAGTCCGGGTCGGCGAGCGACTGGCGTGCCGCCCCGATGAGGTCGGCCTCGCCGCGCTCGAGGATGCCCTCGGCCTGGTCGAAGGTGGAGATGCCCCCGGCGACGACGGTGGGGGTGGAGAAGCCGGCCGCGCGCACGGCGGCGCGGATCTGGGCCTGCTTGGGCACCTGGCGGGCGAAGGGGCCGCGCTCGTCGGAGAGGGCGGTGGGCATGCACTCGTAGCCGCTCGGGCCGGTGTAGGGATAGGCCACGTCGCCGGGTTTGGGCTGCTTGGCGTCCTCGAACTTGCCGCCGGTGGAGAGGGAGAGGAAATCCATCCCGGCGCGGGCGAAGGCGACGCCGAAGTACCCGGCGTCGTCGACGCGGGTGCCTCCCTCGATGATGTCGTCGCAGAGGAAGCGGCAGCCCAGGGTGTAGGCGGCGCCCACGCGGTCGCGCGCGGCGGCGAAGACCTCGAGGGGGAGCCTGACGCGATCCTCGCGCGGGCCGCCGTAGCCGTCCGAGCGGGTGTTCAGCGCGGAGAGGAACGAGGCCATGGTGTAGGCGTGGGCGAAGTGCAGCTCGACACCGTCGAAGCCGGCCTCCCGCGCGCGCGCGGCCGCGTCGCCGAAGAGCCCGGGGAGCGCCCGGGGCAGCTCACGGATGTGAGGGAACTGCACGTCGGTGACGCGCTCGCGGAAGCCGTAGCGGAGCGCCTCGGTCTCGCGGCGGTCGAGGACCGTGTCGAGCGTCTCGTCGTCGAGGGCGAGCAGGCGCGCGCGGACGTCGCCCTCGGTCGCCTCGCGCCAGGCGTCGTCGCCGAGCTGCTCGGCGAGGTTCTTCCGGTGCGCGTCGGTGACCTCGAGGAAGCCGCCCAGGTAGCGCTCCTTCTGCGGGCGCTTGCGGATGCGGAGAAAATCGATGATCTGGATGAGCACCCGGGTCCGCCCGCGGCTGCGGCGGTGCACGGTCTCCACCAGCGAGGTGAGCCCGGGGAGGAAGCGGTCGTGCCCGATGCGCAAGAGCGGCCCGCTCGGGACGTCGCGGATGCCGGTGGCCTCCACCACGATCACGCCCGGCTCGCCGTCGGCGAAGCGCCCGTACCATTCGAGGACGTCGGGCGTGACGAAGCCGTCCTCGGTGGCGCGCCAGGGCACCATCGCCGGCACCCAGGATCGCTCGTGGAGCGAGAGGCCGGAGGCGAGCGTCAGCGGGGAGTAGAGCCGCGCCCCGCTGGCCTCGACCGCGCTCGGCGCGCGGAGGACGGGGAGCTCGTGGCGGATGCGTTGCGGTGGCTTCCACATGGACTGGAGTCTCCCGGCGTGGTGCCTACTGGACCTCGCGCGCGTGGCGCTCGAGGAGCCCCTTGGCGATGATGAGCTTCTGGATCTCGGTGGTGCCCTCGTAGATCCGCAGCGGCCGGATCTCCCGGTACAGCCGCTCCACCTCGCTCCCCAGGCAGACCCCGGCGCCGCCGTGGAGCTGGACCGCGCGGTCGATGATCCGCTGCGCCGCCTCGGTGGCGAACATCTTGGCCATCGCGGCCTCGGTGGAGACGCGCCCCGCGGTGGTGGTGTCGCGGAGGTGCGCGGCGCGGGCGACGAGCAGGCGCGCGGCATCGAGCTCGGTGGCCATGTCGGCCAGCGCCGCGCGCACCATCTGCTGCTCGGCGAGCGGCACGCCGAACTGCCGGCGGCGCGTGACGTGCTCGATCGACGCCTGGAGCGCGCTCTGCGCCATCCCGTTGGCAGCGGCGCCGACGGAGATGCGGAAGGCATCGAGCGTCTCCATGGCGAGCTTGAAGCCGGCGCCGACCGCGCCGATCACCGCGTCCGCAGGCACCCGGCAGCCGGTGAGCCGGAGGCGGCCGATGGGGTGAGGGATCGACATCGGGATGGGGGTGAGCTCGAGCCCGGGGGCGTCGCTCTCGACGAGGAAGGCGGTGATGCCCTTGCGGCCCAGCGCCGGGTCCGCCCCCGCGAAGATCACGTAGTGGTGGGCGATGGGCACGTTGGAGATGAGCGTCTTCTCCCCGTCGAGCACCCAGTGATCGCCGTCGCGCCGGGCGGTGGTGCGCAGGGAGGCCACGTCGCTGCCGGCC
>Ga0302267_10007365_pt1 | contig 10825 bp, 8 predicted proteins | sample III_Bog_E1_3_FD_194555 | JGI IMG/M metagenome (GOLD analysis project Ga0302267, IMG submission 194555) | Peat permafrost microbial communities from Stordalen Mire near Abisko, Sweden - III_Bog_E1_3 | ecosystem: Environmental > Terrestrial > Soil > Wetlands > Peat | place: Sweden: Abisko... | reverse complement strand
CTCGTACATGCCCAGCTCGACGCGCTTGGGATCGACCAGGATCATGCGCACCTGCTCGGGCGTGGAGCGGTAGAGGACGGACATAATCATGGCGTTGATGGCGACGGACTTGCCGGAGCCGGTGGAGCCGGCGATGAGGATGTGGGGCATGGCGGCGAGATCGGCGGTGACGATGCGTCCGTTGATGTCCTTGCCGAGGGCGATGGCGAGCCTGGATCGGGTTTTGGCGAAGGATTCGGACTCGACGACATCGCGGAGCCAGATGGTCTCGCGGGCGTGGTTGGGAACCTGGATGCCGACGGTGGACTTGCCGGCCATGCGCTCGATGAGGATGGATTCGGCGGCCATGGCGAGGCAGAGGTCGTCTGCGAGGCCGGTTACGCGGGAGTACTTGACGCCGGCGTCGGGGTGGAACTCGAATGTGGTGACGATGGGGCCGGGGTTGATCTGGGTGACCTGGCCGTTGACGCCGAACTCGGCGCACTTCTGGACGAGGGTGCGGGCTTCGGCGCGCAGAGCCTCCTCGCGGACGACGGGGACCTCATCGTTGCGGAAGAGGAGCGAGGAGGGCGGGAGCTTGTATCCGCGGATTGACTTGGGGGTGATGGTGACCTGCTTGATGTCTGCGTCTGCGCGCTTGCCGAAGGCGATGGAGTTGGGCGGGGGATCCGGGGCAGGTGCAGGCTCTGCAATCCCACCCATGCGGTGAGACTGCATGGATGGGGCACCCGGGGGTTGCGTATGGCGCGCGGGAGGCGGCTCGGGGAGATCGAGGTGCGCGGTCTCACCGGTGCTGCGAGCGCTGAGCGGGGCGGCGGCTGCGGCCAGCTCCGCGGCGAAGGGCGCGGCGGCTGCGGCTGCGGTGCTGAGCGCGGTGGCAGGGGGTGCATCGACGTGGGTTCGCGGCATGGACTGCCAGACGGAGGCGGGGGCTTCGTCGGGCTGGAGTGCGGCGGGATCGGGCGGCGTGGCGGGCAGGGCCGGTTTGCGGCGCTTGCGTCCCAACCAGCCGAAGAGGCCTCCCAGCAGCGTGGAGTGGGCGTTGGAGTCTGCCACGGGCTTGTGCTGGAGATTCAGCTCCAGGGCTGCCTGATCGAGGGACTGTTCGCGGCGGCTGGTGAAGACTTCCTGGGCTGGTTCGAGCGTGAGGACGGGCCCGAGCGTGAGGGAGTGTTCCAGCGAGGCTGCGGAGTCGGACTGCTGTCGCAGGGCGCGCTTTTCGGCTCGTGCGAGGGCACGGCGCGCGCGCCAGTTGTGCAGGCGGTCGAAGAGGCTGCGCACGAGGGAGAAGTGCGTCTGCATCCACTCGCGGGCGGTGTGGAAGGTGAAGGTTGTGGCCAGGTAGACGGACATTAGCACCATCAGGGCGAGGACGATGGAGGCGCCGGGCAGGTTGAGGTATTGGACCATGGCATCGGCGAGGAGGCGTCCGGTGACGCCTTCGATGGGCAGGGCGTGACGCCAGAAGAGGGTGCGCGGAAGCAGGCCGACGGCGGCCGGGGCAAAGACGATCCACAGGCCGAGGCCGAGGAGGCGCGCCATTGCGGAGCCGGCGGGGCGCTGGCGCATCCAGCAGAGGCCAAGGCGGCCAAGGACGATGGGAAGGAAGAAGGCTGCGATGCCGATGGTCTGGAGGATGAGATCGGCGAGCCATGCTCCGGCGAGGCCGGTCCAGTTGTGGGCAGGGCCGGCGGCCAGGCGCGCGGCGAGTCCTGCTGAGGCGTGCGCTCCGGCGGCGTAGTTGCCGACCGTGTTTGCGGAGGGGTCTGTGGGGGTGTATGTGGCCAGCGCGAGGAAGAGCAGGCTGGCGAAGACCAGCACCACGAGGCCGAGTATCTCGTTGAGGCGGCGGTTGCGGGTTGGAGTGGAGACCAGCCTGAGTGGTTTCATGGGGGCAAGCGCGGAATCTGGTCTGCGTTTCGTTCACGTTTCGCCCGCGGCCGGACGCGCGCCAGTGTGGCGGACGCCATGACGCGGAGCTGGACGCGGACAGACGAAAGGCCAGGAACCGCTAGAGCTACCCCGATTATCCCAGAGCGGGAGCGGGAAAAGAGAAAAGTTGCAGGTGTGGACTCAGGATGCAAACCCATGGCCGTGGGAGGCATCTATCCTTCCAGCAGTCGCTGTCCGGGAGTTTGTCTTTTGGGCGGAGCTGAGAAGTAATGTTGGCTGGGAGGGGGGCGCGGGGTTTTCGCGATTTCTCCCGCTCGCCGCTGGTGCAGGAGAATCGCGACCAGCCAGCGGACCCCGACCCAACCAACGCTCAACAGCGCGCCGCGCTGCACATTGCATGAATGAAGGGAAATCGACCATGGGAACGGATGCAGCAAGGACCTATAAACTGGAAAGCGCTTTGAAGTCGGTAATCAATGTTCTGGAAGACGGGCAGAAGGGCATGGCCGAGATTGGGGAGCACCTGAAGGACGAACGGCTCAAGATATATTTCCTCGCCGAATCCTTGAAGCGCGCCAACTTCCGGGGCGAACTGGAGAACGAACTTCATCGCCACGGCGTAGCCGATGTTCACGAGACTGGCACGGCGGCGGGTGTGTTGAATCGTGCATGGTCTGAACTGAAGGCCAAGCTGGGAGGCGGCGACCCTATGCTGCTGGAGACCGCCGAGCAGGGTGAAGACGAGGCCGTGGATGTGTACAAGGATGCGCTGGACCAGGAGTTGCCGCTTCCGCTGCGGCAGTTGCTGACCGCGCAGCAGACGCAGATCGTCTTGTCGCACGACTATGTTCGCGAACAGCGTGACGCGCTTCGTTCGAAGTAAGTTCCAGTCGAAGCAAGTTCCAGACTGAAGGCCCCCTGTTCTGCTCTGAGGCAGGAGGGGGTCAAGTGCGCGCGCGGGAAGCCGATAGAAGAATGTGAGACGCAAGAGCAAGCGATTCTGCGTGGATGACGGAGCCAGGGCCGCTGTGTCGGCGCGCGGTACAGAGGAAGCCTGAAATGAATCTGAGGAAGTTGGGATTGAAGTCGAAGATTGGGATTGGATTTGGATCGCTGCTTGCGATCATCGCGGGGATGGGCTTTGTTGGTTACCGGTCGGCGGTGGTCAACGAGCAGCTCTCGCAGGAAGCCCGGAGCGACGCCAGGATGATGTCCCATGACCACGAGATGCTGGAGGCGTTTTTGCTGCAGCGAGTGGGCACGCGCGATGTACTGATGGGCAGGGACAATGAAAGCACGCATTTGTTTGAGCGAAGCGAGACTGAGTTTCGCGATGCAACGGAAGCGCTGCAGCCGCTGCTGACGACGGACGCAACTCGCGATCTCTACGCGCGGGTCGAGGCTGCCGATTCCAACTACACTCGCCGCAACGATCAGGTGGTTGCGCTGTACCGGGCCGGAGACACAAAGGGAGCGATGGAGCTATTCAAGGCCCCGGAAGCGTTGCTGGCAACCACCGCACTGACGAACGCTCTGAGCGATATGACGGCGCAGGTTGAAGCTGACCGGCACGATGTGCTGGTCCAGCAGGCCACGACGAACGCCTGGACAAAGCGCCTGATGATGATCCTGGCGCTGGCCGGCCTGGCGATCGGATCGGCGATTGCTTTTGTGATTGCGCGGTCGATTATTCATGCGATTCACAGAATGTCGGCGATGATCGAGAGCGTCTCGTCCAACAACCTGGTGGTGGAAGACATGGAGGTGGAGAGCGACGACGAGATGGGCAGGGCGGCTCAGGGGCTGAACAAGATGAAGAACAGCCTGCGCTGCGTGATGTTGTCGATTGCGTCGACGGCGGAGAATGTTGCGGGATCGAGCCGGGAGATTTCTGCGACGGCGACGCAGGCCGCCGACAGCGCGGAGAACCAGAAGCAGCAGGTAGGGCAGATCGCGACGACGATGCAGGAGATGGCTGCGACGGTTCGCGAGGTCTCGTTGCACTCGAATACGGCGGCGAACTCCGCCAAGAGCGCCGCCGAGAGCGCACGCGAGGGCGGCAAGATAGTGGAGGACGTGCTGGATCGGATGCGCGGTATCGCGCAGTCGGTGCGTGAGTCGGCGGCGAAGATCGAGCAGTTGGGGGCCCGGTCGGAAGAGATTGGCAGGATAGTGGGCGTGATCGACGAGATAGCCGAGCAGACCAACCTGCTGGCGCTGAATGCGGCGATCGAGGCCGCGCGCGCGGGCGAACAGGGGCGTGGATTCGCGGTGGTGGCGGGCGAGGTCCGGCGGCTGGCGGAGCGGACCGCAACCGCGACGCAGGAGATTGGGATGATGATCGAGAAGGTGCAGTCGATTACCGTGGATGCGGTGCAGCAGATGCGCACCGGCACGGCGACCGTGGAGCAGGGCGTGGAGGCAACCAGCAAGGCGGGCGAGTCGATCCAGCGGATTATCCGCGAGGCAGATAAGGTGGGCACCATGGTGGCGCAGATCGCCAGCTCGGCAACGCAACAGGCGAGTGCGACCGAGCAGGTGACCACCAGTATGGGCCAGATCAATGATCTTGCCATAGAATCCGCCGACGGTTCACAGCTTTCGGCACGCTCCTGCGAACAACTCTTCGACCTGGCGCTGGGACTGCAGAACATGGTGGCCCGGTTCGACGTGGGCCAGCGCGAGATGAAGGCGGGAAAACCACAGCTAGTGGCGAAGATGGAAGATGCGGCCTGAGAGGATTTGTTTGACGGCAGAGTAGGCGACGTTCAACGGCCGTGAGATGGGTCTGGAGTGGGGGCGGTGGAGAGATCGACGTCGAGGCGGGCTGGGGCTGGAGTGTCGCAGTTTCCATCGGGGGCGTAGGTGCGACCACAGGCCTGGGTGATGGAGCCGCGGCGGGGTGATTGCGCAAACTGCCATGCGGCGTCGTCGGGTGTGCCGCTGAGTGCGACCGGGGGCGGCTGGAAGACGCAGCCGGGCGCGGGCGGGCAGGCATCCTGGGCGACCCAGAAGGCGATGGGGTGGAGGTGGCCGGCGTCGACGCGGGCACGAATGTCTTGAATTGTGGTGATGGTTACTGGCTTACCGTTGGGGCCACGGCCATCGGGGACGGGCTGGCCGCTGGCGTAGACGCCGGGGAGATAAGCGGAGCGCGCGACGGCTTCGGTCCATGCGAGGAGGTAGTCGGCCTGTTCGGGGAGCAGGCGTCCGCCCTCTTCCTGGTCGAGGAAGAGGATGGCGCCGGCGGGGAAGCCCTCGCGGATGGCGGCGGCGATGGCGGCGGCGGCGTCGGTGTGGGCGAGCGTGGCGGGGGAGCTGTTGCGAAGGGATGCGTGGGTCAGTTCGGAGTCGAGGCGGCCGTTGGCGACGATGAGGAAGCCGAAGCCGGCGCGGAGGAGCGTTTCGCGCTTGCCGAGCCAGGAGTTGTGGGTAGTGCGGGGCGGGTTGGTGAGCCAGTATCCGGTGAAGGCGAAGCGCTTGCGCAGGTTGGGGAGGGCGGCGTCGCCGGGGTAGTCGTTGCGGTCGAATCCGAGATAGGCGGTGGCGGGGGCTGGGGGTGTCTGGGAGGGTGTCTGGGCGAGGGCAGAGGCGGCGGCGAGAAGTAGAGCGAGGATGAGGAGGCGCAAAGGGGAGGCTCCGATAATCGAACCAGCCGGGGTGGGTTCCGGCTGTGCATTAAGGGTACGCCAAGACTCTGGGCAAGCGATGGGGGCTTGTGCTACCTTTCAACCCATGAGTACAAACCTGGAATGGCAGACGATCGACCCGCGATTTCCCATTGGACCCTATGCCAGCCCCGGCAACGTGGCAGCCGCCGAACGACGCGACGCGATTGCGACGCTGGAAGGGCTGCCTTGCCATCTGCGCGACGCCGTCGAGGGGCTGGACGAGAGCCAGCTCGACACGCTCTACCGCGAGGATGGATGGACGGTGCGGCAGGTGGTTCACCACGTTGCAGACAGCCACATGAATGCGTTTATCCGGCTGCGGCGGGCGCTGACCGAGGATTGGCCAGAGATATCGCCGTACGACGAGCAAGCCTGGTCGATGCTGATCGATTCGAAGACGGCACCGGTTGGGCTGTCGCTGGACCTGATCGAGGGACTGCACGCGCGCTGGGTGCAGGTGCTGAAGTCGCTGACCGTGGACGAGTGGGAGCGCGGCTTCAAGCACGCCAAGATGGGACCGATGACGATTGAGGCGTCGACGCTGCTGTATGCGTGGCACTCGCGGCACCATGTGGCGCACATCACACACCTGAGAAAGAAAAAAGGCTGGAAGTGATGGATTGCAGGAAGGTCTTTGTTAGACTTTGCTGCACATGAGACAGACGGGAATCCCGTCCGCTGAACAGACGCCGGAGCAGATTGCGGCGGCGCTGGAGTGTTTTCTGGCGGAGCACGCGAAGGCGGTGGTGACGGAGGAGGGGAAGGTCCTGTTCGACATGCGGGCGGCGAAGTATTCGCTGACGACCGAGCATGGGCGATGCACGCTGCAACTTTGGAGCGAGGAGCGGAACATCGTTCGGCGAGTGACGGCGGCGGTGGAACGGGGCGCGTTGCGGGACCGGATGCTGCGGCTGACAACACAGCGATTTGGGCAGACGCGGCCTGGGTCGCTGGAGATTCTGGCGGACCGCGACCGGCGGACGCCTTCGACGCGCGAGGCGACGCGGGTGCGCTATTTGCGCGCGCTGGAGCGGGTGATGCTGCGCGGCGGCGGGAGTGGGGATGCGTGGGGCGAGTGGAAGGCTGAGGGCTTCCGCACGGCGATGGACCTGGAGAAGAGCTTCGGGCCGGCGTATGCGCGCGGCTCGCTGGTGCATGGGCACGAGGCGTGGGCGGCGATTGCGGTGAACGCGGAGGAGACGCAGGCGACCGTCGACGGGATATTGACGCTGGGCGTGCTTTGGCTGGCGCATTGTAGAGAGAACGCGGGCGGGAGAAGGCTTTATCGTGGGCTGCGGCTGATTGTGCCCAAGGGAATGGCGACGCTGACGGCATCGCGGCTGGCGTGGATGAATCGGGACGCGGCGCAGTGGGAGCTGTGGGAGTTCGACGAGAAGACCGAGGAGATGGAGCAGAGAGACGCGGCGGACCATGGGAACCTGACGACTCGGCTGATCCATGCGCCGAATGAGGAGGCGGCGCGGGAACGGTTCGCGGAGGCTGCTGCGCGGGTGATGGCGCTGGTTCCGGAACGGATGCGCGAGGCGGTGGAGCAGAGGATCCAGAGCGGCGCGGAGATGACGTTCCGGCTGCATGGGCTGGAGTTTGCGCGGGTGCGGATGGGATATGCGGGCGAGAGCTTCAACCGCGTGCAGGAGATTACGTTTGGCGCGGGGGCGAACGAGACTCCGCTGACGGAGGAGAATGCGGACGATCTGCGCGAGCTGGTGGGGCGGCTGTTTGCGCGGCGCAGCGAGAGCGGCGACAAGCGGGACGTGCTGTACCGGATGCAGCCGGAGCGATGGCTGGAGAGCGAGCTGCGACGGGACGTTTCGCTGATCGACGCGCATCTGGACGCGGCGCATGTGTACACGCAGGTGCCGGCGTTTGCGGCTTCAGACCGAGGAATGCTGGACGTGTTGTCGGTGGATAAAGGAGGGCGGCTGGCAGTGATCGAGTTGAAGGCGGACGAAGACCTGCATCTGGCGTTGCAGGGGCTGGACTACTGGGTGAGGGTGCGCTGGCATCATCAGCAGAATCCCGATGCGGGGAGCGGGTTGGGGGAGTTCGAGCGGCATGGGTACTTCGGGGGGGTGCGGCTGGCGGAGGGCGATCCTCGGCTGTACCTGGTGGCCCCGGCGCTGCGGGTGCATCCGGCGACCGACGTGGTGTTGCGGTATCTGTCGCCGCGAGTGGAGTGGGTTCTGGTGGCGATCGATGAGAGATGGCGGCGGCAGATCAAGGTGGTTTGGCGGAAGCGGAGCGGGGTGTTGAAAGAGCCTGAAAGATACAATCATGGGAGTGGTAATGTTTGATTGGGACGAGGCGAACCTGGCGCACATTGCCAGACAAGGAGTTACTCGTGAAGAGGTCGAGGATGCGATAAGCATTGCGCCAATCGACCTGATGCGCCAATACTTATGAAGACGAAGACCGGTTCGTTCAGTTGGGTGTTACTTCGGCTGTTCGGGTATTGGTAGTTATAACAACGTGGAGAGGCGATTTGATTCGTGTCGTCCCGGCTTATCCAGCACCTGCATTGCTGCAACGGCAATACTGGGAGGAACGGAGGCAGATATATGGAGACTAACGATATTAAGCGGCCCCCGCGTTTTGCCAACGAAGGTGAAGAAGCCGAGTGGTGGGCTGCAAATCCAGAGTTTGTATTGCAGGAGTTCGAGCGAGCGAAGGCCGAAGGACGGCTTGGACATGGCACCGTCATACGGCTGGCAGCAGAGCGCAGGACGGCGAGCGGCAGGGTCGTCGCGCTGGATGCGACGGACATAGAGATTGCGAGCAAGCTGGCGGAGCGCAAGGGGATCGAGCGGGAGGCTTACTTGAAGGAGCTGGTCCATACTGCACTCCTGAAGGAAGCTGAGTCGCTCGATCAGTCGTCAGCGGCGTAAGTGGCAATCCCTCCGATGGCGTTTTCTGAATGAGGTTGCGCTCAATGGCGCAGAATCTGACCCAGCCTGTATGCACGGCGGGTTAGGATAACGGACATGCGAATAAAATGGGCGGCAGGCAAGTTCCATCCTCATGAACCGGCACATGCGGAGGCGCTGGCAGGGACAGCGCTGGCATCGTTCGGAGCGCGTGCGGCGGCGTTTGCGATCGATTATTTTCTGGTGGCGCTGGCGTATTCGCCGCTGTACATCGGGTTTGAATATGTGCTGTTGCGATTGCACGGTGTGGCTGCAAAGGACATCAACATACACGTGGATGTCGGATGGCATGATATTGGCAGCCTGGTGGCGCTGGTGGTGTACTGCGGGCTGCTGGCCTACTGGTGGAATGGGCGCACGATTGGCAAGCGGCTTCTGAAGATCCGCGTGGTGTCGCTGGTGGGTGAGCGGATTACGCTGTGGCAGTCGGTGGAGCGCGCGCTGGGCTATGGTGCGTCGGCGTTGGAGGGCGGCTTCGGATTCTTGCAGTACTTCATCCACGGGAACCACTGCTGCGTACATGACCGGATTGCGGAGACGATTGTGGTGAAGGAGCGGCGTCCGGCGAAGGATGCGGTGGCTGTTGGGACGGAAGATCGTTTGCAAGATGAAGTGTGAGGCTGGAATGTTCGAGCGGAGTGCGTGGTTCGGGTTGTTGTTGATGGTGGGAGCTGCGCTTGGCCTGGCAGCGAATGCGCAGGCGGCGCGGACGAAGACGAATGTGGACCGGGGATGGAGGTTCCTGCTGGGCGATGATGTGCGGGCCAGCGATGCGGCGTTCGACGACAGCCGGTGGCAGTACGTCAATCTGCCGCACTCGTTCAGCGAGCCGTACTTTCGTTCGCCGGATTTCTATGTGGGATATGGGTGGTATCGGCGGCACATTCGCGTGGATGCGGCGGTGGTGAAGAGGCAGGCATCGCTGGAGTTCGAGGGCGTATTTCAGGACGCCGAGGTTTGGGTCAACGGGAAGCGCGCTGGAGAACACCTTGGTGGGTACACCGGATTCTCGCTGGATATTACCGGCGATCTGCACGCGGGCGACAACGTAGTTGCGGTGCGGGGCAACAATCTTTGGAATGGGCAACTGAATCCGCGCTCGGGAGAGCATGTATTCAGCGGCGGCATCTATCGAGACGTCTATCTGGTGACGACGGCGGCGGTGCATGTGCCGTGGACCGGGACGTTTGTGACGACGCCGAAGGTCTCGAATGATGCAGCAACAATCGACGTGAAGACGGAGGTGCGGAACTCGTCGGGTGCGGCTGCGACTGCGGTGTTGAAGACGGTGATTCTGGATCCGGCGGGGAGGCAGGTTGCCCAGTATTCGACGGAGCAGAAGATCGATGCGGGCGCGTTGGTGACGGTGGAGCAGAGCGGCGTGGTGAGTGGGCCGAAGCTGTGGTCGCCGGAGACGCCGCGGCTCTATATCGCTGTGAGTCGCATCGTAGTGAAGGGCGTGGTGCAGGATGAGTTTCGCACGCGCTTCGGAATTCGCTGGTTTACCTGGACGGCGGACGATGGGTTTACGTTGAACGGGAAGCACCGCTACTTCCACGGGGCCGACGTGCATCAGGACCACGCGGGCTGGGGCGATGCGGTGACGGACGCGGGCGCGCGGCGCGATGTGGCGATGGTCAAAGAGGCGGGATTCGACTTCATTCGTGGGTCGCATTATCCGCACAAGCCGGCGTTTGCGGATGCCTGCGATGAGCTGGGCGTGCTGTTCTGGTCGGAGAATGACTTCTGGGGGATCGGCGGATACAAGGGCGATGGGTACTTCAACGCCAGCTCGTATCCGACGGTGGAGGCGGACCAGGCCCCGTTTGAGGCGCATGTGTTGCAGAGCCTGGCGGAGATGATTCGCATCAACCGGAACCATCCGTCGATCATTGTGTGGAGCATGTCGAACGAGCCTTATTTTTCGCCGGCGGCGGTGATGCCGAAGGTGCGCGCGCTGCTGGCCAAGGAGGTGGCGGAGAGCCATGAGCTGGACCCGACGCGGCCTGCGGCGATTGGCGGGGCGCAGCGCGGAGGGATCGACCTGATCGGCGATGTGGCGGGATACAACGGCGATGGCGCGCGGCTGTTTATTCATCCGAAGGTGGCGAGCGCGGTCACGGAATACGGATCGGCCAAGGAAGATCGACCGGGGACTTACGATCCGCATCTGCGCGATCTGGCGGGGCAGCCGGAGTTCGCGTGGCGCGGCGGGCAGGCGATCTGGAGCATGTACGATCACGGGTCGGTGGCGGGAGCAGAGGGGACGACGGGAATTGTGGACTACTTCCGGTTGCCCAAGCGGGGCTGGTACTG
>Ga0302267_10007360_pt1 | contig 10830 bp, 7 predicted proteins | sample III_Bog_E1_3_FD_194555 | JGI IMG/M metagenome (GOLD analysis project Ga0302267, IMG submission 194555) | Peat permafrost microbial communities from Stordalen Mire near Abisko, Sweden - III_Bog_E1_3 | ecosystem: Environmental > Terrestrial > Soil > Wetlands > Peat | place: Sweden: Abisko... | reverse complement strand
CCTCGACGGTGCCGCCCCCGACGTGGTGGCCCGCGTGCACCAGGCGGCCGACGCGCTGGCTGCGGCCGGCGCCCGGGTCGAGGAGGTCTCGGTCCCCGAGGTCGCCCACGGGCTCTCTGCGTACTACCTGATCGCCCCGGGCGAGGCGTCGTCCAACCTGGCCCGCTACGACGGCGTGCGCTACGGCCTGCGGGTCGACGCCGAGGACACGGTGGCGATGAACACCGCCACCCGCTCCGAGGGGTTCGGTGCCGAGGTCAAGCGCCGCATCATGCTCGGGACCTACGTGCTGTCGGCCGGGTACATGGACGCCTATTACAACCAGGCCCTGCGGGTCCGCACCCGGATCATCGAGGGATTCGCCACCGCGTATGCGCGTTGTGACGTGCTGCTCGGCCCGACCGCCCCCACCACGGCGTTCGCCATCGGCGCCAAGGTCGACGACCCGCTGACCATGTACCTCTCCGATGTCTGCACCATCCCGTCGAACCTGGCCGGCCATCCGGCGGTCAGTGTCCCCTTCGGGCCGGGTGCCGACGGACTGCCCGTCGGTGTCCAGCTGCTGGGTCCGGCCCTGTCGGAGGGCACGCTGTTCAAGGTGGCGGCCGTGGTCGAGGCGGCGGCTCCCGAGCTTCCCGCCCCGAGGATCCCCGCCGGAGCGGCGTCATGAGCTGGCAGATGGTGATCGGACTCGAGGTCCATTGCGAGTTGCGCACGGCCACCAAGCTGTTCTGCGGCTGTCCCAACATGTTCGGCGACGAGCCCAACACCAACGTGTGTCCCAACTGTCTGGGCCTGCCCGGCTCGCTCCCCGTGCTCAACCAGCAGGCGGTGGAGCTGGCCATGGCCATCGGCACGGCCCTGCACTGCGAGATCCGACCGTCGACGTTCCACCGGAAGAACTACTTCTATCCGGACCAGGCCAAGGACTACCAGATCAGCCAGTACGACGAGCCCCTGAACGTGAACGGCTACCTCGACCTCCCCGACGGGTTCCGGGTCGGCATCGAACGCGCCCACATGGAAGAGGACACCGGCAAGACCACCCACGCCGGCACGTCGGGGCGGATCCACGGCGCCGACTACTCGCTGGTGGACTACAACCGCTCCGGGGTACCGCTGGTCGAGATCGTGAGCGCCCCCGACATGCGCACCGCCGACCAGGCCCGTGCCTACGTGACCGAGCTCCGGGCCATCCTCGTCGCCTCGGGAGCCTCCGACGGCAAGATGGAGGAGGGTTCGATGCGGGTCGACGCCAACGTGTCGGTCCGCCGCACCGTCGACGACCCGTTCGGCACCCGGTGCGAGATCAAGAACCTGAACTCGGTGCGCTCCCTCGGTCGGGCCATCGAGTACGAGGCCGAACGGCAGATCGCACTGATCGAGTCCGGCGAGGCGGTTGTCCAGCAGACCCGCCACTGGGACGAGGGTGCCGGGCGCACCCAGACGCTCCGGTCGAAGGAGGACGCCTACGACTACCGGTACTTCCTCGAGCCCGACCTGGTGCCGTTGGTGCCCGATCCCGAATGGATCCGGGCGGTGGGGGACACCCTGGGGATGATGCCGGCCGAGCGTCGTGCCCGCCTGGTCGCCCTGTTCGAGGGGTCCGGTGGCGCCACCGACGCGCAGCGTGACCAGGTGACCACCGTGGTCGACCTGGGACTCGACGACCTGGTGGTGGAGGCGGTGGCCGGCGGGGTGGGTTCCGCGTTGGCTCTGGCCCGCACGGCCAACGAGGCGGCGACCGATGCCGACGCGGCCCGGGCGCTGGATCCGAAGACGTTCGTGGAGCTCCTCAGCCTGGAGGCATCAGGATCGCTGTCGGCCACCCAGGCCAAGGCGGTGCTCGCCGAGTTGTTCGCCCAGGGTGGCGGAGATCCGGCGGCCATCGCCCGGGACAAGGGATTCGAGGCCATGTCGGAGGACTCGTTGGCGGCCACCGTGGCCCAGGCGGTCGCCGACCATCCCGACGAGTGGGGACGCTTCCTCGACGGCGACGACAAGCTGGCCGGGTTCTTCACCGGTCTGGTCATGAAGGCCACCCGCGGCCAGGCCAACGGCAAGGCCGTGGCCGCCGAACTGCGGCGTCTGCGGGGCTGATCGGGGCGCGGCCACGTCCGCGCCCACGTCCGCGCCGGGGTTCAGGGTGTGGGCGCCCAGATGGGCAGCTGCAACAGGTCCGCCGCATCCGGCAGGGGGCCGTCCGCCAGGTAGGGCCCGCGGGAGGTGACTCCCAGCCGGGTGATGTAGACGGGCCGTGCCGGGATGTCGGGCTGGGGGGCAAGTGACCGTCGGGGGCTGTAGAGCATCCAGATCCCGGCGGGATCGTGGAAGACCGACGCCTCACCGGGTCCGAGGCCCTGGAAGTTGGACGCCAGCAGCGGGCCGGGAGTGGTGTCGGCGCACGGTCCGGCCGGGCTCTGGCACCGGGCCGCCCCGATGGCGTAGTCGGGGCTGTTGTACCAATTGGCCGAATACACGACCCAGTAGGCGCCGTCGACCTCGACCATGTCCGGCGCCTCGACGATGGTGCCCTGCCAGGCCCGATCGGGGGAGAGCAGGAACGACGGGGTCCCCAGCAGGTGGGTGCCGTCGGCCGCCAACTGCTGCGACCACATCTTGGTGGGGGTGGTCGCCCCACCGATGTTCTGGTCGGACTTCCACAGCATCCACGGGGTGCCGTCGCTGTCCACGAAGACCCGAGGGTCGATGGAGCCACCCTGGTCGAGCTGGCAGATCAGTGGGGTCGGCGAGGCGGTGAACGGGCCGGTGGGGGACGCGGAGAACGCGCTCCCGATGCACTCGGTGTCCGGCTCGTAGTGGGCGAGCATGGCCGTGAAGTAGAGCGCATAGGTGGAGCCGAACCGGTGCAGGTCGGGTGCCCAGGTGAACCCGGGGCTCGCCCATCCGGGCAGGACCGGCAGGGCATCGACCGGGGTCGACCAGTGCACGAAATCGGTACTGGTGGCCAGGGGCACGTTCACCGGGTCCCCGGCGGTACCACCGCTGGTGACGAGCACGTAACGGCCCGCGGCCACGGTGAGGAACGGATCGGACTCGTCGAGCCCCGCCGGCACCTCGGTGCCGGGGGCGATCGGGATCCGGTCGGGCGGCGGAGCGGTGACCGACCCCGACGTGGCCGGCGACGTCGGACGGTGGGAGCCGACCGTCGGCTGTTCGTCGGCGGCTGCGTGAGCGGCGATCGGGTTGAACGGGACGGCGACCAGGACGACCAGGACGGCCAGCGCCACTGTCGTTACCGACAGGGTTCGCCGGACTCCCCGGCGCCTCATGTGGGGACGGACGTCTCCGTCCGTCCGTCCCTCGCCCCCGGTGGTGCTCATCGACGCACGCGCCCTCTGCCTCTCCTACCCGTGCCCCCCGGCACCGCCTCGCACTGGGGCCTGCGGCTGCCCAGGCTATCGGTCCGGCGGCACCCGTCGGGGGCGTCCGTTCCGGCGTCGGAACCGGTGCCGGAGCCGGTGTGGGCCTGGGGAGTACCGGTGGAGATCTTGGGCGATCCTGGGGACGGACCGGGAAATGTAGAGGAAAAGCTCAGGATTTCGCGCGGCGCTCTTGACCCTTGGACGGGCTCGGTTCACAGTGTCTCCAGTTCGGGAAGCCGAAGCCCTGAGAGGCTCCAGATACGGTCCGGGGTGCAGCCGCAAGGCGGTACCGCAGGACGAGGCTCGGAGTGTCGGATGGGCCGTAGGTGACCGACAGGTGGTCCGGGGACGGGCCGGGGTACCCCTCCGGGGGTGGTCCGGTGCGGTGCCTGGGACACGGCCGTCCGACACGGTCGGGTTCCAGGTGGAGCCGAGCCACCGTGTGCGTGGCCCCGAGGAGCTGGTCCGGTTTCGGCCGTCCGGTTACTCGGGGCTGCGTCGCGTCCGGGGTCGGGTCGGTGGCCCACGGGGGTCGGGGGCGTGGCAGATGTGGAGACTCGGTGCCGGGGGGAACTCAGTGGCGGTGGGACCTCAGTGGCGGTGGGAACTCAGTGGCGGTGGAGACTGACGGCGGCAGGCTCCACACCGTCCATCCCGCACGGGTCGGCATCGCCGTCGAGGCACCGTTCGCACTCCAGTTCGAGAGTGCTGTGGGCGATGCCGAAGGGTACGGCGATGGCGGCTTTGACGTGCTCCCCCACGACCTGGGCCTCCTCGAGGGTGGGGTGCCCGGTCAGCACCAGGTGGGCGGAGAGCACCCGCATCTCGCTCGACAGGCTCCACACGTGCAGGTCATGGACCTCGCCCACGCCGGCCACCCGGGCCATGGTGGTCGTCAACCGCTCGAGATCGACGTCGACCGGTGTGGACTCGAGCAGGACGGCCACGGTGCTGCGCAGGATCCCGACCGCCTGGTAGGCGATCACCACCGCCACCACCAGCGCCGATGCCGGGTCGAGCCAGGTGGCCGACGGGAACGCGAGGAGGAGGGCGGCCGCCACCACGACGGCCAGGGAGGCCAATGCGTCGCCCACCATGTGCAGCAGCGCACCACGCATGTTGAGGTCGTCGGACCGGTCGCGGAGCACCAGCGCGGCGGCACCGTTGACGAGCAGGGCCACCGAGGCCACGACCACCACGATCCCGGCCCGCACCGGCTGGGGGTGCCCCAGGCGATGGATGCTGTCCACCACGATGAGCACGGTCACTGCGGCGATGAGGATGGCGTTGGCCAGGGCGGCCAGGATGGTGGCCCGGTGATTGCCGAACGAGCGGGCCGCCGTGGGTGGGCGGAGGGTCAGTCGGACCGCCACCAGGGAGAGGGCCAGCGCGCCGACGTCGACGGCGTCGTGGCCCGCATCGGCGACCAGTCCGGAGGAGTGGGCCCGGATCCCGAACACCACCAGGGCGACCACCAACCCGGCGTTGAGGGCGAGGCTGACGGCCAGTCTTCGTGATCGGTCCATGGATGCTCCTCCCCACAGACTACCGGGGCGGTGCGCCAGCCCGCTTCCCCGGGGGCCCATGTCCGGTAGTTGCGGGGGAGGAGGCGGCGGACGAGGAGGTTGCCCTCGCACGGGTGTGGACTGCCCTGCTCGGTAGCATGTCGACCCATGGAGGTACTCGCGCTCTACCTGCCCCAGTACCACCCGATTCCCGAGAACGACCGCTGGTGGGGCAAGGGGTTCACCGAGTGGACCAACGTGACCAGGGCCCGGCCCCTCTTCGCCGGCCACGCCCAGCCCCACCTGCCCGCTGACCTCGGCTTCACCGACCTACGGGTGGCCGAGACCCGCCAGGCCCAGGCCGACCTCGCCCGGGCCCACGGGGTCACCGGATTCTGTTACTGGCACTACTGGTTCGCCGGCCACCGGCTGCTCGAACGTCCCCTCGACGAGGTGGTGGACTCCGGCCGGCCGGAGTTCCCCTTCTGTGTCGCGTGGGCCAACCAGTCCTGGTCGGGGATCTGGCACGGTGCACCGGACCGGATCCTCATCGAGCAGACCTATCCCGGGCCGGACGACGACCGGGCGCACTTCGCGTCGCTCCTGCCGGCCTTCTGCGATCCCCGCTACATCCGGGTGGGGGGACGACCCCTCTTCTTCGTCTACCAACCGGGAAGCCTGCCCGAGCCGGCCCGATTCGTCGAGACCTGGCAGAAGATGGCGGTCGATGCCGGCCTCGGTGGACTCCACCTGGTGGCCTGCCTCGGGGAGTCCCCCTATCGCGACCAGGTGGCCGACGGCTTCGACGCCGGCGTCCTGTTCCGGTACCCGTTCGCCCGCACCACCGAGGCCAAAGTACGCGAGCGGCTGGTGAACCGGGGTCTCTCCCGGGGTCCGAAGCGCTTCCCCTACGCCGACGTCCTGGCTGACCCGCCGCCCGAGTTCACGGGGCCGATCATCCCCGCCGTGTATCCGAATTGGGACAACACCCCCCGGTCGGGTCGAGGAGGTGTGGTGGCCACCGGTGCCACTCCTGCCCGATTCGGGGCCCACGTGCGGCGTGGGCTGGAACTGGCGGCTCGGCTCCCCGTCGATCAGCAGGTCCTGATGATCAAGTCATGGAACGAGTGGGCCGAGGGCAACTATCTCGAGCCCGACCAGGAGACCGGGACCGCTCGGCTCGAGGCACTGCAGTTCGAGCTGTTGCGGGCCGGCCTCGGCGCCCGGTGACGACAGGAACCCGACGGGACACGCTCCGGTGGCTGGCCGCCTGGGCGGTGGTGCTGGGGTTCGTGGTCGCCGTCGTGTTCGTGGTGGCCACCGCACGGTTGTTCCTGTGGCCTCCGACCGATGCACCCGCCCACGTGGACGCCATCGTCGCCCTCGGTGGCGACCCGGGGCAGTTGCGGGCTGCCAAGGCGATCTCGTTGGCGGAGGCGGGCTTCGCGCCGGTGGTACTCGTCTCACTCGGTGGCTACCCGCCGGCACCGTGCCCGAAGGCCAGGCCCGGCATCCGGGTGGTGTGCTTCCGCGCCAACCCGCTGGACACCCGGGGTGAGGTCGAGTTCGCCGCCTCCGAGGCCCGACGTAACCACTGGACCTCGCTGATGATGGTTCCCGAGCGGGACCAGGCCACCCGGGCCAGGATGCTGTTCCGCCGGTGCAGCGACATCCCGCTGGTGGTGGTGCCGGTCAGTGCCCACGGCACGACGCTCCTCGTCAACATCGCCTACGAGTGGGCGTCGTTGGCCAAGGCGTTCGTCGTCCACACCAGCTGTTAGGTCGCGCCTCCCGGCCCCTACCCCGGCCCCGGCGCTGACTTCGACTGTGGCCCGGTGCCCCGCACCCTGCCGGCCAGGCGTCCGACCTCGAGCTTTCGCCGGGCGGCGAAGCGGTGTGCCTTGGCGTAGGCGACGGTCGTCCACGGTTCGGGTTGGACCTCGAGTTCGGCCGCCCCTGCGGACCGGATCTCCTCGGCCATGGTCAGGTACGAGCGCCGCCGGTAGTGCCGGAGGTGGTCGGTGAAGTCGTCGCCGGTGGTGATGAAGGTCCGTACATCGCACACACGTGCCTGGGGGAGATCGGCGACCACCTCGTCGAGGGCCGCGTTCATCACCTTGTGGTGCAGGTGGCGATCGGGCTCCTTCGGGTTGTCGAGCGGGAACTCGGCTCCGTTCACCAGGACCAGGTTGGCATGCTCGGGGATGACCCCGGCCAGCCAGGCGATGTTCTCCTGGAACCGTTCGGGGGTGATGCCGCCGAGCGGTTCGAAGGACTCCGCGAACCAGGCGAACCAGGCGTCGTCCATCGACTCGCGTGCGTGGCGCTGGACCAGTCGGGCCCGATGGGCCGGATCGGTCACGTCCAAGGTGTACTGGTTCCAGGGAACCACCAGCCCGGTCGAGCGGTGACGGTAGAGGCCCTGGGTGTAGTCGGTCAGGACGCTGAGGACCAGGGTGTCGTAGTCGGGGTCGACCACAGCGGCAGACCGGTACGTGCCGGCATCCACGAGGGGGAGTATGGCGACCAGGTCCGCCTGGTCCTGCGTGAGCCCGGTCGCCGACTGACGGAGTGTCTCGGTGTGACCGGCGTGGATGAACGCCCCCGTCTCGCCGGGGTGGGCGAACTCGGTGACGATGTCGCCACCGAGGAAATCTGCCGTGGTGCTCAGGTCACACCCACCGACGATGAGGATGCGACCGGTCCGGTCAGGTCGTTCGGCCGCTGGCCGGGTCACCCGCCCGTCCCCTGTCCTGTCGACGGAGAGCCCGGAGGACGGCATCGCCCCGTCGACCAGTGTGATCCAGTCGACGGAACCGGACAGCGTGGAGGCCACATCGCCGACGACCTCGAGTTCGGGCCGACCGAGCCGGTCGTAGAGCCACTGTTCGACGCCCATGCCCATCACACGGCACGAGAACAGGAAGTCGCTGAGCGCACCCGTGCGCCGGTCGAGGGCGTAGAAGCCGCAGATCCCGTACTCGCCGTAGCGGTCGGACACCTCGAGGTAGCCGGACACCATGTCGGGATCGGCCACCATCTCGGCGAACTCGTCGCGACTCAGGCGCCGTTTGGTGAAGTTGAGCTGGTTGGTGCGAAGTGCCAACTCGTGGAGTCGGTCGGCCTCCGGCGCCGTGTCCTCGTGGACGGCCACGCGGATGTCACACGTACGGAGGAACTCCTCGTGCGAACCCGCGGCGGACCGTCGGTCGACGAGCTTGCGTTCCAGCACGCGGTACTGGGCCAGGCGGGTGAGGTCGGCATCGTCCTTGCCGGTCACCTCGGCCATGTCGAGCAGCTGGTCGAGGATCGCCGGCCCGGCGACCTGGAGCCCGGGGGCGAAGTGGACCGCCTCGCCCAGGTTGGATGGGAGGTCGTCGACGAAGAGCACGTTCTCGGGCCGGAGCTGGGCGTCCTCGATGATCTGGGCCACCCGGGGGCCCTTCGGCGTCCAGTCGACCCGCGCGAACACGAACTCGTCCCACAGTCCGGCGGCCTCCAGTTCACGGCGCACGGGACCCTCGTCGTTCTTGGAACAGATGGCATTGACGATGCCTCTGCGGTTGAGGGTGCGCACGAGCTCGGACCGCGACGCGTCGATCTGTACCGGTCCCTCGCTCAGGGTGCCGCGCCAGAAGGTGTCGTCCAGATCCCAGATCACCAGCTTCACGGGAGCGGACAAGGTGCCGGTCGAACCGGTCATCGGCCGTCGCACCGCCGGGCCGAAGGGCCGACGCCTCGTGTCCGGCCCGGAACGGCACCCACGGCGCCAGCCGGCGACCCCGGACCCCTCCACGTGCCTGCCACGTACCAATCATCCCACAGGGCCCCGATTGCCTCAACGGCCGGATCGCCTCAACGGCCGACGACCACCCGGGTAGGTTGTCCACGTGTCCAGCGGAGATGGTGCAGGGGACCCGGACGAGGGGGGCCGACCGGGCGGCCGATGGGCACGGTACGGCAGGATCCTGCGGCGAAATGTCCGGGGCATGCGGGACGTGGCCGACATGCGGTTCGATCCCACCTACCGACGGCTGGCGGCCGACTACCACCTGCCCGACGGATCCCGACGGGTCTACTGCCACCACATCCGCAAGACCGCCGGTACCAGCCTGTTCCTGAGCTTCCTGTCCCTGGGCGGCGAGGACCCGATGGACGTGTGGCGGCGCATCAACGGGGCACGCCTGCCGCGCACGGTCAGCGGCAGGTACGCCTTCGCGTCGGTGCACCGCAAGCTGCTGGCCGAGGGCGACTACTTCTTCGCCAGGGCCCACCGGCCGGTCGTGGAGCAGCCCCTGGCGCCGGACACCTTCACGGTGACCGTCCTGCGTGACCCGGTGGCCCGGGTCCACTCGTACTTCGACTACCTGGTGGTCGGCGACACCCCGGACGCCCCGGGCCGTGTGGCGGAGCGGGAGCGCCGCACCGCCTACGACGGCTTCGACGCGTTCCTCGACCGGGTACCCGCGCCCCACCTCTTGAACCAGCTCCACACGTTTTCGACCACGTTCGACGTGGCCGAGGCGGTCGACCGGGTGGCGGCGTGCTCCAGTGTGTTCTTCACCGAGGGCTACACCGACGGCCTGGCCGATCTCGGTGCCCGGTTGGCCGTGCCGCTCACCGTGCACCGTGCCCGGGTCACCGGATCACGGTCGAGCTTGACCGACAGCCAGCTCGAGCGCCTGCGGGCCATGCTCGAGCCGGAGTACGAACTGCTCCGTCGGCTGTCTGTCGGAGGGATCACCGCCCCGACCCCGAAGGACTGAGCGCCCCGGCGGCGGACGGAGCGCCGGCCGGACCTACGGCAGGTCGTCGACGACCACCTGCTGGTGCTCGAGGTCCCGACTGTTGGCGATGGCCACGGCCGCGAGCTGCGACCGCACTTCCAGCTTGCGGAGGACGGAACGGATGTGGGAGCGCACGGTGGTCAACGACACCACCAGCTCGTCGGCGATCTCCTGGGCCCCCCAACCCTCGGTCAGGTAGAAGAGCACCCGCCGTTCGCCCGCCGTCAGACCGAGCAGTGCCCGGAAGTGGGCCGGGAGCCCGAGCTCGGCCACCTGCCGGGTCTCCTCGGGGGAGCACCCGTCGAGCGAGCGGAGTGCGTCGGCCAGGTGGTCCAGGGTGAAGAGTGGCAGCGCTCCCTGGGCGACACAGGCGGCCAGGGAGCCCGCGCCCGCGCCCGCGCTGACGGCCAGGACCATCGTCCCCTTGTCCACATAGGCCGTGGTCAGTCGGGCCGGCAGGCCCCAGGCGCCCTCTGCCCAGTTCGGGGACCGTCCCACCCATGCGCCGTCCAGCACCAGGACCACCAGGTCGATGTCTGCTCCACCTACGGTCATCGGCTGGGGCTCGTCGGGCGACACGACGGCCACGGTGGTGCGGCAACCCAGCTGTTCCGCCACCGAGAGCGCGGTCATGGTGGGGAATCCCGGTCGGCCTGCCTCGGTCGCCATCGGATCCACGACCAGCACGCAGAGGTCGGATCCACGCGGGCCGGTGTCGCCGGCACTCGGGACGACGGACGGCGGCGCTGGCATCAGGCGCGCCGGACCGGCCCCGTAACGCTGCACGGTGCGGCGGTGGGGCACGGGATGTCCGGGGCGCCGGCGAACGGTCGACGGCACGGGCAGCGCTTCGTCGACCGTCACCACGGTGGTCGCATCACCGACGGCCGAGGCGGAGCCACCGAGTGCCCGTGCCGAGGTACGGGCGGCAGAGCGGGCCCGTCGGGCCACCCGGGCGGCACCGTCGCCGACGACCGGCGCGGCCATGCCCACCGACACGGTCAGTCCGGCGGCGGACGGCTCGCAGGACAGGCCGGGTGCGATGGCGCGGGCGAGGCGGTCGCCCAGGTCCTGGAGGGACACCACGCTCGCCTCGTGGCCGAACTGGACGACCAACGTGGAGGTGTTCACCGGGCAGACCCGGTCGTCGGC
>Ga0302267_10007350_pt1 | contig 10843 bp, 10 predicted proteins | sample III_Bog_E1_3_FD_194555 | JGI IMG/M metagenome (GOLD analysis project Ga0302267, IMG submission 194555) | Peat permafrost microbial communities from Stordalen Mire near Abisko, Sweden - III_Bog_E1_3 | ecosystem: Environmental > Terrestrial > Soil > Wetlands > Peat | place: Sweden: Abisko... | reverse complement strand
ATCGTCGGCATGGCGGCCACGCCTGACGGCAATGGCTACTGGCTCGTGGCGTCCGACGGCGGCATCTTCAGCTACGGCGACGCGGCGTTCTTCGGCTCCACCGGGGGCATGCATCTCAACAAGCCCATCGTCGGCATGGCGTCCACGCCTGACGGCAATGGCTACTGGCTCGTGGCGTCCGACGGCGGCATCTTCAGCTACGGCGACGCGGCGTTCTTCGGCTCCACCGGGGGCATGCATCTCAACAAGCCCATCGTCGGCATGGCGGCCACGCCTGACGGCAATGGCTACTGGCTCGTGGCGTCCGACGGCGGCATCTTCAGCTACGGCGACGCGGCGTTCTTCGGCTCGGCCGGGAGCCTCCCTCTCAACAAGCCCATCGTCGGCATGGCGTCCACGGTTGACGGCAACGGCTACTGGCTGGTGGCCTCCGACGGCGGCATCTTCAACTACGGCGCCGCTGACTTCTCCGGATCGACCGGGGGCATGACGCTCAACAAGCCGATCGTGGGCATGGCGACCAGTTTCGACGGCAAGGGGTACTACCTGGTGGCATCCGATGGCGGCATCTTCAGCTACGGCGACGCCACCTACTTTGGCTCGACCGGAGGCATGACCCTCAACAAGCCCATCGTCGGCATGGCCTTCAGTGGCGTTTCCGGGGCCGCGAGGAAGTTGGCTTTCTCGACCCAGCCGGCGGGCGCAGACGGAGGAACTGCCTTCTCCACCCAGCCGACTGTCACGATCCAAGACGCGGCGGGCAATCCCGTCACGACGGACACTTCGAATGTCACCCTGGCACTCGCGCCCGGGTCCCCCAGTAGCGGCGGTCCCGGCACGCTCTCCGCCTGCACGTCGACAGGTGGGGTCAATGGCGTGTACTCGTTCAGCGGCTGTGCCATCGACAAAGCGGGGAGCGGCTACGAGCTCGTCGCCACCGACGGAACGCTCACCGGCACCACCAGTGCGCCGTTCTCCGTGGGTACCGGACCGGCGACCCACCTCGCCTTCACCACCGAGCCGAGCAACGCCATCGGTGGGAGCGCCTTTGTCACGCAGCCGGTCGTCGCCATCGAAGACGCCGGAGGCAACACTGTCACCAGCGACACGAACGCCATTACCCTGACGAAGGCCTCTGGTCTCGGTGCCCTGTCGGGTTGCACCGCGACGACGACCGCCGGGGTGGCCCACTTCAGTGGCTGCACCATCAACACGACGGGGACTTACACGCTCACTGCTACCGACGCCGCTGACACCCTCAGCACGACGAGTACGTCGTTCGACGTCGGAACGGGACTGGCGAGCCAGCTCGCCTTCACCACTGAGCCGGCGGCAGCCACCGGGGGCAGTGCCTTCGGCACCCAGCCGACGGTCACGATCGAAGACGCTGGGGGCAATACGGTCACCACCGACACCCATGCCATCGTCATGACGCTGACGACAGGCCCGGGCGCCCTGGCGGGCTGTACAGCGACGACCACCGCCGGGGTGGCCGCTTTCAGCGGCTGCCGCATCAACTCGGCGGCCACCGGCGACGTCCTCACCGCCACCGACGCAGGTGATGCCCTCAACCACCCGAGTAGTGCCTTCAATGTCGCGGTCGGCGCGCCGGTGCAGCTCGTCTTCACGACTGAGGCTGGGAACGCGGCGGCGAACACCCCGTTCGGCGTGCAGCCTGTGGTGACGATCGAAGATGCCGGAGGCAACACGGTCGCCACTGACACGAACGACATCTCCTTGGCCATTTTTTCCGGCACCGGGACTTTGTCGGGCTGCGTGTCCACGACGACCGCCGGAGTGGCGAGCTTCAGCGGCTGCACCATCGATACGCCCGGGTCGTTCGTTCTCAGCGCGAACGAAGCGACGGAGGCCCTGAATGGGCAGGGCACCGCATTTGACGTCACCCCTTAGCGGTCGAGGCGCGCAGGGACGCGCTGCGGCGACGGGGCCGGCGGGCGATGACGCTGGTCCCGTCGCTTCGACCCGGAGGTCCGTTCCGGCCCCGTAAGCTGGACACTTATGCCCGGCTTCGTTGACCAGGCCCAACTGCACGCGCGCGCTGGTGATGGGGGAGCCGGGGCGGTCTCGTGGCGCAGGGAGGCCCATGTGGACCGTGGTGGCCCCGATGGGGGCGACGGCGGCCACGGTGGGGACGTGTGGCTGGTGGCGTCCGTCAACGAGGCGTCGCTTCTGGGTTTCCGGGATCACCCGTTCCGTCGGGCGACTGACGGCGTGCACGGCTCCGGTTCCAAGAAGCACGGCGCCAGAGGCAAGGACCTGGTGGTACCCGTACCCGTCGGCACGGTGGTGCGTGAGCGAACCGGGGCCGTGGTGTGCGACCTCGACGTGGAGGGGGCCCGCTTCATGGTGGCCGAGGGTGGCCAGGGAGGACGCGGCAATGCGCGCTTCCTCTCCAACCGCCGCCGCGCCCCCGCCTTTGCCGAGCAGGCCGAGAAGGGGCAGGAGTTCTGGCTGGACATGGAGCTCAAGCTGATGGCCGATGTGGCACTGGTCGGCTTCCCCAATGCCGGCAAGTCCACCCTCATTTCGACGGTGTCGGCCGCCAAGCCCAAAATCGCCGACTACCCGTTCACCACGCTGGAGCCGCACCTCGGCGTCGTCCGGGTGGGCGGTGTGCGTGACGGGACGGAGTTCGTCATGGCCGATATCCCCGGACTGGTGGAGGGGGCGGCCGAGGGCAAGGGCCTGGGCCATCAGTTCCTTCGCCATATTGAGCGGGCCCGGGTGCTGGTCGTGCTCCTCGACCTCGGTGCGCCTGCTGCGGGCGGAGTGTCCCCGGCCGAACAACGGCGCGTCCTGTTGTCCGAGCTCGGCTCCTACCGGCCCGAGCTCATGGACCGTCCCCGCATTGTGGTGGGCAGCAAGAGCGACCTGGGTCCCGACACCGAGGGTGTCTGCGACATGCTGCTCTCGGTGGCCGCCGGCTCGGGCGTGCAGTCGTTGGTGGAGCGCCTGGCGCCGCTGGTCCAAGAGGCACGCGCCGAGGCAGCCGGGGCCACCTCGAGTGACATTGTGGTGCACCGTCCCCTGCCCGAGGGTGTCGCCGTGCAGCGGGCCGGCTCGGGCGCGTGGGTCGTCCAGGGGCGTGCGGCGGAGCGGGCCGTGGCGTTGTCCGACCTCAACGACGAAGGGGCGCAGGCCGAAGTGGTCCGCCGGCTCCGGCGCCTTGGGGTCGATCGCGCCCTGGCCCGGGCGGGTGCCCGCGACGGCGACGAGATCACGGTCGGCGCCATGACGTTCACGTGGGGAGAGGACCAGTGATCGCCGTGGTCAAGGTCGGGTCGTCCTCGGTGAACGGCGAAACGGTCAGCCGGCTCTGTGGCGAACTGGCCGCGGCGCGCGCCGAGGGACACACCGTCGTCGTGGTCTCGTCCGGGGCCATCTCCGCCGGATGGGACGCGCTCGACCGTGGCCGGCAGCGGCCCTCGGACCCCGCCGTCCTGCAGGCGGTGTCGGCCGTCGGCCAGCACCGGTTGATGCGGCTGTGGCAGGACGGCTTGGACCCCCATGGACTGTTGGCGGGCCAGGTGCTGCTGGCGCCACTCGACTTCGTCCACCGCACCCAGTATCTGCACGCACGCGGTACGTTGCGGCACCTGGCCGACCTCGGGGTCGTGCCGGTGGTCAACGAGAACGATGCGGTGGCCGACGAAGAGATCCGCTTCGGCGACAATGATCGACTGGCCGCGCTGGTGGCACACCTCGTCGGCGCGCAGCTGCTGGTCCTGCTGACAGACACTCCCGGTCTGCTCACGGCCGACCCGCGGCGCGACACGGAGGCCTCGCTGATCCAAGAGGTCGTGGAGATCGATCAGCACCTGGAGCGGCTGGCCGGCGGTCCCGGGAGTGCGGTGGGCAGTGGCGGCATGGCGTCGAAGTTGGCCGCGGCGAAGATCGCCACCTGGTCGGGCGTGCAGACGGTGATCGCCGACGCCGCCCGCGCCGGGGTGCTGGCCGCCGCCCTGGCTGATGAAGCCGGTGTGGGGACGGTGTTCCGGGCCCGGGAGAGTCGCTTGTCGGCTCGCAAGCTCTGGATCGCCTTCGCATTGGGATCCCGCGGGAGCCTGACCGTCGACGACGGTGCCCGGATGGCCTTGACCGGCCGCGGGCGGTCGCTCCTGGCCGCCGGCGTCACGGGGTCGACGGGCGCCTTTCGTCCCGACGACGCGGTGGAGATCTCAGGCCCCGACGGGGAGGTTTTCGCCAAGGGCCTGGTCCGGGTGCATGCGGAGCGTGCCTCCGAGTGGATGGGCCGGCGGAGCCAGGTCGTCGTCCATAGAGATGACCTCGTCCTTGTAACCTGACCGCATGACCTCGCCCGCGTTGGAGCAGCTCGCGGGCCGCGTCCGCTCGGCCGCCCGCCTGGTGGCCCGGGCGCCGAGCTCGGTCCGGGACGACGCGTTGCGGCTGGCTGCGGACCTCCTCGAAGAGGAGTGGGCGATGCTGGTCGAGGCCAACCGGAACGACCTGGAGCGGGCCGAGGCCGCCGGCATGGTGGAGGCGGCCCGGGACCGGTTGCGCCTGACCGAGGAACGGGTCCGGGGCATGGCGGCCGGCCTGCGCAAGGTGGCCGGGCTCGCTGACCCGGTCGGCGAAGTGACCGAGGGCTGGGTGCGTCCCAATGGCCTGCGGGTCACGCGGGTGCGGGTCCCGCTGGGTGTGGTCGGGGTGATCTACGAGAACCGGCCCAATGTCACGAGCGACGCCGCCGGGCTCTGCCTCAAATCCGGGAACGCCGCGTTCCTGCGCGGCTCCTCTTCGGCCCTCGACTCCAACCGGGCGATCGTCGCCTTGTTGCGCCGGGCCGCGGTGAAGGCCGGCCTGCCCGAGGATGCGGTCGCGCTGGTGGAGGACACGTCGCACGAGACGGCCACAGCCTTCATGCGGTTGCGCGGCTACATCGATTGCCTGATTCCACGTGGGGGACAGGCGCTGATCGCCTCGCTCGTCGAGCATGCCACGGTGCCCTACGTCCTCGACGGCGACGGCAACTGCCACATCTACATCGACGGCGCCGCCGACCTGGCCATGGCGCACGAACTCGCCATCAACGCCAAGACCCACCGCTTCGGCGTCTGCAACGCAGTCGAGACGATGCTGGTGCACTCGGCGGTGGCGGCTGATTTCCTGCCGCGTCTGGCGGAATCGCTCGGTGCGGCCGGCGTTGAAATCCGGGCCGACGAGCGGGTACGGGCCCACGTGCCGACGGCCGTGCCTGCCATGGAGAGCGACTTCGCCAGCGAATTCCTGGGGCCGGTGGTGGCGATCGGCATGGTCGACGACGTAGGCGAGGCCATTGAGCACATCGCCCGGTACAGCTCGGGGCACTCCGAGGCGATCGTGACCTCCGACGTGGCGGTGGCCGACCGCTTCGTGGCCGAGGTGGACGGGGCGGCGGTGCTGGTCAACGCCTCGACACGCTTTGTCGATGGTGAAGAACTGGGGCTCGGGGCCGAGGTGGGCATCTCCACCCAGAAGCTCCATGCCCGTGGTCCGATGGGAGTGAAGGAGCTGACGACGTTGAAGTGGATCGTGCGTGGTGACGGGCAGGTGCGCCGGTGAGCAACGGGAACGCAGCGTTGGGGCTGCCGGAGAGCGGCCCCCCCCGGTTCGAGTCCTTGGATGCGGTGCGGGGCGGCTTGGCCCAGGTCGGCTACCTGGCCGACGAATCAATCAGTGGCGTCGTGTACCTGGCCGATCGGCTGGCCAAGCCGGTACTGGTCGAGGGCCCGGCCGGTACGGGCAAGACGCAGCTGGCCAAGTCGGTGGCCGAACTCACCGGGGCGCGGCTGATCCGCCTGCAGTGCTACGAGGGGCTTGACGAGTCCAAGGCTCTCTACGAATGGAATTACCGCAAGCAGTTGCTGCGTATTCAGGCCGGGGAGCACGGCAAGTCCGAGGAGGAGGGCCCGAGTTGGTCCGAGCTCGAGGAGGACATCTTCTCGGAGGACTTCTTGTTGACGCGGCCTCTCCTCGAGGCGATCCGCGCCACCGAACCGGTGGTGCTCCTGGTCGACGAGGTTGACCGCGTCGAGCTCGAGACCGAGGCGCTGCTGCTCGAGATCCTCTCTGAGTACCAGGTGTCCATTCCCGAGCTCGGCACCGTGCGGGCCACCCAGCTGCCCATGGTGTTCCTCACGTCCAACAACACCCGTGAGCTGTCCGAGGCGTTGAAGCGGCGCTGCCTGTACCTGCACATCGACTATCCGGATCTCGAGCGTGAGCGCGAGATCGTGCGGACCAAGGTGCCGGGCATCAGCGAGGAATTGGCCGACCAGGTGGCGCGCATCGTCCGCTCGCTGCGCACTCTCGAGTTGCGCAAGGCGCCGTCGGTGTCCGAGACGATCGACTGGGCCCGCACCCTCGTGCTCCTGGGTGTGGAGACGATCGACGCCGCCGGCGCCAAGGACACGCTGCACATCCTTTTGAAGTATCAAGCCGACATTGAGCGGGCCTCCAAGGAGCTGCTGTCGGCCTCCGCGAGCTGACACCGTGCTCGACCTCCTCTCCGGCTTCGTCACCGAGCTGCGTCGTTCCGGGCTGCCCGTCTCGCTGACCGAGCATCTCGATGCGGCCGAGGCGGTCAAGCACATCCCGCTGGAGGACCGCGAGGCCCTGAAGTACGCGTTGGCCGCCACGCTGGTGAAGTCGTCCTCGCACTGGCGGGCCTTCGAAACGGCCTTCGAAGTGTTCTTCGCGGTGCGGACCGGCCGTGCCGGAGGGTCCGAGGATGAGGAGGGCGCCGCCGAGGGCGACGAGCTGAACGGGGAGCAGTCCGGGCAGGGTGCCGGGCAGGGTCAGCGCCGCTCCTGGCAGAGTGGCGGGGGCGGCGAGGGGATGACGCCCGAGGAGCTGGCCGAAATGCTCTTCAAGTCGCTCCTCTCGGCCGACGCCGGCCTCATGAACATGGTGGCCAGCAACGCGGTGGACCGCTACGCAGGCATGGAACCCGGCCGCCCGGTCGGTGGGACCTATTACCTGTACCGCACGCTGCGGAATCTCGATCTGGACGCGGTGTTGGAGCGTTTGATGGCGCAGGCGCAGGCGGGCGCCGCCGGCGGCTCGCTGACCGACCTGGAGGAGCGCCTGGCCGCTGACGAGTTCAAGGCGCGCATCGACAAATTTCGCCGTTCCGTCGAGACGGAGATCCGCCGGCGCCTGGTCGAGGACCGCGGCGTCGAGGCGCTGGCGCGCTCGGTCAGGAAGCCGCTGCCCGAGGACATTGACGTCATGCACGCCACCCGCGAGGAGCTGGCGACGTTGCACCGGGTGCTCCAGCCGCTGTCGCGCAAGCTGGCCGTTCGCCTGGCCCGCAAGCGCCGGCACGGGCGCAAGGGCCCCCTCGACTTCCGGGCCACCGTGCGGCGCTCGCTGTCAACCGGTGGCGTGCCGATCGAACCGCGCTTCCGCCACCCACGGCCGGCCAAGCCCGAGATCTTCGTCATCGCCGACATTTCGGGATCGGTGGCCAGCTTCGCCCGCTTCACGTTGCACCTCGTGTACGCCATCTCCTCGCAATTCTCCAAGGTGCGCAGCTTCGTCTTCGTGGACGGGATCGACGAGGTGACGCGATTCTTCGAGGGTGTGGTGGACCCGGCCGAAGCAGTGGCGCGCATCAACCTGGAAGCGGACGTGATCTGGGTGGACGGCCACTCCGATTACGGCCACGCCCTGACCGAGTTCCACCGGCGCTGGGGCGACCAGGTCACCTCGCGCTCGAGCGTCATCATTCTGGGCGACGCCCGCAACAACTACCACGCGTCGGCATCGTGGGTCGTCGAGGACCTGCAGGCCCGGGCGCGCCGGGTCTACTGGCTCAACCCTGAGCCCCGCGACTACTGGGGCTCGGGCGATTCGATCGTGGGGGAGTACGCCGCCCACTGCGACGACGTGGTGGAGTGCCGCACGTTGCGCCAGCTGGAGCACTTCGTCGGAAACCTGGCGTGAACCAGGACGGGAGTCGGGACGGGCCGGCGGAGCGGACGAAGGAGGACGAGCGCGCCGAAGCCGGTGTCCTGCGGATCTTCCCACCCGAGGCGGGCGCCGCCCGTATCGTTCTCGTGCGCCACGGCGAGGCGGAGTGCAACGTGAACCACGTCATCGGCGGGCCGAAAGGGTGCACCGGATTGACCGACATGGGACGCCTGCAGGTCGCCGCGCTGGCCGACCGCCTCTACGAGAGCGGCGAGCTGCGCAAAGCGACGGCGCTCTACTCTTCGGTGCTGCCGCGGGCGACGGAGACGGCGGAGCGGCTGCGGCCCGTGGTCGGATCGGGCCCGGCCGCCCTGGGACCGGTACGCGAACGGCGCGACCTCTCCGAGCTGCACCCGGGCGAAGCGGACGGCCTGGCGTGGAGCGACATGGTGGAGCGCTTCGGAGTGCCCGACTGGGACCGCGACCCCACCGTGCCGATCGCCCCCGGCGGGGAGAGCTGGTTGGAGTTTGTGGCACGCGCGTCAGGGGCGGTCCGCGCCGTCGTGCGCGAGCACCCCGGTGAGCTGGTGGTGGCGGCCGTCCACGCCGGCGTGATCGAGGCCACGATGATCAACTTCCTCGGGGTGACACCAGAGGTCTATCGCCGTGGCTGGTTGCGCATTGTGCATGCGTCCATGACCGAGTGGGAGTGGATGCCCTCGGAGGACCGGTTCGTGCTGCTCCGCTTCAACGACTCGTGCGGGATACCCCGGAGGGCCGAAGGAGGGTCAGTTGTCGTCGAGGAACGCTCGGGCGAGAGTCTCGGGCGCGCCGGCAAGCCAGGCATCTTCGATCGCCTCACGCAGGGGCTTCTTGGCGGTCGCTCGTAGCTGCACCAGGACGGCGGCGTACCCGTCGAAGTGGGGGATGGTGTAGAGGCCCTCGATGCCGGAGCCGAGGAGGGCGTCCTTGTCGGCGGCCCGGAACCAAGCGGCCCCGAGTACGCTGATCGCTCCGGCGAAAGGGGACGATGCGATGTACAAGACACTGGTGGTCGGCACAGACGGATCGCCTACCGCGGACATGGCGGTCCAGGCTGCGGCCGATCTGGCCCGCCCGCTGGGCGCGGCGCTCCACATCGTGACTGCCTTCCGCACACCCCGACCCGGCATGGGTGCCGCGTCGGGTGTGGCCCTGGTCGACTCGGGAGCCGGCCAGGCCCTGGCCGAGGAGAGCGCCCGGGCCGTCGGGCTGGCCGCCATTGAGAAGTTCGGTGATGGCCTTGTTGCCGAGGCACACGGGGCGCAGGGCAACCCCGACGACGTGATCCTGGCCACGGCGCTCGAGGTCAACGCTGACCTGATCGTCGTGGGGAGCAAGGGGATGCAGCGGCGCTACCTTGGCAGCGTGCCGAATTCCGTGGCTCATGGCGCCCACTGCGCCGTGCTGGTCGTCAAGACCGACTAACCGGGTCGCGAGGCGCCGGCCCCCGTCGGCCTGGCACAGTGTCCCCATGGGGCAGGACTACTTCGACGGGCCGATCGCCGAGAATTACGACCGCGACGCCTCACCCATGTTCGACCCGGCGGTGGTCGCCGCCACGGTCGATTTCCTGGCCGAGCTGGCCGGGGACGGGGCGGCCCTCGAGCTCGGCATCGGAACCGGGCGCATCGCTCTGCCGCTGGCGGCGCGTGGCGTGCCGGTGCAGGGGATCGACCTGTCGCCCGCCATGGTGGCCCGGTTGCGAGCCAAGCCAGGTGCCGCGGACATCCGCGTGACCATCGGCGACTTCGCCACCACCGTGGTGCCCGGAGCCTTCCGGCTGGCTTACCTCGTGTTCAACACCATCGGCAACCTGACCAGCCAGGACGAGCAGGTGGCATGTTTCGTCAACGCCGGGCGTCATCTCGAGCCGGGCGGGAGCTTCGTGATTGAGGTCGGCGTGCCTCCGCTGCGCCGGCTGCCCCCCGGAGAGACGGCGTTGGCCTTCACGGTCACGCCGGACCATGTCGGCTTCGACACCTTCGATGTGGCGCAGCAGCAGGGCGTCTCGCACCACTACTGGGTCGGGAACGGGCGGGCCGAGACGTTCTCCCTGCCCTATCGCTACGTCTGGCCCGCCGAGCTCGACCTGATGGCCCGCCTCGGCGGCATGCGCCTGCGCGAGCGTTGGAGCGACTGGAGGCGCGCGCCGTTCACGGGGGGGAGCGCCTCGCACGTTTCGGTTTGGGAGAAGCTGCCGATCGGGTGAGGACGTCCCGGTCAGCGCAGGGCGATGACCCCGGCCGGCGTCGGGGCGAAGCCGCAGGCACCGACGTAGAAGTCGCGCAGTTCCTCCTCGAAGTCCACGTGGAGCCATTCGCACCCGGCGCGCCGGCTCTCCCGTTCGACCACCTCGAGCAACCGGTGGCCGATCCCGCCGTGTCGTCGGTCGCCGGCGACGAGCGTGTCGATCACGAAGGCGTGCACGCCGCCGTCCCAGGCCACGTTGACGAACCCGACCAGGCGCTCGGCGTCGAACGCGCAGACCCAGCCCAGGCTGTGTCGCTCGACCTGCGCCCGCCAGTCGATGTCCAGTACGGCATGGGCGAATCCCTCGGCGTGGAGCGTGTTGACGTCGGCGTTGTCGAAGTCGACACGCCACTCGACCCGCAGGCTCATGGAATTCAAACGTACGCCTCCCGTCCCATCCAGTTTGGGAATCAGGTCACGCTGGCGGTATCCCTAGCAGGCGTAATCTTGGTCGTAGGGCGGGCTGCTCGGGGCGTTCACGCCAGGCTGCGCAAACTGCACCAGCTCGAGTGGACCTGAAGGCAGGTCTGGCCAGTTCTTGGCATCAGCGCAACTCGCTGGGCCACTCGGACCCCCCTGTGATGGCAAAAGTGGTCGTGCCATCCAGAACGGAACG
>Ga0302267_10007341_pt1 | contig 10854 bp, 8 predicted proteins | sample III_Bog_E1_3_FD_194555 | JGI IMG/M metagenome (GOLD analysis project Ga0302267, IMG submission 194555) | Peat permafrost microbial communities from Stordalen Mire near Abisko, Sweden - III_Bog_E1_3 | ecosystem: Environmental > Terrestrial > Soil > Wetlands > Peat | place: Sweden: Abisko... | reverse complement strand
CGCAGCAGGTTCACTATCTGCTCAGGACTCTGCTTCTTCCCTCGTGACATATTCCGCTCCTTTTATGACCAGTCTCTCTCATATCAACTGGTACAGAAAAGACCGGGCACTCCACAAGCAGAAGAATCCCGTGTGCCGATGGATGCCCACGTCGCATCAGGCAAACAGCAGATCCTTCGGCTGCGCCTCAGGATGACAGGGCCAAGGGTTACAGCTTAAAGAAAATTGCTTTAGCGGGTGCCCCAGGCCTCGCTTCTGAGACCTGGGATAGCCTCTCACCGAGAGGCTTGCGCGAAGCCCACTTCACCACGCTCCCCGAGGGACCGCCCCATCCCCCTAAACAGTGTCATTCTGAGCGGAGCGCAGCGCAGTCGAAGAATCCAGAAGGTGCGCGTTTGCCATGGAAGCTCGGAGTTTTCCGGCTAGAAACTTTCGGACTGTCTGGACGAGGCGAGAATTCTCTGGATTCTTCGGCTGCGCTCAGAATGACGCACAATTTCTACAATAGCTCACAGCGTCTCTAGCCGAAGTGTTTCACCAGCGCCTGCACCAGTCCCGCAATGGTCGCTTCCTTTGCCTCGACTGTCGGCGTCATCCCCAGTTGGCGCATGGTCGCCGAAGTTACCGGGCCGATGGACGCCAGCACAATTCCCGGCGGCAGCTTCACACCTGCCGCATCCAGCAGCGTACGCACATTGCGGGCGGTGGAGGAGCTGGTGAAGGTAATCGCCTGCGGCATTGTCTCTTCGCTCGCCATCAGCTCGCGCAGCTTCGCACCGGAACTCGCGGGCAGCTCGTTACGGTACGCATCGGCCACCATCAGATGAGCGCCGGCGGCGCGCAGACCGTCGGGGAGCACATCGCGAGCCACCTGGGCGCGCACCAGCAGCACATGTTCGTCGGCCACCAGCGGCTGCATCTCCTCCAGCAGCGACTCCGCGACGAACTTCGGCGGAATCAGCGCGACCTTCATCCCGGCATCGCGCACCGCATCGGCCGTGGCCGTGCCAATCACGGCAATCTTCAGCGCAAACGCCGCCGGATGCACGCCTGCATACAGTGCGCGCTCACAGAAGACCTTCACCGCGTTGGCGCTGGTGAAGATCAGCCAGTCGATATCTTTCAGTGCGGCCAGCGCGCCATCCAGTGCGGCGTAGGAGGATGGCGGCACGATGGCGATGGCCGGAATCTCAATCGGCTCCGCGCCCGCGTGGAGCAGCGCAGCCGCCAATTGCGAGGCCTGCCCCTGCGCACGGGTTACCAGCACGCGTTTGCCCTGCAGAGGCTTTGTCATGAATTGATTATGCTCCAGCGGTTAGAGCGGCGGCGATCTGTCTGCCTGCGTCTTCGGGAGCGGTACCGTCGGCTACGAAAATCTCGCGCCGCACCAGCCCCGAGCCTGTGCTGGATGCTCCGTGCAGCGTGTAGCCGTTGTCTGCTCGTTCACAGAAGATGCCGATCGGCACCGAGCAGCCGCCGCCCAGCGCGCCCAGACCGGCGCGTTCCGCCGTCACGGCATAGCGCGTGGCCTCATCGTCCAACTGCGCCAGTACAATCTTCGTCACGGCATCCGCCGCGCGGCACTCAATCGCCAGCGCGCCCTGCCCCGGCGCGGGACAGATCTCGGTCACGGCAAAACGCTGCGTGATGTGCTGCGTCAGCCCCAGGCGGTCCAGCCCGGCAGCGGCCAGCATCAGCGCCTCAGCCTGTCCTTCGCTCAGCTTGCGCAGCCGCGTATCCACATTGCCGCGCATCTCAATGAATTGCAGGTCGCCGCGCAGCGCCAGCAATTGCGATTGGCGGCGCGGACTGGTGGTGCCAATGCGAGGAGACGCCGCGAGCTGTTCCAGTGTTGCGCCCGCCGGGGCGACCAGAACATCGCGCGGATCGACCCGCGGCGGAATGGCCGCGATCACAAACTGCAGCGCAAGCTCGGTGGGCAGATCCTTCAGGCTATGCACGGCCAGGTCGATGGTGCCGTCGGCCAGCGCCTCTTCAATCTCTTTGATGAAGATGCCCTTGCCGTCTTCGATGCCCTGCGCCGTTGCGGCGGCGAGAAAGGCGGGGTCCTGCAGGCGGTCGCCCGTGGTCTTGATGATCTGAATGTCTACGGTGTGGCCCAGCGCGCGCAGCGCTGCGGCGATGTGGTTCGCCTGCCAGAGCGCAAGCTGTGAACCGCGGGAGCCGATGCGGAGTGTCCGGCTCATTCGCCGCGGCCCTCATCTTCCAGGTGGAAGCCTTTGCGCAATGTCCGCAATGCTTCTGTGTCGCCTTCCTGCGCAGCCTGCTTTACGGCGCTCAGCGGGGCGTGCAGAAACTTCTTCATCAGACCGCGCGTCAACGCTTCCACGGCAGCGTTCTGTTCCTCGGTCAGCCCGGCCAGCTTGCTGCGAACGCGCAGCATTTCCGCAGCGCGCATCTGCTCCGCGCTCTGCTGCAGGGCTACCACGGTCTGCACCGCGTCGAGCGATTGCATCCGCAGCTGAAAGCGGTCCACCTCGCGCAGCACAATGTTCTCCGCTGCCTGCGCTTCCTTGCTGCGCTCCGCCATGTTGGTGGCGGCAACGGATTGCAGGTCGTCAATGTCGTACAGGAAGATGCCTTCCAGCTTGTTCATCTCCGGCGCCACGTCGCGCGGCACGGCAATATCGATGAAGAACATGGGGCGGTTCTTGCGCGCCTGCAGAAACTGGCGGCCATGTTCCGCGCGGAAGATGGGCTCCGGCGAGCCAGTGGAAGTGATCACAATGTCTGCGGCGGCGGCGTGGGTATAGATATTCTCAAACGGCACGGCGCGTCCGCCAAAGTGCGTCGCCATCTCTACGGCGCGTTCGTAGGTGCGGTTGGCCACCAGTACCTGGGCCACGCCCTGCTGCATCAGGTGCCGGGCAGAGAGTTCGCTCATCTTGCCCGCGCCCACCAGCAGCACCGTCTTGCCCTGCAGCGAGCCAAAGATCTTCTGCGCCAGTTCAACCGCGACGGATGCGATGGAGACGGACGTTGCGCCGATCTGCGTCTCGTGCCGGACCTTCTTGGCCACGGCGAACGTACGTTGCAGCAGGCCTTCCAGCTCATGCTGTACCGCGCCCACCTCGCGCGCGGCGGTGTAGGCGGCCTTCACCTGCCCCAGGATCTGCGGCTCACCTACGACCATGGAATCCAGGCTGGAGGCCACGCGGAAGAGATGCCGCACGGCCTCGCGCTCCCGGTATTCGTACAGGTGCGGCTCCACCAGCGATGGAGGCAGCGCAAAGTATTGATGCAGGAACGTGAGCAGGTCGGCGGAGACGGAGTCATCGCCCTCCTGCGCCGTCACCAGTTCCACGCGATTGCAGGTGGAGAGGATCATGCCCTCACGCACGCCGGGCTGGTGCGCCAGCGTACGCGTCGCATCGGCCAGCCGCGATGCCGGAATGGCCAGGCGCTCGCGGACTTCTACCGGGGCCGTTTTGTGATTGATGCCGAGCAGAACGAGTTTCATGGCGTGGGGAACCTGTGCACCTGGCTGAAATGATTTGCCGACCACACGGCAAGCACCACAACCATGAAGAAGAGGGAGAGATAGACCGCGCGGCGGCCACGCAGGCCCGCATACCGCCGGATAAAGATCATGGCCATGTAGGCGCCCCACATGGCATAGCTGAGCAGCACCTTGGGGTCGAAGAAAAAGCTGGGACCAACATGTTGCTGCGCGATGATGGAGCCGATAATCAGCCCTACCGTCATGCAGGGAAAGCCGAGCACGAGAGACTTGGCCGCAATCTGGTCCAGCGTGTCCAGCGGCGGCAGCCAGCGCAGGTGGTTGCGCGGCTGTTTGCGCTTCAGCCGACGCTCTTCCAGCAGGTAAAGCGCACTCGCAATCAAACTCACGGCCAGCGCCGCATAAGCCGCCAGCAGAAGCGTGACGTGCAGCACAATCCACGCGCTCAGCACCAGCGGCGCGCCCAGCGTCTCCTTGCGCTCGGCGAATGCAGGCAGAATGGCCAGCAGAAACGCTATCGGCAGCACAAACACGCCGATGGAGACGGTCCGGAAACGCCAATAAACCACCAGGAAGGTAATGCCGAAGATCAGGCCGAAGAGCGAGCGCGTCTCATGCACGCCCACGGGCAGCAGATGGTGCGCCGCGTTCAGCGTCTCTGCCAGCGCCACCAGGTGCAGCATGACGGCGCAAATGGCCGCCGGGACGGCAATCGCCCGCCCGATGGGACGGTCGTAGAGCGCCGTGGGCAGCACTGCCAGCGCGGCCACGCCATACAGCAATACAGCTATCTTGAGCCAGAGAAGAGCCATTATGAGCAAGCACCAAGCTGGGGGGAATCTGCAAGCCCCTGCAGCTCCTAAGTATAGCGTTCCAGAGAGATTGCTTTGGTGATGTACGTCACTAATCTGCAATCCCCCGGATTGCACAGCGTCTCCTGCGATATTCTGAGCCTTCCGTGACCAGAACGCCGCCCCAGCCGACCGAGACTGTCCCTACTGCCCCGCAGACGCCCGTGATGCGCCAGTATACGGCTGCCAAGCAGGCGCACCCCGGCGCCCTGCTCTTCTTCCGCCTGGGCGACTTCTACGAGCTTTTCTTTGAGGATGCGGTGCTGGTCTCCCGCGAATTGCAGCTTACGCTGACCGCGCGCGACCGGGAGAAGTCCATCCCTATGTGCGGCGTTCCGCACCATGCGGCGGAAATATACCTGCAGCGGCTGCTGCGCAAGGGCTACCGCATCGCGCTCTGTGAGCAGCTGGAAGACCCGAAGACCACCAAGACCATCGTCCGGCGCGAAGTGACGCGCGTGCTGACGCCGGGGACCGCGCTCGATTCCTCGCTGGAGGGCGAGCAGAATAATTTTCTGGCCGCGATTACGCCTGTGCAGAACGGCTGCATCGGCATCGCCGTGCTCGATCTCTCGACCGGCGACTTCCGCGCCACGGAGTTTGGCGGTGCGGGCGCAGCGCAGCAGTGCATGGAAGAGCTGCGTCGTCTGCAGCCCACCGAACTGCTGCTGCCGGAGAGCCAGCCGCTGCTCGCCGCGCAGCCTTCGCTGAATGAAGACAGCGGCTCGCTGGCCGAGTTCGCGCGCACGCGCACCGGGCTGGAGGACTGGGCCTTCACGCCCGACTACGCCCTTCCCCTGCTCACCGCGCAGCTCAAGGTGCATTCGCTGGACGGCTTCGGCCTGGCGAATCATCCGTCGGCCGCGTGTGCCGCCGGCGCTCTGCTGCACTACATCCGCGCCACGCAGAAGAACGGCACAGAGGATGATGCCTTCGCGCACATCCAGGGCCTGCGCTACTACGAGCAGTCCACCTGCCTGGAGTTGGACGCCGTCAGCGTGCGCAATCTTGAACTGGTGGAGCCGCTCTTCTCCGGCGAATCGCAGAAAACCACGCTCTTCCACACGCTCGACTGCTGCCTGACGCCGATGGGCAAGCGCATGTTGCGCGCCAATATTCTGCGCCCGCTGCTGGATTCCGCTGAGATCAATGCGCGGCTGGATGCCGTGGCGGAGCTGGCGGCTTCCATTCAACGGCGCGAGGCGCTGCGCCGCGCACTGGACGGAACACTGGATCTGGAGCGGCTGCTGGCGCGCGTCGCGCTGGACTCCGCCGGCCCGCGCGACATCCTCTCACTGGGAAACACGCTGGAGCGCCTGCCTGCGGTGCTGAGTGCGGTACAGGCGTTGCAATCCGAGCGCTGGCAGCAGCTCAGCCGGGATTGTGACCCGCTCACTGACCTGAGCGAAGGCGTGCGCCACACTCTTGCTGACGAGCCGCCGCTGCATCTCGCGGATGGCGGCGCGATCCGCGCAGGTGTGGACGCAGAGCTGGATGAGTTGCGCACCCTGAGCCACAGCGGACGTGAATCCATTGCCGCGATTGAGACGCGGGAGCGCGCGCGCACCGGCATCGGATCGCTCAAGGTGAGATTCAACTCCGTCTTCGGCTACTACATCGAGATCACGAAATCGAATCTCGCTGGTGTGCCGGAGGATTATGAGCGCAAGCAGACACTGGTCAACGCCGAGCGCTTCACCACGCCGGAGCTGAAGCAGTACGAAAGCAAAATTCTGACTGCGCAGGAACGCTCTCTGGAGATTGAGCGCCGCCTCTTCGCCGATCTGCGCCGCAGCCTGATCGCCTCTGCCGCGCGCATTCGCGAGAGCGCGCGCCGCGTGGCCGAGATGGATATGCTGGCCTGTTTCGCGCATCTTGCCGTGGAGCGCGGCTACGCGCGCCCGCAGGTGGACGATTCCCCGCTGCTCGAGTTCATCAACGCGCGCCATCCCGTGGTGGAGCTTCGCCTGCAGCAGAACGGCGGGCGTTTTGTGCCCAACAGCCTGCATCTGGACTCTGACGCGGCCAGCGCAGATGCACCGACCATCCTTCTGCTCACCGGGCCGAACATGGGCGGCAAATCCACCTACCTGCGCCAGGCGGCGCTGCTGGTCATCATGGCGCAGATCGGCTGCTTTGTTCCGGCGGATTCTATGCGGGCCGGCCTTGTCGACCGTATCTACACACGCATCGGCGCCAGCGATAATGTGGCGCGCGGTCGCTCCACCTTCATGGTAGAGATGACGGAGACAGCGGCGATTCTGAACAGTGCGACGCGCCGCTCGCTGGTGCTGCTGGATGAGATGGGACGCGGCACCGCGACCTACGACGGCCTCTCGCTGGCGTGGGCCACAGTGGAGCATCTGCACACCGCCATCGGTGCGCGCACGCTCTTTGCCACGCACTACCACGAGCTCACTTTGCTGGCGGAGCAACTTCCCCACCTGCGTAATCTGCGCGTCACGGTCAAAGAGACAGCGACGGGAATCGTCTTTCTTCATGCGGTGGAAGCGGGCGCGGCCAGCAAGAGCTACGGCATTGAAGTCGCACGGCTCGCCGGGCTTCCGGCAGATGTGATCCGCCGCGCGCGGCAGGTGCTGCAGCTGCACGAACGCGCCGAGTCACAATCCATTCGCGAGGCCGTCTCCCCTGCGGAGCCTGCTATGCAGATGACGATCTTCACGCCGCTCTCGCAACGTATTGTGGACCGGCTGCAGGCGACGGATGTGAATTCACTGACGCCGCTGCAGGCGCTGAACCTGCTGGAAGAACTGCGGCGCGAGATCCAGAACGGAGGCCAGCAGTGAAGCAACGCAGCATGATTGTGGCCGGGGTGATGAGCGGTACTTCAGCCGACGGCGTAGACGTTGCGCTCACCCGCATTGCACCGCGCCGCGGCAACACGCCCTCGGTCACGCTTCTGGCGCACGAGCAATTCAAGTATCCCGCTGCCCTGCGCCGTGCAGTTATGGCCGCAATGGATGCCCCTGCGATCTCCACCGCTGAGCTGGCGCGGCTGAACTGGCGGCTGGGTGAAGTCTATGCCGATGCCGTTGCCGAGACCGCGCGCAAGCATCGCATGAAGGCGGAGCTTGTGGGCTGCCACGGCCAGACACTCTACCATCAGGGCGCTGCAAGGCCCTATCTTGGCCAGCCGTTGCGCTGCACCTGGCAGCTCGGCGAACCTGCGCATCTCGCGCAGCGTCTTGGTATTCCGATTGTCAGCAATTTTCGTCCGGCGGATCTGTGTGCCGGCGGCCAGGGCGCGCCGCTGGTGCCCATGCTGGACTATGTTTTCTTTCGCGATAAAAAAATAAACCGCGTGCTGCAGAATCTTGGCGGCATCGGCAACCTCACGGTGCTGCCAGCGGGCGCTGAGCCGGACAGCGTCTTCGCCTTCGATACCGGGCCCGCGAACATGGTGATTGACGCCGCCATGCAGCAGCTCTTCGGCAAGCCCTATGACCGTAACGGCGCGGTTGCCGAGCGCGGATGCATTCTGCTGCCGGTGGTGCTGGAGCTGCTGCGCGATAGATTTTTCAGCGCCAGACCGCCGAAGAGCACAGGGCGCGAGCAGTTTGGAGAAGCCTACGTGGCCCGGCTGCTGAAGCTCTGCAAAAAACAAAAAGCGCAGCCGGAAGACGTCATCGCCACCGCCACGGCACTCACCGCGTGGTCCATCGCCAAGGCATACAAGCGCTTTGTGCTGCCGAAGCTCGCAGGCACTGCGCCGACGGAGTTCATCGTCTCCGGTGGCGGCACGCGCAATGCTTCGCTGATGACGCTGCTTGAAATTTCCCTGAAGTCACTGAACTGCACCGTGAGCACGACGGACGCGCTCGGCCTGCCTTCGCAGGCGAAGGAGGCAACTGCATTCGCGCTGCTGGCCTGGCTCACGCTGCACGGCCAGCCCGGAAATATTCCATCCGCCACCGGCGCAAAGCATTCGGCCATACTGGGGTCCATCACCTATGCGTAACCCGCGCGTGTTGCTCTGCGGCCTGCTGTGCCTGCTCGCTGTGCAGGGCTGCAAGCGCAGCGCGGCGGACAAGAACACCGCTGTCATGCTGATTGAGAGCAGCCCCAACGATCTGGATGTGCGCATCGGCACCGATGCACAATCTGAGCACATCGGCTCGCTCATCTTCGATTCGCTGGTGCATAAAGACGAGCACTTCAATCTGCAGCCCTGGCTGGCGGAGAGCTGGGAGCAGAACGATCCGCTGACGTGGACGTTTCACATCCGCCACGGCGTGCGCTTTCACAACGGCCAGCCGCTCACCGCTGCAGACGTTGCATGGACGCTGAACTCCATGCTGCACGGCGCGCTGCTCACGGCCAAGGCCGGCAACTTTACCTCCATTGAACGCGTGGAGCAGACCGGCGAATACACCGTGGTGCTGCACCTGAACCGGCCGGACGCTGCCCTGCTCTTCAACCTCGGCGACGGTTCCATCGGCATTGTGCCGCGCGGCAGTGGCGACATGCGTGCGCATCCCATCGGCACCGGGCCGTTCCGCTTCGTCAGCCAGATGCCGGACAAGGAAGTCATCGTCGAGCGCAATCCGGACTGGTGGCAGACGCCGCCTTCTATCCAGACCGTGCGCTTCGCCGTTGTGCCGGATGATATTACGCGCGCGCTGGAATTGCAGAAGGGCTCGGCTGACGCAGAGATTAACGCGCTCACGGCCGACATGACGGAGGCCCTGCGCAAAAATTCAGACCTGGTGATTGAGAGCGGCCCCGGCACCGGCCTGAGCTACATCAACTTCAACACCACGGACCCTGTGCTGCGCGACCGCCGCGTGCGACAGGCCATTGCCTGCGCCATCGACCGTCCGCTCATCATTCGCACCCTGTGGCGCGGCCACGCGCAGCTCGCGAACAGCATTTTGCCGCCGGGCCACTGGGCCTATGCCGACGCAAGCAGCAGCGCGGCCTGTGCGAGTTACAATCCCGCCCGCGCGCGGCAGTTGCTGGACGAGGCGGGCTACACCGCGCAAGCCAACGGTATCCGGCTACGGCTCACCATGAAGAGTTCCACGGATGAGACCATGCGGCTGCTAGCCGCCATTGTGCAGCAGCAGCTTCGCATGGCCGGCATCGAGCTCGATCTGCGCTCCAGCGAATTCGCCAGTTTCTATTCGGATATCACGCGCGGCTCATTTCAGATGTATCCACTGCGCTGGATCGGCGGCAACGAAGATCCTGACATCTTCCGCTACGCCTACGCTACGGCCAGCTTTCCGCCCCACGGAGCCAATCGCGGCCATTACAGCAATGCGAAAGTAGATGCGTTGCTGACCACCGCAGGCGCGGAGCAGGACCAGGCCGCGCGCCGTGCTGCCTATGTGGAAGTGCAGAAGCAACTCGCCGCTGACATGCCTACGATCGACCTCTGGTATCTGGACACCGTACTGATTCACTCGCGACGGTTGGTGAATGTACAGGCATCGCCTTCAGCGAACTATGAATTTCTCGTCCACGCTGCGCTTCGGTAAGCGTGATGTTGGTTGCCCCCCAAAGATTCGAACCCCGAGGATGCTTCCAACAGAATCAGTCCCTTACAAGGACATTTCTAATCCGAAAAGTGTAGCACAAGGATTCACATCTGGGTATGATTTTCGCATGACCCCAGAGCAAGAGAAACGCATCAATGAGCTAAATAAGCAAATATCTACTTGCAATAAAGGTCGGGATGCACTTCGTATAGAGATTCGGGAATCCGAGCAGGAATTAAAAGACAGCTTTCCGTTTAGTTCCAAGCGCAAAGATATTAAGGCAGGAATTGCTTGGCGTACAAAAGCAGTAGATTTGTACGATGAGAAGCTCAGTGGGCTTTCAACAGAGTTATATAAGATTGAGTGGAGCCTTGGAATTGTGCAGAAGCGTTATGTTGAGTTGGAGGAGAACATGGCGAAAAAAGCTGAAATCGGAATCCAAAAGCCAACGATGCTTCAGCCGATTCGCCCCTTGGTTCCCAATATCCCTTCAGCTCCGAGACATGAAACTTTCAGAGGGGACGAGTCCCCCGCTGTCTCTCAGATGAGAGGGATGGCTACCCCTCAGACCGAAGGATTCATAAAGCACCTGTTCGCAGGAGCCAAAAGGTCCAGGCACCTTGAGACCCTCGCTCAGAACCTTCAAGCCGCTACGGACCAGTCGAAGATACTCGAATTCGCAAGGAATACGGAAAGCGCCGAGTACACCCATAAAGTCAAGATGGCCGTCGATGAGGCTATGGCCCAAAATCAGCTAGAGGTGGCCCGTCTTGCAACCGAACAAGGTGTGCCAGCCGCAGAGTATGGAGCATACGTCGCGCGTTCATTGGATGCACAACTCCAAGTATGGGTGAATTTCGAGACTGCAAAAATCCAAGCTTCCCTTACCCATCAGGAACATCTATATGCCCTAGAACTCGAAAAGGAAAGACGGCTGACCGATATCGAAATCAAGGAACGGGAACAATGCTCTGCCCGGTCTTTTGAACCAGTGGATAGTTAGTGTAGCGCAGCTACCTCT
>Ga0302267_10007335_pt1 | contig 10864 bp, 8 predicted proteins | sample III_Bog_E1_3_FD_194555 | JGI IMG/M metagenome (GOLD analysis project Ga0302267, IMG submission 194555) | Peat permafrost microbial communities from Stordalen Mire near Abisko, Sweden - III_Bog_E1_3 | ecosystem: Environmental > Terrestrial > Soil > Wetlands > Peat | place: Sweden: Abisko... | reverse complement strand
CCGCTTTTAGCGGCTTGTTTTAACCCAAGGCATTAGGAATGAATGCCTTACAAAATACCGCTGTGTACCAATCAGTAAACATAAGCCCCCGAAATCGGCGCTTTTTCAGCCAAAAACAGGCCACTTTTGCCCTCTTTTGCCATCCAAATCGATCATTTTTGCCCCTTTTTAAGCCCTCCCACACCGAGCGGCGCCTCCCATGCATCCTCAACCCATCCCGCACATCCAACAAGCCATGACCCATCCGCTTTTTTCCCCCTTCAAGCTCCGCTCCCTTGAATTCGCCAATCGCATCGGCGTCTCCCCCATGTGCCAATACTCCTCTGTAGACGGCTTCGCCACCGACTGGCATCTGGTCCACCTCGGCGCACGCGCTCAGGGCGGCGCAGGCCTGGTCACTCTCGAGGCCTCCGCTGTAACCCCGGAAGGCCGCATCTCCTCCGGCGACCTCGGTATCTGGAAAGACGAGCACATCCCCGCCCTCCAGCGCATCGCCCAGTTCCTCCAATCCCAGGGTGCACGAGCCGGCATTCAACTCGCCCATGCCGGCCGCAAAGGCAGCATGACTCCGCCCTTCATCGCCGAGCGCCTGTTGCTCCCCGAAGAAGGCGCCTGGCAACCCGTCGCCCCCTCCGCTATCGCCTTCTCCCCCAGCTACGCCGTCCCCCAGGCCCTCGACCAGCCCGGCCTTGCCGCCAAAGTCAAAGCCTTCCGCCTAGCCGCCCGTCGAGCCCTCGCCGCCGGTTTTGACTTCGTTGAAATCCACGCCGCCCACGGCTACCTGCTCCACGAATTCCTCTCCCCCCTCGCCAACCACCGAACCGACAACTACGGCGGCAGCTTTGAAAACCGCATCCGCCTCCTCCTTGAAGTCGTTGACGCCGTCCGCGCCGAGTGGCCCGCCCACCTCCCCCTCCTCGTCCGCATCTCCGCCACCGACTGGGCCGACGAGTCCGCGCCAAGCTGGACCATCGACGAGTCCGTCCAGCTCGCCCATCACCTCCGCGACCACGGCGTCGATCTCATCGACTGCTCCTCCGGCGGCCAGATCCCCAACGCCAAAATCCCCGTCGCCCCCGGCTTCCAGGTTCAGTTCGCTGAAAGAATCCGCCGCCAAGCCAACATCCCCACCGCCGCCGTCGGATTGATCACTGACCCCACCCAGGCCGACGCCATCATCTCCTCCGGCCAGGCCGACCTCGTCTTTCTCGCCCGCGAATTCCTCCGCGACCCCTACTGGCCCGTCCACGCCGCCGCCGCCCTCGGCGAACCCGCCAGTTGGCCCGACCAATACCTCCGCGCAGCACCCCGTCACTCCACCGCTCGCACCGCGGTCTCTCGCCCCACAGATGCATAAATCGGGGGCATCTCCATCAATTTCCAGCCCGTTAGGGGGGCCCTCCCACACAAATTTGGGTCAAATTGCAGATTTTGCTTCACAAATAGTGCAAACCGTGACCTATACTGCGGTTAGAGCGAGGCATCCACATCCCACAGGTGACCTTCCTCCAAGGAGCCACGGCCACGCAGCTCTCACGCAAACGCGCACCGGAATCGCCGGCAATTCCCGACCGCCTCTACTTCAAGATTGGCGATGTCGCGAAGATCTGCGGGCTTGAAACCTATGTCCTGCGCTTTTGGGAGTCGCAATTCCCCCAGCTCAAGCCCAACAAAAGCGGCACCGGCCAGCGCCTCTACCGCCGTCGCGAAGTCGAGCTTGTCCTTGAAATCAAGCGGCTTGTGCACCAGGAGGGATACACCCTCCCCGGCGCCCGCCAGGCTCTTGAGCAGCAGAGCCGCCGCCCATCCCCAGCACCGGAGTCCCGCCAGGAATCGCCCCAGGCTCCCCCATCCCGCCTCGCCATCGCTGCCAAGACCGCACCTTCACCCAGCCCAAATCTCGACGCCGCTGCCGCCGTCATCGGTCATGCCCGCGCAGAGCTCAGAGAGCTAGCCGCCCTGCTCGCTGCGCCGCCCGTGCGCCCACCCCGCCGCCGCCCGCGCCTTGCCGCCCTTCCCAGCCGTTCTGAGCTGCTTTTCCCCTCCTGAACCCCAATCCCGCGCACCACCCCACCCTTCCCGTGACCACCGCAACAAAATCCTCCCCACCCTCTCCAATCCCTGAAGCGGATCTCCCCCGAAAACGCCCTACCGCTCGCCTTCTTTTCCAGAATCTTACTGTCTTTATGGAAAGCACATGGACCACGAAATATGATCTCCCCAGGGTAGCCCTGCGAGGATTGAGGCTCTGTTACAGGGGATTTCGTGATACAGTTATCCTACCCCCTGCTGGTTCCATCGTTGAAATAGCCAGCATCCATACATCATTTTGAAAAGATGTAGCAAGTATCCCATCGCCTTGGAGTCACAATTTCCATGAATTGCCCGTTCTGCGGATCGGACCGAGTGCGAAACTCGCGCTTCCGCGCCTTCGATATTCCGAATTCCTTGCTCCTGCGCTTGCCCGTGCGCTGCAGAGACTGCGAAGAACGCATGTACGTGTCCTTCGCACGCGCAAGAGAAATTCGCCAGGCTTCGGAGACCCGCCGCCTGGAACGCGGCGCACATGGGAGCGGTCGAGGGTCAACGGGCAGCCAATCCTAGCCTTTGACTGAACCGGCGCGGCAACACCCGACCGCCTAACCTCACTTCTGCCCCAGCCCCGCCATTTCAGCTCTCGCCTGCTGCAGCGGAGGCAGATCCGCATCCGCGGACTTCCACATCTCCAGAAACGCCGCATACTCCTTGCCCGCTTCCGCTGGCTTGCCTTGCTTCACCAGCGCCCGCGCCCCGTTCAAGTGCGCCAGCGCATGCAGTGGCGTCAACGGGTCGTCGATGCCGGGGTTGTCGATCAGCTTGCGAAACTCCGCCTCGGCCTCCGTCGCGTTGCCCGCTGCCAGAAAAGCCTGCCCCCGCAAATAGGCGATTGTCGGGTCGCGCAACTCATAGGCTTCGACCGGCTCCAGCAGCTTCACCGCCTCCTCCGCCTTCCCCGCCCGCAAAGCAAGCGCCGCCAGCACTGACGGCACATACTCCACGTTCACCAGCGTGTCCTGCGGCGCCGCCTTCTGCCCCGCAACGGCATCTGCCCTGGCACGCGCCGGGTCCCCCAACTCCGCCACGGCATAATCCCTGTCCATGTAGGTGTCTTCTCCGCTGAAAGCCTCCGCAAGCTTCTTCGCCTGCGCCGTCAGTCCCATCTCCGCAACAACCCGCGGCCGATAGGCGTCGATGGTCGAAAGATCGGCTTCCACACGGTCCCGCCTGGCGGCTGCGGTTGCCTCTGAAAAAAGCTTGTCCGACTCGCGCGCATGACCATCAGCCAGCGCCGCCATCGCTGCCTGCTGCAGAATCTGCGCTTCGTATGCGGTCCCCCGCGCCCATGCAATCTGCCGCGCCACTTCCTTCTCGTCGTGGCGCAAAGCCGCTATCTGCAATGCAATCCCGTGGATCCCCGGCGAGTCCACCTTGTGCTCCACCGCCGTCTGGTAGTACTCCAGCGCCTTGTCATACGCGCCCAGATGCTTGAACGCCCGCGCCGCAATCTCCAGCGCAATCCCGTTCAGCGGAGCACCAATCGCAACATTCAGCTTCAGCGAGCGCTCCGCCGCATCCGCCGACGACTGGTACTGCCCCACCCATGTCAAGTGATTGGCCAGGTCCGCCAGCACCAGGTTGTCCTCCGGATATGTGGCCGACCAAAGCTCCAGCGTGTCCCGCATCGCCTTCAAATCGCCCGTCACACTCTCGTTATAGCGATACGTGATATACAGCTTCTGCCGTTCGTTCACCGTGTCGGCCATCGCATAGGCCTGCTCAATATTCGCCTTCGCGTCCTTCGCATCCCCCACGTTGAAGTACATTGAGGACATATCCGCATAGGCAATCGCGAAGTTCGGGTCCAGGCTCACCGCATGTTGATAGAGCCGGATCGAATCGTCGAATCGCCCAGCGCCTCCCAGCACCGTCGCTTCGGAATAGGCCTTCAGAGCGTCAAGCGATGTAGTCTTTTCAAGGTAAAGCGGCCGGTCAAATTCCCTCAGAGACACACGAGACTCGCCTACATCCCTGCGTATCCCGCTGGTCATCTCTTCCACCGCCCGCAACACATCCGTCTTTGAGTCCGTCTCTTCCTTGCGCGCGCCCACCGCACGGCCGTCCGAGCACGCGTTTGCACTCAGGGTCAGCAAGTAGTGGCTCCCGATCACCGCGATCGCCGGCGTCAAATACACCTCCGCATTCAGCCGCTGGCACGCCTCGCGCACATCTTCCCCTGTAATCGGAGCCCCCGCTTTGCGCCCCATCATCTCCAGCGCCTGTCGCAGCCGCCCCTCGCCAATCACCGTAAAGTACGGCGACTGCATCAGGTCGATCTGCACCACCTTGTTCAGCGTGCGGTCAAACGTGCCATCCCCGGTAGAGTTGTCAAAGTCTGCAATCACCACCTGCACGTGGCCTTCAGCCTTGGGGTGCAGCCGGCTCCACTCCAGCCAGGCTCCCGCTACCAGCAGAACCCCCGCCAGTCCCCAAGCCAGCAACAGCCTCCGCTTCCGCCAATCCCCAAACAACGAGCGCCGGGCTACAGTTCCTGACAGCCCATTTGCCGCTCCTGGCTCGCCATCCTCCACTTCCTCTTCCACCACTACCCGTGTAACGGAATGCACCGCGTGCATCACCAGCCCAGCTTCGGCGCCTTGACCACCCGCCGCCGGTATCCGCTCCACGGTCGCCGCAAACTGGTAGCCCTTTCCCGGAACCGTCATTACAATTCCTTCGCCTTGCCCACTCGCGGTCAAAGCCTTGCGCATCAGAAAAACATGCTGCGAAAGGTTCCGCTCCTCCACAAATGAGTTCGGCCAAACAGCTGCCAGCAGTTCTTCCTTGCTCACCACCTGGTGCGGATGCTCCGCAAGGTACAAAAGCAGGTCGAATGTCTTCGGCTTGATCGCAACAGCCTGCCCCTCCCGCTTCAGCGTCCGGGCAGCGGGGTCCAGTTCATACCCATCGAACCGAATTAAGTTGTTTTCTGTCAATGGCTTATCGGAATTGATAAAAATTGAGAAAGCTTGACCGCCCTGTTGAGGACTTCCGTCAAAAAGTAGGTCACTACTTTATAAACAGGAAGTCGGTGGAGCGCACTCGCGCAGGTTAGCTCCAAGACTAACAAGGCAATGGGGTACGAACAAGTACAACAGTTCAACGCGCGCCTCGCCGGGCCATATCGCTGTAACAAAGGGGGAGTCATGAGCAAAAAGCGTCGAGTCGAAATCCACATCGAGCACCGTGAGATCTCAATCTTCTCAGCACGGGTGCCAAAGTCTCCGCAGACATTTCACTCGCCCGCGCTCCAGGCCGCGCCCATCCCCCGGGTCGATCCCGCCTGCCCAACCTGCGGATCTCCAGACCTGGTCCCGCTCGCCAAAGCCCTTGCCCAGGTCCGGTTTGATATCGCCGTCTTGAATCAGGGCATGCAAGACGGCCGCATCCACTACCACCGCTCGCCATCCGGAGAGTGGTGGCTTTGCGCCAAATCCCTGGCCCAAACCTGATAACCATCCGCGAAAAACCCGCTTCCTATGCAAAGTTCTGAAAGGGAACAACTTAAGCCGTTCAAAAAGGGGATCAAAGCGGTTGGGCTTTACAGTCTGCGGAAAAACTCACCCGGGTGGTAGGCCGGGGATTCATCCCCGGCACAAACCAAATCAAGTCAATATCGGCTTCACAGGCTGCGGAAAAACTACCAAATGGCCGAAGTTTTGAAAGGGCACGGCTTCAATAGCCTGCCCTGAGCGAAGTCGAAGGGTGCCGCAAGTGGCTGAAAATAAACGCTGGGCTTTAGCCCCCGAGGGATGTTCTTTGTGAATCTTGACTCAAAACCCGACTTTTTCCGCAGCCCCTTCAGCCCCTGAAGGATCGCATTCCTGAACCTGCGAGCTACAAATCCATCGCCTCCATGCCACCATTACCGCAACCGCCCCAGACTTTCCTTCTACGGCCTGTCCCATTCAATCTCCGCCTTGCGCATCCCCCGCACCGCATTGCACACGAAAACTTGATCCGCCTGTCGCAGGTCATCCAGTGTCAGCACCTGCTCAGCGCCGTTCGCCCGGGTCGCGAGAATATGCCGCCGCTGCACCCCCGGAAGCACCCCGCACCCAATCGGCGGTGTCAGCAGACGGCCGTCCTTCTCCACAAAAACATTGTGCACGCAACCCTCGCCCAGCTCCCCACGCTCGTTCAGGAACAGAACCTCGTCGAACCCCTCCGCAACCGCCGCCTTCAGCTCCCGCGCATACAACGGCCGGTGCGTCGTCTTGTGAAAGTAGAACGGGTCCCGCGAGTCTGTGCGCTCCGCTGAGACGCGGACCCGGAGCACCCCGCCGGTGGCTGCGGAAATAGCCTCCGAGCCGATCGAGATGCCCCCGTCCTCGTCCAGAAGCAGCCGAACTTTGCAGGCAGCACCGGTCAGGTCCCCTGCGTGTGCCTCCAGCGCGCCTCGAACCCCCTCGCGTTTGAAGCGAATCCCGAAGTAAGCCGCCGAGTCCTCCAGCCTGTCGAGATGCAGCTCCAGCAACGGAAATTCCCCATCCCAAAGCAGCGTCTCCACCAGGCTGAACCTGGGCTGCGTCCCGCTTTCCGTCAGGAATGCCGCCTTGAGCTGGCACTCCGCCCATTCCGCCGCCGCCTCGGAGTCGATCACAATCCCGCTGCCAACCCCCATTACGCCCGTCTCGCCGTCCAGCGCAACCGTGCGAATCGCGACGTTGAAAACTGTCTCCTCTTTACTGAAGAACCCAATGGCTCCCGTGTAAACCCCGCGCGACCTGCCCTCCAGTTCCCCAATCAACTGCATCGCCCTTACCTTCGGCGCACCCGTAATCGAGCCACAGGGAAACAGCGCCCGGAAAATCTGCTGAAACCCCACCTCATCCCGAAGTCGCCCCGTGACGGTCGAAGTCATCTGCCACAGCGTCCGGTAGCGCTCCAATGCAAACAGGTCGCTGGCTGTCACTGACCCAAACTGGCAAATCCTGCCCAGGTCGTTGCGCAGCAGATCCACAATCATCACGTTTTCGGCCCGATTCTTGGTGTCCTTCGCCAGCCATTCCGAGCGCGCAATGTCTTCGGCGGTTGTACGCCCGCGCCCAGCCGTCCCCTTCATCGGCCGCGTCGTGATGCGCCGATTCTCTCCATCGCTGTCAACCCTGAAAAAGAGTTCCGGCGACAGGGAAAGAACCTGCCGCCCCGGCTCGATGTGCAAGAATGCCAAATAAGGCGCCGGCTGCCGCGCTCGCAATGCCTGGTAAAGAGCGCCCGCCCCCGCCGCTCCGCGCACCTCAATCGGAACAGTAAAGTTCAGTTGGTATACATCCCCCGCGCGAATCCAGGCATGTATCCGATCTATCCGTGCCGCATACTCAGCCTCACTCAAGCCCAAGCAGCACTCCAGCCGCGCCGCCGCTCTCTCACCCTCTTCCGGGGCCGTCGAAATCGTCGCCCTCCCGGAACCGTCCGAGCCATCGACAATTTGCGCCTTGTCGTAGATCCCAAACCATGCCAGCGGTCCAGCCGGCATCGAAGCGTCTCCGCGAGGTCCCTTCGCAACAGTGGGCTCGAAGCATCGCCCGCACTCGTAGCTGAAATACCCCGCCGCAAACATGCCGCTGCCCGCCGCGCGCTCAACCTCAGCGAAAAGCCGCGCAAGCTCATCCTCGGTATTCGCAGTCAAAATCCGAATTGGCTCAGTAAACAGCCGCGCCTGCGTATCACCGCTCACGCCCGCAAACTCCAGCAGAACCGTCGCCGGCGTCCGCTCAACCAGCGCGTAGAGCTCCGCGGGAGAGGAAGGCCGGCGGTTCATGCTGTCGCCTTGCAGGGTTTTTGCTTGCCGTCGCCGGGTTACTGAACCGTAAACGCCAGCGTCGTGGTGTGTGTCGTCGCCGTAACGCCATTGCTCGACTGTGCCGTTACATTCACGGTATAAGTCCCAGAGGGTGTTGCAGGATTCGGCGGCGGACCGTGGTTGTAGTAGTTATACCGGGCGTTGCATGAGCTCGCCCCCAGCGCGGTCACCAGCCCCACCAGCGCCATCAGAGAAAGCCGTTGCAGCCACCGGCGCCTGCGCATTGACCAAGCCAGACCACCCAGGCCAAGCGCTCCCGGAAGCAGCATCGCCAGCGCCACATTGTTCGTGCCCGGCCGCGTCAACATCCCCTCAGCCTGCTGCGTCTGCACCACCATCGAGCTGGTGATCGCGGCAGTGGCGTTGGGCAGGATTTCGATGTTCCCCGGCGTAAACGAGCAGGAAGACTGGTCCGGCAGCCCAGAGCAGGACAGCGTCACAAACATCGGCGCAGTCAGCGCTGACGAGTTCTCCGGCGTGATCGACGCAAGGATCGTTCCCGACTGCCCAGCCTTCAACGAAAGCGTGGCCGGCGCAATGGTGATCGCAAAGTCAGGGGTGGTTGTGGCCTGGGCCTCTGCCGTCGCAGACGCTGAAACCGAACCCAGGTGTGCGGCGTCCCCTGCATAGCTCGCGCTCAGCGAGTGTTCCCCTGCGGGCAGCGCCAGTGAGAAAGTGGCTTCTCCCTTGGCGTTCAATGCGGCGCCCGCCAATTCACGGCCGTGGTCCGTCACCACAACCGCGCCTGTCGCGGGCTGTCCGTCCTCGCCCACCACGTCAGCTGTAAGGTTGGCGGTGGTGCGGCCGGCCTGATCGTGCAGTTCGACGGCCAGCGTGGTTTGCGTCGCCAGCGGCTGAGCATTCTCCGTGGCCAGGCCAAACGCGGGCACGGCAAGCGCGATACACATTGCTGCAACAATCTCAAGCCGCAGACCGCGGCGGATCAAACCTCTCACGTGCACCTGCTCCAAATCTCAAGAAAAAAGTCGCTGTATTACCCGTTGTCCGAGCGTAATTGCTATTGTATCCGGCATGGGCGCGGTCAGGCTATGGTCGGCTCTCGCACAACCCGCTGCCCGGCCCACTGTTTTGACGACCCAAAGCGCCAAAGGACGCTTGCCCATCCCGCAATTCCCCCCAGCCACCCCGCCGTTTGTGCCCCGTTTCCCCACGCGCTATCCTCATTGCTTGAGGTGTTTGCCATGACCGAGACCGCCGTACGCCCTCAGCTTGCCCATTTGACCGCCGCGCTCGATGACCTGCGCGCTAAAGGCACCCACTTCCGGCTCCGCATTCTCGACGACCAGCAGGCCCCTCTATGCCACTACGATGGCAAGCAGGTCATCAACCTTGCCAGCAACAACTACCTCGGCCTCGCCAACCACCCCAAACTTATTGAGGCAGCCATCGCCGCCACCAAAGCCTTCGGCGTCGGCTCCGGAGCCGTCCGCACCATCGCCGGAACCATGCGCATCCACATGGACCTCGAAGAAAAAATTGCCCGCTTCAAAAACGTCGAAGCCTGCGTCGTCTTCCAGTCCGGCTTCACCGCCAACGCCGGCACCGTCGGCTCCATCCTCGGCAAAGAGGACTTCATCCTCTCCGACGAGCTCAACCACGCCAGCATCATCGACGGAGCCCGCCTCTCCCGAGCCAAGGTCAAAGTCTTCCGCCACAAAGACGTTGCCCACTGCGAACAGCTCCTCCAGGAACTAGCCAACGAGCCCGGCAAAAAGCTCGTCATCACTGACGGCGTCTTCTCCATGGACGGCGACATCGGCCCCGTCGGCGCACTTGCAGACCTGGCCGAAAAATACGGCGCCATCATGATGGTCGACGACGCCCATGCCTCCGGCGTCCTCGGCCGCAACGGACGCGGCAGCATCGACCACTTCAACGCCCACGGCAAAGTCGACGTCCAGGTCGGCACGCTCTCCAAAGCCATCGGCGCCCTCGGCGGATACGTCTGCGGCTCCCGCGATCTCATCGACTTCCTCTACCATCGCGCCCGCCCGTTCCTCTTTTCCACGTCTCACCCGCCCTCGGTAGCCGCCACCTGCATCGCCGCCTTCGACATCCTTGAGTCCGAACCTGAGCGCATCGCCCGCCTCTGGGATAACACCCGCTATTTCCAGGCCGAACTCCGCGGCGCGGGCTTCAACGTAGGCGGCATCACCACCCCCGCCACTGAAACCCCCATCACTCCCGTAATCATCGGCGACGGCCGCGCCACCATGGACTTCAGCCGCGCCCTCTTCGACGAAGGCGTTCTCGGTACCGGCATCGCCTTCCCCACCGTCCCCGAAGGCAAAGCCCGCATCCGCCTCATGCTCACCAGCGAACACACCAAACCCCAGCTAGACCAGGCATTAGAAACCATCGAGCGCGTCGCCAAGCGCCTCGGCATCCTGCAGGCGGCATAAGCATAATCGCTTCCGCTTCCTTCTAATGCCCGAAGAAGGATAGAATGCCTGCATTGGCACCGCGCGAAAGAAGCTGAATGACGGCAAGCGCCTGGAACTGGGTTTTGGCAATCGTTGGCACGGTGGCAAGCATTGCTGGAGTTGTCTTCAGTTGGATGGCGTGGGTACAAGCTGCAAAAGCAAAGGATGCGGCCCGAGATGCTGTGAAGGCGATGCGCAGACGTGAAACGGCTTACGAAGTCTCAAGGCTGGCGAGGGATGCAAAGGACTTTCTCGAATCTGTCCAACAAAGACGAATGGAAATCGCAATCGTCGCGTCGAATAATTTGGCTCACGCGCTTTCAACTGTTCGTTCTTGGAAAATCGCGCAGCGTGCCGACGCAGATAAGCTGAAATTATGTGTTAGAGATGTTGAAGGGGTTGCGATACAGATAACAGTTGAAGGCATCCCGGAAGATGGGGATCGATTTGAGGATTTGCTTTTCCGTTGTCACGGCATTCATCGGGTCGTTTGCGACATGGCTAGCAAGCTGGAGCA
>Ga0302267_10007326_pt1 | contig 10876 bp, 10 predicted proteins | sample III_Bog_E1_3_FD_194555 | JGI IMG/M metagenome (GOLD analysis project Ga0302267, IMG submission 194555) | Peat permafrost microbial communities from Stordalen Mire near Abisko, Sweden - III_Bog_E1_3 | ecosystem: Environmental > Terrestrial > Soil > Wetlands > Peat | place: Sweden: Abisko... | reverse complement strand
TCCCCTGCGGCTGCTCCAGGACGAGCACGCCTCCGCCGCGGGGCTATTGAAGCGGATCCACCAGCTCACCGAAGGCTTCAACCCGCCGGCCGGCGCCCGGGCCGGCCAGCGCAAGCTGTTCCAATCATTCCAGCTATTGACGGACAGCCTGACCCGGCATATCTACCTGGAAAACCAGGTGCTGTTCAAGCAGGTCCTGCACAACCAGGCTTGACCAAGGGATCCGAAACCTCGGAGGTGATCAGGAACCGGACCATGGGCTGGTCCTGGAACCGGACATGGTCATCCAGCCAATGCTTCATGAAATTCAGCAGGGTCATGGGGGCGAGCACGCTGTCGTTGAACTGGTCCACCATCACCTCCACCTCGATTTTCAAGGCCTCATGGGCGCAGCGATGGCCCTCCAGCCCCGGATAGCCGGCCTGGTCCATAAGGGTTTCCTCCATCCGGAAATGGGCGACCACGTACATGGACAGGGAGCTGACCACCCGGCCCACCTCCTCGTGGCCCTGGCGCATCTGGATGGCTGTGAGCAGATCATCGAAGATCTGGAAGATCCTCACATGCTGCTCGTCCACTTGACGATTCCCGGTAACCAGTTCGGGATCCCAGACCAGGCCCATACGTTTCCTTTGAATCCCCCAGTATGGAGGAGGACGGAAATCCTGGCCATGGCTTTCCGGTCACCACTTGGCCATATCGGCCAGCCAGGCGGCCACGGCTTTGCCCAGCTTGGCCTTGTAGTCGGCCAGGAGCAGGTCATCAGCCTGGAATTCAGTCACCCCGACGCCCTTGGCGGAGATGTTCATCGATTCGTACTGCTGCCCCGAGCTGTCCGCAAGGGTGAGGCTCAACGAGCCTTGGGCGACGATGAAATCCGGCGAACGCTTGTACTCCCACCAGGCCCTCCGTCCCACGTCCACTCCGCTGTGCCCGCCCCGGACCCTCAGGCTGATGGTGAATAGGGGCTGCTGGTCGGACCAGCCCATGCCTTCCTTGAGCACGGCAGTCCGGACCACGTTCTGCACATCCTGGTCCAGATCGACCCCGGTGGAGGGCGCCAGCCCGAAGGTGAGGGCCGAGCGGGCCGCCACCATCCGCCGCTCGACCCCGAGCTTGGTTTCGAGCACATCGGCCCTCAGCTGCGGATCCCCCCCGCCGCCACCAAGCAGCCCGGCCAGGTCATCCAGCCGGAGCAGTTCCCCATAGGCCTTTTTCAGGGCCTGGACCGCGATCAGCTTGGCCCTGGGCCCCTGCTCTCCGCGGTCGGCGGCGAGATCCGCCTTCTGGGCGTCCAGCCGGGCCCGCAACTCCCGCTGGGCGAGGTCCAGATCCAGGTAGGCCAGGGCGTAGCCGGTGCTTCCGGACCGGTCCAGGTAGGTCTCCTCCACCACCAGGCCGGGGAGGTCCGCGGCCTGGGCCTGCACCTCCGTGCCCACCCGGGTGCTCTGGGTCCGGCTGCCGGTGGCCGCGCCGCCGGTGCTCCGGCTTTCCTGGGAGGTCGTGGTGATCCGGGTATCGGCCTTGACGTTGGCGCGCAGCCGAGAGATCACGTCCGCCCTGCCGTTGTCGGACGCCTGGCGCACCGCCGCGGCATCGGAACCGGCGATGGGCGCCACGCCCAATCCGTAGACCCGGCCCGGCTGGCTGGGCAACACGCTGACCCAGATGGGCTTGATGGCGCCCGGCTGGAGCGGCGCGACCAGGGCGGGAACAAGCAGGAGCATGGGCAGCATGGGCACCTCCCTAGGAACCGAACAACCGGCGGACGCTGTCCTTGCGGATCTCCACGTCGTCCGCCCATACGATCACCGCGGACTCGATGTCGGTGGCCTGGAGCGTGATCTTGTAGTAGACGTCCTTGACCTTCCCGGTCTGCTTGACGATGGAGGAGATGTCGCCGCCCAGGATGTATTTGCTGCCGGTCTGCTTGCCGGCGGTTTTCGCGGTGGCGGTGTCCGACATCACCCCCTGGAGCTTGTATTGGTTCATCAGGTCGCCCTGCATTTCCAGCGCCGAGAAGCGGACCTTCCCGGACTTGATGAGGGAAGTGCGGATCTTGTCGGTGATCGACTTGGTGTCGATGTGCTCGGAGGTTTCGTTGCGCAGGCGAGTGACGGAGACCAGGGGCGGCTTGCCCGGATCGGCCGGGTCAGGCACCAGCTGGTTGCTGGCGATCAGGCTGGCCACGATCTTGTCGGCGATCATCTGCAGGTCGGTGGAACCGAAGTCGGCGTTCACCGTCTCAGTGGCCTGGGCGTTGCCGTAGCTGGTGACGGGACCGGAGCAGCCCAGCCCGAGACCGAGCGCTGCGAAACCGAGGAGCGGCAGGGATCCTTTTTTCATATCCGGTTCCTTCAAAGAGAGCCTGGGCGGGGGACCAGGAGAGCCCAGGGCTAAATGATTACAGATTTGGGACCGGAGCGGCAGGCTGAACCGGAGCGGTACCCTCCCCGCCGTCGGCATCGAAGGTCTTGAGGTCCACCCGCTTGAACCCGGGGAAGGAACGGACCAGAAGGAAGCTTTGACTGCCCGGGGTGACGTTCACGGTCACGGTGTCGCTCCAGCCCGGTCCCCGGAGGGTCAGGAGGTTGGGCCCGGCAGCCAGGTTGCATTTGGCAACCTGGACTTCCGCGGGCAGGCTGAGCCAGGACCGGCGGTCAGCCTGGGTCAGGACGGCGCTGGCCACCATGGCGGCGAGCCCCGCGAACGGACCGTAGTTCTTTTCGGCATCCTTCTGGATCTGCCCTTTGGCGATGGCGCCCAGCAGTCCCCGGGTGAGGATTCCCGGCATCCGTTCCTGCAGGGCCTTCACCGCCAGGGCCCGGGTGTCCAGGACGGTGGAGGTCGTCACCGTCCGGGTGGGGGTCTGGATGAGCAGCGGCGATTGGGCGTTCCCGAAATCCCGGTAGATGGGAAAAGCAAGATTGTAGAGCTTGTCCTCCGCGAACAGGGAGATCTTCACCGCCTCCAGCTGGGGCACCAGGCCGGTCTGGAACAGCACCACCACCGAGCCCATGGCCGGGGACTCGGGGCCGGGATCGGCATCGGCCACCTGCAGCCGGATCCGGGCCTGCTCCAGGGCGGAACCGCCCTGGGCCCGGGCTATCTCCAGGTAGGCGGATCGGACGCCGGGCGCCTGGGGGGACAGTTCGTAGGCCTTCTTGATTTCCACCATGGCATCGTTGAGTCCGTCCTCGCCCCGGGCCAGGTAGATCTGGCTGGCGAGGTAATAGGTGAACGCATTCTCGAAGGAGTTCCGGACGTTCCTGACGTAATCGAACATCCGGCCGTACTGGGCGGTCACCGCCGGGTTGTCCAGCCTGGCGCTTTCCGCGCCCCTTGGAGTTCCCTTCTGGAGTTCCCTCTGGTGCAGCTCCCGTTCCAGGCGCTGGTATTCCTCGGCCTTGCGGACCTCCACCCGGGCGCCTTCCATATCCCCCAGCATCAGGAAGTTCACGGCATTGAGGGTCCGCGACATGACCTTGTCGTAGCCGAAGCCCTCATACTTCAGCACGGAATCATTGACCAGCACAGCTGAGGCGTTGCGGCCCACCCCACCCGCGGAAACCACCGCCTGGCCCTCGTAGTCGTGGGCCACGGAGTCGGCCGTGTTGAAGAACCCCCTGCTCTTCCCGGGATCCCCGCCCAGTTGGTAGAAGGCGCCGAGCTCATAGAGGCACAGCAGGCGATCGGCGCCGGGGCTGGAAGCGTCCTTCAGGAACACCTTGTCCGCCGGTTTCAGGGTGTTGGCCCTCAGGCCATCCAGGGCGATCCGGAAGTCCCTGGCGTGATCCGCCAGAACCGGCGCGGCGAGCAGGGCGAGCAGAACCGCAACCCGGAGGGTGAAGCGCCCGCGGCCGTTTAGATCCAAATGCATGCCATGCCCCCCAAGAATGATCAGCCTAGCGGATGCCCACGGGCAAGGGGAGCCCGAAGTCAGGCCCCCACCCATTATTTTACTATAAATTCATACATACCCCCCAGCCTCAACTGGCACTAAAGCACCTTTTCAGCGCTACACAGCTTGATTAAAGACACAACAGGCCAGTAGACCAGACAAGCAATTAATAAAATAAACATTATTTGTATAATTATTTTATTAAATTGCCATGGGATCTCACCTGCTCTCCGTGGGGACCCCCATGGCCATCCTGGCTCGACTATTGCCGCTTCTGCTGCCCCTCGCCCTGGCCGAAGCCGCCCCGCCCAAGCCCAACCGGCTGTTCCCCATGGCTTCCTACCAGGAACTGGGCCGGCCTTGGCTGGAATCCCAGCAGGACGAACGTCTCTTCTCTGCACCGTTCCAGGCCCGGATCGGAGCCGCCGGAATACGATAAGCCCGGCCGGGAACCGGACCAGTAGCCCTGGGAGCCTGACTACGTAATAGAAAGCCCCTAGATAAAACCGGTATCCGCGGATTTTTTTGGCTAGAATTGCCAAACCCGCGGAGGAACCTGTGAAGATCGCCGTCCCGATGGAGATCCGGCCGAACGAGAACCGCGTGGCCCTGGACCCGGAATCCTGCAGGAAGCTGATCCAGCTGGGCGCCGAGGTGGCCATGGAGGCCGGCGCCGGAATCCGGGCCTATTTCCCCGACCAGGCCTACCTGGACGCCGGCGTCACCCTCGTCCCCGACCCGGCCCGGCTGCTGGCCGAGGCCGACTTCGTGGCCAAGGTCAACGGGCCCGCGGCCCGGGCCGACGGCAGCCACGAAGTGGACCTGATCCGGCCAGGCGCCATCCTGCTGGCATCGGTGTTCCCCACCCGGCACCTGGACGCCGTGCGCCGGATGGCCGAGCGCGGGCTCACCGTCTTCGCCACCGACTGCATCCCGCGCACCACCCGGGCCCAGGCCATGGATACCCTGTCCAGCCAGGCCAACATCGTCGGCTACAAGGGCGTGCTGCTGGGCGCGGTGGAGCTGCCCAGGTACTTCCCCATGCTCATGACCGCGGCCGGCACCACGCTCCAGGCCAAGGTGTTCGTCATCGGCTGCGGCGTGGCGGGGCTCCAGGCCATCGCCACCGCCAAGCGGCTCGGCGCCGCCGTCACCGCAACCGATGTGCGCCCCGAGGTCAAGGAACAGATCGAATCCGTGGGCGGGAAGTACGTCGGCATCGAGCTCGGCCAGAGCGCCCAGGCCGGCGGCGGCTACGCCGCCGAGCTTTCCGCCGAGGACAAGGCCCGCCAGGCCCGCATGCTGGCCGAACACTGCGCCGTGGTGGACATGGTGATCACCACCGCCCTGATCGGCGGGGTGGTGGCGCCCCGGCTCCTGGACGAGGCGATCGTGCGGTCCATGAAGCCCGGGTCGGTGATCGTCGACCTCGGGGCCGACGGCGGTGGCAACTGCACCCTGTCCATGCTGGGCGCCACCGTGACCGTGGACGGCGTGAAGATCCTGGCCCCTCTGAACCTGCCGGCGACTCTTCCGTACCACGCCAGCATGCTGTTTTCCCGCAACCTGCTGAACTTCGTGACCGCCTTCTGGAACAAGCCCGAGGCGCGCTTCAACCTCGACTGGGACGACGACATCCAGAAGGGCTGCTGCGTGACCCGGGACGGCCGGGTGGTCCACGGCCCCACCCTGAAAGTGATCCAGGCCCGAGCCGGCGAATAGGAGCAACGAAATGATCGATCTCGGTACAACCACCCTGGCCATCCTGGCGCAAGGCGCCGGGGAGTCCGCCAGCCATGGGCCACTGGACTTCATGGGCGCCCTGTTCGTGTTCATGCTGGCCACCTTCATCGGGCTCATGGCCATCCAGAAGGTGTCCCGGCTGCTGCACACCCCGCTGATGAGCCTGACCAACGCCATTTCCGCCATCGCCGTGGTGGGGGCCATCATCGTCGCGGCCGGCAAGGACGCCCCGGTCTACGTCACCGCCCTGGGGCTGGTCGCCATATTTTGCTCCACCACCAACATCGTCAGCGGCTTCCTGATCACCGACCGCATGCTCAAGATGTTCAAGAAGCGCGAAGGAGCCGCCAAGTGACCGCCGCCAACCTGGTCCAGCTGCTCTATCTGGTGGCCACCGGTTTGTTCATCATGTCCCTGCGCTGGATGAGCGACCCCGAGACCGCCCGCAAGGGCGTCTTCTCCGGGGTCGCGGCCATGGCCCTGGCGGTGGCGGGCACCCTGGCCGGGGTCACCATCACCGGAGGCACCCATTACTGGTGGATCCTGGCGGCCTTCATCGCCGGGGCGGCGGTGGGCTATCCCCTGGCCCAGGTGCCGCTGACCGCCGTTCCCCAGCGGACCGCCCTGTCCCACGCCTTCGGCGGCCTGGCCGCAGGCCTGGTGGGCGCGGGCAAGTTCTTCCTCTACTACGGCCAGCGCAATGAAAGCAATTTGGGGCCTACCATCGTCATCGCCCTGGTGCTGGAGATCCTGCTGGGCTTCCTCACCTTTACCGGCTCCCTCCTGGCCGCGGGCAAGCTCCAGGAGATCAAGTGGATCCCCCAGCGGCCGGTGACCTACCCGCTGCAGAACGTGATCAACCTGGGCCTGTTCGCCGCCGCCCTGGCCCTGGGCGTGGCCCTGGTGCTCAATCCCCTGGCGGGCTGGGCGCCGGTGGCGTTCATGCTGATCGTCGCCCTCTCCCTGGCGTTCGGGGTGCTGCTCATCCTGCCCATCGGCGGCGCGGACATGCCCACGGTCATCTCCATTCTCAACGCCTATGCCGGCCTTTCCGCAGTGGCCATGGGCTTCGTGCTTAATAACAAGCTCCTCATCACGGCCGGGGCCCTGGACGGCAGTTCCGGCCTGATCCTTTCGATCATCATGTGCAAGGCCATGAACCGGTCGTTCACCAACGTCCTGTTCGGCGCCTTCGGCCAGACCCAGCAGGCGGCGGCCGGAGGCGAGGCGAAGAGCTACAAGTCGGACACGGTGGAGAGCGCCGCCCAGGTCATGGCCCAGGCGGACCTGGTGGTCATCGTGCCGGGCTATGGCATGGCGGTGGCCCAGGCCCAGCATCGGGTCCGGGAACTGTACGACCAGCTCAAGAAGCGGGGCGTCACCGTGAAGTTCGCCATCCATCCGGTGGCGGGGCGGATGCCCGGGCACATGAACGTGCTGCTGGCCGAGGCCGAGATCCCCTACGACGACCTGGTGGAGATGGACGAGATCAACGGCGACCTGCCCCAGGCCGACGTGGCCCTCATCATCGGCGCCAACGACGTGGTCAATCCCGCGGCCCGGGCCGACAAGACCAGCCCCATCTATGGAATGCCGATCATCGACGCGGACAAGGCCCGGACGGTCTATGCCATCAAGCGTTCCAAGAATCCAGGTTTTGCCGGCATCGAGAACGAGCTCTACTATCTCGACAAAACCTTCATGCTATTCGGGGATGCCAAAGCCGTGGTGGGTGAACTGGCCCGAAACCTCGCAGAGGCTGGTAACCATTAGAGTTGTACGGGTCCCAGACTTGCTTCAGGGTCGTCGCCTGCGCGCGGCGCAGGGGTCGGAACGAAGCCATCCACTTGGGGGCCCCATGCTCCGCCCATTGCTGGAAAGATGCCTGGGCTAGCGTTCCACCGCGGCCATCATCTGGGGCAGGTAGCGTTCGCCTGCCACCTGTCCCGCCAGCTGGTCCAGTTCCGAACGATCCTGGGCCGAAAGGCGGAGCTCCAGGGCGTCTAGATTCTGGTCCAGGGTCGCACGGCGCCGGGTTCCGGGGATGGGCACGATATCCTCGCCCTGGGCCAGGACCCAGGCCAGCGCCACCTGGGCGGGGGTGGCCAGGTGCCGCCGGCCCACCGCCTGGATGACCTCGAGGATCCTTGCGTTCGCGGTCGCGTTGGCGTCCTGGAACCGAGGCACGTTCTGCCGGAAATCGCTGGCCGGGAGTTCCGAGGCGTTCTTGAACGCCCCGGCCAGGAACCCGCGGCCCAGGGGGCTGAATGGAACCAGGCCGATGCCCAGTTCCCGCAGGACCGGCAGAATGTTCGCCTCGATGCCGCGTTCGAACAGGGAATATTCGCTCTGCAGGGCGGCGATGGGGTGCTCCTGGTGGGCGCGCTTCAGGCTATCCGGACCCACTTCCGAAAGCCCAAGGAAGCGGACCTTGCCTTCCTCCACCAGCCGTTTCATCCCTCCCACCGTCTCCTCGATGGGAACCTTGGGATCCTTGCGGTGCAGATAATACAGATCGATGACGTCCACCTGGAGCCGTTTGAGGGATTCCTCGGCCACCCGCTTGGCGTTGGCCGGACTGCCGTCGATCCCCCCGTGCAGACCGAACTTGGTGGCCAGGACCACCTGTTCCCGCCGCCCCCGGATCGCCTTGCCCACCAGCACTTCGTTGGTGAAGGGCCCGTAGACCTCCGCCGTGTCCAGCAGGGTGACGCCCCGATCCAGGGCGCGCTGGATGGTGGCGATGGCTTCCGCCTCGTTGATGTCCTCGGGCCGCACATAGCCGTGGGTCATGCCCATGCAGCCCAACCCCATGGCGCCAACCTCCAGGCCGGTGGATCCCAGTTTTCGCATTTCCACGGCTCTCTCCTTGGCGACGGTCAGAGAATGATACCTTATGGCTCCAGGTCCCGCCGACTCCTATGAACTACCCCACCGCGAGCAGCTTGCTGCGAGCGGTAAAGGTAGGTCGGCGCGAACCGCGGGATCCGGATGATCGATCCGGGAGCCACCGGCAGGGCATGCCGGGACAAGACGAAATGGCCAAACGTCGAGCCTGGACCGCCATCAAAAGGATTGGAATCCCGCCGATTTGATCGCCTGGCGGCCCCGGGGCCGGGAACCCCAGGGGCAGCGGTGTTGCAAAAACAGGCACTTCCGTTGGCCGGAACGGTGGCACATGGTTTGCTCGCAGCGGCCAGGAGATCCTCGCCATGGAAACCAAAGTATTGAATGCCCGCACCCGGATCGAACGCAGGGCCGAGCCGCCGACCTACCGGCAGCAGGTCACCAAGGCCATCAACCCCGCCACCTTCGACGTGCTCGGCTCGGTACCCATCACCACCGAGGGCCAGATTTCAGGGATGGTGGCCCGGGCGCGCAGGGCCGCGGCGGTGTGGGGAACCGCGCCGTTCCAGGAACGGGCCCGGGTGCTCACCCACCTGCGGTCCCTGATCCTGGAACGCTCCTCCCAGTTGGCGGAAACGATTTCCAGCGGCATGGGCAAACCGCTGTTCGAGGCGCTGTCGTTCGACATCGGCACGGTGATCGAGCATCTGGACGACTGCATCGCCCACGCCGGCGAGTATCTGGCCGACCAGCCGGTGAAGCTGCCTGAGGCCATGGACACCCACAAGCGGGCCCTCATCCGCTCCACTCCCCGAGGCGTGGTAGCCGTCATCTCCCCCTGGAACTTCCCGTTCGAACTGGCCATGTCCCCGGCCATCGCCGCCATGGCCGCCGGCAACGCCGTGATCCTCAAGCCCACCTCCGCGGCCCCCATGGTGGGCGAGGCGATCGAACGGCTGTTCAACGACGCCTTCAAGGATTGGCCGGGGCTGGCCCAGGTAGTGCACGGCCCGGGCAAGCTGGGTACGGGGCTGGCCACCTCGGACGGGATCGATTTCGTCGTCTTCAGGGGTTCCACGGCGGTGGGCCGGAAACTCCAGGCCGAACTCGCCCCGCTGCTCCGCCCCGCCCTGCTGGAACTGGGCGGCTGCGACCCCATGATCGTCTGCGAGGACGCCAACATCGAGCGGGCCGCCAACGCCGCGGTCTACGGCCGATTCTGCAACAACGGCCAGATCTGCGCCGCGGTGAAACGGGTCTACGTGAACGCGGCCGTGGCCAAGGGGTTCATCGAGAAGGTGGTGGAGCGCACCGGCCGCCTCAAGCTGGGCCCCTACTCCGATCCGGCCTCGGACCTGGGCCCCCTGGCCAACGACCGCGGCATCGGCAACCTCAGGACCCTGCTCCACGATGCCCTGGACAAGGGCGCCAAGCTCGAGGCCGGAGGCTTTCCGGCGATCCAGGCGGGGTTCTACTGGCCACCCACGGTGCTGTCCAACGTCGATCATTCCATGCGGATCATGAAGGAAGAGGCCTTCGGCCCGATCCTGCCCATCCAGATCGTGATGGACGACGAGGAAGCGATCGAACTGGCCAACGACAACGAGTTCGGCCTGGACGCCTACGTCTTCTCCTGCGACCTGGGCCGGGCCAACCGAATCGCCGACCGGCTCCAGGCCGGATCGGTGGACATCAACGAGGTGATCGTCAACTACACCATCCGGGACCTGCCGTTCGGGGGTATCAAGCAGTCAGGTATGAATCGCTACCATGGCCAGGTTGGACTGAGGCTCTTCACCGAATACAAGAGCATGGTGATCGACGATGGCCAAAACGACAGCGAACCCGACTGGTTCCCCTACACCGAAGCCAAGCTGACGGAAGCCCGTCAGCGCCTGGGCCGAAGCTGACATCCCACCGGCGGCTATTTCACCGTCGGCTGGCCGATGGCGATCATGTCCAGGGCCTGGAGGCGCTTTTCCTTGACGCCACTGGCCGCATAAATAGACAGGATCTTCTCGGCCATGGGATCGCCCCGGTCCCGCATGACGTCGGCTTGGCTCGCCGACGCGAGGCCGACCTGGGGCACGGAGGCCGTCAAGGTTCCCGGGGCGGTGACGTTCAGGTAGATCCGGTGGCCATCGCCATCCTCCAGATAGCACACTCGGAAGAAATTCTGCCAACTCGCCAAGCCGGTCTTCACGAACCCCAACTTGAGAACGACCGCGCCGTAGCGGCCGGGAATATCCACCGCCGCCGCGTCAGGACCCAAGGGACCCAAGTCATTCCAGGTCTTGAGATCGCCGGAAACCGTCTGAACCGTGAAGGTCCCGGACTGGGTGCCACTCAGTTCACTTTGATAGTTGGCGAGGTACCCGAACTTCC
>Ga0302267_10007324_pt1 | contig 10880 bp, 10 predicted proteins | sample III_Bog_E1_3_FD_194555 | JGI IMG/M metagenome (GOLD analysis project Ga0302267, IMG submission 194555) | Peat permafrost microbial communities from Stordalen Mire near Abisko, Sweden - III_Bog_E1_3 | ecosystem: Environmental > Terrestrial > Soil > Wetlands > Peat | place: Sweden: Abisko... | reverse complement strand
GCTGCCAGTTGCTGTTCGAGCCAGGTCAGCTCTCCAGCCGCCGCGTCGGGGGCCGGCTTGCCGCCACAGGTCGTGTACTTGACGGACAGAAATAGGTCGTTGATGACGATGAGGCGCGTCCTGCGCATGGGTGCGGGCATCTCCACGCTGTAGGACCCCGTGGCTTTGAACTCCGCGGCGGCTTGCGCCCTTGCGGCCGCCGGCAGCCCCTCGGCAAACACCGCGCCGGCCTCGGCCAGGAACGCGCCGCCGGCATCCAGCTTGTAGTCGCCGCAGCCGGTGTCGTTGTTGCCCAGGGCCGCGTAGACGGGCGCTCCGGGGAAGGCCACGCGTAGCTCATCCATCACAAAGGAAAGAGTTTTCACCACGAAGGCCTGGTAATCGCCCGGCGCTGCACCGGGCACGAGCGCCGAGAACCGGCAGGTGAAGGCGTGGGCGATCAGGTCGCCGCTCACGGTCATGAATTTCGCGTCGGGTTGCTGGGTCTTCATCGCCGCCAGGCTGGAGCGCAGCAGCGCAAACGGCGTGTCCACACCGCGCGCGTGGCAGCTTTCCTGCAGCTTGGCAAAGGCCGTGGCCTGATCGGCCGAATCGGGCGCGGCCAGGATCGAGGCCCACTTGCTCACCGGCGCGGCCATCAGCGCCGCCACCTTGCCGGGGTCGTGAAATGGGTCAAAGTGGATGTCGCTGACCATGAGCGCCGGGATCGTCACGGCCGCACTCGGATGACGCACCGGCGCCTGGGCGGGGTGCGCGATCGCCGGATGGGGTTGCTGTGCCCACGCGGCTGGCGCGAGCGCCAAACCCAGGCAGAAGCAGCCGGACACGGCCAAGCGCGAGGCAAGCGAAGCAAAGAACCTGAGCATTCTGGGAGACCCCTTTGGTGCCTTCATACTAAAGGCTCTGCCCCCGCGAAGCAGCCGCGCAAGCATCTCCCGAAGGTTAAAACTTGCTCATCTAGATTGCTTCAGGCCTTCTGCCTCAGCCTCCGGGTCAATCCCAGCGCCGCGCGAACACGATCGCTCGAAATCGGCTTGGACACATCCTCAATGGGCACCGGGCTGAAGCCGGCAGTCAGTTCCGCCTGCAACATGCGCAGCGACAGCTCAGCTCCTGCGCAGATCCAATAGCCGCCGGAGCCGGCCCCGGTTTCAGCGTTCGCGAACTCGCGAATCTGCATGTCCGGCGCGGACATCTCGTAGCTCTTCTGCGCAATGGTGCGCGCTTCGCGGTCAAATCCATACTGCTTCAAACCGTGGACGATGCAGTAGTTGCTGTGTCCCCACACCCCGCCCAGCCAGTTGCTGTGGCCGTCGTCAAGGCCGTAGTAGGGATCGAGCAGCGGCGGCGGCACGTGGTGCTGGGTATAGTTGCGCTCGCTCCGCGCGTAGCTGGGCACCGGGTAGGGAGTCCAGAACTCCTTGGGGTTGGTCAGGTGCTCCACCAGGCGCCTGGCCTGCTCCGGCGTGGCGATGCCCGCCCACAACGGCATAAAGCCGGCGACTGACTTGATCTTGATGTGCTTGCCGGTGCGCACATCGTGGTCGTAGTAGAAGCCGTCGGTCTCGTCCCACAGCAGCCGCTGGATGGCCTCTTTCTTTTGTGCCGCTGCCAGCTCGAAGGCGGCCTCATCATCGGCTTTGCCTTTGGCCTTGGCGATGCGCGCCATGGCCAGGTAGTCGAGATAGAGAAAGCTGTTCAGATCAGCCCCGGCGCAGAAGTACGAGCGCCACACGCCCACGCGATCGTACTGGTTGTCTTCGCCCGAGTGCGGCCCGCTGGCCCACACGCACAGGTTGCTGCCGTCGCGGCGCCAGGCCGCTTCCCAGTGCGCCAGGTACTTGGCCAGGCCGGCATACATGGCCTCCGTAATCCAGGTCACGTCGCCCCCATTGGCACGGGAGAGAAACAGGGCGTCCTGGCACAGGAATGGCTGGGCGTGCTCCTCGTCGTCGTACTGGTTCCACACATCGCCAAGGCCGGTGGGCGGCGCGTAGCCCGGCCAATGCCGGCGGATAAAGCCGTCCTCGCGCTGCAGGCTCAGAAAGATGGCCAGGTTGGCCTTGCCGAGTTGGCTGTCGCCCGCGTGCAGCAGCACCATGTTGTCAAAGAAGGTCTCCCAGGTAAACAGCCCGTCCGGGTAGCCGGTGTAGAAGTCGCCAAACTGGGGATGATGATGCACGCAGCGGGTTTCCATGATCTCGACAAGCTTGGGAGCCACGCCGGCTGGGTCGTCGGGTGTTCCGGTCGCCGCAGCGGCCTCCATGGCATACGCCAGCGCGGAGCCGGTGGGGAGCAATTGGGAGAGCGCGCCGCACGCTCCCACTTTCAGCAGCTTGCGCCGCATGGTTTGCATGGTGTGTCTCCTCGGGAGTGCGATCAGGATGTAGGCGCCCGGGCATGAAGGTTCTGCGTCCCCTGGCGTCGGGAGAAGTATATGCGAGCAGCAGCAGCGCCGGCCACGGGGTGAGCGCGGCGCCTGCTAAACCATTGCTTGCATGGTGGCGGAGGACAGGATCGAACTGTCGACCTATGGGTTATGAATCCATCGCTCTAACCATCTGAGCTACTCCGCCGCAGGGAGATTGGAAGGAAGACCGAGGCAAGAATCTCCTCTTTGATGATACGGGCGCACCGATGAGAGGTCAAACCTGGCCGGTACCACTTTCCGGTCGGAACAGAGGTGCGTGCATGGCCTCCGGCCGCTTCAGTGAGCTGTACGATGTTCTCAGTCAGCCGTGTCGAGTTATAGCGCGGGAGCAATGTCCGTGTGGGAGAAATCCGCGCCCTTGAAAAGCAGCGGCTCGGCGCAGACCTTTGCCAGCGCATATGCCAGACAATCTCCGAAGTTGAGGGCGGCGGAGTGCCCGCGCCCTTTGCCGTATCGGTTGAAGGCTTCAAGGGCGATGCGTGCCTGCTGCTCGGTCACGGGTTCAATGATGAGGCGCAGAGCGAAGATTAGCTCCTCGAAGAGCTGTTGCCGCTGGCCAGACGGGTCGCGACGGAGAACCATGCCTGTTTCAAGAAAGCTTGCCGCTTCCGGTTCGCCGAGCAGGATGGCAAGCAGCGCCGAGGAGTCGATGACCATGCGTTGGGCCTCCTAGCGTGGAAGGCCTTCGACGTCGTAAAGGTCCGCAGCCAGTTGATCGCCGCCGGGCCCCTGCCAGGGGCCGAGGCTGACGATTCTTGCCATGATCTCTTCCACCGCTGGCTCATGCTGGGCGCTGGTATGAGCCGGGGTACTCTGATCGCGTTCCAGTTCCGCGCGCAGAGCGGCCGCAACGGCTTCGTCGGGAGTCAGTCCGCGAAGAGAGGCCAGTGTATAGGCAAGTGCGTCGGTTTCCGGGCTAGTGGTCAACGGCATGGCGCTTCTCCTCTGGTTATGTTCTACCCGAAGTCGATCCGATGCAAGCCGCGAGGCTACAGCTGATCGAAGACATCCCGGAAATCCCACGCGCCCTGCTTGCCGGCCAGCCACTCGGCCGCGCGCACCGCGCCCAGCGCAAAGCCGCGCCGGCTGTGCGCATCGTGGCGCAGCTCCAGCACATCGTCGGGCCCGTTGGCGGTCACCACATGCTCGCCCTTGGCATCGCCCACACGGTGCGATGTGACTTCGACATGCGCGTTCGGATGCGCCGCCTCCACAATCTCCTTCAGCGTGATCGCGGTGCCGGAGGGCGCGTCGAGCTTGGACTCGTGGTGGGTCTCGGCGATTGAGAAGGTGTAGCCGTTCAGCCGGGCCAGCTCTGCCGTCAGGCGGAAGAGCTTCTGCACGCCGATGGAGAAATTCGTCCCATACAGCAGCCCGCCGCCGCGCTTCTCGGCCAGGGCGCGCATGTCGGCCAGGTGCGCATACCAGCCGGTGGTGCCCACCACGATGCGTCCGCCCAGCGCCAGCACGGCGCGCATGTTTTCTTGAGCCGCTTCGGGGGCGGTAAAGTCGATGACCACATCCACGCCCGCCAGGGCAGGCGCGGTCAGAGCCGAGGCGTGCAGGTTTTCCGTCACGTCGAGTGCGCGCACGCCGTGGCCGCGCTCGCGCGCAACCAGTGCCACCAGCGAGCCGGTCTTGCCTTTGCCGAGTACGAGGAAGAGCATGGTTTCACCAGGGGTCGGGGGTCAGGGATCAGGGGTCAGTGATCAGCTCTCGATCGCCTGAGATCAGGTTACAGCAGAGCCTCTACGCCTGTCAGTTGAGAAGCTGCGTGCCGGGTCATGCAGGCTCGCCGCATCTGTCCCTTGCCCGCAGAGTCCCGAGGGAGCCGGACTCCGGAACTGACCCCTGACCCCTGATCACTGACCGCTGTTCGCTGTCAGCGGCTTGCGTGCTTCCACATCGAACACCGTCGGGTCGGGCTCCTGAAAGAATGCGGCGTGCAGCGAGCGCACCGCTTCATCGGCGTCGTCTTCGTCGATCATAAAAGACATGTTGATCTCGCTGGCGCCCTGCGAAATCATCCGCACGTTGATGTGGCGCACGGCATTGAATACCTGCGCCGCCATGCCGTTCTGGCCGCGAATGTCCTCGCCCACCAGGCAGATCAGCGCCTTGCGCCCCTCGTACTTCACGTCGGCCAGCTGGCTCAGGTCGGCGGCCAGCTCGGGCAGCTTGTCGTTCGAGTCGACTGAGAGCGACACCGACACCTCGCTGGTCGAAACCATGTCCACCGGGCACTGGTGCTTGTCAAAGATGGTGAAGATGTCTTTCATGTAGCCGTGCGTCATGAGCATGCGGCTGGCCACCACGTCGATGATGCTCAGCTTCTTTTTCACCGCGATGGACTTGAATGGGCTGCTGCAGTGCGGCGCGAGCGAAGTGATCCGCGTGCCCTCGCAGGCAGCGTTGCGGCTGTTGAGTACCAGCACCGGAATATTCTTTTTCACGGCCGGCAGAATCGTGGCCGGGTGCAGAACCTTGGCGCCAAAGTAGGCCAGCTCCGCCGCTTCTTCAAAGCTGATGATCTTCACCCGCAGCGCATCGGGGCACACGCGCGGGTCGGCCGTCATGATGCCGTCCACGTCCGTCCAGATCTCGATCGCATCGGCCGAGAGCGCGCCGCCAATCAGCGCTCCGGTAAAGTCCGACCCGCCGCGGCCCAGCGTGGTGGTGATGCCCGCCTCGTTCGACGCGATGAATCCGCCCATCACCGGCACGCGGCCTTGATCGATGTGCGGGCGCAGATGCTCGTGGGCGCGCTTCTCAATCAGCGCATCCTGCGGAACAGCCTTCTGGAACTGCGAGTCGGTGACGATGATGTCGCGCGCGTCCACGTGCGCGGCGTTGATCCCGCGTTCGAGGAAGGCGGCAGCAACGATACGGCTGGAGATGCGCTCCCCGTAGCTCACAATCAGGTCGGAGATGCGCGGGGTGAGCTCGAGAATGGCAGCCAGGCCGCGCAGAATCTCATCCAGCGAGTCGAACTTCTCGTCGATCGCGTTTTGCAGCTCGGCTGTCGCAGCCTGGTCTTTCACCAGCGCGCAGGCCGTGTCGCGATGCCGCGAGCGCAGCCGCGAGCTGATGGCCAACGCGCCGGTGCGATCGCCGGCCGCTGCGCAGGAGGCAGCGCGCAGCAGCTGGTCCGTCACCTTGGCCATCGCGCTCACCACCACCACCGGGCTCTTGCCCTGGGCTACGCGCCCGGCAACAATGGCCGCCGTACGGCCGATGGCAGCCGGATCTTCAACCGACGTGCCGCCAAACTTCATGACCACCAGACTCATGCTTGTTTCCCGCCCTGCTCATCAAAACTTGCTATGCGTGCGCTGCTGTTGCGGCGACCGGCTCCAGTTTGCCCAGGCTGGCCAGCAGCTCGGCGTTCAAAATTGTCGCCCCCGCCGCCCCGCGCACCGTGTTGTGCGACAGCACGCTGAACTTCCAGTCGAGTATGTTGCAGGGCCGCAGCCTTCCCACTGTCGCCGCCATGCCCTTGTCGCGGTTCCGGTCCAGGCGCGGCTGCGGCCGGTCATCCTGTGGCGCGTAGTGCACTGGCAGCTCGGGCGCCATGGGCAGGTCGCGTCCGGCCAGGGGGCGAAACTCCGCCCACGCCGCCAGAACCTCCTCCCGCGTGGCCGGCTTGCGCAGCTTGATTGACAGGTTCACCAGGTGCCCATCCACCACCGCCACCCGGTTGCAGCTGGCGCTCATGCGCGCAGCCAGAGGCCGCACTGCGTTGCCTTCAAGCTTGCCCAGCAGCTTCAGTGCCTCGGCCTCCATCTTTTCTTCCTCGCCGCCGATGAAGGGAATCACGTTGTCGAGGATGTCCATCGACGGCACGCCCGGATAGCCCGCGCCCGAGACCGCCTGCATGGATGTGGCAAATATCTGTTCCACGCCAAAACGATCGTCGAGCGGCTTGAGCGCCAGCACCGGACCCATCACCGTGCAGTTGGAATTGGTCACAATGAAGCCGCCCGATTCCTTGCGCCACGACTGCTCCTCGATCAGGCACAGGTGGTCGGCATTCACCTCGGGCAGCACCAAAGGCACGTTTTCTGCCATGCGAAAGGCGCTCGAGTTCGAAACCACCGCGCAGCCGGCAGCGGCAAAGGCCGGTTCCAGCTCGCGCGCAAAGGCCGCGTCCACTGACGCAAAAATGATCTTCGGCGCGCCCTCCGGCGTGGCCGGCGACAGGGCCATCTTCGCGATTCGTTCCGGCAGCGCTGAGTCCAGTCGCCATTTCGCCGCCTCGGCGTAGGTTTTGCCGCTCGACCGGTCACTGGCCGCGATCCAGGTGACCTCAAACCAGGGGTGGTTCTCCAGCAGCTGGATATAGCGCTGGCCCACCATGCCGGTCGCGCCCAGAATGCCAACAGGATGTTTGCTTTTGATTGCCATAAACACTCCAGTGTACAGGAGGCGGGCATCAGGAATCGCAAATTACGCCACCGCGGGAAGAAGCCCCTGCACTGTCTGCGACGGTCCATGTCTCCCATCGCTCCGCATCTCCGCGGGCGCACAGCCCCGTGTGCAAAGATCGGCCGAAACTGTCGAAACAATCGACCTTGCCGATCATTCACGAGTAGGAGCTTTTTGGATGAATTTGCGGCAAATCACTCCCTGGAGCAAATCGGGTTTGGCGGTTGAAGCAGAGGCTCCCATTTCCACCATCGAGCGGACCCTCACCCTGCTGGTCGAAGGCACGGCGCTGAACATGCCGGAGATTGATCCGGAAGACTACAAGGCGTTTCGCGGCAGTGTTGGACGCCTGGCCTTGCAACTGCCCGATCGTCTGCCGGAAGACGACCAGCTGGCGCTGATTCGCACCATCCTGCACGAGTTCGAGAACTATCGCAAGCTCTCTGAGGCGGCCATCAAAGAGCGCGCTGCGGCCTGGCGCGGCCTGGTGATCATGCTGTTTCGCGACCTGCTGGCCAGCCTCGGCATGGGCAGCGAGTCGCCCGAGGCCAGGGTGCTGGGCCGGGAGATTGCCGGCCTTGCCTCGGGAGAGCAATTGCGCGACTGGCGCGCCAGGGTGGAGGCCTTTCTGCACCCCCCCGACGCGGAAGGCCGGGCCTGGGGCTGGCCTCGCTCAAAGCCGCAGACCGCTCCACGGCCAACGACAACGCAGCCGGCCTGCGCGGCGGCGGCAGCGCCGTCGAGCACCTGAGCAAAATCATGGAGCGTGGCGGCGCAGGCTTCATCGTGCTCATTCGCCTCAGCTGTCTGGAGGTGATCAACCAGCGCTTCGGCAAGGAAGCGGTGGAGGACTGCCTCATGGCGGTCTCGGCATTTCTTACCGCCAGCCTGCACAGCGACGACGCCATCTACCACTGGAGCGACTCGTCCCTGCTCGCCATTCTGCAAGGCCGGCCCAGCGAGCAGATCCTGGCCGCGGAACTGCAGCGCATTGCCTCCCAAAACCGCGACAGCAGCATCAACGTGGCCGGGCGCACCATCATGCTGCGCATCCCGCTGGCCTTTGAGCTCACACCCATCAGCCGACTCCGCACCGCCGACGATCTTTACCGGCTGTCCACGCAAAGCACAACGAAATGGTGAGACCGATGAACCAACTGCACGTGCTGCCGCATCCCCCCCGAATCGATGCCCCGCCGCCAGCTTCGGCGGACCCGGATCCATTCGACCAACTCCCCCTGCCCTACATCGAGATGGACACCATGGGGATCGTGACACGCGCCAATCAGGCAACCATGGCGCTGCATCCCATGGAGCAGGGCGCACTGATCGGCAGGATGGCCTGGGACCTGATGGCCACTGACGAGAAGGAGCAAAGCTGTGCGGCGTACCTGTCGGTCATGGAGTCAGGCGACGACCCGCCCGTTGTGCTGCGCTCCCTGTACACGCGGGGCGGCGAATTCCGCACCTATGAGCTGCACCGCAACCTCATCCGCGACGATCTTGGCCGGCCCACCGGCATGCGCATGGTGTGCGTCGACGTGACCCAGGCCCGCCGCGATTTGGAGGCCGCGCAAAACGGGCGTGCATGGCTGGAAAGCGTCATGGAGTCGGTGGCTGACGCGGTCCTTGTGACCGACGCGCTGGGGTTTGTGCGCGCTGCCAACACGGCCGCGGTGGGCATGCTCGGCTGGAGAGTCGAGGAGCTGGTGGGCAAGGTCATTGAGAAGGCGATCCCGTTGTTGCACTTCGACTCGGTAAGCGGAGCTGCGTTGAACTTCACCATGGCGCTTGAGGGCCATTGCCGGGGCATCGCAACGATTCTTGACCGGCAGCGCCGGGAGCTGCGGCTGGAGATCCGGACATCGCCGATTCTGGAAAAGGGCACTGGCTATACAACCGGCGTGGTCACCGTGCTGAGCAGGCTGGAACAGCCTTAGACCTTCCCGCAACCTGGCAGCAAGCGGCTCAGGCCGTCAGCGGGACAGCTTTGCTTCGACGCAAAAAATACCACGCCAGGCCCACCGTAATATACACCAGATAAATCCATGGAATGCGCGCGTGCGTCGCATCCGTGGCAGAGCGCAGGTCGAAGATCACAATCAGGACCATCACCAGCACCGTCACCACGCTCACCGCCGCAACCCAATGCGAGTGCTGGCCCAGCGCACGGCGCGCAAAGGGCAGCGCCACGGCCACCAGCGCATAAGCCGTGAGAAACCCAAAGACCGACAGCGACCCCAGCCAGTCGTACATGTCGGAGCCGGCCACGCCGCGCATCGCCAGCGCCCAGGTCAGCGCCAGCATTAGCCCGGTTGAGAGCGCAATGGCTGCGCCCGGCGTGCCGTGGGTCTTGCTGGTGCGTTCCAGCGCCGCGGGCAGCAGTTTGCTGTGCGCCATCTTCATCAGCACCCGCGCGGCGGCCGTGGTGCAGGCCAGCACGCAGGCAAACATGCTCACCGCAGCGCCAACGTCAATCGCAATGCCCAGCGGCGCAATGCCTGCTTTGGTCGCAAGCAGATGCAGCGGACTGGTCGAGTCGCTCAGCTGCGACGGCTGCCCGCGAAAGCCCAGCACCTCGCTGTACGCGCAGAGCATGAAGAACACACCGGCCAGAATCGCGCACTGCAGCACTGCGCGTGGAATTGTCTTGAGCGGCTCGCGCGCCTCGCCGCCCAGCGTGGTGGCGGCCTCAAACCCCACAAAGCTGAACATGGAGAGCACCAGCGCCGGGCCCAGCGCGGCAATCGAGACACCTTTCAGCCGGAACTGATCCAGATCGATCTGGAAGCCGAAGCGGAACACCAGCACAGCGAGCACAATGAGGATCAGGCTTACCGAGACCACTTCAATCCACAGCATCAGTTCCGCCGAGAGCTTCACGTCGCGCCAGGCGATCAGGCCGCTGACCACGCAGACCGCGGCGAGCGTGACCAGCGCGGGCGGCGACCAATGAAAGAACTGTTGCGCGATCAGCCCCGTGTAGTAGAGAGCCCCGCCGGCCACCGATGCCCCAGTGGCAATGTAGGCCAGTAGCAGTCCCCAAGCGGCCACCACGCCAAAGGCCGGCGGCAGCGTCTCCGCGGCATAGGTATAGAGCGAGCCTGGCGAGGCAGACAGGCGCGCAAACCGGCTCACGCAAAAGCCCACCAGCAGCGTGGCGCAGGTGGCCATCAGGTACACAAACCACGTCGCGTTGCCGGCCAGCGCGAAGACCAGCGGAATGGTCAGCGACGGCGATGTCGACGGCGCCATGGCGCTGACCGATTGCGCCAGCGTCTCCAGCGGCCCCAGCACGCCGGCGTGCAGCCCGTAGCTTTCGCGCCGCGCATACACTTCGCCTGTCGAGCTGGTGGGCTGGGTCACCGATCCGCCTTTCGCTGAGCGTCCGTGTTGTCGGCCGCTGCGTCTGAATGTTTTCCGGTTGCTCTAGTGTTAAGCGAAGCGCGGTCTGCGGTCAAGGCGGCGCGCCGCTTTAGACGATCTCTGTGCAAGCCTCAGTTTTGAAAGCGCGCGGCTTCAATAGATTGCCTGAGCGCAGTCGAAGGGTGCCGAGGCAGCAAGGGAAAGACATGAGCTTTCCAGGTCGGGGAAGAAATCGCACGTGCCTCGATGTCGAGAGGCTTCGTATCAGGGCATGATCCGCCGCGGCGGATCATGCCGCAAAGGCCGCTTAAATCAGCGTTGGGCTTTAGCCCCTGCATAGGCCGATAGCCGAATGTCCCCTTCCCTATGCGCCTTTCCGCAGTCCCGTGGCACGCGAGCCAGTGCCAGACGGAGACCGCGCGCTCGTTCAGATTGCACAACGCGCCACCCGCCGTGCGCCGTTATACTGCAAGCCATGCGCGCTGTTTCGTTCACACTTGTCGTGGCCATCTCTGCAATAGCCGTCGCGAAATCCCCCGCGCAATCTCAGCCGCCGCAAATCTGGCAGATGCAGAACTCAGGCTCGACGGCCAGCCTCCGTGGCATCGACTCGGTCGATGGCAAAGTAGCCTGGGCCAGCGGCACGGAAGGCACCGTG
>Ga0302267_10007315_pt1 | contig 10888 bp, 10 predicted proteins | sample III_Bog_E1_3_FD_194555 | JGI IMG/M metagenome (GOLD analysis project Ga0302267, IMG submission 194555) | Peat permafrost microbial communities from Stordalen Mire near Abisko, Sweden - III_Bog_E1_3 | ecosystem: Environmental > Terrestrial > Soil > Wetlands > Peat | place: Sweden: Abisko... | reverse complement strand
GGTGGCGCGGGCGTGGCCTGCCGCAGCACAGCTTGCTCCGACGCGGGCTTGCCTGCGGACTGGGTAGCATGGGCGGCATTCTTCGCCCCCGGATACTGAATGCCATTCTTGTCAGAGCGCCGCGTTACTGTGTCGGGCATTTCAATGTCCAGGTGCCGGATTGCGATCCGTTCCACCAAAGCTCCATGTCTGATCTTGGGGCCATACAGTACCGCATAAGTAACTAGAGCTATGACCCCTCCGTGCAGAACAACGGAAACTATAAATGAAGACGACCTTTGACCTGTCTTCGTCTGGTCGGAAAACAACGTGATCGTATCAGTAGACCTCATGATTCGATAGACTCCGGCCCTCGCATCGCCTGATCTTTCTTATAGAATCGGCAGCGTTTTATTTACACTCACAGCTTGGTTGAAGACTGGAAGTTCATTGGTGGCTGACATTAGATTCTCATTGTAATCTGTTTCCGAATCGCTTATTGTTGGTTTGTCTCATTGCTACCTTGATACCTCGCTCCGTGCCACTTTTGTTGTAGTGTGCTCGGGGCCTAATCTTTGAAGCTCAAGTGGAGAAACAGTGTACACTTATTTCACGCCTGAACCTGTCTGTCATGCTTCCAACGCCCCCTCGCGGGTTCGGCGCGTAATCGAAAACTTGTCTTCTTGGGCGTCGCAACAGGCCAGGGAGACAGTAAGGCGGAATTGGCCCGAAAGCCAGTTCACACAGGCACCCATATGAATCGAAGAGTACTGACCATCCTTCTCCTCGCATTCGTCATCGCCGGCGGATGCGCCTTCGTGGTCTATCATCTGGTCGTCAGCCGGATGACGGCGACAAAAACAGTCGCTACCACTCGCGTGGTTGCTGCAGCCACCGACATCAAACTTGGAGTGGTGCTTAACTCTGCCGACTTGACGGCTGTTGAGATTTCAGGTGCTCTACCCAAAGGTGCCATCCTCGAGAAGGACAAGGGCAATGTTATTGGGCGGGGCGTTCTTTCAGATCTCTATCAGGGTGAGCCTATCATCGATGCCCGATTGGCCCCTGTCGGTTCGGGCGGCGGATTGGCCGCGACGATTCCCCAGGGTATGAGAGCGGTTGCCGTCAGGGTTGACGATATCATTGGCGTTTCCGGGTTTGCTACTCCGGGCATGAGGGTCGACGTCCTTATTTCCGGCATTCCGCCAGGCACCCAAGGGCAAACAATTCAGAATGAACAAGGCACCCTGGTCGAGACTCTACTTCAAAACATACAGGTATTGTCTGCGGGCCAGGATATTCAAAAAGATGCTGAGGGCAAGGCTCATCCAGTCCAGGTCGTTAATCTTCTGGTGACTCCCGAGCAAGCGCAAGTCGTGGATCTGGCCAGCAATCAGACCAAGATCCAGTTAGTGTTGCGTAACCCGCTCGACACAAAAACCGATGAAGTTGCCGGCGCCGCCCAGATCAGTCTCTTCAAGAGTGTGAAAGCCCCGATCGTCAAGGTGCAACATGCTAAGGTTGCAGCACCTAAGGCTCCCCCGGCTTTCTCCATCGAAGTCCTCAACGGTAACAAATCAAGCGAAGAAAAATTTAGTACTCCCGGGGGGCAGCAGTGAGTCGGAAGGTCCTGTCTTCTATCGTATTCTTGAGCGCATTGAATGTAGTCCTTTTTGCTGGGTTGGGTCTGTCGGCTCAAACTGCGCCACCTGCACCCCAGCCAGCCGCGGCGTCCATGCAGGATGAAGCGAATGAATTGTCCGTGGCCGTCGGCAAGACCGTTCTCGTCGATACCGCGCTGCCGATTAAGCGAGTTGCCCTCGGCCTTGGTGAGATTGCGGAAGTTCACGCCACAAGCCCCACCGAAGTTATGGTCAGCGGTAAGGCTCCTGGTGAAACCAGCCTGATCATATGGGATGCAAAGGGTGGTCGGCAGTTCTTCAATGTCACGGTAAGACAAAGCTCGGCAATTTCAGACGACAGCCTCGAAGGCATCCGTCGAGAGCTTCGACTTGAACTTCCTGGTCAACCCATCAAGCTCACCGTTGAAAACGGCACCATTTTCATTCGCGGAACAGTCAAGAATCTGAACGCCAGCGAGCGCGCAATCAAGATTGTCTCCACCGGGGGAAAGGTCGTCAATCTTCTCGACGTCGAAGTCCCGCCCTCCCAGCCACAGATTCTTCTCAAAGTTCGCTTTGAAAGTGTTGACCGAACCAAGGAGATACAGGCTGGCATCAACCTTTTCAGCAGCGGCTTTGGAAATGTGCTCGCCGGTACCTCAACCGGGCAGTTCTCGCCGCCTACCATCTCCGCTCCCACTCCGGGATCTCCCGCAACTGTAACCCTCACCAACCAACTCAACCTCTTCGCATTCTTGCCTGGGCTGAATGTGGGCGCAACCCTTGAAGCACTTGAAGGGAATCAGATCGCGCAGGTATTGGCGCAACCCAACATTGTTGCCGCCAACGGAAAGGAAGCCAGCTTCCTGGCCGGTGGTCAATTCCCCTTTCCCAGCGTTCAAGGCGCAGGGGCGGGAGGTGTTGGAGCGGTTACCGTCGAGTTCAAGGAGTACGGTGTCCGGCTCAATTTCATACCCACAATCACACCGCGTGGAACCATTCGCCTTCAGGTAGCGCCAGAGGTCAGCACGCTGGACTTTAGCAACGGTATTCAAATCGGGGGATTTGACGTGCCCGGACTTGATACCCGCAAGGTGAATACTGAAGTCGAACTGGCCGACGGCCAGAGCTTTGCCATCGGCGGACTGCTCGACAACACAGACAACGAAACTTACCAAAAGATTCCCTTCCTGGGCGACATTCCGATTATCGGCAAATTCTTCCAGTCCATCCAGAAAACCAAGATCAACTCGGAACTGATTGTGATCGTCACGCCGGAGATCGTGGCTCCGATCGAAGCGGGCGGAGCCCTGCCCGATCCGAAGTTCCCCAAGAAATTCCTGCCGCCTAACAGCGGCATTCCGATGAATACCCCTGACGCGAAGACGGCGGCTAACACGCCCGCGCCCACGGCGCCGGTCCTGCCAGTAGAGAAGTTGATTGACAGCATGAGGCCAGAGAAGCCACTCGTGATTGATACCGCTTCTGGAACATTTGGAAGCTCGGGCGGAGGCAGCACCTCGTCTGGTGCCTCCACGCCAGTGCCTGGTGGCTCAGCTACACCAACCGAACCATAAGATTCTCGGCTGTCCATCGGGGCAGCCAGAATTTTTTCTCTCAGACGTTGTCTTGATTTTGGACGTAGCTCGAAGGGCGCTGATTGCGCCCTTCAGGCTTTCTACAGCTTGCTGGTATGAATGCGGTCATTCGCGAGAAGGCACAATGGCTATAATTCGCACCGCCATTCCATCGGGAAGAGATAACTAGTAGCATGACTCTCGATTCGCAGCCAATCTCTGAAACCCGCCTCCGAGTCACAAATCTTGCCCGCGATACTGTTTTGGCGACCTGTCTGGAGCAGGCTGGCACGGGCGCCACCCGGAGCAAAGGGCTTCTTGGTCGCAAGGATCTGCCGACCGGCGGTGGCCTTTGGATTGTGCCATGCGAATCCGTTCACACCTTCTGGATGCAGTTTCCTATTGATCTCGTCTACATTGATCGAAAAAAGCAAGTCAAGAAGCTGCTCAGCAATGTGCCGCCTTGGCGGTTGTCAGCTTGCCTCTCAGCGCATTCCATTATTGAGTTACCAGCAGGCACCATCGAAAGAACCCTCACCTGCGTGGGAGATAGACTGGAATTCTCCCCAGCCTCTTCCGAAGAGACTAAGTTACCACTACGTTGAACTAATAGTTGATTCCTTCGAGATTGCGTTCGCCAGCAAGTAGATCAGGAGCCACGCCGGCGCGGTCCACAGAAAAAAGATGGAAGCCATCTTGATCCCCCCCACGAGTTCAGCGTCAAGCAGAACGCTCGTGAGCGCCACTGCTGCAAGTAGTACCCGCGACCTTGTAACATACGCTGCCTGTAACAACGCCGGTACAGCCAGGGCTTGATCGAACATCCAGCAATAAGGCGCAACCAGGATGGATACCAGCATAAGCAAGCTACCGTCCCTCATCCAATCCCAGCCTTGCCGCCTTTTCACGAAATAGCCCAGCGCCCAGGCACAGCCCAGGGCCGAAGGTATATAGGCGATCCACGTTGCGTGGGGCCAGATCCACACTCGAAGCGCCACGCTAAAACATGGGATGTACTCCTGAATGACTCCGGATGTGCGAATCATCGCTAGATACTCAGTCCATGCCGCCGGATCGACGAGATATACAATCCCGCAACTGGTGGCAAGTGCTACAAATACGCCGGCCACCATCTTGTAACTCCGTGTAACAACGATCCAGGCAAGCAAAGCTATCCCGAAGGGAAGAAACAGGTGTGGCTTAAGAGCGCATAACCACAGGGACAGCCCCGCCGCAAACGGACGGGTTGCATGAAGGCGCAGAAACAGCACCAGCCCCAGCAATGCGAAGAGGGAAGTCTGCCCAGCAAACAGGCAGATCATAGCTGGCGCAAAGGAATAGCCCAACCAGTGCAGACGGTTCTTCTGACGTCCATGCAAAACCCATAACATGCGCACTGAGATCGCAAGGCAGCCCGCAAGGATCAGCGACCAGATGAGCGCTCCAGCCCGTAACCCGATGAACCCCAGCAGATAGGCAAGCGGAAGATAGGGAGGCGGATTCCTCATATAAAGAGCGCCGTACTGCGCCGGAAGTCCCGCGGAGCGCTCGATGCGCATCATCGCATTGGCGTCATACGGATTCGCATGATGGGTGAGTTGTTGCCCGGTTGCCCAGTAAACCACAAAGTCGCGTCCACTTGCCATTTTTCCGGTCAGTGGCACCACGCACAGGAAAATGCCAATGAGTGCCAGCGCAAGCCCGCCAATAATCGCGATCGATAGCTCTGCGAAATCCGGTTTTGGTTGGGAGGCGGGAAGATCCGTGTTGCTCGCCATAGATCTCATCTTATCCCGTACACAGTTACCTCACGAGTTGTTCACATCAAGCTGTGGCGATTGCGGTTTCCTTGTCAGCCTTGGCCTGTGCCGTGACTCGATAAAGCAGATAGAGTTGGGCCGCCCCCAGAATTGCGAATGCGATCGACAGAAGCTGGACATGATGTGCCTGCGCAAAGTCGTATGTTACCCACGAAACCGCGAATACAAGCGCTGAAACAATCACGATCCAACGCACGGCCCCGTTCCACTTCAGTTCCTTCACGGCGCCAAGCGTAAGCATCGCTGCAATAACCACAAGCACGGAATCGTACATCGGAACATAGACATTCAGCAGCAGGGTCCATGTAATAGTGGCTGCCCAGGCAAGCGATTGTGCAGCTTTCGAACCCGTCGCCGACTTCCAAAGCAACACCGCCGCTGTGGTCGTCACAGGAACCGTGATCGCGATCAGTATCCCCGTTGCGGCCTCAGTGCGGCCGCCGAAAATCGCCTGCAGGAAAGAGTTCAAGTCGACATATTTATACAGAAGCAGGGCTGACTGCCCATTCATCCCTGTGAGTTGACCAAACAAGCTCAGGAATCGCGCATACACCGGCCAGATCTGAAGTCCCCCATATGCGGTGCCCACCAGCATCAACGCAGCCAATCCGGTCGCGAATCCCGCAAGCGTCCTGAACCTCCTTGTGATAAGCAGCATCGGAATCAGCAACACCAGCAGAGTCGGCTTGTATGCCAGCATCGAGAGCGCAAGCCCGCTCTCAATGAACCGCATGCGCCTCTCGAGATATACAGCGAGTCCGACCGCGCCCACAGCTAATGAGGTAATTTGCCCGTTGACGAAGATCCCCCAGAAGAATGGGTAAAACGCAACGGCGAAGCAGAGAATCAGAGAGACTTTGGTGCGCTCGTTTGGGAAGAAGTCCTTCACTGCTGCGACAATTCCCAACCCGTACAGAAGCAGGGAGCATGCCATCCAAAGAAAGAAGGCCAACCTGAACCCAAAACGCGCAAACAGGCTAAAAAAAAGTGCCACGAAAGGTGGATACGGACTAGGCCCATAAGCGCGTGTCGCTGGCTTATAGATTTCATTGAAGACCTGCAATTGCAGCCCATAGTCATACAACCGCGTAGCTGGATAGTCGTTTACGATGTGGCCGATCCCGTAAAAGTAGATAAAGTCGTTCGGCACCAGCGGGATTGAACCTTTTCCGGCTTTGAATTGAATCCACACCGGAATACAAAACCGAAGGATGAAAAACACAATCACCAGCGTCCAGCACGCTATATGGAGTTCGTTTAGCCCAGGCATCGGTCCCAGAAATTCGGATGGCCAACGCAGCCAGCTCTTTCCTTCAATCGCTCTTTCGGCCGCCCTCCGATCCACCACTATGCAATCTCCTCTGCGTGTTTTTCCGTCGGGCTCGTGGGCTATTGTTGGAAGATGGTGCTTTGAAACTCAATCGGAGCAGGCACCGGCGTCTCGAATTCCTTCCGGAACAAGTTTCCGAGGCGCAGGTAAAAGGATTATCTGTTCTCCATACGATACATCATAAGTAACTCACGTCTCGGTAACAGGTGACGACCCCTATTACTAAAAGCATGGTTTGGAATCTAACGTGCTAAGCATAGTGCGAGTTCGAGTCGCCAGGGAGAAAGCAGCCAAGCTTTTTGTCATGGATGTTAAGACTAAGCATACGTAGAATCAGCCGTCAAGCGCTATCCGGGGCATAGGTAATACACTTTTAGGTCATGTATACGTTGAGCCGATTAACCCTGCGCTCGCTGTATACAGGCGTTTACAGCAAAGTCTCCCTCGAAGGTATACCCGAAAAACTTATTCACGCTAAGTGATTGATTTATATGGGGAAACAATCGGGTCTCAGAATGGCACACCAGTTGCTATATAGAGGGTGCCTGGCCTGAGGCTGGGGAAACCAATCTACGGAGAGAAAACACATGAACACCATGCTTTTGAAGCTTTACGTGAAGTTCCAGGACCTGAAGAGCAGCGAAGAAGGTCAGGATCTGGTCGAGTACGCCCTGGTTGTCGCTCTGATCGCCCTCGGTGCAACCGCTGGCATGAGCGCACTGGCCGGCGGCATCAACAAGGCCTTCCAGTCCGTCAGCGTCGCCCTCGCAACCGACATCTAGTCCTAACTCAACCAGCACAGTCCACAACCCAGCCCCTTTGCTCTCTGCGGGAGAGCTACGGTCACCGGTTTCGGCGACATGTTCGTACTCTCCCGGCAAAGGCTCAGGGTAGTTCTGTTCCAAGAAAGCCTAAACAATGCAAGTTGCTTTCTTTCATCTCGTTATTCGACTCCGCACCCTGATCGAGCAAGAAATGGGTCAGGACCTGGTCGAATACGCCTTGGTTGTGGCCCTGATTGCACTCGGCGCGACGATTGGTATGAAGAGCTTGGCTGGTGGCATCGACAAGGCCTTCCAATCCGTCAGCGTTGCACTTGCAACCGACATATAGTCCTGCATTCACGGTACTGTTTCTCCATCTGCAATTTGTTTTGCTTGAAAAGTTTGCTGACAAATCGCGAGACATCGCGTAACCTGCCAAAAAGTACTCAAAGACTGTTACCTGACTGTGAGGCTGATTTATGCGGCTTGGACTTCGGTACCTCATCCTGAAAATTCAGTGCCTGGTCGCTACCGAGGACGGTCAGGACATGGTCGAGTATTGCCTGATTGCAGCGCTCATCGCGACTGCTTGCGTAGCGTCTACCAACGCATTTGCCAGGCTGCTCCTTGGGTCGTTCACCAGCATCTCGAACACTTTCGATCTCTACGTATAACGCGAACCTGCAACGCGTCCAGACGGGAAACTGTCCGTCGCGTGATTCTTTCGGATCGCCAGTTACACGACAGTTTCATTCTCATCGGTCTTCTCAGGATTCGACCCTTCATTGATGATGCGCACGGCCATGAATCCGGCCTCAATCCAATTCGGCTACATCAATCATGAAACATCTAAACCTCTTCCTCCCTCCGCTCTGCGACTTCCTCCTGAACCCTGCGGCATAATAGCTAAATGCTCATGAACCCTGCCTTGCATGAGGGCCCTTCGCTCATGTTGATCGAAGGCGGCCTCACTACGATTGCGGTTGCAATCGCATTTGCATGGCCGCACCTCGGCACTCGCTGGTTTTCAGGCATCGAGCGCGTTTTTGGCCGTCTCGCCCGCAGGCAGGGGATCGCAGTTGCCGCCGTAGGCCTTGCCACACTCCTCCTGCGCCTGGCCATTCTTCCCATCGTTCCCATCCCTCTACCCTTTGTGCCAGACGATTTCAGTTTCCTGCTCGCGGCCGATACTTTCGCGCATGGCCGCCTGGCAAACCCCACGCCAGCCATGTGGACTCACTTCGAGAGCTTCCACGTCACCATGCAGCCCACCTACATGACCATGTATTTTCCCGGTCAGGGCCTGCTTCTGGCCGCGGGAAAAGTCCTCTTCGGAAATCCATGGTTTGCCGTGCTCCTCTGCAGCGCCTTCATGTGCGCTGCCATCTGCTGGATGCTGCAGGCATGGCTGCCGCCCGGTTGGGCGTTGCTCGGCGGAATCCTCGCCATGTTGCGTCTCGGCCTCTTCAGCTATTGGGTCAACTCTTACACCGGCGGAGCCTTGATCACCGCATTGGGAGGAGCGTTGGTACTCGGAGCCCTGCCGCGCCTCATGAAAACCGCACGCGTTCGCTACGGTCTGCTGTTGGCTGCCGGCATCGCGCTTCTCGGTGTCACCCGGCCCTATGAAGGTCTGTTGCTGTGCCTCCCGGTCGCCGTCGCCCTTCTGCATTGGGTCCTTTTCGGGAAAAATCGCCCCCATCCGGCCGTTCTCGCCAGGCGCGCGGTTCTCCCGCTGCTCGTCATCGTCGTCGCTGGCGCATGGATGGGGTATTACAACTACCGTGCCTTCGGCAGCCCTGTGACACTGCCTTACACCGTCAACCGAGCCACCTATGCCGTCGCCCCGTATTTTGTCTGGCAGTCCAAACATCCTGAGCCCGTCTATCGCCACCAGGTGCTGCATGACTTCTATACCGGTTTTGAGATCAGGCAATATACCCGCATCCATTCACTCCTCGGCTTCTTCACGCAGACGTCCTTCAAAATCATCGAGGCACTCTCGTTTTTTGCCGGCATGGCGTTGCTGCCGCCGCTCTTCATGGTGCGCCGGGTCTTGCTCGATCGCCGCATCCGCTTCCTGGTCATCTGTCTGCTCGTCGTCACCGTCGGCATGGGCATTGAGATCTATTTCATTCCACATTACGTCGCCACCTTCACCGTCCTGTTCTATGCATTCGGACTGCAGGCCATGCGTCACCTCTGCGCATGGGGCGGGGAAGACCGGCCTGCCGGCAAGGCAATCGTCAGGTTTACTGTTTCCGTCTGCTTCATTATGGCCGCGGTCCGGCTCTTCGATGGCCCTCTTAATCTAAGGCCCGCGGAGTGGCCTGTGAACCAGTGGGTCTGGCAATGGTATGGCCCGCAACATTGGGGCACCGAACGCGCTCAAATTCAGTCAAGCCTCGACCAACTCCCCGGCAAGCAGATGGTGATTGTCCGCTACACCCCTGACCATTACCCGCTTGACGAATGGGTCTACAATGGAGCCGACATCGATAACTCCAAAGTAGTATGGGCAAGAGAGATGGATCCTGCTGATAATAAGGAGTTGATTGACTACTACAAGGACAGGAAGGTCTGGCTGGTTCAACCTGATTCGCAGCCGCCGACAGTTTCCCCTTACCCTTTGAGCACGCAGCCAAACCCCGCCACGCATTGAGTCGAGCGCCGGTCTCTGGCATCAAAATGGAGTGCAACAGGAGCTGAATCCATGATTAACGGGAAGAAAATCGCCGTTGTAATGCCGGCGTACAACGCCGAAAGAACCCTCGAGATGACGGTCCGGGAACTCTCCGATGTCGTTGACATTAAGATCCTCGTCGACGATTCCAGCAAGGATCAAACTGCGGCTCTTTCTCGTCAACTCGGCGTCGCGACCTTTGTGCACGATTCCAACTACGGCTACGGCCGCAATCAGCAGACCTGCTATCGTGAGGCCCTGGCTGCCGGTGCGGACATCGTTGTCATGGTCCATCCGGATTACCAATACACGCCAAAACTCGTCCCGGCCATGGCAGGTATGATCGCCAGCGGTGTTTACGATATGGTGCTCGGCTCCCGCATTCTCGGCACCGGCGCGCTCAAGGGCGGAATGCCGCTCTACAAATACATCTCCAACCGCTTCCTCACTGCTTTCCAGAATCTCCTTCTTGGCGTGAAGCTCTCCGAATACCACACCGGCTTCCGCGCCTTCTCGCGCCAACTGCTTGAGACGCTTCCTTTGCTTGAAAACTCTGACGATTTCGTATTCGACAACCAGATGATTGCCCAGGCCGTCATGTTCGGCTTTACCATCGGCGAGATATCCTGCCCCACCAAGTACTTTGATGAAGCCTCTTCCATCAACTTTCGGCGCAGCGTCAAGTACGGTCTCGGCGTCTTGGCCACTTCGTTCAGCTTCGTCGCGCACAAATGGGGAATCATCCACAAGGCTGGATTCGATGCTTCCGGCAGAAAAGTGACCCAGCGCTACTACTCCCCCAGCGTTCACCGCTCGTGAGATCATCAATCGAGCGCTAAATCGCATGGCAAAAGAGGCATCGCATGGGAAAGCCAATCGTCCTTGTAACCGGATCGTGCGGTTTGATCGGCTCCGAGGTCTGCCTTCACTTTTCTCAGGCTGGATACTCCGTGCTGGGCGTCGACAACAACCAACGCAAGGTCTTCTTTGGGCCTGAAGGCGATACTTCCTGGACCCTCGAGCGCTTGCACCGCACAATTCCCGGCTATCAGCACCGCGAGATCGATATTCGCGATCGCGAAGGCATTCTCGCACTGATTGAGGACACAAAGC
>Ga0302267_10007314_pt1 | contig 10888 bp, 10 predicted proteins | sample III_Bog_E1_3_FD_194555 | JGI IMG/M metagenome (GOLD analysis project Ga0302267, IMG submission 194555) | Peat permafrost microbial communities from Stordalen Mire near Abisko, Sweden - III_Bog_E1_3 | ecosystem: Environmental > Terrestrial > Soil > Wetlands > Peat | place: Sweden: Abisko... | reverse complement strand
CTCCCCGTTCCCGGCGGATACGATCAAGCCGGCAACCTCACGACCGACCCCGCCGCCATCGAAGCCTCCAAGCGCGCCCTCGCCATCGGCTATTGGAAAGGCTCCGGCCTCTCGCTCGTCCTGGACATGCTCGCCGCGATGCTCTCCGGCGGCTGCGCCACCCACGAAATCCCTCGCGAACCCACTCGCGAATCCGGCGTCAGCCAGGTCTTCCTCGCCATCGATCCCACCACCTTCGCCGACCGCGCCGAACTCGACCGCACCGCCGCAGCCATCCTCGAATCCCTGCGCTCGGCCACGCCCATCGATCCCACCCGCCCCGTCCGCTACCCCGGCGAACAAACCCTCCACCTCCGCCGCGAAAACCAACGCCTCGGAGTCCCCGTCACCCCCGCCATCTGGCAACAACTCCAATCTTTAGCCTTTTAGATCGACAAAAAGCCCCGTCATCCTGAGCGCAATCTCTCGCAGTCTCATCGCGAGAGACGCAGCCGAAGGACCTGCCGCCCAGCCCACCTAACCCTTCGATCCCTTACAGGCGATGATTCCACTTTCGTGCCTCACTGTGGCTGCTGCGGAAACCCCGTATCACTCCGGTCGGCCGCACCGCTCTGCGCGGGAGCCGCCCCATCCACCCGCGGATAATATCCACTCCGCGTCCGCACCGAGAGCTTCGCATAGCCCTTCTCCTTCGCCTCCACGTGGATCACCCTGTACCCACCCAGCGTCGGCGCCTTGGTCGAATGGTACGCGATCGTGTACTGCGTCCGAATGTCGTTCGCTACTTCCTTCGCGATCGCATCCACTTCCTTCAGTGACTTCGGAAAATATGCCTGCCCGCCAGTCTCCTCAGACAGCGTCTGGAGCACGCGCTGCGCATGCCGCGACTCGCCCTTCGACGTATCGTCGCCAAACAGCAGGCCGATGCAGTAGATCACCGGCCCATCGAAATCCTGAATCCGGCGCACCGCCTGGTCCAGCGTGGCGCTCGAAGCATTGTCCTCGCCGTCGGTAATCACCAGCAGCACCTGCTTGGGGTGCTTCGCGTTCTTCGAAAGATAATCCGCCGAAGCCACCAGCGCATCATAGATCGCCGTCCCACCCGACGACTTGATAAACGACAGCCCCTGCTGCAGCTTGGTTATATCGCTGGTAAAGTCCTGGTCGATGAACGCCTCCCACGAGAAGTCCACCAGAAACGCCTCGTCCTCCGGGTTCGATAACTTCACCAGGTCCAGCGACGCCTCATCCACTGCGGCGCGCTTGTCGTACATCGACCCCGAGCTGTCGATCAGGATGCCCAGCGAAACCGGCAAGTCCTCGTGCCGGAAACTCGCGACCACCTGCGGAACTCCGTCTTCATAGACGCGGAACGCATCCTTGTCCAGCGTCTGTACGCTCCGCCCGGTTGGATCGAAAACCGACGCATTCAGCCGCACCTCATACGCATTCTCACGTAGCGTAAACCGCCCGCCCGTTCCCCGCGCAACTGTGCCCAGCGGCACGACCGGCTGATTGCCAATCGGCACCGGCGGCGGGTCTGCATCCGGCGAAGGCACTGGATCGCGGTCCACCTCCAGCGAGGGCTGCGCTGTAGTCCCCCCGGTCTGCGCGGCCGGTCCGGCAGGCGCAGCAGTCGCCTGAAGTGCCCACGCGGTTACGGGTGAAATCGCAAACAGAACCAGAGCTATCCCTACGAACCATTCGCCCGCACCTCGAAGCCCACTTCGCCTACTTCGCCGGTGCATAGTACCCCTCAGGCCCCTGGATTCTCGCCTTCATGCTTTGATGCGCCCTGTCGAACAAGATTTCAATCCGTTCTTCGTGACCGTCGCGTGCCGCATTCTCAGCGGCATAAGTCACGATGTACCGGTTCCGTATCGTCTCCGGCAAAGTGTCTACGATAGCGTCAATGTCAGCTATCGTGTGCGGAAAATAAGTTAGCCCACCACTGAATTCGTGGAGCTTGAATGCCGTGCCCTCATGCGGTTCATACTGTTTTGCCCGCGCCCGCCCGAACGCGACCGGCAGGCAAATCATATGCACCACCGGACTTCCCTCTGCCTCCAGTTCGCGCTTCAACTGCTCAGTGGTCGCCGTCGAATGACGATCCGACCCGTCGCCGATCAGAATGATGGCCCGGCTCCTGAACCGCGCCGCTCCGCGCATATAGCTGGAAAGGTCCAGCAGTCCATCGCGCAATTGCGTTCCTGCCGCCGGTCTCATCTGCGCCAGGGCCTGCAGCACGGCGCCGCGATCTTCCGTCAACGGCTGCGCAATCCATAGCTTGCTGGAGAACGCGGCCATGCACACCTCGTCATCAGCGGGCAGTTTCCTAAGCAGCCTCCGTACCTTGGTCTGCACAATCGCCAGCCCATCGCCGATCGAGTCCGACGCATCGACCAGCACACATACGCTCTGCGGCTCCGTGCTCGGCTTCAGGCCATTCACGGCCAATTGCTTCCGTTCCCCGCGAGCGACCAGCGCGTCAACAGTAACTCCCGGCACCGGCAGCCCATCCTGGTCCACCGCCAGCACTTCCATGCGCACCTGCGGCCACGCCGACAGATCGACCTGACCTCGCGCGCTTCCGGCGGCAAGCGCCAGTACCAGCGCAAGTTGCACGCCTCCTGCAAAAACCCTTCTACTCCGAAGGTGCATAGTATCCCTGGCGAAAATGTACGGTCAGTTGCGGAAGCCCTGGCGGCGGCACCAGCCTCACCTTCAATTTACGCCAGTTCCCATCGTGCTTCACCTCGGACGGCGTGTATCCGATCACATACTCATTGCGCAGTTCCGCCGAAATGCGCGTCGCAATGTCCTCCAGATCACCCATATCGCCGCCCACATTAAAAAGACGCCCCCCAGTCATCTCGCAGATCTCTTTCAGCAACTCGGGCCCCATCACCTCTTCCTGCGTCGGCGCATAGCTGTCGAAGATGCCGATGGAGTAAATTTGCACATCCGCCTCGCGCACCACCCGCCGCAGTTCGCCTTCCGTATAGCGGCTACGGTTGTCGCCGCCGTCCGAAATGATCAGCAGCGCCTTGCGGTCGTACTTCGCCTGGTGCAGGTGGTCGATGCCCAGATACACCGCGTCGATCAGCGCCGTCCGGTTCTCCGGCTTCAGCATCACCATCCGCGCTTCGACATCGTCCGGATCGGACGTATAGTCGACGATCACCGCCGGCCGATCATTAAAGCCCACTACAAAAAACTCGTCCTGCGGATTCGAAGTCCGCAAAAACTCGGTCAGCGCCTTCCTCGCCCGCACAAACTTCGACGACATGCTTCCACTCAAATCGAAGATGACCCCAATCGTCAGCGGCGCATCCTCACTGGAAAAATACTTGATGGTCTGCCCAATATTGTTGTCCGAGATTGCAAAATTGTCCTTCTCTAACCCCGTCACCAGCCGGTTCATCGGGTCCGTCACCGTCAGCGGCACTTGCACCAGGTTCACATCGATCCGCAGCCGCGCGTTGCGGTGGGTGGTTGCCTTGGCCGCTACATCCGCTCCACCGTCGATCAGCGGTTTCAGCTCCTCCGGCGTCTTCGCCGGCGGTGGAGGCGCCGGAGTCTGCACATCGTTCAGCGGATTTTCCTGCGCGTGCCCAACCTTGCCTGCAACCAATCCCAGCACCGCGCAGACGCACACCAGCAGCGCCGATCGCCGCCAGCGCCGGGCCCTCCTAGCCGAGTTAGAGCCAGCTTCCTGCCACATAGTCAGGCCCACCATGGTTCAGCGAATCAAATTCCGCCAGGCAAAGCCATTGCCTTCACCCGGGGAACTATCAGCATAATGCCTCAGCCCGCCCAAGTCTCGCCTCCTGAGATTCCGCTCCCAGATTCCATCATGCCGTTCGCATCCAGCGCCACAACAATCGTTGGACGCCGCCCACAAACCTTAGTCACGCCTCCCCACAGCCCATCCGCCGCCCACCGCCGTACAATCGAACCAGAAACTTCCAGGAGACCTGAGACCGAGAATGGCCCGCATCTATCCGTTTCGCGCACTTCGTTACGACACTTCCCGCGTTCGCATGCAGGACGTAGTCACCCAGCCCTACGACAAGATCTCTCCCGAGATGCAGCAGCGTTATTACGAGCTGAGCCCCTACAACCTCATCCGCATCATCCTCGGCAAGCACGAGCCCGGCGACACTGAGCCGCAGGACTTCCTGCCCGCTGGCGAACAAGCCCACAACTGCTACACCCGGGCCGCCGATTGCCTAAGAGACTGGCGCGCCGAGCGCATCCTCGCGCAGGAAGGCGAACTCGCCCTCTACGGCTACTCGCAAACCTACACCGTGCCCCATACGTCCGAAGTCCGCGAGCGCCGCGGCTTTATCGCCCTCGGCCACCTCTACGACTACGCCGACAAAGTCATCTATCGCCACGAGCAGACCTTCCCCAAGCACAAGTCCGACCGTCTGGCCCTCTTCAAAGCCACCCGCGCCTACTGCGAGCAGATCTACATGCTCTACTCCGACCCCGGCTTTACCGCCGAAAAACTCATCTTTGGCGTAGCTAAAGACGGCAAGGACACGACGCCACCCGACCTCGCCATCACCGACGAGTACGGCGTCGTTCACAAGGTCTGGAAACTCACCGACCCCACCCTGATCAACCTCATCGTCACCGCCATGGCCGACAAGAAGCTCATCATTGCCGACGGCCACCATCGCTACGAAACCTCCGTCACCTACGCCCAGGAGCGCTCCGCCCAGCTCAAGCTTGCCCTCGGCGAACCGGCCGATCCCGACGAGAAAGTCGGCTCCGGCCACCTCCCCGCGCCGCCCTTCCCCGAGGCCGCAATGATGATGACCTTCGTCAACATGGACGCGCCGGGCATCACCATCCTCCCCACCCACCGCATCGTCTTCGGCCTGGAAAACTTCTCGTCGCCAGACTTCATCACCAAAGCCAGCGAGTTCTACGATGTCACCGAACTCGCCGACGACATCACCGGCCAGGAACTAATCGCGCAGCTAACCGGCTCACTCGGCGACTCCTTCATCGCCGCCACAGGCGATGGCAACTACCTCCTCACCCCCAAACCCGACGCCATCGCGCCCCTCATGCAGGGACTGCCGACCAAGCAGCGCCAGCTCGGCGTAGCGCAGCTTCACACCGTCGTTCTCGATCACATCCTTGGCCTCGACCCCGCCACCATCACCCGCCTCGGCAACGTCCGCTACATCCGCGACGCGCAGGAATCGGTTGCCATGGTCCAATCCGGCGACGCCGATGTAGCCTTCCTCATCAAGCCCATCACGCTCGATCAACTCCGCGACGTCTCCCTCTCCGGCGAAGTCATGCCCCAGAAATCCACCGACTTCTACCCCAAACTCCTAAGCGGCCTCGCCATCTACGCCCTGGACTAACCTTTCCACAGTGTCATTCTGACCACAACCAGCCAGAATAACCGCGCCGCACCCGCCATTCTGACTCGCAGAGTCAGAATCTCCGTCGTTGCTCTTAATCCTTTCGCGCTACATTAATTCGCGCCACGCTAAGCTATCGTCACTGCTGCAAGCTAAGATGTAGTCGACAAGACCCCGTTGATCCCCTCCCGCAAGTTCGCTGCCGTCCTGCTCGCCATCCTGACGGGAGCGGCAGCGATTGCCTTCTCCGTCCACGCGCAGCTCCAGATCCCGATGCCCGCCCAGCAACCCTCCGGGCCCGCATCCACGCTCAACCACAACCTCATCCTGCTCGACCCCGCACACGGCGGCCCTGACCCTGGCGCCACCCTCGGCGATCACATCCTCGAAAAAGACATCACCCTCGCCCTCGCCGTCCGGCTCCGCGCGGCCCTCGCCGCAGCCGGATTCACAGTCATCGCAACCCGCGACGCCGACCCCTCCGACCCGCTCACCGGCGACCAGCGCGCCGACATCGCAAACCGCACCCACGCCGTCGCCTGCATCGTGCTCCATGCCACGGCCACGGGTTCAGGCGTGCACATCTTCACTTCAACGCTACAGCCGTCGGAAGACACTGGCAGCACCTACCCCTCCTACGTCCCCATTCCGTGGGAGACGGCCCAGGCAGCTTCCGTAAGCCAGAGCCAGCGCCTCGCCGCCGACCTCACCTCCGCATTCACCAAAAGCAGTCTCCCGGTGCTATCAGGAAAGGCATCCATCCGTCCGCTGGACAACCTGATGTGCCCAGCCGTAGCGATCGAGATGGCTCCGCTGCTCGCCTCCGGAGAAGACGCGACAGCAGTAACCGACCCGGCTTACCAGCAGCGCGTCATCGCCACGCTGACCGCAGCCCTGCAAGCTTGGCGCGACCACGCCGATCCCGAGGCCCAGACCGTCGCCCCGTCCCCAGAGAACTCCGCCCAGTCGAAAGCCATCGCGGCAGCCAACGCAGCCGGCATTGCAGCGGCCAGGTCCCGCGTGGCCCTACAAACTACTGCCAGCGCGCAGAAGGGTCCGCAATGATTCCTCGCTACCAGCGCATTCTCTTCTGGATCCTCGCTGGAGCCACCCTGCTGATGGCCCTCGTCCTCCTCCGGGGATGCGAGCAGGCGCGCGAAAAGCTGACCCGCCATCGAGATGAAACACCCCTGGCCGCGCCCGTCGCCACCGCCAGCGGCACCGTTCGCCTGGCCATGGCCAATGACGTCGACGGCTCCATCACCCTCGAAGACCGGGACCTCGCTCTGCCCGATGAGTCAACCGCACGCGCCCACGCACTCCTCGCCCGTCTCATCGCCGAATATTCCTACAAAGACTCCGCCCACCCCATCGAAAGCGGTCCGGCCGTCGACGACGTATTCCTGCTCGACCTGCCGCTGCGTCCGCCCGTCGCCCTCGGCACTCCCGCAACCCAGCAACCCGACCAGCAGCCGCCCGCAAACGACCTCATCGAACCGCATGGTCCCGGCGCCCAATTGGCCGTCATCAACCTGCGCGGCACCTTTGCCGACCACCACCCCTCCGGCATCGAGCCTGAAATGCTCACTATCGATTCCATCATCGGAACCCTTTACGCAAACTTCCCCCGCATCGAGCAGGTACGCTTCCTCGTCGATGGCCGCCCCCGCGAAACCCTCAACGGCCACGCCGATCTCACGCGCACCTACTCCGTCGTCAACACCGCCAACAAGACTGCTCAGGAGGCCCATTAGTGGCCATCACCATCGGAGTCTTCGATTCGGGCTTTGGCGGCCTCACCGTCCTGCGCGAACTCCTTCCCCTGATCCCCGGCGCACACTACATCTACCTCGGCGACACCGCGCGCCTCCCCTACGGCTCCAAATCGCAAACCACCATCGCCCGCTACGCCGCCGAAAGTGCCCGCTTCCTCGAGTCCCAGGGCGCCAGCCACCTCGTCATCGCCTGCAACACCGCCTCCGCGCTCGCCATGGATGAGATTCGAGATGCCGTCGCAATCCCCGTAACCGGCGTCATCGAGCCGGTCGTTGAAGCCGCGCAAAAACGCCATCCCGACGCCGATGTCCTGGTCCTCGCCACTCCGGCCACCGTGCAGTCACACGCCTACCAGCTCCACTGCGCCGGCCATGGCCTCCGCGCGACCGAGAAAGCCTGCCCGCTGCTCGTTCCCCTCGTCGAAGAAGGTTGGGTCGGCCATTCCATCACCAGGCAGGTCCTCCGCATCTACCTGCGCGAGGCCCTTGCAACCTGCGCTCCAAAAGCTGTCCTCCTCGGCTGCACCCATTACCCTCTCATCGCCCCCGCCATCCAGGACACCCTGCGCGAGCTAGGCTCTCACGCTGAAGTCATCGACTCCGCACGAGCAACCGCAGCGGCAATCGAAAGGGCCATCCACCTCACCCACCCTCCCTCCACGGGACCCACCACTTTCCAGTGCTACGCCACCGACTCCGTAGAAAAATTCGCCCGTCTCGGCAGCCAGTTCCTCAACCAACCCATCCCGACGGTGGAACTCCTAGACCTCGGCGGCTAAGCTACAATCGCTTTCAACTAACAACCGGCAACCTGCAACTGACAACTCCTATGCCCTACCTCCTCAAAACCGAACCCGACAAATACTCCTACGACGACCTCCTTCGCGACGGTGAGACCACCTGGGACGGCATCTCCAACAACACCGCCCTCATGAACCTCCGCAACATGAAGAAGGGCGAGAAACTCGTCATCTACCATTCCAACGTGGGCAAGGCCGTCGTAGGGACCGCAACCGTAGTGTCGGTCGACGCGACCGACCCCAAAAACCCCCTCGTCCGCATCAAGCCCGTCAAACGCCTGAAGCACGAAAAGACCCTCGCCGAGATGCGCGAAGCCCCCATCTTCCACGGCTCCATCCTCTTCCGCCAGTTCCGCCTCTCCGTCGTCCCGCTCAGCCAGGAACAATACGATTGGCTCACGCTCGCCTAGGATCCCACCACGATAACTGCCCCGTGCCGTGTTTACAGAAGCGTTAGTCCCTTAAACCACGCACCCCGCTACAACTTAAGTGCCCTTCTTTGCAATCCGCAATCTGGCTAACATTGCGGAAAGGTTGGGCACGCATGTACGTTTTCTCCTGGTTGGATAACCGTACCCTCATAGCCTGCGATCTCATGCTGGCGGTGGCCTTCGCTGCCGTCTTCTTCGGCATGAAGCGAAGCTATCCAAACCTGCGTGGGATTAACACCATCGCCGTCAGCTTCCTGCTGGGAATTCCAGGCACCTTTCTACTCGGTTCCCGCGGATCGATCCCAAACTTCGTCTCGATCACCATAGCCCACTGTTTCGTCTTCGGGTCTTTCATCTTCCTGTACCGCGGGATCCTCCGCTTCATCGGCAGTCGCCGCACTGCCATCGTTCCTATCGCCGTCTCCTGCCTCTCCCTCGCGATCCTTTTCTACTACAGCCAGATCCAAGACAAAATCGTCCCCCGCATCGTCGTCTTATCGCTCACCGTCGGTTTGATTCGCGGTCTCATCGCCCTCGAACTCTTCCGTAAGTCGCCCTCCTTCACCAGTCCAAGAGCCATGCGGTTGTTCGCGGCATTTATGACCTTCTTCGCCGCCATCACCGTCAACTGTGGCCTCATGGCCGTCCTCCACGGTTCGCCGGTGCGACTGCTGCAATCCAACGCCGTCGGCAGCGTGACTCTTTTCACCGGAGTTGTCTCTCTCTTCGTTACCGGCCTCTTCGTCCTGTTCCTCTCCAGCAGCGAACTCATCGCCCGCAGTGCGGACGAGTCGCAAAAGGACGCCCTCTCTGGCGCCCTCAACCGCCGCGGCATCGAGGTCAAACTCGCCGGCGAACTCAAGCAAATCCAGCGCGCCAAGCACAAACTCTCCATTGCCCTCATCGACGTCGACTACTTCAAATCAATCAACGACATCCAGGGTCATGCCGCCGGCGATGCAGCCCTCCGCGATGTGGCCGAAACCATCTCCACCCACCTCCGCGGACGCGACCACCTCGGCCGCTATGGTGGCGATGAATTCCTCCTCATTCTGCCCCAGACCCCCTGCAGCGTCGCCCTCGTCGTCACCGAGCGGCTCTGCCAGGCCGTCAGCAGTCTCGGCCTCCTCGGTCGTACCCTGCCGCTCACCCTCAGCATAGGCCTCACCGAGGCTACGCCGGAAGACGACGCCGTCACCCTCATCGCCCGCGCCGACAAGGCGCTCTACCAGGCAAAAAGCGACGGCCGTAACTGCCGCCGCGTCGTCACCGTAGACTCCGAATCAGCCGCAGCCGGCGAAGTACCGGAGAACGCCGCCATCGGTGGCATGCTCATCCCGCCCGTCCGCTCCTCCCTCCTCCAATAATCCCGTTCCATCCACATCCAGGGTATTGTTGGATGAATATCGAATTCGTCATCCTGAGCGAAGCTTCTCGCAGTCTCATCGCGAGCGACGGAGTCGAAGGACCCGCAACCCTCTCGCCAAATCGAAACATCTGATCTCTGTCGGACTAGGTTTCGCATCCCCTTGGCCATCCGGGTTGTCGATTTATCCAGATCCCCGACACCTGCCTCTCTACGCTGGTTCAGCCTCAAAGCCGACTTCTTCCGCTTCCCGCCCCCATCCGCTGGTATCCTAGAGATTCAGCACATTTCCGGGGAGCCGAATGATTGATTTGAAGGGAAAAGTGGCCGTCGTCTTCGGCCTCGCCAACAAGCGCAGCATTGCCTACAGCGTCGCCCAGAAATTAGCCGAGGCAGGGGCCACCCTGGTCCTCTCCTACCAGACCGAGCGGCTCAAGGCCGAATCCGATGAGCTCCTAAACGACCTCGGCCAGACCGGCACCGGCCGCACCTTCCAGTGCGACGTCTCCCGCGACGAGGAGATCGACGCCCTCTTCACCAACATCGCCGCCGCCTTCCCCAAAATCGACGTCCTCATCCACTCCGTCGCCTTCGCGCCCGCCGACGCCATTAAGAACGACTTCCTCCTCACCGCCCGCGACGACTTCCGTGTTGCCCTCGATGTCAGCGTCTACTCGCTCATTGCCATCGCCCGTGGCGCCGCTCCCCTCATGTCCGACGGCGGAGCCATCCTCACCCTTACCTACTACGGCGCCGAAAAAGTCTTCCCCAACTACAACGTCATGGGCGTCGCCAAGGCCGCACTCGAGTCCACCGTTCGCTACCTCGCCGCCTCGCTCGGCTCCAAAAACATCCGTGTCAACGCCATCTCCGCCGGCCCCATCAAAACCCTCGCCGCCCGCGGCATCGGCGACTTCACCCAGATCCTCACCGCAGTAACCGCCCGCGCCCCCCTCCACCGCAACGTCGAGCAGATCGAAGTCGGCAACACCGCCCTCTTCCTCTGCTCCCCCCTCGCCAGCGGCATCACCGGAGAAATCACCTTCGTCGACTGCGGCTTCAACATCACCGGCATATAGAGAAGTAGCGGCGGGCTTTTAGCGTACTAAAAAAAGTGAGCGTCATTCTG
>Ga0302267_10007306_pt1 | contig 10895 bp, 7 predicted proteins | sample III_Bog_E1_3_FD_194555 | JGI IMG/M metagenome (GOLD analysis project Ga0302267, IMG submission 194555) | Peat permafrost microbial communities from Stordalen Mire near Abisko, Sweden - III_Bog_E1_3 | ecosystem: Environmental > Terrestrial > Soil > Wetlands > Peat | place: Sweden: Abisko... | reverse complement strand
CGGAACCATCCAGGGCGTAGCCCACGTCAAGGGTGTCCCGCCCGCCGTCTTCGAATCTCTCAAGGGCCTCACTCAGGAATCCTCGGTCATCGTCACCGGCAAAGTCAGAGCCGACCAGCGCGCCCACGGCGGCTTCGAGCTAGACATACTTGACATTCATGTCATCCAGCGCGTTCCCGAGTCCGACCCCTACCCCATCACCCTCAAAGAGCACGGAGTCGACTTCCTCATGGAGCATCGCCATCTCTGGGTCCGCTCCCCGCGCCAATCCGCCATCCTCCGCATCCGAGCCGAGATCATGCGCGCGGCAGCGGAGTATTTCGACACCAACGGATTCATCCGCACCGACCCGCCCATCCTCACGCCGGCAGCCTGCGAAGGCACCTCCACCCTTTTCCCAGTCGATTACTTCGGCGACCCAGCCTACCTGACGCAATCCGGCCAGTTATACATCGAATCCACAGCTCTGGCGCTCGGCAAGGTCTACAGTTTCGGCCCTACCTTCCGTGCTGAGAAATCCAAGACCCGCCGCCACCTAACCGAGTTCTGGATGATCGAGCCCGAAGTTGCCTACTGCGACCTGGACGGCCTTCTCGAACTGGCCGAAAACTTCCTCTCTCACATCGTTCAGAGCGTGCTCAAGAACCGCGCGCCCGAGTTAGTGGTGATCGGCCGCGACACTGCGAAACTTCAACTCATCGTCCCGCCGTTCCCCCGCATCACCTACGACGACGCCGTCTCCCTGCTCAACGCCGCCCACAAAACCGGCGCTCTGGAAGCCCCCTTCGAGTACGGCAACGACTTCGGCTCGCCCGACGAAACCTGGCTGAGCAGCCAGTTCGACCGCCCGGTCATGGTCCACCGCTATCCCGCCAACGTCAAAGCCTTCTATATGGAGCCCGACCCTCTCAACGCCGCTCTGGCCCTGTGCGTCGACGTCCTGGCGCCCGAGGGCTACGGCGAAATCATCGGCGGCTCCCAGCGCGTCTCCAGCTTCGACCTGCTACTGAGCCGCATCCAGCAGCACCAGCTCCCGCAAGAGGCCTTCGAGTGGTATCTTGACCTCCGCCGCTACGGCAGCGTCCCGCACAGCGGCTTCGGCATGGGAATAGAGAGGGCAGTAGCCTGGATCTGCGGCTTAGACCATGTGCGCGAGACCATCCCCTTCGCCCGCACCCTCCACCGCATCTACCCGTAAATGCGCCCTTGCATCCTCAACTGCGCTTGGAGTACTTGCTTGCCCCGAGCGCAGTCGAATGAATTGCTTTTAAGTTTCCTTGGATGAATACCGGGTGTTCCGCCGCGTCTTCCACCGCGAAAACGCAAACACCGCCGCTCCCGACCCCAACATTGCCGCGGTTCCGCCAACAACCTTCACAATCGCCAGCACCTTATTCGGCTCATCGTCCGCCGGCACCGCCGACAGAAAAATCGTAATCGCTGTGCTTGCGAGGCCGACCACCCCCAGCACAATCGCCACCGGCTTGCCTCCGGGAACGCGCCGCACCTCCGGCCCCGCCGGCCTGTTCTGTAGCCGGATCATCGCTGCAAAAAGAAACACATACGGAACAAAGTACGAGATGATCCCCATGCTCACCAGCACCTCGTACGCGCCCCGCACATTCGTTCCCGCCTGCCCCAGCAGAGTTACGACCATCCCCGCCAATCCATACACGCCGATCGCCACCCACGGCGTACGATATCGCGGATGAATCTTCCCGAACGCAGGCGGCAGGCAATGATGAATCCCCGCCACAAACGGCAGCCTCGACGTGGACGACAGATACGCCGCCGCTCCTCCCACCGCATTCAGCCCCACAAACAACGCCACCGGCGCCAGCAGCCACCCAATCCCCAGCCGCGCGCTCATCAAGTGGATGCCATTCACAAACCCATCCGGCCCACCTACCGCATCGCTCGGCAACGCCACCAGCAGAGCCCCGGTCCCCGCGATATATCCGATCGCCAGCACGCTTCCGCCCAGCAGAATCGCCAGCGGAATCACCCTCCGCGGATTCTGTATCTCGTCTCCCATCGCGCTTCCGGCTTCCACTCCGCCAAACGCAAAAAAGACGCTCGACCAGAAGACTGCATTGTTCAATGTCCAATGCGGGACGAGGCTATTCAGCGTAATGTGCGTCGCCGCGCCGAAGCGCCAATACATAGCAGCAGCCAGCGCAATCAGCACCGCAAGCGGCAACAGTCCGCCCAGCGCGCTCACATTGTTGAGCCACTTCCCGGCATCCACTCCGCGAATGTTCAATAGCGTAATGATCGCCAGCCACACCACAGCGAAGGCGACATAATAGCCCGGACTCGCCGCCAGCCCGCGCCCGCGCGCCCCAAACGCAAACAATGCCGACGCCGCGCCAAAGTAAAGCACGCCGGAAAAGTACGGCAAATTGCTCATCCAATAAGTCCACGCGGAGACAAACCCGGAGAACTCCCCGAACGCCTCCAGCGTCCACACATAAATGCCGCCCTCTTCCGGATGCCGCGATGAAAGCTCCATCACGCTTGCAGCCAGCGGCACAAAGAAGAACAGCAGTGCCGCCACCCATACCACCAGAATGCTCGGCCCGGCGGCCGCGGCCATCGCGGTCCACCGCACGCTCATTCCACTCACCACGTAGAAAAGCGCCAGATCGCGAAAACGAATTCCTCGCTTCAGTGCGGGAGCGGCAGGCATGTTGGGCGCAGCATATCAAACTCGCCCATGCCATTGGGGCGAATTCTTCTTCGCGTCCGCAAGCACTGCCATCGCTGCGTTGCGCCCATTCATCCCGATCACGCTGCCTCCCGGATGTGTGCAAGCCCCGCACAAATACACACCCTCCATTGGCGTTCGCGGCGTCAGCCGATTGGCCCACATATATGGCGGCAGGCATTCTCCTTGAAAAATATGTCCCCCCGTCAGCCCCACCTTCTTCTCAATGTCCGGCGGTCCCAGCACCTGCGCCTCAATCACCGCGCTGTCCATGTTCGAGCAAAACCGCCCCAGCGACTTCATCGCCAACTTACTGACTTCCTCCCGCCGTTCGTCCCAGTTACCGCGCGCAAACTTGTAAGGCACATACTGCGCAAACACACTCATCGTATGCTCTCCCGCCGGAACAACCGACCGATCATGCACGCTCTGGAAATATAGCTCGCACCATAAGTACTCGGGTAACACTCCTCGCCGAGCTGCGGCAAACCCGGCCTTCCATTCCTCCTTGGTAAGCGGTGTGTTGATCTGCCCGTAATGATGCGCTTCATCCGTTCCCGGCCGAAAAGAAAAGTTCGGCAACTCCCGCAGATGCACATTCAGCTTCACCGTACAGCCCTCCATCGGCACCCGCTCAACCCGGCTTCGCCAGCCTTCCTCCGCAGCCGCCCCCAGCAGCCCCAGCGTCTGCCTGGGGTCGGCATTCGACACCACTGTCCGCGCTGCAATTCGCTCTCCACCCTCCAGCCGCACCCCTTCGCCCGGCAATATCTCCGCCACCGCCACACCTGAAACCACCGTCGCTCCCGCCTCTCGCGCCGCATCGCAAAAGTAGAACGACACCATCCCCATCCCGCCCCGCACATACCCCCACATCCCCGCCATTCCGCCCAGCCGCCCGCTCGCATGATGAAACCGGATCGAGGCCGTCCCCGCGTCGAACGGGCTGGCATTCGTCCCAATCACTCCCTGTCCGAGATACGCAACTTGCAGCCGCTCGTCCTCCAGGTATCGCTCCACAAACTCCGCCATCGACCAATCGAACAGCACCGCCCGAGCCTCCGCATCGCCGGCCAGCCTATCCTCCAGCTGCTCCCGCGTCGGCGCTTCGCCAATCCACACATCTCCCGCATACGCTGCCGCGCCGCCTGCATTCTTCGCAGCCGCGGGACGAAGCTTATCCCGCAGCCGCCGAATCACATCCCCCATCGCCCGCCACCCCGCCACATCTCCTGGTGCCAGCGCGCGTACCTCCGCCGCACACCGTTCGTCATCGTCCCAAAGTTGAATGCTGCTCCCATCCAGAAACGGCACAAACAATCCGTTCACCGCTGGAATCCACTCATAACCTCGCCGCGCCAGATCCAACTCTTCCACCACCAGCGGATGCAGCAGTCCTGCAAGATAAGCGCAGGGAGACATCTTCACCCCCGCAAACGGCTCCTCGATAGTGCATGCTCCACCAACCCGCGCCCTGCTCTCGATCACCAGCACCCTTTGCCCCGCCAGCGCCAGGTAAGCCGCGCATGCCAGCCCATTGTGCCCCGCGCCGACGACGATCGTGTCCCAGGTCTTCGACGCCAACTCACGCAACGGCATCGCCAGCCCAACCTCGCCCAGCAAATCAGCAGTAGCAGAACTCATATTCGCTTTAACCTAGCACCCCATGCTCGCCTCTGGACCCGCAAGCCTCCCAAGGTCATCCTGGAATTTTTCATGAAACTTAGCTTAAATCGATTTAGTCAGATAGCATAGACATCGTTTTGGTCCACAACAAATAGCCACAGTGGAGGGTTTGTGACCTTGCTCCGGCGTTCTGCTCTCAACAGTTTCCCGCTGATCCTGTCGGGAGTTGCTTCCGCAACCCTCCTCGTCGCCGCATCGGGGGCCGTGGGCCAAACTCCGGCACAAGCCCCGCCGCCGGTGACCTTCACCGCCGATCAGGATCACCAGAACATGATGGACCAGTTGGGGATCAAGTCCCTGCGTAACGGCCCCAGCGGCGACGAGAAGGCCCCCAACCACGCCAACTACGACGAGTCTCTCGCGAATCCCTACCCCAATCTGCCCGATGTGCTGACGCTGAAGAACGGCCAGAAGGTTACGACCGCGGACATGTGGTGGAACCAGCGCCGCCCCGAAATTGTCGAAGACTTTGACCGCGAAGTCTATGGCCGCCTGCCAAGGAGCCTACCCCATGTCACATGGACGGTGAAGGTCACCGACCGTGAGTGGGTTGGCTTCACTCCCGTGATCGCCCGCCAGCTTGTGGGCCATGTTGACAACTCCGTCTATCCGCAGATCGAAGTCAACATCTCCATGACGATCGTGGTTCCGGCAAATGCCAAAAAGCCGGTTCCGCTGCTCATGATGTTTGGCCGCACCGGCCTGCCCAATCCAACCCAGCCGCCGCCCGACGATATGGAGCGCATCAACGCCGCGCTCAAAGCCTTGCTGCTGAAAAACGACCCCGAACTGGCGTCCATCTTTGCTCAGTATCCAGGGTACAGTCCGCTCAACCCGCTTCCGCCGGCCTTTGGTTTTGGAGCGCCCCGTCCGCCCGCCGGCGATCCGCCAACTAATGTGCAGCTCATCGCCGACGGCTGGGGCTACGCGATGATCGATCCTGCAAGCATTCAGGCCGACAACGGCGCCGGCCTCACCCGCGGAATAATTGGCTTGGTCAACAAAGGCCAGCCCCGCAAACCGGACGACTGGGGAGCGCTGCGCGCATGGGCCTGGGGCGCGGCTCGCGGTCTCGATTATCTCGAAACAGACCCCACCGTCGACGCCAAACATGTAGGCATCGAAGGCGTTTCGCGATACGGAAAAGCTGCCCTTGTCACGCTGGCATTTGAGCAGCGGTTTGCCATGGGACTCATCGGCTCCTCTGGCGAGGGCGGCGCAAAACTGAACCGCCGCAACTTTGGCGAAGCGGTCGAGAGCCTCACCGGCGGCGAATACTACTGGATGGCCGGCAATTTCATCAAGTATGGAGCATCGGAGGCATCCTTTGGCAGCAAGAACGCTGGCGATCTCCCCGTCGATTCGCACGAACTCATCGCCCTGTGCGCGCCGCGCCTCACCTTCATCAGCTACGGCCTGCCCGCCCAGGGCGATGCTAAATGGCTCGACCAGCAGGGAAGCTTCATGGCTACCGTAGCCGCGCAGCCGGTCTTCGAACTGTTAGGCGCAAAGGGCCTTGGAGTCTCACCCGACTATCGCAACGCAACCATGCCGCCAGTGAACACCGGTCTGCTCGACGGACAGCTTGCCTGGCGTCAGCACGACGGCGGCCACACCGACGCGCCGAACGTGAAGTACTTCATTCAGTGGGCGGATAAGTTCATCCCCCATTCCCCCGGCTCTTAGCGGAACGAAAACCCGTCATCCCAGGCGCCACGACTTGCGCCGGTGAGTCCTATATGGGTTGAACGCCCCGTCCGATCCACAAATGCCCCGTGACCCGATCCATGCTGTCATCCTGACCGAAGTGGAAGGATCTGCGTTTTGACAATCTGGCGAATGGGTGGGAAACCACAATGCTCAACCACCAGCTTCACAACTTTCTATGGCCATCAGGACGAGCAACCGGCCCGCGTGCCGTCGAACCGTGAGGCGCGGCCCTCAGGTACTGCTGCGGCCAGCTTGCAACTTCGCCCAGCGAGGCAGCGGCATGAAGCGGCCAGTAAGCGTCGCGGAGAAACTCGCGAGCAAGAAAAACCAGATCCGCCTGTCCCTGCTCCACAACGGTGTTGGCTTGCACAGGGTCGGTGATCAACCCCACTGCGGCGGTTGCAACACCAGCCTCGCGGCGAATTCTGGCTGCAAACTCCACCTGGTAGCCCGGCCCAATCGGAATCGCAACGCCAGGAACCATGCCGCCCGAAGACACATCGACCAGATCGACTCCGTGATCGCGGAACAGCCGCGCCAGCTCGACAGACTCGTCGATGTTCCATCCCCCCTCTGCCCAGTCGGTGGCGGAGATTCGCACGAATAACGGCAGGTGAGCCGGCCATTCCGCGCGTACGGCGTCCACAACTTCGAGCACAAAGCGAGTGCGGTTCTCAAAGCTGCCGCCATACGCATCGCTGCGCCGGTTGGCCAGCGGCGATAGGAACTGGTGCAAAAGGTAGCCGTGCGCCGCATGGATCTCCACAAAGTCGAACCCAGCGGAAAGCGCGCGCCGTGCCGCCTGGCGAAAAGCCTCCACCGTGGCATTGATTCCCGCCTGGTCCAGCGCCCGTGGAACCGCGTAGCTGGCGGAAAACGCGACCGCGCTGGGACCAACCGGCTCCCACGCGCCTTCTTCCGCAGTCAGCAGGCGCTCTCCCCCAAAGGGCGGCGTCATGCTCCCCTTTCGCCCGGCGTGCGCCAATTGTATGCCGGCTCGCGCGCCCTGCGAGTGGATAAACCGCACAATCCGCTCCAGCGCCGGAATATGCTCGTCCTTCCAGATGCCCAGGTCTCCGGATGAAATGCGTCCCTCAGGCACAACCGCCGAAGCCTCCAGCGTCACCAGCCCCGCGCCGCCCTGTGCGCGGCTGCCCAGGTGTACCAGATGCCAATCCGTCGCAAACCCGTCCTGCGACGAGTATTGGCACATGGGCGAAACGCCGATGCGATTGGCAAACGAGACGCACCGAAGTTGAAATGCCGAAAAAAGAGAATGGCTCATGCAACTTGGATGACCGAAAGCAACCACGGATGCAGAGCACCAGCCCTGGATCCCTACCCATCTCCATCCCCCTCACGCCCCTTGCGCTACCATGGAGAAACAGCGTCCCATCAAGCCCACCACCGGAGCCGCGCATGTTCGTAGTCGTTTGGCAGTTCGAAATCGCCGAGGAAAAAGTCCCCGCCTTCGAGGCCGCCTACAGTCCTGATGGCGCCTGGGCAAAGCTCTTTCAATCATCGCCAGACTATTTGGGAACCGAACTCCTGCGCGACGCATACATTCCCGGAAGCTACCTAACCATCGACCGCTGGGCCAGCGAAGACGCCTTCCGCGCCTTCCGTAAATCCCATGACGGCGAATACGAGTCCCTCGACCGAGCCTGCGATCCCTTAACCACCCGCGAAACCCGCGTCGGCGCCTACACCGTTTGACCCTTTCCCGGCCACATTCCGCAGCCCACCCATCCCCGCTCCACCACGCCTCGCACCCAGCCCAAGCCATCAAGAATCAGTACGTTACGCGACGTCCTCTCAAGATTCGCCATTTATTCGCCATTTTCCCCTGTTAATCTCCGCAAAGCCCTGCTACAATCCCATCGAAATCAATTTCATTCCGCCGGCGTTTCCTGCAAAGTAAGCAGAATCCCAACGATGCGGAGATACGAAAGTTCGAGGAGCCTCCATGGCCATCGCAGACGACCGGGCAAAAGCCGTAGAACTAGCCCTGGCACAGATCGAAAAACAGTTTGGCAAAGGGTCGATTGTGCGCCTCGGCTCCAAGGAGGCTCTTCTCCCCATCGCCGTTATCTCCACCGGCTCTATCAGCTTCGACGCCGCCCTGGGCGTAGGCGGAATTCCGCGCGGCCGCGTAACGGAGATCTTTGGCCCGGAGTCCTCCGGCAAAACAACCATCACGCTCCAAATCATTGCCGAAGCGCAGCGCCTTGGCGGCTTGGCTGCCTTTGTCGATGCCGAGCACGCGCTCGACCCCGGCTATGCCAAAAAGCTTGGCGTCGACGTCGATAACCTGCTCGTCTCGCAGCCCGATAACGGCGAACAGGCGCTTGAGATCATCGAAGCTCTGGTCCGCTCCGGCGCAATCGACGTTTTGGTGCTCGACTCCGTGGCCGCTCTCGTGCCCAAAGCCGAACTCGACGGCGAAATGGGCGATTCCCACATGGGCCTCCAAGCCCGCCTCATGTCCCAGGCGCTGCGCAAACTCACCGGCACCGTATCCAAATCGCGCACCGCGCTCATATTCATCAATCAGATACGAGAGAAGATCGGCGTCATGTTCGGCAACCCGGAAACCACCACCGGAGGCCGCGCCCTCAAGTTCTACTCCTCGGTCCGCGTCGATATCCGGCGAATCGCCGCCATCAAAGAGGGCGACGTGGTAACCGGCAACCGCACCAAGGTCAAAATCGTAAAGAACAAGGTGGCCGCGCCGTTCCGCGAGGCTGAATTCGACATTCTCTACGGCGAAGGCATCAGCAAAGAGGGCGACGTTCTGGACCTGGCCGTGGCCAACAATATCGTCGAGAAATCCGGTGCATGGTACAGCTACTCCGGCGAGCGCATTGGCCAGGGACGCGAGAACACCCGCACCTTCCTCAAGGAAAACAAGGACATATTCGCCCGGATCGACAGCGACCTAAGGAAGAAGCTGAACATCGGCGCAGTCAAGGCCGAAGTACCCGAAGCCCCATCCACCGGCCACGCCGAAGCCAAGGAAGCAGTCCGCCCACGCAAAGGCTAAAGAAAGGCAGCGGCGCCCCAAACCCGGCCGTTAGGACGAGGCCTTGTATAGGGGTACGGCTTCACACCTTGATGAAAACTGATTTCCGGTGCAATTTGTGGGGGTTTTGTATCCGTCGTCCACTAGCATCGCCGACCCACGAAGTCATGAAATCTCTTCCTCTCACATCACCCGCTGACTCGCTAACTCGCTCTGCCCGCGAAGCGGGGGCTGACCTGCTAGATTCATTCCCAAAACTCCCACGTCTCCTCCGCTCAAATTCTTCAATAGCCAACCCATCTCAGCCCTGATTCTTATCGGGGAAGGCCTTCAGCCGTGGCGCAAATGCACAGGAATGATGCCTGGTCTTAGCCCTTTCGGTCACTTCCTTCGCAGCAAGATAAATCGATACCCCGCTCAAGCGCGCAAACTAACTCTCTGCATATCAGCAGCGGAATACTCCCGAAAATCCCGAAGCTGCAATCGATGAGACGCCAAGACAGCGGGATGCCGCGGATCGGCCCGGCGATCAGTGCCAGCGGAATAACTCCGGCGCAAGCAATCAGGCCGAACGTGATCACCCACTTGTTGCGCACGGGATCGATCCAGGGACCAATGAAGGCAACGGCGAGGACCAGGTGAGCGAATGCAAGCCAGTCCGTGCCGTAGGCGAGGAACGGGTAATTCCTGTTCGTTTCGCTCAAGGCCCCGTTCACGCGTTCGACCCAAGGCAGCAGGTGGGAGAATTCGGCAATCGGTCGCAACCAGCTTCCATGAAGAAGCGCAACAAGCAAGCCGAGCTCGGTTTGCAGAGGAAAAGCCGTGATGCCGCTGAGGACCAGGCCAGCGATGAACACGGCAAGCCAAAAGCGAATGCGACGAAGAGGGTTCGTTTGCACCATGGTATGGGAACAGAGTACATCGTGTTTCAAAAACATGCTTTGTGTCAGGGCACGACTTTAGTCGTGTCTCCATGGGCCTTAGGCCCACCCAAGTGGATGAAAACAACGACGCTGGGTGCCCCTGGTTCCTCGCCTTTGGGGACCAGGGAATGCACGAACCCATATTCGCCTCTTCTTCCCTCGTTTTCGACTGTGCCGAAAAGCGCCCGCGTAACGATGGGTTTTAACCCCTTCGGGATGATCGCTCCTACTTCCGCGGACATTCTTGAAACATGTTCCACTGTCGCGGCTTAAAAGTGTTTCGCAGGATGAAGATGCCATCCCCAAAAAAACGGAGGGAGCAGGGGCCTTCAGGCCCCCGAAATCAGCCCCTCCATCCAAGCGGCTTTAGCCGCGGGCCATTCGTTTGCATTGTCACAAGAACCCACCGCAGTTACAGGCACCCCGCCAAAACGCCTTTCCCTGCGCCCGAATTCTCCCAGCGCGGCCCCCAAATCAGCCTCGTCAAAATCCGGCCAAAGACGATCTGTGAACACAAATTCCGCATACGCCGATTCCCATAGCAGAAAGTCCGACAGCCGCTGCTCGCCGCCGCTGCGAATCAGCAAATCCACATCGCCGCTCTCGCGAGTCAGCGCCTCCGTCAACGCGTACTGCATTACGTCGGCCGAGAGCGGCCGCTCATGCACGAACGCCGCTGTCGCATCCGCTGCGGCACGCGCAATGGCATCGCGAGACGAGTAATCAATGGCAACGCGGAATTGAAGACGGCGTCCGCCCTCGGTCGCAGCTTCTGCCCTGTCAATCTCCCGCAGCACCGGTCCCGCCAACCGATCGCGCCTGCCGATCACCTGCAGCCGCGCGCCTC
>Ga0302267_10007304_pt1 | contig 10902 bp, 9 predicted proteins | sample III_Bog_E1_3_FD_194555 | JGI IMG/M metagenome (GOLD analysis project Ga0302267, IMG submission 194555) | Peat permafrost microbial communities from Stordalen Mire near Abisko, Sweden - III_Bog_E1_3 | ecosystem: Environmental > Terrestrial > Soil > Wetlands > Peat | place: Sweden: Abisko... | reverse complement strand
GAATTCATGCAGTTCGGGACGCTGTCCGGGAACAACGAACCGCAACGGCGTGGCGAGGCCGGCCCACAACAACACCGCTGGCGCGCGCTTCCGCCCGAGGACCGCCGCAGCCAGAGCGCCCAGCCCGAGCCATTGGCTGAAGCTGACAAAGACGTGGCCGGGAGCGAAATGCGGCGCAGCCAGCATGGCCCGGATGTGCTGCACCGCGCCAGGGCCGCCCCAATCGCCCGGATTGAAGAACGTCGCAAACCACAGGATCCCCAGAAACAGTGCCGACGACGGGTGGCCGAGCACAGTCTCGGTCAGAGAATCGAACGCATGGCGGGCGCGATGGGCGAAGACCACGCCCAGGATCGCCCCGGCGCCCGCACTGATCGTATTTGTGAGCAGGTCGATCAGGCTTGGGCAGCGGGGCGCAAACCAATACTGGGCCGTCTCCATGCAGAGCGAGAGGGCCGCGCCAGCCAGGGTCGCATTCAGACAGCGCCTCCAGGCGGGGCGACGATCGCGTTCATCGAGTACGTAGAAAAAACCCACGGGGATGTAGATCAGCAGATTCACCAGCAGGTCGTGGATTTCGCTCCGGTCCAGAGTGAACTGGAGCGAATCCGCGAATACGGCGAGGACGCCCAGGGGCGAAGCGCGCGCGACAAAGTGGAACGGATACAACGACCCGTAGGCAATGAGGGCGCAGATGAGATAGAAAACTCGGCGCATTTGTAGTGAGCATCCCGGAGGGATGCCTTTCATTGTCCAACGCCCGGGCGGCCGGCGGATAGACCCAATGGGTCCGCCCCGGTCAGCCTGCAGGGAGCCCGCGCCGGGTGGAACCGCCTATAATCTTCAAAGCAGGACATTTCGCCCCAAGTGAGCCACAAAGTCAAATTCGGCGCTGGCATCGGGTTGCTGAGCGTATTGCTGGCTGTGGTTCTCTATCAAGGTTCGTTCAGCACCGGAGAATACGGCCCCACGAGTCCGGAGCAGACTTACGTTTACTGGGGCCTCTCGACCCTGACGTTCCTGCTCACGGTCTTGCTCGGCTTCATCCTGTTCCGGGACGCCATCAAGCTCTACATCGCGCGCCGGGCTGGCGTCGAAGGCTCGAAGATCCGTACGAAGATTCTGGTGGCGGCGCTGAGTCTGTGCTTCCTGCCGACCATGTTTCAGGTGCTGTGGAGCGTCGAGGTGCTCAACCGAAATCTCGACAAGTGGTTCAGCCGTCCGGCGCAAAACGTTCGCTTGAGTCTCGAGAATATTGGGGCGACGCTCGAAAAGGAGACGCATCAACGCGCCTCCGCGCTCGCCCTGTGGCTGGCCGATGCGGACGAAACTCAGGACTTCGTCAAATCCGGGCACCTGCCGGCCGAATTCTTTGCCGGCGCCTGTTCAGGTACCGGCGTAGAGCGCGCGTGGATCCAGCGAACCGATGGCGGCCAGATCATGGTATGCGAAGCTTCTCAGCCGCCGGCTGGACAGAAGGGCGAATCAAACGCTTCCGGCCGGGAAGTGCAAGGCCGGGCGCCAATCCCCGGGCTCGGAGAAGCGGTCGTCGTTGTGCGGATGCCTCTCGACATCGACGAAACCCAGCGAGCGCTGCGCAGCCAGATCGCGGACTACGACCAGTTGGCGGCCACCCGTAAGGGCATCCGGCGTTTCTACCTGCAACTCCTCGTTCTCATCTCGTTGTTCGTGCTTTTTGTCGCGGTTTGGGTGGCCCTGTTCCTCGCACGCCAGATCACCAATCCCGTCACGGCCCTGCTCGACGCCGCGCGCGCCGTTCGCGGGGGAAACCTGGCCTACCGCGTGCGGGTTGCCGCGACGGACGAATTCGCAACCCTGGTCCGGGCCTTCAATGAGATGACCCAGGATCTGGAGACCAACCGCAACGAGTTGGAGCGGCGGCGGCGATTCATTGAGGCGGTTCTGGAGAGCATTCCCTCGGGCGTCGTTTCTCTCGACGCCGATGGCACGGTCCGCCTGACGAATCGTGCGTTCCACAATATCTTCCCGCGCGCGGCGGATCCGCAGCACCTCGCCGAGCTGATCCCCGCGGACATGGGCGCGGATTTGGGGCGGCTTCTGAAGAGCGCGCGACGGACCGGCTCCTCTTCGCGCCAGATCGAGTTCCCCGTAGCCGGAGGCAGCCGTCATCTCTCGGTGACGGTGGCGGCCCTTTCGCCCGGCGTGACGAGCGGCTACGTGATCGTCATTGAGGATACGACCGATTTGTTGCGCGCCCAGCAGGCGGAGGCCTGGCATGAGGTAGCGCGCCGGATTGCCCACGAACTGAAAAACCCACTGACGCCGATCGCGCTCAGTTCCCAGCGGATCCAACGCCAGATCGATAAGCTGAACCCGCCTCCGGAAGTGCGGCTGATCGTCGAGAAGTGCTGTGACACGATCCGCAGGGAAGTGGACAGCGTCAAGACTCTTGCCGATGAGTTCTCCCAATTCGCCCGCTTCCCATCGGCGCATCCGGTGAAGGCCGATTTGAACGCAGCGGTACGCGACGCGCTGGCCGTGTTCGAGGGACGATTGGGCGGCGTGACCATGCGGGTTGATCTCGCCGCCGGCCTTCCCCCGGTTCGCCTGGATGCGGGACAGTTCAAACGGGTGGTGGTGAATCTCGTCGACAACGCGGCCGAGGCAATGCAGGACGTTCCCTACAAGGAACTCGCGATCTCCACTTCATTGGCTGCGCCGGATACCGTCGAACTCTGCATCTCTGACACGGGCTGTGGCATTTCCACGGAGGACAAGTCCAAACTTTTTCTGCCCTATTTCTCCACCAAGCAACGCGGTACGGGGCTCGGCCTGGCCATTGTGAGCAATGTCGTCAGTGAACACCGGGGCACCATCCGCGTCGAGGATAACCGCCCGGCCGGCGCACGCTTTATCATTGAACTGCCGGCATATCACTCCGCCGGGAGCGAACCGCACCCCAGGACGACGGTTACGCCGGGTTAGCCTCAAATGAAACGCAATCGCATATTGGTCGTTGACGACGAGCCCGGCATTCGGGAGTCCCTCTCGGGTGTTCTCGAAGACGAGGACTTTGAGACAGCCGTTGCCGCCAGCGGAGAAGAATGCCTCGAAGTACTTGATCGCGAAGGATTTGATGTCGCGCTCATCGACGTATGGATGCCCGGCATCGACGGCCTTGAGGTGCTTCACCGGATTGAGCAGCGCGCGGATCCCGAGCGGCCTGTAGTCGTCATGATTTCGGGCCATGGCAGTATCGAAGCCGCGGTACGCGCCACAAAGCTGGGCGCATTCGACTTCCTCGAGAAGCCTCTGACCATCGAAAAGGTGATGGTCGTCGTGCGGAACGCCATCGAACAACGGCGGCTACGCCTGGAATTGCGGGAACTGCGGACCATCGGACGCGGCAACCTGGCCATCATCGGCGAGAGCGTTCCGATGAAGGCTCTGCGCCAGCAGATTGCCCTCATGGCGCCGACCAATGGCCGCGTGCTGATTTACGGGGAAAGCGGCACGGGCAAAGAGCTTGTGGCCCACGGCATCCACGCCTGCAGCGCGCGCGCCGAAGCGGCCTTCGTCGAGCTGAATTGCGCCGCCATTCCCGAAGATCTGATCGAGAGCGAGTTGTTCGGCCACCGCAAGGGGAGCTTTGCCGGGGCGAACGAGGATAAGTCGGGCAAATTCGAGAAGGCCCATGGAGGGACGCTGTTCCTCGATGAGGTCGCAGACATGAGCCTGCGTACGCAGGCCAAGGTCCTGCGCGTCCTGGACGAGCAGCGCTTTGAGCCTGTCGGTTCGTCCGAAACCGTCCAGACCAACGTGCGGGTCATTGCCTCAACCAATAAAACGCTGGAGGAGGAGATCGAGCGCGGCAACTTCCGCGAGGACCTGTTCTACCGCCTGAATGTAATCCCCTTCGCCGTTCCGCCTTTACGCGAACGCGTCGAGGACATTCCCCTGCTGGCGGAGCACTTTCTGCACGAGTTTGCCACGTCCTACGGCCGGAAACATAAGGAACTGACGCCGGAGGCGATCGAGATACTTCAGCTCTACACCTGGCCCGGCAACGTTCGCGAGTTGAAGAACCTGATGGAGCGGATCGTCATCATGAATCCGCAAATCCGCATCGATGCGCGACACATCCCTCTGCCGGTTACCCGCAAGCCGGACGCATCGCGCGGTCCCGACCGCCCCGCGAGCCTGCACGATGTGCGGCAGGCGGCCGAGCGGGACTACATTCTCAAAAAGCTCGAAGAGTCCGGCGGCAACGTATCCCGCACCGCCGAGGCGCTCGGCCTGGAGCGCAGCAATCTCTATAAGAAAATGCGCGCACTCGGCATCGCACCAAGGGAGTAGACGCTCGGCCGGCGGCCCCATCCTGGAACGCGCGCAGATCCTGCATCGATCGCGCAGCGCTCTTGCATCTGAATCACGCTCTCCTCAGGCAGATTGCGCGAGCTTTTCGCGGGCCGCACTCGAATAGGGATAATCCGCCGCTTCCCGGGCCATGCCGACGGGCACCGGGTTGCGCTCGATGTACTGGCGGATCCGGCCGAACTCGTGGCTGTCGCCGACGAGGTGCTCCCAGTTATCCTCGTCCCAGAAGGGCGAACCCGACTGGTCCAATAGCTCGTTTGCCCGCCGAGCGATGACGCTTTTCACGATTTGTGTCAGCTTTGTCAGATCTACGAGCGGGGTGAGCAACAGGTGGATGTGGTTCGGCATGACGACGAACGAGTGCAGGTCGTATTGCCGGAGAGCCGAACCGTATGCGCGGGCGGTTTCCACCACCATCGCCGCGACTTCGCGTTGACGGAGATACAGCGGGCCGGTTCGCGCTTCGTCCAGGAAGCGGTCTGCCGAAGCAAACGCTTCCCAGGATGGCGCTGCGGCCGGGGCGATAAGCCGCTCATCGGGGACACTCTCGTGGAGTATCCAGGTGAGGAATACGGGTTGGCCCGCGGCAGACGGGCCGGGTGGGCGAAACCGGAAGTACCCCATATTCAAAAAGTGCTCCGACCTGATGGCATCTCTCCGGAGCGTGCTGCAATCCAGCGGCCGTTCGGCTAGGTATTCCTTCCGGTTCACGGCGCCAGATCGCGCGAAATCAAGCCCGCACAGTCGAGGACGCCCAAAAGGTTCGTTCCGCCGTGGATGGTGATTCAGGATAAACTCCTCCATTTGTGCGCCTGCTAGGTTAGAATGACCTTTTGGCTGGTTCTGCCAATATGGGTCACCTCCTCAGCCTTATCCTCCTCACTCCCTTAATCGGGCTTTTCGTCCTTTTCTTTATACCTGCCACACAAGAACGGCTAATAAAGCTCTGGGCAAACGCAGTTTTCCTGGCTGGATTCGTTGTTTCGCTGCCGCTCTGGTTCAGCTTTAACCCCAAGGCAGATTTCCAGTTTGAGGAACGGGTAAGCTGGATTCCGTCGCTCGGCGCCTCCTGGCACCTGGGCGTGGACGGGTATGCGGCCCTCCTGATCCTGATGACCACGTTGATCGGATTCCTCGCCATGCTTTCGAGCTGGAGGGCGATCAGCGAGAGGTTGAAGGAATACTACGGGCAGTTTTTACTGTTGCAGTTCGGCATGCTGGGCGTTTTTGCCGCTCGCGATCTGCTGCTGTTCTTCCTGTTCTGGGAACTGACCCTGATCCCGATGTACTTCATCATCGCGATCTGGGGCGGCCAGAGGCGCGGTTACGCTTCCATGAAGTTCGTGATTTACACGCTGGTCGGCAGCATGCTCATGCTGCTCGGCGTGTTGAAGCTCTACTTCCAGTACTACGACCAGTTCGGCCACTACAGCTTCGACATGACCGACCTCATCGCCGTGAAGCTCAGCTCCGGCGAGGCATGGTGGGTCTTCTGGGCGCTATTCATCGGCTTTGCCGTGAAGGTGCCGATGTGGCCCGTGCACACCTGGTTGCCGGACGCGCATACCGAAGCGCCGACGGCCGGCTCGGTGGTCCTGGCCAGTATCCTGCTGAAGATGGGCACCTATGGGCTGCTGCGCTTCTCTCTGCCGCTCCTGCCTGACACGGCGAAAGACCCTCGCGTGGTGGGCATCGTTGCGAGCCTCTCCATCATTGCCATCATTTACGGCGCGCTGGTCTGCCTGATGCAGAAGGACTGGAAGAAGCTGGTAGCGTACTCGTCGGTCAGCCACATGGGCTTCTGCACCCTCGGCATTATCTGCCTGAATCCGGCCGGCATCTCCGGTTCGATCATCCAACAGATCAACCACGGTGTTTCCACGGGCATGCTCTTCCTCATCGTCGGCATCGTCTACGAGCGCCGCCACACGCGCGAGATCGCCGAATACACGGGACTCTACCGCGTGATGCCCGTCTTCACCGCGGTGTTTCTGATCGCCGCTCTCAGCTCCATGGGCCTGCCTCCGTTGAACGGCTTCATCGGCGAAATCACCATCCTGAAGGGCGCTTACGAGGTTTCGGTTCTTTGGGCCTTGGCCTGCGGCCTGGGCATCGCGCTGTGCGCCGGCTACCTGCTCTGGCTGTTCCAGCGGACGATGCTTGGCGAACTGAACGAGAAGAACAAGTCGCTCAAGGATCTGAACCTGCGCGAGGTGATCGTCTTCGCTCCACTGTTGATCGCCGCGTTCTGGATCGGCATCACGCCCAGGCCGTTCTTTACGATGATCGAGCGCAGCACGGCGCAGATCGTCGAGCGCGTTCAGCCGGGTTATTACGAGCAGCACCACATGGTGAATCCCCTCAAGACGGGGACCACTGCGGACGCCCAGGACATTCCCGCACGCTGATTAACTGGTTCAATTGCCTAGACCCGCACGTCCAGCCCGTACATCAATGAAGCTGTGCAGGAACGTGTTCGCGCACTGAACAAGTCGCCCATCCGCCCCGAGGCCAGCTACGTCCTTTACTGGTCGCAGATGAACCGGCGCGTGGACTCGAATCACGCTTTGCTCCACGCCGTGAACCGGGCCAACGAGCTCGGGCTTCCCGTGTTGTATTACGAAGCGCTGACGTGCTCGTATCCAAGCGCGAACGACCGTCTGCACGCGTTCATTCTGGAGGGCGTAGCGGAGCAGGTGCGGCGGGTCAAAGAACTCGGCATCGGCTACTGCTTCTACCTGCGCCGGCGCGCATCCGATCCGAATGACGTCCTTTACCGGCTGGCGGACGCCGCCGCCTGCGTGGTCTCTGACGACTACCCCACGTTCGTCGCGGCGCGGCACAACGCTTCCGTCCCCGCGAAACTGAATGTGCTCTACGAGGTGGTCGATTCGAGTTGCGTCGTGCCCATGAGCCGTCTGGAGAAGCGCGAGTACGCGGCTTACACGATTCGTCCCAAGATTCGAAAACTGTTGCCGGAATACCTGAAGCCCTGCCCGCCAGCCGAGGTGTCGCACAGATGGGATCTGCCGCTCCCTGTCTGGCACACCACCGTGACCGGGAGCGAGATCCCGTCGCTCGTGGCCGCCAGCGAGATTGACCACTCGGTTGCTCCGTCGATCAGCTTTGCCGGAGGCCGGCTCGCCGCCGAGCAGGCTCTGCGCGTCTTCCTCGAACGGAACTTGAGGCGCTACGCCCGCGAGCGCAATGAGCCTTCCGCGCACGCGACATCAGGGCTGAGTCCCTACCTGCACTTTGGCCAGATTTCGTCGCTCGAGATCGCGTTGGCGGCGAAGCGCCATGCAGAAGAGAACGACTTGATTGCCGACGAGTTTCTGGAGGAACTGATCGTCCGCCGCGAACTTTCTTTCAATTTCACGCGGCACGTCGAGGCGCCCGCGAGCCTTGAGAATCTGCCCGCCTGGGCGCAGCAAACGCTGTCGCAACATGCCGGCGACCTGCGCGAGCCGAGCTACAGCTACGCGCAGTTTGAGCAGGCGCAGACACACGACCCGCTCTGGAATGCCTGCCAGAAAGAGATGCTGCTCAGGGGCAAGATCCACGGCTACTACCGCATGTACTGGGGCAAGAAGATCATCGAATGGTCGCCCACCTGCCAGGCCGCTCTGGAGACGATGGTTCGCATCCACGACCGCTACGCCCTGGACGGCCGCGATCCGAACACGTACACCGGGATTCTCTGGTGCTTCGGCCTGCACGACCGGCCCTGGCAGACCCGGCCCATCTTTGGCAGCATCCGCTACATGTCCTACGACGGTATGAAGCGCAAGACCGGCGTGGATGCGTATCTCCGAGAGATCGCCGAGTTGGAGCGGACTGGCCGCGACCCGTTCAAGGTCGCTTGAAAGAAAGCCGCATTTCGGGCGCGCACCAGGTAGGGCGGACGCCCTCGTCCGCGGCCGACACCCCCTGGTCGGCCTGTCTTCGGCAGACATTCCCGCGTTTTCAACAGTTCCAAACTGGAGTAACCTCGACTTGGGCTTCTTCGCACCATGAGAATCACTATCACCGGAGCGACCGGGCTGATCGGGGGCGGACTGCGCCGCCACCTCACCGCTTGCGGTCACGAACTGCGCTGCCTGAGCCGCAAAGCGCCGTCCCAGCCGGGTTGGTTCGCCTGGGATGCGATCTCCGGCGCGCCTCCCCGGGAGTCGCTGGAAGGCTCGGACGCCGTCATCCACCTGGCGGGCGAACCGGTCGCCCAGCGTTGGAGCCCGGAGGCGAAGCGGCGTATCCGGTCCAGCCGGGAGCTGGGCACCCAAACGCTGGTGGAGACTCTTGCGGATCTCACCCGCCGGCCGGAGGTGCTGGTGAGCGCGTCGGCCATCGGCTACTACGGGGACCGGGCCGATGAGTTGCTGAGCGAGAATGCGCATCCCGGTTCAGGATTTCTCTCCGAGGTTTGCGTGGAGTGGGAGCGTGCGGCGCAGCTAGCCAGCGAGCTCGGGATCCGCGTCGTCTGCGTGCGGATCGGCGTGGTTCTTCACCCTCGCGGAGGAGCGCTCGCCACGATGCTGCCACCGGTCCGCCTGGGGCTGGGCGGCCCCATCGCCGGGGGGCAGGCGTGGCTCTCGTGGATCCACAGTGAGGACCTGATGCGCCTGTTCTCCTGGGCTGTGGAAGACCCTGCAGTCCGGGGACCTGTCAACGCCGTCTCGCCGGGAGCCGTCCGCAACGGTGAGTTCATGCGCGTCCTCGGCGCGACGCTCCACAGGCCTGCCGTGATCCCCGCTCCCGCCTTCGCCATGCGCCTGATGTATGGAGAGATGGCAAGCGTGATCCTCGGCAGCCAGCACGTCGTTCCGGAGGTCGCCACGCAATCCGGATTCCAATTCTCCTGGCCGGAACTCGCGCCGGCCCTCCGGAACCTGCTTTCCTGACGATGCTTACCGGGGAGGCGCCGTGTTATATTAGTAGCGTTATGGCGATCCCCAATGTCCGTCGATTTCGTATTCAGGGTCCGTCAGGCCAGTGGGCGACGCTAATGGCTGTCGTACCAAAGGGCACGGACACCGACGCCTACCTCGAAGACGCGAAAAAGCGCTTCGACTGGAAGGCGTGGGAAGAAATGCAGAACAAGCAGTTTAAGGTCCGCGTGGGCCAGCAGAAACAGAAGAAGGCGAAATAGTTTTTCGTCTCTTCACGAAATCAAAAGGGGCAGGCCTTCGGGCTCCGCCCCTTTTTTGTTGTCTGTTTTGTCGATCCAGCCGCTCCCTAGCGGTTGCGGCTCAGACCGGAGCGGAGCCGCGACTGTGACCACGCCCCTGGGGACGCCGATCTTCAGATCGGCTCCGTTCCACGCAGAGCGCATCCGTGAGAGATCGGTCCACAAAAACACCACATCACGCAGTCCCGGCACTAGTTTGGGGACAGGGCAAGCCAGTCTCTGCGGGATGGCTACTAATTTAGAATGAATATCACCTCTATCGGCGCGATCACCTCCACCGGATCCCCGTTCAATAGCGTCGGGCGGTAGCGCCACTGTCGCACCGCATCCGTGGCCGCCGGTACGAACAGCGGGTGGCCCGAAACCAGCGTCAGATTCTGGATGGTTCCATCCCTCGCGATGATAGCGGTAAACCGCACGGTGCCGGAGAGGCGGGCCTGCCGGGCTAGCGGCGGGTACACAGGGATCACTTTGTGGATGATCAGCGCCTCCTGAACATGGCCGCCCACGGTGATCCGGGGAATAGGAGCAACGGTCTCCGCCGGCTTAGCAGTGGCCAGCAAGACCGGTGGGACTCCCAACAAGCGCGGAGCCATGTTGCTGATGCCGCCCGCGACGCCGTTCTCCAAACCGCCGGGAACGCCGGGCCCGTTGCCTGCCATCGGTGGCAGTTCATCGTTGGCGAGCACGGCGATCTTCTCCGGTATTCGCGCCGGCTCCGAGAGGCGGAGACCGTCGAACTGCCGTCGCGCCACGGGATGCGTCCGCGGGACTCGCTCCGCCGCGGGAGCCGGAGGCGGAGGTGGCGGCGGCGGAGTGGGCGCGACCATCATCATTTGCAGCGTGGTCCTCGGCAACAGGTCTGTATTCAACAAAGGGATAACACTGAGTGCGGCGACCAGGCCCATTTGCATTCCTGAAGATACAAGAACAGTCCAGCCCTTGTTTGTTCTGCCAGCTACTTCGAGTAATGCTTGCTCGAACATAATCGCACCTCCCTTTCTGGAACCGGCCTTGTATTGCCGGTTCTCTGCTTGCATTCAATTGGACACTATTGCTGAAAACTAGTTCCCCGGAATTGTAAAAAGTCTTCCGAGCGGCGTACACCAGGGGGCAGGGCGTCAGGTCGAATCAGCACGCGAGCCGGCGTATCAGCGGACCGCCGGTCCGAACGTGCAAGCCGTGGGGCAGATCGTAACGCGGTTATCCTATGAAGGAGGGCGGCGCCGTCATTTTCTGGGAGTTCGTGGACGCCGAAGATGTTTCTACCACTGCAAGCGAAGAACTGGTGCGCGCCACCTGTGCGAGAACATAATGCTTACAAGACGATTTCCACACAGAAACCAGACGCGCGA
>Ga0302267_10007303_pt1 | contig 10902 bp, 10 predicted proteins | sample III_Bog_E1_3_FD_194555 | JGI IMG/M metagenome (GOLD analysis project Ga0302267, IMG submission 194555) | Peat permafrost microbial communities from Stordalen Mire near Abisko, Sweden - III_Bog_E1_3 | ecosystem: Environmental > Terrestrial > Soil > Wetlands > Peat | place: Sweden: Abisko... | reverse complement strand
CACCCCCAACGGCAACCCCATGCCCATCCTCGCGCTCGGCGAGAGCGGCAGCGGCCGCACCATGGCGCTCGCCATCGACGGGTCGCACCGGCTGCTCTTCTCGGACTTCGCGGCCCGCGACGCCGGGCGCGCCCACGGCGCCTTCTGGGACGCGATGCTCGGCTGGCTGATGCGCGATCCGCGCTTCGAGCCCGCCGTCATCGACGTCAAGGGCGGCTGCATCGCCGGCGAGGACACGACCCTGGTGCTCCGCCCCCTTTCGGGCCAGAAGGGCGAGGCCACGCTGCGGGTGGTGCGCCTCGGCAGCGGCGACGTGGTGCGCGAGCGCCGGACCTCGCTCGACGGCAGCGGCAAGCCCGTGGAGCTGGCCGCCGGCACGCTGGACGCCGGGGGCTACTCGGCGGTCGTGGAGATCGGCGCCGGCGCGGGCAAGGGGCCGACCACGCGGCGCGACTTCGCCTGCGAGAAGGGCGGCGACGAGTGGGCCGACTCCCGCCCCGACGTGGCCCGGCTCCAGGCCATCGCCGCCGCCACCGGCGGCAAGTACGTACGCGCGGAGGCCGCCGGATCGCTGCCGCTCCCCCCCGCGACGCAGGTGGCCGCGGAGCGCCAGGTGGCGCCGCTGCTGCCGGCCTGGGCGTGGGCCATCGGCGCGGCGATGCTGCTCGGCGCGCACTGGGTGGTCCGCCGGCTCGGCGGTCTGGTCTGAGGGGTCCGCGCGCGCGAGGCGGCGGGCGCCTCGCGCGCGCGGTTCGTGGAGGGGCTCAGCGCGGGAGGATCACCACCAGCCGCCCCAGCCCCAGCCGGGATAGCCCCAGCCCCAGCCACCCCAGCCGGGGTAACCGCCCCAGCCGCCCCAGCCGCCGCCCCAGCCGGGCCAGCCGCCGCCCCAGCCGCCCCAGCCGCCGCCGCCCCAGCCACCCCAACCGCCGCCCCAGCCGCCGCCCCACCCGCGGCCACCCCAGCCACCACCCCACCCGCGGCCACCCCAGCCGCCACCCCAACCGCCGCGGCCCCAGGCCTGCTGGGCTTCGCCGACGTTCTCGTCGCCGGCCGTGGTGGCCGTCTCCTCCGACGGCGCGGCGAGCTGCTGCTCGTCGCTCGCCTGGGGCGCCGGATCCTCGGGCTGCGCCGCCGCGCACCCCACGCCCACCAGCGCTCCGGAGACCGCGAGGGCAAGCACCGATGCCATGTTACGAGAGCTCATACTGCACGCTCCTCTCACGGCCCCACGTCCCGCGTGACGAGCAATCCCCATCGCTCGACGGCGCGCTCCGCTCCGGGCCGTTCATTGGATACCTGCTCCCCCCGCCGGGGCTCGTCCACTCCCCTCCTCGGGGGGCGGTGAGATATCATGTCCATGGAGTCCCTCGGCGCCGCCGCGAGCTTCCGGTGGCGCGCTCGGCCGAGAGGGTGAGGAGAGGGGGAGCGAGAAAGAGGCCCGTGCACGCAGCAGCGAGCGCCGCGCACACGGGCCCAAGGCTCAGCGGCGAACGATCACCACCAGCCGCCCCAGCCGCCGCAGCCCAGGCCGCAGCCCCCGAAGCCGCCCCAGCCGCCCCAGCCGCCCCAGCCCGGGTAGCCGCCCCAGCCACCCCAGCCGCCGCCCCAGCCCGGGTAGCCGCCCCAGCCGCCCCAGCCGCCGCCCCAGCCGCCCAGGCCGCCCCAGCCGCCCCAGCCGCCCAGGCCGCCCCAGCCGCCCCAGCCGCCGCCCCACCAGGCCTGCTTGGCCTCGCCGACGTGCTCGTCGCCGGCGACGGTTGCCGTCTCTTCGGTGGACGCGGCGAGCTGCTGCTCGTCGGCCGCCGGCGGCGTCGCCTCGTCGGCCTGCGCCGCCGCGCACCCGACCCCCACCAGCGCTCCGGAGACCGCGAGCGCAAGCACCGATGCCATGTTACGAGAGCTCATACTGCACGCTCCTCTCGCGGCCGTGCTTCGCGCGCACGTCGAGCGATCCCCTCGCTCGGCGGCGCGCTCCGTTCCCGGCCGCTCACGAGATACGTGCGTCCCGAGGGCCCGCACGTCCACTCCCGACCTCGACCAGGACGCGCGGAGACCCCGGAGAGGGGTCACGCCGGAGAGACGGAGAGACGGAGACCCGAGACCCGAGGCCGCGCGATCTCGATTCCATCGCTCATGCCGGCTTCGGCGGTGGAATCGTGGTCTTGCCGGTGTTGGTGGTGGGCAGCTCGCCGAGGATCTCCACGTACTTGGGGACCATGAAGCTTGAAAGTCGTCTCTGGCAAGCGAGGATGATCTCCCGGGGCGCGAGGGTGGCCCCCGCCGCGGGCACCACGAAGGCCTTCACCGCCTGGCCGAGGAGCGGATCGTCGACGCCGACCACGATGCACTCCTTGACGCCGGCGATGGCGTGGATGGCGTCCTCGACCTCCCTGGGGGCCACCTTCTCGCCGCGGGACTTGATGATGTTGTCCATGCGACCCACGAAATACAGGTAGCCCTCCTCGTCGAGCCGGCACAGGTCGCCGGTGTAGAGCACCAGCTCGCCGGGGATCGGCCCGGGCCGGAGCTTCCTGGCGGTGGCCTCGGGCTTCTCCCAGTAGCCCTTCATCACCGTGGCTCCGCGGATGACGAGCTGTCCGACCTCGCCCGGGCCGAGCTTCTCCCCGTCTTCCCCGACGAGCCAGAGCTCCGTGTTGGGGATGGCGATCCCCACGCTGGTGGGCTTGCGGTCGAGGTCCTCGGGGGGCAGGTAAGTGCACCGCTTGCACTCGGTGAGCCCGTACATGGAGAAGATCCGGGCATTGGGGAAGATCTCCCGGAGCACCCGGATGTGCCTGACCGGCAGCGCCGCCGCGGTGTTGGTCACGTAGCGGATCGAGGAGAAGTCGTAGGCGCCGGCGTGATCGAGCTCGGCGAGGACCGCGAAGAGGGTCGGCAGCCCGGGGAAGCCGGTGACCTTCTCCTCCACGATCACCTCGAGCACCTGGGCCGGGTAGGCGAAGCCGCGCTCGAGCACCAGGCGAGCCCCCACGGCGCAGGCCATGATCACCTGGTAGAGGCCGTAGTCGAAGGCCAGCGGCAGGACGCCGAGGATGACGTCGTCCTCCTCGGTCTCCAGGTAGGAGAGCACCGACGTCGCCGCGGTGAGCATGTTGCGGTGGGTGAGCATCACCCCCTTCGGGTCCCCGGTGCTCCCCGAGGTGTAGATGATCGCCGCCAGATCGACCTCGAGGCACCGCCGCGGCGGCGGGAGGTGCACCGGCTCGCCGGCGAGCGCGTCCGCCCAGGCGACCACCCCGGGCAGCCCTTCGAGGCGCGCTGGATCGAAGGTGCCGGTGACGACCACGGTCCGCAGGTGCGGTGCGCGCGCCGCGGCCCCGACGAACACCCGGGCCAGGTGCCCATCGGCGATCAGCGCGACCGCGCGGCAGTCGTTGAGCAGGTAGGTCAGCTTGTCGGCCTTGGTCAACGGGCTCACGATCGACACCACCGCGCCGGCGGCGAGCACCGCCCAGAACGCGACCACCGTCTCCACGGTGTTCTCCGCGAAGATCACCACCCGATCGCCGCGGGAGACGCCCCGCGCCGCGAGCGCGTGGGCCAGCGCGTTCGCCGAGGCCTCGATCTCGGCGTAGGTGACGCGCCGCTTCTGGGCGACGAGCGCGACCTTCTCGGGCAGCCGGCGGGCCGTGTCGTGGAGGAAATCGTGGAGGAGGGGGACGGGGTTTCTCATCGGATTGCCGGCGCTGCCGCGCTCACGCTCTCTTGCGCTCCACGAACGCCACCAGGCTTGCCACCGAGTCGAGGTTGGCCGGCAACATCTCCTCGTCCTTCACGGCGATCCCGAACTCGCTCTCCAGGAAGGCGATCACCTCCAGCACGCCGGTGGAGTCGATCACCCCCCGGTCGAGGAGCGACTCCTCGTCGGCGAGGGGCTCCTCGGGCGGGACGTAGAAGTTGGTGGTGATGAACCGACGGACGCGTGCATGGATCGAAGACATCGCCGCCTCTCAATGAATGCTCGGGCGCCGCCCCGTGGCCAGCCGGTCGACCCGGGTCTCCGCCGTCACCAGGACGGGCTCGGGCGCGCGGCGGACCAGGCGCTCGTGGAGGAGCTGGGTCGAGAGCACGCCGATCACGGCCATGTTGTCGCTGTTGGAGAACTGCTCGGCGGGGGCGCGCGAGCGGCACTTGCCCCACAGGGTGGCGACCGCCCGCGGATCGAAGATCCCCGCCTCGCGCACGGCGGCCTCGCCCATCACCTCGTCGGCCCAGGCCGGCGCGTGGCCCCCGGCGAAGCTCTGCGCGTCGGGCGCGCGGTAAGGCTGCTTGGTGCGGCGGAGGATGGCCTCGGGCACCAGGCCCAGGGCGGCCCGCTTGAGCACGTGCTTCTCGTCGAGGACCTTGAGCTTGTAGGAGGGGGGGAGATCGGCGGCGAGCGCCATCACCTCGCGGTCGAGGAAGGGGAAGCGCCCCTCGATCGAGTGGGCCATCAGCATGCGGTCGCCCTGCGAGCAGAGCAGGTAGCCCGAGAGCAGGGTGCGCACCTCGAGGTACTGGTCCTGGGCCAGCGGCGACCAGCGCGGGAGGTCGGCCGGCAGCGAGGAGAGGAGGCGCGTGACGACGTCCACGCCCGCGGCGGCCCGGCGCTGCTCGGGGGAGAAGAGGCGCTTCAGCGCGGCGGTCGTCTGCCAGCGCGGATCGTGGGCGAACCCGGGCAGGTGCGCGCGCGAGAGGTTGCGCCCGAAGAACTTCTGGAGGATGGCGCGCTGGGCCACCGGGGAGCGCGAGAGGTAGGGGTAGAGCCGCTCGAGGAGGCGAGGGCGGCACGTCGAGCCCGGGGCCCGGGCCCACCAGCGGCGCACCTTGCCCTCGCGGAAGATGTCGTAGCCGGCGAACATCTCGTCGGCGCCCTCGCCGGTGAGCACCACCTTGATGCCGGCGTCGCGGACCAGCTTCGACAGCAAGAAGAGCGGCGCCGGCGCGGTGCGGAGGATGGGCCGCTCGGTGTGCTCGATCACCTCGGGGAACACCGCGGCGATGTCGGCGCGCGACACCACCACCTCCCGGTGATCGCTGCCGAGGTGCGCCGCCATCGACCGCTGAAAGCCGGTCTCGTCGTACTCGGCGTCGGCGAAGCGCAGCGAGAAGGTGGTGAGGGGGGCACCCTTGGCCCGCTGCCCGAGCGCGGCGACGAGCGAGCTGTCCAGCCCTCCGGAGAGGTAGCTGCCCACCGGCACGTCGGCGCGCAACATCCGCAGCGCCGAGGCTGCGTCGAGGGCCTCGCGCACCGCCACGACCGCGTCCTCGAGCGAGCCGCGGAAGCCGCCGCCGTCCACCGGGTAGCGCGGCGTGTCGTACGGCCGCTCGTGGACCTCCCCGCCGGCGTAGACGCGCACGTGGCCGGGCCGGACCTCGGTGACCCCGGCGAAGACGTGCTGCGGCGCCACCGTCCCCCAGAAGGTGAAGGTCTCGTCGAGGCCCACGGGATCGAGCGCCCGGGGGAGGGTGGGATCGAGGGCGAAGAGCGCCTTGACCTCGCTGCCGAAGAGGACGCGCCCGTCGTGCTCGGCGACGTGGAGCGGGCGCACCCCGACCGGATCGCGCGCGAGCACCAGCACCTCGGCCCGGGCGTCCCAGAGCGCGAGGGCGAACTGGCCGTTGAACCGGGCGAACGCCGCCTCCCCCCAGGCCTCGAAGGCGTGGACGATGACCTCGGTGTCGCTGCGGGTGCGGAAGGTGTGGCCGAGGGCGACGAGCTCGGCGCGGAGCTCCACGTGGTTGTAGATCTCCCCGTTGAAGACCACCCACAGGGTCCCGTCCTCGTTGCCGAGCGGCTGCTGGCCCGTCGCCAGGTCGACCACCGCGAGCCGCGCGTGGCAGAGCCCGGCGCGCGCGTCGCGGTAGACACCGAACCCGTCGGGCCCGCGGTGGCGCATCGCGCCCGCCATGCGGAGGAGCGCGTCGATCTCCGGCGGCGCGAGCCCGGCCCGGCGCGCCACGGTGCCTCCGATGCCGCACATCCTCGCTAGACCTCCCCGACCTCGTGGACGAAGAGCGGGGGGAGCCGCAGGTAGCGGGTGCCGCGGCGCTTGGCGTCGATGTCCCTGTAGACCCGCTCCACCTGGGCGGGGGTCACGCCCACCGCCGGCGCGGCGACCTCGGCCGGGACGCCGTGGTTCTTCGCCCAGAGGCAGAGGTCCATGCGCGCGTAGGGGAGCGAGAAGTAGAACTCCTCCTGCGACTGGGGCATCGAGAAGGTGTCGGTGGTGGGCGGGCGCGCCTGGATCTCGGCCGGCACCCCCAGGTGCGCCGCCAGGGCGTAGACCTGGCTCTTGTAGAGGTGGGCGATGGGCTTGAGGTCCGCCGCGCCGTCGCCCTGCTTGACGAAGAACCCCTGGTCGTACTCGAGCCGGTTGGGCGTCCCGGCGACCGCGTAGCCGAGCTGATCGGCGTGGTGGTACTCGAGCACCTTGCGGATCCGCTGCTTGAAGTTGGTGGCGGCGATGAGCTGACGGTACGCGGGGCTGGTCATCCGCGAGGTCTTCACCTCGCCGCTGGGGCTCTCGACGGTGAGCATGGAGACGTTGAGCCGGTCGCTCTCCAGGATCGACGGCAGCGTGACCTTGCAGCGCCAGCCCTCGCCGTACGCGGGGAAGATCTGGCGGATCGCGTCCGCCTGGCGGGTGTAGCAGCCCAGCGCGACCAGGGCGGGGGCGATGTCCTCGACGAGGTACTCGAGGCCGAGGTGCTCGCAGAGGAGCCGCCCCAGCCGGAGCGCGTCGTCGGACGAGTCGCGCTCGGGCATCAGCAGGCCGAGCATCCGCGCGGGCCCGAGCGCGCGGGCGGCGAGGGTGGCGACCACCGCGCTGTCGATGCCGCCGGAGACGCCCACGACGACGCCGCGGCGCTTCATGGTGCCGAGCACCTGCTGCTCGATGGAGCGCTCGATCTCCTGGGCCACGGCGGCGGCGTCGATGGCGAGCACCTCGCTGGAGAACGTCATGACGGCTTCCCTCTACCCGGAGCCGGCGCCTTCGCCCCGTGGGCGCCGTAGATCTCCCGGTGGTTGTCCTTGTCGCGGGAGAGCACCTGCATCGGGTTGCCGCTGACGAGGCAGCGCGGAGGCAGGTTGCGCCCGACCAGCGTGAGCGGCCCGATGGTGGCGCCGTCGCCGATGGCGATGCGCCCGAAGAGCACCGACCCGGTGCCGATCCACACCCGGTCACCGAGGGTCGGCACGCCGCCGCCGCGCCCGTCCGCGCGTTGCCCGATGGTCACGCCGGCGGCGACGTTGCAGTCGGTGCCCATCCGGCTGGGACCGATGAGCACGCCGTTGGGGTGGGGCACGTAGAGGCCGCCGCCGATGTCGGCGCCCTCGTCGATGTGCATCCCCCACAGCGCGGAGGTGACCTCGTCGAGCGTGTAGTAGAGGAGCTTGAGCGGGTAGCGCAGCGGCGGCGCCTGCACCTCCTGGTTGACCCAGGCCCCGAAGCGGTAGACGGCGGTCGCCTTGAGCCCGTGCCGGGTGGCCAGGAGGAAGAGCTTCTCGCGGAGCCCGGGACTGCCGGTCTCGCTGTCGAGGGAGAAGTACCGCCCCACGTCGCGACGCAGGCGGTCGAGCAGCCGCCCGTTGCCGTTGGTGCCGCTCACGGCGCGGCGCCGAGCCGGTTCTTCAGTCCCATGCGCGCCTCATCACGGCCGATCGAACGAGGATCAAATCAGCCGGAACGTACCATCTCTCGGGACCCACGTCAGGGCCGTGGTCCTGGGGACGGTCGCGGGACGCCCTCGCGCCGCCCGCAGGAGGACCGGTCAGCGCGTCGCGAAGATCTGCCAGTACGGCGTGCTCAGGTGGAGCGCCAGGAGCGGCGAGGCCTCGAGCTGGCGCAGGGTGGGGAGCTGCATGCGCCGATAGGCGAGGACGACGCGGCGGGGGTGCCTCCTGATCGACGCTTCGATGTGGGCGACGGCGTGGGTGGCGAGGTAGTGGGGGAACGGGTTGTTCAGGAAGAACACGGTCGGCTCGTCCGGGAGCTCGTGCTCCATGAAATCGCCGCAGAGCACCTCGGCGGCGACCGGCTTGCCGGTGCTCGCCGCGTAGCGCGCGAAGTTCCGCTGCGCGAGATCGCAGAGGTCCCGAGACAGCTCGATCCCGACGACCCGCCGGAAGCCGTGGTCGCCGGCGAGCATCAGCGGGAGCCCCTTGCCGCTCCCGACGTCGAAGAAGGTGAGCTCCCCGCGGTCGGGGATCGGCCGCATCATCTCGTGGAAGAAGTCCGGGCCGATCGGGCCGTACGCCCAGTTGTCGAAGTCCGCGCCGCGCGGGTCGCGCAGCCCGAGCGCCTTCATCGGGACACGGAAGAAGGTGTCGGTGCCGTGCGCGCGATCGAAGGCGCGCCCGCGCGCGTCGGTGTAGAGGCCGAGCCCCTGGCTCGCCAGCTCCGCGAGGGGGCGCAGCGGCGGCAGGGAGCGCGCCGCCTTGTGGAGGAGCGCGAGCGGCGCGCCCAGGTGGGCGCGGCAGGCGAGGAACTGACGGATCGGATTCGCGGCCGCGACGCCTCTCATGCCCTCCTCCTCCCCGACGCGCTCAGTGGGTCGCGTCCACGGCGCCCGGCCCGAGCAGCGTCCCGCACATGGTCTTGCAGAGGATGTCGTGCGGCTTGCACTCGCATTTGCCGGCCTTCTTCTCCTCGAGCTTCTCCTTCATCTGCACGACGGTGAACTGGGCGCTGTGCTCCACCCGGCTCATGTTCCACCCCTCCCGGACCTGCCGGGGAGTGCGGGGCTCGGTGGGCTTACCGTCCGGCTCGCCGCAGCAGCGGAAGCTGAGGAAGTAGTAATAAAAGTCCTCGTTGTGGGTGTAGATCTTGGGCCGGCACTGGTTGCGCACGCCCTTGTACCAAGGGCCCCCGGTGTGCACGCTGTCGAACTTGGCGCGGCTGCCGGTGAGCTGCTCGCTGGCGACGACCTCGTCGGTGTTGGCGGGGAGGTCGGCGACGCCGTAGTCGCTGATGCACTCCGGCTGCGACCCGCTGCGCACGCCCTTCCACAGGCGAGCCAGCTCGCCCGCGTCGCGCTTGGCCACCTTCTTCATGTTGGGCTCGTCCCAGGCGTGGTCGCCGTTGCACTTGGTGGCGTCGCGCGTGTAGCCGTACGGGAACGGCTTCATCTCCGGTCCCTCGCAGGCCAGAGTCCACTCCGACTCGGTGCACATGCGCTTGCCCACCGAGGCGCACTTGACCTCGGCCTGGTGGAAGCGATTCATCACCTCGGGGCGCTCACCCTTCTGGTTGGGCCACTCGTAGGTGTCGATGCAGTAGTGCCGGTGCGCCTTCGGCCCCAGGCAGCGCGCGGAGCCCGGCTCGAACTGCTCGCAGATCGTCTTCTTGTTGGACTTGTCGTACCAGCTCTTCAGGCACTTGTGCTCGAGCTCGGGGCAGTACTCGCCGTCGACCAGCTTCATGTCGGGCGGGCAGGCGAGCGGGGCCGGAGGCGGCGGCGGAGCGGGGGCAGGCGCGCCCGCGTCGGGGACGGGGGCCTCGGCGACGGGGGGCGGGGGCGGCACCGTGACCGCAGGGGGCGGAGGCGGCGCGGGGGGCGGCGCCGGCGGCTCGGGAGGGGCCGCGGAGCAGGCGGCGCCGAGGCCGAGGGCGAGCACGGAGAGGAGTCGTCGCATGGCGGGGTTGCCGTTGCACGCGCGGGGGGCGCCTGTCAACGGACCGCGGCCGGGAGCTCCTTCAGCGCGAAGACGTCGACGTCGACCCCGGGGCTGTAGAGCACGTGCGGAGGCCCACTGGTCTGCGGCAGCCCGCAGGCGGCGACCACGCTCTCGCGCACCTCGAGGACCTCGGCGCGGTGGAGCGGGTAGGGCCGGTGGTGGACCTGCCCTACCCGCAGCGGCGAGCCCTCGGGCCGGGCCGCGTCGGGGGGCAGCTCGCTGCAGGCGAAGAGCAGGTACCGCTCGGCGAGGAAGTGCTCGAAGGTGTCGGGCTCGGCGGCGCCGATGCTCTCGCCGATGCGGTAGCGCAGCGAGAGCTCGGCGGGCTTGGGGCCGGGCCAGAGGCGGCGGCTCTCGTAGCGCACCTCGCCCTCGTGCTCCTCGAGCTCCATCGAGGCGCGGTGGTAGGGCAGGTGCCAGCCGGTGCGGGCGGCGATGACCGCGATCGAGCTGGCCGCCTCCAGGCTGAAGAACCACACGCCCGGCTGCCCCTGCGCGTGGACGTAGGTGCGCACGTTGAGCTCGTGGAAGTTGGAGACGCCGGGCACGCTCGGCGACCACCAGGGGCTGACGTCGCGCATGGTGAAGGGGACCACGCCGACGTAGGCGCGCCCCTCGAAGGTGTCGACCGAGAGCCCCTCGGGGAGGAGGGCCGCCACCGCCTCGACCGGGACCTCCCAGTGCAGGAACGCGAGCGAGCGCCAGCGCTGGAAGCCCGCAGGACGATCGTCCGGCCGCTGCGAGGGTGCGAGGCGGTCCATGAGGCTCGCAACATAGCGCCTCCGCGACTTGACGCGAAGGGCGCGCGCGCCCAATCACGGGGCGTGACGCCGGAAGATGCCATCGCCGAGGCCGCCGCCGGCAAGCTGCGGCCCGTGTACCTGGTCCTCGGGGAGGAGCGCCTCCTCGTCGATCGCGTCGTCCACGCCCTGCGCGAGGCCACCGGCAAGGGCGGCGTCGCCGGCTTCAACGAGGACAAGTTCACCGCGGGCGAGGCCCAGATCGGCGCCATCCTCGGCGCCACCCGGATGATCCCGATGATGGCGCCCCGGCGCTTCGTCCTCGTCCGCGGCCTCGACCGCTGGGAAAAGAAGGACGACGACGACGCCCCCGCTCGCCCGGCTGCTCACTCCGGAGGGCCTGGGAAGAAGGCCCGGCCCGAGGCGAGCCCCCTCGACGAGCTCGCCGACTACAGCAAGGATCCCCCCCCGACCACC
>Ga0302267_10007290_pt1 | contig 10919 bp, 12 predicted proteins | sample III_Bog_E1_3_FD_194555 | JGI IMG/M metagenome (GOLD analysis project Ga0302267, IMG submission 194555) | Peat permafrost microbial communities from Stordalen Mire near Abisko, Sweden - III_Bog_E1_3 | ecosystem: Environmental > Terrestrial > Soil > Wetlands > Peat | place: Sweden: Abisko... | reverse complement strand
CCCAAGGGCAGTTACCGCCCTCGTTTTCACCGGCACAAGCCACCGTTGGTAGAAGGTGTCCCTCCGGGCAAGTCCATTCTTTCTCCTGATTTCGGAAGGTGATGTACTGGGTTCATGAATGAACCGCAGCTACATCGCAGAAGTGGTCGCCGGAGCCGGGAAGAAGCAGATCGGTTGGTTTTGGAGTATGAACAGAGCGGTCTGACGCGACGAGTATTTTGCAGTGAGCATGGCCTTTCCCTGGCGACGCTGGACAACTACCGCAGGCAGCGAGTTTGTGCACCAAGTCAGGCACCGGATGCCGCTCCCGCCGCAATCAGTGCCTCTGCGGTCACGTTTGTTCCTGTTGAATTGGTCGAGCGGTCGTCGCCACGCAGACAGACGGCAGATGACGGTGCAAACCTCCATATCGAATTGGCCGGCGGACGACGTATTGCGGTGACTGCTGGTTTCGACGCGGGCACGCTGACACGGTTGATTGCCGTGCTCGAACAGGCGTAGCGCGATGTTGGGTCTGGGCGCGGCGACGCGCATTTATGTGGCCACCGAAGTTACGGATATGCGGCTCGGGTTCAACGGCCTCTATGCTCTTGTGGTCGGCAAATTGCAGCAGAACCCGCAAAGCGGTCATCTGTTTCTGTTCGCCAATTCGCGAAGAGATCGCATGAAGATTCTCTTTTTCGATAGCAACAGCCTATGGGTCTGTGCCCGCCGCATGGAGGGAGGACGACTGCACTGGCCGACCTCGGAAGATGGTCGCATGCAGTTGACCCGCGAAGAGTTCGCGCTGCTGATTGGAGGCATCGATCTGAGCGCAACAACCAGACGGAAGTGGTACAGAAAGCCTGTTGCAGAAGAGTCGAATATATTGCGCAAGACAGCATGAACAGGGGCGATTCGAAGATATATCCACATGGTTGTTTGAGAGAATGGAAGCAGATGAAGCCTGCTTCCAAATCGTCTATTCCTGTTGTGCTTGATCCGGTTGCGGCTGCGATCATTGCGCGGTTGAAAGAGGAATTGAATGCGAAGGATCAGGTCATTTCCCTGTCTGCGATGAAGATCCAGAAGCTCGAAGAAGAGCTTCGTCTGGAGCGCATCAGGAAGTACGGCAAGCAGAGTGAGAAGCTGTCGGATTTGCAGTTGCAGTTACTCGATCTTGAGCCTGCGGTTTCGAGCGAAGAGGTCGCGGCGGAGAGCCAGCGCGGCCCGCTTCCGGAGTCGACCGAGAACAACAATGCGACCGACAAGAAGCAGCGCAACCGACAGAATCATCCGGGCCGCAACGAGTTGCCCGCGCATCTTGAACGGGTCGACAAGATCATCCCTTGCGCGCCCGAGTTTTGCACTTGCGGCAAGTGCGGTGGCGATACGAAGGTCATCGGTTACGAAGTTTCGGAAGTGCTCGACAGGAAGCCGGCTGCTTACTTCGTGACGCGTATCCTGCGCGAGAAGCGCGCTTGCGTGGACTGCGTCGAACAGGGCGTAGTCACCGCGCCACCGCCGGTGCGCATCGCGCCCAAGTCGATCTTTTCCGACGAAACCATCATCAGCTTCTTGATTTGCAAATATTGTGATGCGACGCCCTTGTATCGTCAACGCGCGGGTCTGCTGCGCGATTTCGATATCGATGTGGCACTGAGCACTATCAACGATTCGGTGTTGCGCGCGGGCGAACTGCTGATCCCGATCATCGACTGGATGAAGCGCGATCTGCTCGCCGGAAATTACATCCAAGCCGACGAGACTTACGTGGGAGTGCAAACGCGGGAGAAGAAAGGCGAGAACCACACCGGCTATTTTTGGCAGTACAGCGCGCCGGGTAAGGGTGTGGTTTTCGACTTCGAGATGACGCGCAGCAAAGAGGTTCCGAAAGCCTTCTTCAAAGACTATGGCGGCATCCTTCATACAGACGGGTATGCCGCATATGAAAAAGACATCGGCACGGATAAGTTGATTCACGCCTGCTGCCTCGCGCACTCAAGGCGGAAATTTGTCGAGGCCATCAAGGTACAGACCAAGGCCCATGCCGCCGACGCGAAGTTGGAACGCGTTGTGGCGCTCATGGATGGATTGTTTGCAATCGACCGCGAGGCGCGCGAACAGAAGTTGTCGCTCGATGAGCGCCATGCGCTTCGGAAAGAACGTGTGCCCGCGATTCTTGCGGAACTGCATGCGCTGTTGTTGGCGATGCAGGCTTCGGGAACGATCCTGCCGAAGTCCATTGCAGGCAACGCAATCTCTTACACGTTGATGCGTTGGGAGAAGCTGACGCGCTTCATCGAACATCCGGTGATCGAGTTGAGCACCAACTGGGCGGAGAACTCGATGCGCCCCATAGGGATTCCCCAGACATTCTGCCCATGTCGGTCAGGAATTAGAGATTCACTATCGTTGGCACCCGCTTTACGGGCGGAAGGTTCGCTATCGAGATAGCGAAAAACGCGGCCCAGGGGGTGTTGTCCACGTGGACGACGGCTCTGGCATGGTCACGATGGTCCCCGCATGGATGTTGGATCCAGTAGTTTGCGCGGGCATGAAGCTTGGTGAGCCGCGTGTCTCCGTGGCAGCTTTGCGAGAACTGCATCATCGGCTGGTTGAGCGCGGTTTGCGAGGAAACTCCTCTAACGATTCCAATCTCGTTCAGGAGGAGTGCGATGAATCCAACTTGCGAGATCATTCGGCGGCCGCCTCATGTGCTGGCCGTGACACCGCGTCAGAGCAGCCTGGCGTTTACCTCAGTTCAGCTTTCCGGAATGAATCCATCGCAGCGAGCGCGAACACTGAGTTGCCTGAGCAACCTTCTGATGTTGGCCGCCGCCGGCGCAGATCAGGAGGTCAACGATGATCAACGCTGAACTCTTGCCTGCAGTGGTTCTCAAACGCAAGGCCGTGGTCTACGTCCGGCAGTCGACCCAGGCGCAAGTCCAAATGAATCTCGAGAGTCAGCGACGGCAATATGATCTGGTCGGCGAGGCCAGACGTTTGGGCTTTCGTGAGATCGAGGTGATTGACGACGACCTCGGCCGTTCCGCCAGTGGAACGGTAGCCAGGCCAGGCTTTGAGAAGCTGGTAGCCTGGCTTTGCGCCGGAGAAGTTGGTGCCGTGCTTTGTCTGGACGCGTCCCGGCTCGCAAGAAATGGACGCGACTGGCATCATTTGCTGGAACTTTGCGGTCTGGTTGAGGCGCGGGTGATCGATCCGGACGGAGTATACGATCCGTGTCGTGCCAATGATCGGTTGCTCCTGGGTATGAAGGGAAGTATCAGCGAATTTGAACTGAGCATACTACGTTCCAGGATGCTGGAGGCAGCTCGCGCCAAGGCCAGGCGCGGAGAATTACGAATTAGCGTGCCGATAGGTTATGTCTGGCATCGTGAGCTTGGTCTGGATTTCGATCCTGACCAACGCCTGCAGGAGGTGATCCGGTTGATCTTTGCGCGCTTCCGTGAAATCGGGAGCGCGCGACAGGTATTTCTGGCGTTGCGGGCGGCGAAGATCCACTTCCCGCGACCCTCCGATGGCCGGACGCTGGTGTCATTCGACTGGACGTTGATACGCTACCGAAACGTGATCTCAATTCTCAAGAATCCCTTCTATGCTGGAGTGTATGTGTACGGCAAGAGCGAGAAGCGGACTGTGATTCAGGATGGGCGAGCGCACCGGAGCTATGGCCATGAAAAACCATTCGACGACTGGGAGGTATTCATCAAAGATCACCACAAGAGCTATATAGACTGGGAAGCGTTTGAGCGTAACCAGAAGCAGATCGCAGCCAACGCTTATAGCAAAGTCGGGGATGTAAAATCGGGTCGAGGTGGGGCGGCGTTGCTATCTGGCTTCCTCACTTGTGCTCGTTGTGGGCGACGCTTGTCGATAGCTTACAGAGGGCATGCACCGAGACAGTCCGTTTATCGCTGCAATAGCATGGATCTGACCGGTGCTGCCCGATGCATGACGTTTGGGGGTTCTCGTGTGGACGCTGCCATCGCAAAGGAGTTGTTGTGCGCAGTGCAGCCGATGGCTATCGAAGCAGCCATGGAGGCGGAGCGTATGCATATGCAGACTGTGGACGAACAACGGCGCGTTGTGGAACTGGAACTTGTGCAGGCGCGGTATGAAGCCACGCTTGCCGAGCGGCGCTATGCCGCTTGCGATCCGGATAACCGCTTGATCGCAGCGCAACTGGAAAAGAGTTGGGAAAGCTCACTGTGCCGCGTTGAAGCTTGCCAGACGCGATTGGATGCAATGTGCGCGTCTGCGCAGGAAAGCACTGCTGCCCCGGACTTCACCAGGCTCGCCGAAGATCTTGAAGCGGCATGGAATGCTCCCGGCGTAACCATGCGCGCACGCCAGCAGCTCGTGAGGGCCTTGGTTACCGATATTATCGCGGATGTGGATGAAGAGGCACGGGAAATCATCTTGACGATTCACTGGCAAGGAGGGCAGCACTCCGAACTGCGGCTGCGCAAGCCAAAATCGGGGGAGCATGGCCGCCGCGTTTCGGAAGAGGCGCTTGCGGTCGTGCGCAGCATGTCTTGCAGATGGTCCGATCAGAACATAGCCGCATCGTTGAACCGTATGGGTATGCGCACCGGACAAGGCATGACCTGGAATGCGCAACGCGTAAGTACTCTGCGCCACGAGCACGGCATCCATGCCTATCGCTCCGCAGAGAAGAATGGCGAGTGGCTGACGTTGTCTGAAGCCGCCGAGCTGCTTGGTGTAAGCCATCATGTGATCCGGCGCCTGATCAGGGAACGCATTCTGCGCGCCGAACAGGTGGTTTCCGGTGCCCCACACCAGATCCGAGTCAGCGATCTGCAAAGTGAGACAGTTGCTGCCGCTCTCGCTCGTAAAAACCGCCCGTGTCGGGTTGTTGACGATGGCCAAATCCCAATGTTTATCAGTACTTCAGAAGGAGGGGCATAATGAACGCCCTATCGCAACGGCGCGAAGAGCGCGCTCTGCCGCCGAGTTGTCGATCTCCAATAGCCCATCATCGGCGTAGCGAGAAAGCGCCCGCCAATGCGAGAGCGCATAGCGAATCGCGCCCGCCGTCTCGCTCTTGGTGGACAGGGAGCGGAGAGATCTTTCCATCCAACTTCGCAACTCGTCGAGCAACGGCTTGGCGCGGGCTCGGCGAACCGAGCAGCGAATCTCGATCGACTTGCCGCGAACTTCTTCTTCTATGCCGTACAGAGCGCCGATGCGTGCGATGGCCTCGGTGGTGATGGGCGATGGATGGACCACATGAATGTCGTGGAACTTGCGCCGGGCATGAGCCCAACTTGCGTCAGGAAAAGCCCTGGAAAGGGGGATGAGATGTAGAGACTGAAACCTTTCGATCTGGTCCAGAGGGTTGAACTCCCTCCCGGCAAAGGCCAGCCAGCCAGCCGGAAGCGAGTCTTGCATGGGCAGCGGTAACGCTGTTCGTGAAGCGTAGACAGTGGATGTCGAAGCCGTGACATTGGCCACGAAATCATGTGTGTGCTGGAGCCTTCGCTGCGTTGGATGCGGGGGCAGCATCGAGAGGTCCGCTTTGGCGAGGACACTTCGATCCGGCCGGGGTCTTGGAGCACGGCAAAGGCATGGGATGGGCCAGCAGGGAACCTGAGAAGTCCTGTGTTGACCGCGTGAAAAAGCCGGAATGGGGGAAGCCGGCGTCGAAATGCCCCTGGCCCGAAAGGATCTTCTCCGGTCCGACGGGAGCGCGTAAGCGAATGCACGAAACAGAGGAGGCGCGGAAGCTGCGAGGCGAAATCATAAGCGACCGGTGTGCAATGCAGGATGGCGTAGCGTCTCCGTAGTATCGATGAAGTCGGGGAACCTGACCGAAGGGACCCGGCGGAGAGAAGGGGGACGCCATGAAAGAGAACTGTTGATGGGAAACATGGGAGGGGACACTGAACCCTACAAACCTGTACACAAAACGGCAGCAGATAGCGGAACTGGCGAGGAGACGACCGGGCGTTGCCCTGTACTCGTTGAGCCACGTCATCGACATGGAATGGATGCTGGAGGCCTATCGGCTGACGCGCAAGGGAGGCGCACCCGGCATTGACGGAGTTGTAGCGGCGGAATACGAGGCGAACCTGGAGGCTAACTTACAAAGCCTTCTGAACCGCATTCGTTCCGGGAGCTACAAGGCACCGCCGGTGCGTCGGGTGTTCATCCCAAAAGCGGATGGCACGAAGAGGCCGCTGGGCATTCCTACCTTCGAGGACAAAGTGGCGCAGCGGGCGATTGCGATGGTTCTGGAGTCGATCTATGAACAGGACTTCTATCCTTGTTCGTATGGCTTCCGTCCTAGGCGATCAGCGCATCAAGCGTTGCAGGCGTTGCGCACGGGCATCATGACGCAAGGGGTGCGGTGGGTGCTCGATGTCGATATACGCAAGTATTTCGATTCGATTTCACACTTGCACCTTCGAGCGTTCCTCGACCTACGGGTCACCGATGGCGTGATCCGGAGAATGATCGACAAGTGGCTGAAGGCTGGCGTGATGGAAGACGGACAACTGCGCCAGTCCACTGAAGGCTCCCCGCAAGGCGGTGTGATCTCACCGCTGTTATCGAACATCTTTCTGCATCATGTGCTGGATGATTGGTTCGAGACAGTGGTGCGGCCACGGCTGAAAGGGAGATGTATCCTTGTTCGATACGCCGACGATCTCGTGATGGCTTTTGAGGATTTCCTCAGTGCCAAGCGAGCGTTGGCTGTTCTGGGCAAGCGTTTTGCACGATACGGCCTCGTGCTGCATCCTGACAAGACACGCTTTATCGATTTCCGCTTCAAACGGCCCAATGGCAAGCCCCACCCGGCGACAGGTGGGACCACATTCGACTTCCTTGGCTTTACCCATGTCTGGGTCAAGTCGAGACAAGGGAAGAGTGTGGTGCGCCAGAGCACGGCGAAGAACCGCTTCGCCCGCTCTCTGGCATCGGTAAGCGATTGGTGCAGACATAATCTGCATCAGCGGATCGCCGAGCAACAACGCCACCTGGGCCAGATGATGCGGGGCCATTACGCCTACTATGGCATCACAGGCAATGGTCGTCGATTGCGATGGTACGCCCATCAGGTTGAGAGGATATGGAAGAAATGGCTCTCCAGACGCGGCCAGCCGGGCGCTTTCCGGTGGGATCGTCTGCGCGGGCTGCTCAAGCGCCACCCTCTTCCTTCAGCCAGGATCGTTCACCGGTACACCGTGGCGAGCGAATCTCTTTCATGAGGAACCGGATGCGCGAATAGCGCACGTCCGGGTCTGTGAGGGGTGAGGGTGGCAACATCCTCACCTACTCGGCAGGCGACCTCGTAGACGTCGCCGCTGTCGTAGAGATGATGAAATCCTGCGTAAGCATCGGCCTGCAGCGCACCCCTGAAGTTCTTCAGATGCTGGCGGGGATGTTCTCCCTTGCGATCTGGCGAATAGGCGAACCACACGGCCGGTGCGGTGTTCTCTCCTGCTGTCCGTTCATCCCGCACGTAGGTCCACAGGCGTCCGGTCTTGGTCTTGCCGTTGCCCGGCGCGAGCACCGGAACCGGTGTATCGTCGGCGTGAATCTTGCTTGCCGCGAGAACATGCTTGCGCAGAGCTTCCACAAGCGGCGCGAGCAACTCGCTGGAAGCGCCCACCCAGCCGGCCAGTGTTGAACGATCCAGATCGACGCCTTCGCGCGCATAGATCTCTGACTGGCGAAACAATGGGCAGTGGTCAGCATACTTCGAGACGAGAACATGTGCGATCAGCCCCGGTCCCGCGAGACCACGCTCGATGGTGCGCGATGGCGCGGGCGCTTGCACTACATGCTCGCACTTGTTGCAGGCGAACTTGGGCCGCACGTGGCGAATGACCTTGAAGTTGGCCGGGATGTACTCCAGAATCTCGGCTGCGTCTTCGCCGAAAAGACGCAGTTGGCCGCCGCAATCGGGGCAGCAATCCTGTGCTGGATGATGCTGAATCACCTGGCGGGGAAGATGCGCGGGCAGTGGCTTGCGCGCTGGCCTTGCCTTACTGCGAGGCTTGGTCTCTGCGGCGGTGCCATCGGTCTTCTCTTCAGCTGAAGCTTGTTCCGTCTCGGCTTCTTCCAGTTGCAACTCGAACTGCTCTGCCTGGATGGTGACCTTTTCGCTCTTGCTGCCGAAGACCATGCGGCGAAGCTTATCGACGACCAGTTTCAAATGTTCGATCTGCTCGGAGTGCGAATCGAGGCTCGCATGCTGCGCAAGAATCAATGCCTTCAAGGCTTCGATATCGAGCTGATCGAGGTCAGGAAGAGCACTGGAAACCATGACAAGAGTATGCCATAAGAGCAGGGCATGAATATCCACAAAAGGCGCATAAATACAGGAGATTAACGCTCGTTATCTAGACGGCGATCTGCGGTGTCCAGGTCCTCTCCGGCCTTCTCCAATCGATGCCTTCCAGAAGCATGGAGAGTTGGGCGCGACTCAGAGCAATCGTTCCGCTGCGCGCCTTCGGCCATATGAACCGGCCGCGCTCAAGACGCTTGATGAACAGACAAAGACCATCGCCATCGAACCACAATACCTTGATCGTGTCGCCGCGTCGCCCGCGAAACACGAACACATGGCCAGAGAAGGGCTGCTGTTGCAACACCGTCTGTACTTGCGCGCTGAGCCCCTGAAACCCACGGCGCATGTCCGTCACACCGGCGGCAATCCAAATCTTCGTGCCTGCCTGCAGTTCGATCACCGGCGCAGGCTCTCAAGGATGGTACGTAACAAAGAACTGTCTGCGCCGTGCTCAACGGTGATCGATGCGCGCCCCTGAAGATCAATCCGAATAGAGCCGACGGGCGCGGAGAGAACTGGAGAGACTACGGCATCCAACTCAACATCAGGTGGGGCCGAAGCCATGACCACTGGGAGCAATGAGGTCGCCGTCTCTTCCCGCTCAACCAACTGACCGTCAAGGTACTCCCGACGCCAGGTGAATATCTGGTTCGCGTTGACACCTTCTGCCTGCGCAACAGACGCCACGCTCATCCCCGGCTCAAGGGACAACTCCACGATCCGACGCTTTTCCGCAACCGTCCGCCGCAATCTCTTCCGGCGACTCGGCTTGCCCTTGTCTTCCCGTTCCATGAACTCATCGTTCAGCCTGGGGCGCTCACTGGTCCAGAGGGGAAGACCACACGCTTACCATCTACCACGCACTGGCCTTGCGGCTGATAGCACACGCCAGGGCGCTGTACGCGCAAGATCCTTCGGTGCTGGGACTGGATGCAACCGTTTATGCTCTGGACTCCACCACCATCGACTTATGTTTGAGCTTGTTCGACTGGGCTCCGTTTCGATCCACCAAGGCGGCCATCAAGCTACATACGCTGCTGGACCTTCGCGGTGCGATTCCAGCCTTCATTCACATCAGCGACGGCAAGCTGCACGATGTCAACGTGCTCGACATACTTCTTGTCGAAGCGGGCAGCTTCTACATCATGGACCGGGGATATCTGGACTTTGTGCGACTGCACGCGATGCATCGGGCCGGAGCATTCTTCGTCACACGCGCCAAGGAGAACATGGATGCGCGGCGCGTGTATTCGTTTCCCGTGGACCGGACCAGCGGAATCATCTGCGACCAACGCGTTATGCTCAACGGCTTCTACTCGGCAGAGAACTATCCGGACCATCTTCGCCGCATTCGCTTCAACGATCCAGAGACGGGCAAGACTCTGGTCTTTCTGACCAACAACACCGCATTGCCTGCCCTGACCATCGCGGCGCTCTACAAAAGCCGCTGGCAGGTTGAGTTGTTCTCCGAGAATACGACATGATGCACTCCTCCGTATGTCATTGAATCTCAAAGAGCAGCTTGGTTGAATTCGACGTTGGTGGGGGTGTTGCCTGAGTTCTTGCCTCCCCGTACCGTTCGACGTCCGTTTTGCGCAGTATCCATGGTGCGTTCCCACAGATTTGCGTGGCCGGCAATTGCTTCAACTGAATCAGCCGAAAGATGGTCGTTGGTGTAACTCCAAGTGCATCGGCGGCTTCACGGACAGAGATTTCACTCCGATCCTTTCGTTCGCCCTCTCGATAAACCGGAATCTCATTGCGATTACGCACCGCGCAGACGATCTTTGCAGTCCAGCTTTTTCCATGCGCTGTGCGGAGTTCGTTCTTGTTCAAGATCGATGCGATGCGGGCATCCGGTTCGATGCGAGCCAGCTTGCCAATCATCCCTACAACATCATGGCCGGTAGCATAGCGATGTTGCCCGGTGTGGATTTTGGGAAACTCCACTTGGGTATGATCCCCGCCTTGCCAGTGCAACACAAGCCGTATCGTCTCAGCCTCGCAGGTGGCCGTGATCTCTTTCAGCGCGATACGAAGCAGGCGCTTCTTGTATTCCGGCGAACTGTGCGGATCGTCCCATAGTCGCTGAATATCCTGTGCGAAGTCCAGTAACTCTTGCTTCTGCGCACCGGTAATGGGATGTTCGCGAGCCTCTTTGAGCACTGCAATCTCTGCTTCCAAATCGGCTTCAGCGGACAACGCTCGATTCCATCGACGCTCGAGTTCTGCCGCAACAAGCCGATTCGATGGATCTACCGCGTCATATTGGCGCCGCGCATGTGCCACCTCGTAACGCGCTTGCTGCAGGGCCAAAGTCTTCTGCTGAATACGTTCATCGTTGGCGTCTTCAAGCGCGGTGATCGCAGCCGTTGCCGCATTGATGCCAAGTGGCGACAAGCAGCGCAGCAACTGTTCCGACACCAAGCGGTCTGCGCGGAGTCCACCAAACATCACGCAACTGTGTTGATCGCGATTGAGCATGTACCCAGAGCACTGGTAGCGAATAGCGCGCCGCCGAGGATATTGCGCCAGCATCTTCGCACCGCAATGGCCACAGCGTAACAGACCGGCGAGCAGCGCCTCTCCGCGCCGAACC
>Ga0302267_10007266_pt1 | contig 10938 bp, 9 predicted proteins | sample III_Bog_E1_3_FD_194555 | JGI IMG/M metagenome (GOLD analysis project Ga0302267, IMG submission 194555) | Peat permafrost microbial communities from Stordalen Mire near Abisko, Sweden - III_Bog_E1_3 | ecosystem: Environmental > Terrestrial > Soil > Wetlands > Peat | place: Sweden: Abisko... | reverse complement strand
ACCGTGAACTTCTTCGGGGGCCAGGACTGGCTGGTGGAGAACGGCACCGAGGTTACAACGCTGAACGACCCGGAGCTGATCAAAATTATGGGCGATTTCATCGCAGCCAACCCTGCCCTCTGGAACGAGGACATCGGCGAGGAGTAGCCCCTCTTCACACCCCAGTGGCGGGAGAAACTGCACGTGTTGGCGGGGGAAACGTGCACGCGGCGGGAGTTACAACTCCCTCCGCGCTACAGTTTCTCCCGCCAACGCCGAGTGCAATGTTGGGCGTGTAGCCGGATGCGAGCGGTGAGGACACGATGCGACCCCGTGGCGTCCAACCCGGCCAACACACGCCCCGGTGGTGTCCAACCCGGTCAACACACGCCCCGGAGTCATCCAACCCGGTCAACACACGCCCCGGTGGATGGGGAAACTGGGCCGTGGCGGGAGACGTAACTCCCGCCGCGCGGAGGTTTCTCCCGCCACTGGGCGCAGTTTCTCCCGCCGCCCGGGGTGGTTAGGGGCGGAGCAGCACCTTGGTCGCGCGACGCTCGTCCATGGCGGCGTAAGCCTCGGCCACCTCAGAGAGTGGCAACTCCAGGTCGAAGACGCGACCCGGGTTGATGCGGTGATCGAGCACCTCCGGCAGCAGCTCGTGGATGTAGTTGCGCACGGGTGCGACGCCGCCGTTGACTCCGACGTTGCGGCCGAAAAGCGTGCGGATGGGCAGTTCGGCGCCGCCATTCGGCACTCCGACGTAGCCGACCATCCCACCCGGACGCACGGAGTTGATGGCCTGGTCCATGGACTCGGCCGTGCCGACGCATTCGAGCACGATGTCGGGCCCGATCCCGTCGAACATCTCGCGGATGTGCTTGATTCCCGCCTTACCGCGCTCCTCGACCGCGTCCGTGGCACCGAACTCGAACGCGATCGCCTGGCGGTCGGCATGGCGCGACATGGCGACGATCCGGGATGCGCCAAGCCGCTTGCTCGCGAGGATCGCGCACAGCCCCACAGCGCCGTCGCCGACCACGGCCACTGTGCTGCCGTGGGTGACGCCGGCCGAGACCGCTGCATGGTGTCCGGTGCCCATGACGTCGGCCAGCGTCAGCAGGCTCGGGATGAGCGCCGGGTCTGGTTGACCCGGCGTCGCGACAAGCGAACCGTCAGCATGCGGGACGCGGACGCGCTCGCCCTGCCCTCCGTCCGCGAAGTGCCCGCTGCGGTCATCGGCTCCCCACCAGCCGCCGTTGAGACAGGACGTCGACGTGCCGTTCACACAGTTGCTGCAGGTCATGTCGCAGTCGTAGAACGGGGCGATCACAAAGTCGCCGACCTTGATCTTGTGCACGTCGTCGCCGATGGCTTCGACGATTCCGACGAACTCGTGGCCGATGCGGTGTGCGCCTTTCTGCGTGTTCACCCCGCGGTAGGGCCAGAGGTCTGAGCCGCAGACACACGCGGCCACTACGCGCACGATCGCGTCGATGCCTGTGGAGAGCACCGGATCGGGGACCTCTTCGATTCGGATGTCGCGTTCGCCGTAGATCAGGGTTGCCAGCATGCGTTAAGCCTAGGCGAGCCGCGCTAGCGTCTGCTCGCGAGGAGCGCTCGAAACAGCCCGGCCGTCCGCTGCATCGACTCCTCGGCGCCGTGCGCTCGAGCCCAGCGGATGGCGTTCGCGCTGTAGCGGTCGACCTTTTCCGTGTCACCGACGACGCCGGCAATGGCTTCGGCGAGCGCGGCGATGTCGCCCGCCGGCACGAGTTCCCCGGTCACACCCGGCTCGACCATCTCGGCCAGCCCGTAGCTCACGTCGTAGGCGACGACCGGGCATCCGCGCGACAGCGCCTCGAGCACCACGAGCGGCTGTCCCTCGTAGTTGCTGGACATGATGAGCGCGGCGGCCCTGCCGAGGGCTTCGGATGCGTTGGGGTCGTACCCGCGCAGCGTGACGGCTGAAGCGATGCCGAGCTCGTCGATCTGCGCCTGCAGTGCCGACCGCAGCGGGCCGTCGCCATAGATGTCGAGCCGCGCGGCCGGCCGCGCGCGCAGCACCGCGGGCCAGGCGGCGATGGCATGGTCGACGCGCTTCTGGTCGACGAGTCGCGTGACCATGACGGCGAGGTGCACGTCACGTTCGACGGTGGGCTCGCGGCCGGTCTCGGCGGCCGGATGCGGGATCACCACGGAGTGACTGACCGGCCCGAAGCGGCGCTCGGCGTCTGTCCGCTGCGTCTCGGTGAGCCACACCACGGCGTCATAGTTTGCGGTGGTCTCGAACCAGCCGATCCAGGATGCGTCCATCGGGGAATCCCACTGGTGGGGCGCGCTGGTGTGTGCGTTGTGCACGGTGTGCACGAGAAGGTAGGGCCGCTCGGGATCCGCACCGAGAAGCTCCCCCACCTGCCGGGCTTCGACGACCACGACGGAGGGCCGCTTCGGCGACGTGGCGATGACGTGCTCCAGCCACACTCGATACAGCTCGCCGAATCCTCGCAACTGGCCGACCGCGCCACCGTCGACGCCGAATACGTCGACCAGGATGTCCGCTCGATGCCAGTCGGCACGTCCGGACACGTAGGGAAGGCGGAATAGGCGCGCACCGGTGTGGTCGGAGAAGTCCGTGTACAGCGTCTCGGCAGCTCCGTTGGGGGTTGGCTGCGAGACCACCGTTCGCCACGGGATACCGGCCGGGTCGAGGTCGACGGTCAAGCGCACGGGTCCTTGAGGCTCGGCTGAGACGAGTTGCACTCCGTTGGCGGCGGCTCGATCTCGGATCACTGAGGGCGCGGCGCGAAGTTCCATGAGCAGGTTTCGCAGCACCGTGGATGGCGTCGCCAGCCCGAGCCCCACGAAGCGCTGGAGGAGTGTCTGGTAGTCGACTCGGAAATCGAAGGTGAGAAGGGTCGGCTGCACCCCGCCGACGGTTGCGAAGTCGAGCGCCCGGCGCAGCACCGACACGGTGTATCCGCCGTCCAGGCCGGGAACGAGCCGACTGGTGGCGAGAAAGTAGTTGGCGTCGGGAAATTCGACCCTGGCGCTCACGACCGTGACCTGTCCGTGAGCATTACCCCATGATAGGCGGCGGCCACTGGCGCTTTCGGAAGCGCTAGATCGCCCTCATCGAGTTGTTGCGCGCGTCGTGGGTCACTTCGGCGAGGCCGAGCTCTTCAAGCAGGGGCGGCAGGTACATTCCGAACCGGCCGCGGTAACCCTTGCGGGTGCCGTACCATCCGCCGACCGGGTTACTCTCCGACCGGCCCCAGGCCTCGACCGTACCGTCAGCGGCCGGCTTGAGCTCGTCCGCGGCCCCGAGGGGAACCCAGTCACCTTGCGCCGTCAGCCAGGCATGCAGGTCTTCGATGGCGCGGGCCTGGTAGGTCAGTTTGGTCGAGCCGACCTGGCACACGATCACGGGCGGGTCCGCCGACTCGTCCCTGTACATGGTGTACTCGGAGCTCCCGGGCGGCGTCTTCAACACCCACGGGTCGTCTTTTGTGCCTGCGCTCATGCGCGCAGCCTATTCCTCGCGTTCGCTGCGGCGCTAGATGTCCATCCGGGAGACAGCCAGGCCGTCGCCCACCAGGTCGACCTTCACGGTGTCGCCGTCGTTGATCTCACCCGCGAGCAGCGAGCGGGCCAGCTTGTCGTCGATCTCGTGCTGCATCAGGCGACGCAGTGGCCTGGCACCGTAGATCGGGTCGAAGCCGCGCTCGGCGAGCCAGGCGCGCGCATCCGGGGTCACCGCCAGTTCGAGCCGGCGGTCGGCCAGCCGAAGCGCGAGCCGATCGACATAGAGCGAGACGATTTGGCCGAGGTCTTCGGTGGTGAGCGGAGCGAACACGACGATGTCGTCGAGCCGGTTCACGAATTCCGGCTTGAACGCCTGGCGAACCAGGTCTTGTACGGCGCTCTCACGGTCTTGCCAGTCGATGGTCTGGTCGGTCAGGATGTGGCTGCCCAGGTTGCTGGTGAGGATGAGGATGGTGTTGCGGAAGTCGACCGTTCGGCCCTGGCCATCCGTCAGCCGGCCGTCGTCGAGCACCTGCAGCAGCACGTCGAAGACCTCGGGGTGGGCTTTCTCGATCTCGTCGAGGAGTACCACCGAGTAGGGGCGACGCCGGACGGCTTCGGTCAGTTGGCCGCCCTGTTCGAAGCCGATGTACCCGGGAGGGGCACCGACCAGTCGCGAGACGGCGAATTTTTCGCCATACTCGCTCATGTCGATGCGAACGAGGGCCTTCTCGTCGTCGAACAGGTACTCGGCGAGCGCTTTCGCGAGCTCCGTCTTGCCCACGCCGGTGGGCCCGAGGAACATGAATGATCCTGTGGGGCGCGAGGCATCCGAGATGCCGGCACGCGACCGCCGTACGGCTTCGCTGACCGCGCGAACCGCGGGCTTCTGGCCGATGAGGCGACGACCGAGTTCGGACTCGAGCGACAGCAGCTTCTCGGTTTCGCCCTGCTTGAGGCGTGCTACCGGGATGCCCGTCCAGGCCGCGACGACCGCCGCGATGTCTTCATCCGTCACCTGGTCATTGACCATGCGCGGGCCGAGCTGTTCGACGGACTCGGCGGCCGCGATGGCCTTTTCGATCTGCGGGATGGTCTCGTAGTTGAGCTTCGACGCATCCTGGTAGCGCTGGTCGCGCATGGCCTTGTCGAGATCGATGCGCGCGTCGTTGAGACGGTTGCGAAGGTCGCCGACGGAGTGGAGCGACTGCTTCTCGGCTTTCCAGCGCATTTCGAGAGCGCCGAGCGCTTCCTCGCGGTCGTGCATGTCGGCGCGCAGCTTTTCGAGGCGCACCTTGGATGCCGCATCCTTTTCCTTTTTGAGGGCGAGTTCCTCGATGCGCAGCCGGTCGACGGCGCGCTTGAGTTCGTCGATCTCGACGGGGGACGAGTCGATCTCCATCTTGAGTCGCGACGCGGCCTCATCAACCAGGTCGATGGCCTTGTCGGGCAGTTGGCGGGCCGAAATGTACCGGTTGGACAGGGATGCGGCGGCGACCAGGGCGGAGTCCGCGATGGTCACCTTGTGGTGCGCCTCGTAACGTTCCTTCAGCCCGCGGAGGATCGCGATGGTGTCTTCGACGCTCGGCTCACCCACAAAGACCTGCTGGAAGCGCCGCTCGAGCGCGGCATCTTTTTCGATGTATTCGCGGTATTCGTTGAGGGTCGTCGCGCCGATCATCCGCAGCTCGCCGCGGGCCAGCATGGGCTTGAGCATGTTGGCGGCGGCCACCGATCCTTCTCCACCACCGGCACCGATCAGCGTGTGCAGCTCGTCGATGAAGGTGATGATGCGCCCGTCGGAGTCGTTGATTTCTTTCAACACGGCCTTCAGCCGTTCCTCGAATTCGCCGCGGTATTTCGCGCCGGCGACGAGTGCCGCAAGGTCGAGGGACACCAGCTGCTTGTCTTTGAGCGAGTCGGCGACGTCCCCCGCGACGATTCGCTGGGCGAGCCCTTCAACGACGGCGGTCTTGCCGACGCCGGGTTCGCCGATGAGCACGGGGTTGTTTTTGGTGCGGCGGGTCAGCACCTGGCTGACGCGGCGGATCTCCGCATCGCGTCCGATGACCGGGTCGAGTTTGCCGCTTTTCGCGATCTCGGTGAGATTGATGCCGTACTGCTCGAGGGGGGTCTTCTGCTTCTCATCCGAGCTGGTTGGGGCACCCTGCATGTTGGCCATTCGTTCTCCTGAACGCCTAGTTGTTGGCCGAGCCCGTTGGACTCGGTCGATTCGATGATGGGGTCGACGCGGTTACGGTGAACTTCGCGTTGCGTGTGATTTGTGTCGTCGGCCCGACCGTTCGCACGAGGCTACCGACGTAGCCGAGGTGTGAGTTCCAGACGGTCCACAGCTGGCCGCCCGGCTTCAGCACGCGGCCCGCCTCCGCGAACATCGCGAGCGCGGTGTCGTTTGAGAGGGCACCGCCGTCATGGAAGGGGGGATTGAGCACGATGAGGTCGGCGGATGCGTCCGGCTGGGAGCCCAGCAGGTCGTCGCGTGTCACTTCGATGTCGAGGTGGTTCGCACGTGCCGTTTCGCGAGCCGACTCGACGGCAGCGGCGGAGATGTCGACCGCGAGTACGCGTGCGACTGGCCGGCGGCGTTTGAGCAGGGCGGCAAGGATGCCCGTGCCGCATCCGAAGTCGATGGCTGTTTCGTAGTCGGGAAGCCTGCCGAAGGTGCCGGCAAGGGCTCGCGTGCCGATATCGATCGAGGTTCCGGCGAACACTCCGCCGACCGCACCGACCCACAGGTCGAGCCCGGCGTCGTAGCGTCGTTCAGCGCCGCCCGGCTCGACGGCTTTGGGGACGCGTGCGATAAGCACGCGCGACTTCTGGCGTGCGAGCGAGACGTCAAGCTGCGCGAAGCTGCGCTGCAGCACCTCGTTCATCCCCACCGTCATGTATTTCAGTCGGCCGCCTGCGACGACCACGACCGTGCCTGGTGCGGCCGAGGCGATCGCGCGAGCGACCCGGTCGAGTTCGGCAAGGGACTTGGGCAGCCTGAGAAGCACAACGTCTGCGTTGTCGAACAGCTGCGGCTGGAGTTGCTCCGTTGTCACGTCGGTGTCATCGGACACGCGAACTGTGGCCGCACCCCGGTCATGGGCCGCGTCGGCGAGCGCGGTCGACCCGACGACGACGATGCCCGCTCCCGGCAGAATGCCTGCCGCTTCGTCGAGGATCAGCCGGTCCGCTGCATCCAGTCCCACGCCTGGTGCCGTTTCCACTCCCGCTCCCCCCGCAGCAACGACCGTCATGCCGCTACTCCCTGCCCAATGGTCGCCAGACGACGACCTGGGTGTTGCGCTGGGCACGAGTGCCGGTTCGCAGGGGAACAACATCGCCCGATCCACCCGCGGCGAACACGCGGCGGCCGGGACGGTTGAGCAGCTCGTCGGCGAGCGCGGATTCCAGCTCCCGCACGCGGGACTGCAGCGCCGTGACCTGGTTCTCGAGCTCAAGGATGCGACGGATGCCCTCGAGATTGAGCCCCTCGGCGCCGAGCCGTGCGATCTCGCGCAACTGGACGACGTCCCGCATCGAGTACCGGCGGGACTTGCCCGCCGTCCGAGTCGGGCTTACGAGGCCGAGGCGGTCGTACTGGCGCAGCGTCTGCGGATGCATTGCCGCCAGTTCGGCCGCGATGGCGATCGCGAAGATCGGGCTTGTCTCGTCCATCAGCGCAGGTCTCCCGCCTGCTCGAGCAGCTCAGCGCGCGGGTTCTCCTGCGGCATCGACGCAGCGAATTCCTCGAGGTGCTTCTTCGCGGAGTCGCTCAGGTGGCTGGGTACCGCGACGTGTACGGACGCGAGCAGGTCGCCTGTGCCTTTCGGAGTGGAGACTCCGCGCCCCTTGACCCGCAGCACGCGTCCGCTCGGCGTTCCCGCCGCCACGCGGAGTCGCACCGGCTCGCCGCCGAGCGTGGGCACCTCGACGGTCGCGCCCAGGGTGGCCTCGACGAAGGTCACCGGCAGGTCGACGCGCAGGTTGAGCCCGTCGCGTTCGAACACCGGGTGCTTGCGCACAGCGACGGTGAGCACCAGGTCGCCGGCCTCGCCGCCGTCGGGGCTCGGCTCACCCTTGCCCCGCAGCTTGATCTTCTGGCCGTCGCTGACGCCGGCCGGGATCTTGACCTTGATCGGTTTTCCCCCGGACGGCTGCAGCGTGATGGTTTCCCCGTTGATTGCCGTGAGGAAGTCGAGCGTTGTGCTCGCGCTGAGGTCGCGACCGCGGGTCGGGCCGCCGTAGCCCTGGTAGCCGCCGGATGCCCGGCCGAAGCCGCCGTTGTTAAACATGCCGCCCAGGAGGTCTTCGAAGCCGTTCTGCTGGAAGCCTGCCCGACGGTTGGATCCGCCGAACATGCTGCCGAAGACATCCTCGAATCCGCCCGGCTGGCCCGCCGCACCGGAGGTGAAACGAGCCCCTGAGCCCATCGCACGCACCTGGTCGTACTCGGCCCGCTGCTCCGGATCGGAGAGTACCGAGTATGCCTCGCTGATCTCCTTGAACCGTGCCTCGGCTTTCGCGTCCCCCGCGTTTGAGTCGGGGTGAAACTGCCGCGCGAGCTTCCGGTAGGTCTTCTTCAGCTCGGCGTCGGACGTATCTTTCGCGACACCAAGCACCTTGTAGAAGTCCTTATCGAACCAATCCTGGCTTGCCACCGTTCGCCCCTACTGGCCTTCGGGCACAGACACGGCAACTTTCGCCGCGCGAAGCAGACGGTCGCCAAGCGCGTAGCCCGGTTCGATGACATCGGCAACGGTGTTGACGGTGACGCCGGGGCTGGGGAGCTGCACGACTGCCTCATGGAAGTTCGGGTCGAAGGCCTCGCCTTTCTCACCGACCGACCTGAGCCCGTACCGCGCGAACGCGGCGTGAAGCTTCTGGGCGACGAGTTCGAGAGAACTTCCGGCGAGGTCACCGTGCGCTTCGGCGCGGTCGAGGTCGTCGACCGCGGGAAGCATCGTGCGAATGACCTCGGCAATGACGGCGTCGCGGTTCGCGGCGCGGTCGCGCTCGACTCGCTTGCGGAAGTTGACCAGTTCCGCCTGCGCGCGAGCGAGATCGTTGCGCATGTCCGCGAGCAGTTCGCGTTCGCCGGCCTCGATGAAGGAGATCTCTTCCGGCGTCAGCGACTCGACATCGGCATCCTCGGCATTGATCAGGTCTGAGGGCTCCACCACGTCTGCCGTGTCGCCGTCTTCGGATGACACGGACGCCGCAGCGTCCGCGTCTTCCTTTTTCTTCCGGGGGTCGTGGCCCCCGCCTGTCGACGCGTTGTTTGCGGTCATCGCCTACTTCTTCGGGTCGGTGGCTGGCTCGTCCTCGACAACCTCCGCGTCGACGATGTCTTCGTCAGACGACGCAGGGGTCTCGGTGGCATCGCCCGACTCGTCCGCGGCTGCCTCGTTCTGGGTTGCGGAGTAGATGGCCTCGCCCAGCTTGCCCTGGGAGAGTACGAGCTTGTCGAACGCGGTCTTCACCGCATCCTCGTCGTCGCCTTGCAGCGCCGTCTTCAGGGCATCGACATCGCCCTGCACCTCGGTCTTGACATCGTCGGGCAGTTTGTCTTCGTTGTCTTTGATCAGTTTGTCGATCGAGTACGCGAGCTGTTCGGCGTTGTTGCGGGTCTCGGCTGCCTCGCGGCGTGCCTTGTCTTCCGCAGCGTGCTCTTCGCCTTCGCGAACCATGCGCTCGATGTCTTCCTTCGCCAGCGAGGAACCGCCGGTGATGGTGATCGACTGCTCCTTGCCGGTGCCCTTGTCGCGGGCGTGAACCTGCACGATTCCGTTGGCATCGATGTCGAAGGTGACCTCGACCTGCGGAACCCCGCGGGGTGCGGGGGCGATGCCCTGCAGCTCGAAGGTTCCGAGCGGCTTGTTGTCTCGCGTGAATTCGCGCTCGCCCTGGAAGACCTGGATCGCGACGGAAGGCTGGTTGTCGTCCGCGGTGGTGAAGGTTTCGCTGCGCTTGGTCGGGATGGCGGTGTTGCGCTCGATGAGCTTGGTCATGATTCCGCCCTTGGTCTCGATTCCGAGGCTCAGGGGGGTGACGTCGATGAGCAGGACGTCTTTGCGCTCGCCCTTCAGTACGCCGGCCTGCAGTGCAGCACCGACGGCGACGACCTCGTCAGGGTTGACGCCCTTGTTGGGCTCCTTGCCGCCGGTCAGCTTCTTGACGAGCTCCTGCACGGCAGGCATACGGGTCGATCCACCGACGAGGACGACGTGGGAGACGTCGGCGACCTTGACGCCGGCCTCCTTGATGACGTCCTGGAAGGGCTTGCGGGTGCGCTCGAGAAGGTCCTTGGTCAGGTCCTCGAACTTGGCGCGGCTGATGGTCTCATCGAGGTTGGCGGGGCCGTTCTCGGTGAGGGAGAGGTAGGGCAACTGGATGCTCGCGGTGGTGGAGGACGACAGCTCCTTCTTCGCCTGCTCTGCGGCCTCTTTGAGCCGCTGCAGCGCGATCTTGTCCTTGGAGACATCCACTCCGGTGGTCGACTTGAACTGGGTGACCAGGTACTCGACGATGCGCTGGTCCCAGTCGTCACCGCCGAGGCGGTTGTCACCGGCGGTGGCGCGCACCTGGATGGTCGAGAAGTCGTCGTCTTTGCCTACTTCGAGCAGCGAGACGTCGAAGGTTCCGCCACCGAGGTCGAAGACGAGAATGAGTTCATCTTCTTTGCCCTTGTCGAGGCCGTAGGCGAGCGCGGCCGCGGTCGGCTCGTTGATGATGCGAAGTACGTTCAGTCCGGCGATCTCGCCGGCATCCTTGGTGGCCTGGCGCTCAGCGTCGTTGAAGTAGGCGGGCACGGTCACGACGGCGTCGGTGACGGGCTCTCCGAGGTACTGCTCTGCGTCGCGCTTCAGCTTGGCGAGGATGCGCGCGGAGATCTCCTGCGGCGTGTACTTCTTTCCGTCGATGTCGACGGTCCAGTCGGTGCCCATGTGTCGCTTGACCGACGAGATGGTGCGGTCGACGTTGGTGACGGCCTGGCGCTTGGCGGTCTCGCCGACCAGCGTTTCTCCGTCTTTGGTGAAGGCCACGACTGACGGGGTCGTGCGGAAACCTTCTGCGTTTGCGATGACCGTGGGCTCTCCACCCTCGAGAACGGCGACCACCGAGTTGGTGGTTCCCAGGTCAATTCCTACTGATCGAGCCATGTGCTCTGTACTCCTCACAAGTGTGTACGCGAGAACTTGAGTCTCGCTATGTCAAGTTTGGTCGAGGGGCCTGTGGATGTCAAGTGAAATCGTCGAAACTTGAGCCATGATGACTCAAGTCGCGAAACGTCACTGCGGGTTACCCCAGCGTTGGCGCGCGAACACTAGTGTTTCGACCATGACCGACGCGCTACCCGACAAAGGCCTGTCAACGACTCCCGCGGCTGCCCGCCTGATCGCCGCGGGCCTGTCGCTCCCCGACACG
>Ga0302267_10007260_pt1 | contig 10942 bp, 12 predicted proteins | sample III_Bog_E1_3_FD_194555 | JGI IMG/M metagenome (GOLD analysis project Ga0302267, IMG submission 194555) | Peat permafrost microbial communities from Stordalen Mire near Abisko, Sweden - III_Bog_E1_3 | ecosystem: Environmental > Terrestrial > Soil > Wetlands > Peat | place: Sweden: Abisko... | reverse complement strand
CGGCAAAACCCATCTGCGTGCTACGATCTTCTCTTTGCCAGCGCATCGAAGACGCTTTTGGAGTTCGGGCGCCGGGAACTTGAGGCTCAGCTCGGCGTGACAAGCGTCCTTCATACCTGGAGCCAATCGCTTATGGGGCACTACCACCTTCACTGCATCGTCACCGGCGGCGGACTGCGCGAAGATGGCAGTTGGGCCAGCACTCCGCCACACTGGCTCTTCCCGGTTCATGCCCTCTCTGCCATGTTCCGGGGCAAGTTCCGCGCCGGGCTCCTTCGACTCTATCAAGACGGCGCCCTCGAGTTCCATGGGCAGCAAAAGGCCTTCGAGGCCCCGACAGCCTTCGCTGAGTTCCTCCACGAAGCTACCCATAAGAAATGAGTCGTCTACGCCAAGCGTCCCTTCGCCGGCCCAGAGGTCGTGCTGGCCTATCTCGCCCGCTATACCCACCGAATCGGTATCACCAATCACCGCATTCTCGCACTGGACAGAGATGCCCACACCGTTTCCTTCGCTTACAAGGACTGTGCTAACTACCAGATCATAGACACATAAACGGCTCATAATTGGGTGACACTCCAATGAAACAGGAGGAGTCACCATGCACGAGAAGGAACAGGTAGAGAAGACGATAAAACGCGGGGGCCAAACCGGCACCCGCCGGCGCTACACGTACGACGAGAGGAAGCGGGCGGTTAAGCTGCATCTGGAGGAAGGGTTCACCGAGAAGATGGTTGGGGAGGAGACGGGGATTGCGGTGAGCACGATCTCGATGTGGGTGGGGTTGTACCGAAGGAATGGGGAGATGGGGTTGCGCCAGAAGACGGCGCCCCGGCCGGGGCGCCGTCTTCCGCGGCCGGTGATCGACAAGATCCTGGAGATGAAGCGGGGAAACCCCTTCTTTGGGGTGAAGAAGATCGCCGACGGCCTGCGCCGCTGGTTCTTCCTGGAGGCGAGCCCGGAGACGGTCAGGAAAACGCTCCACGAGGCCGACCTCATGACGGAGAGGCGCAAGGCGCGTCGCAACTTGGTGCGCCCGCGCTTCTTTGAGCGGGCGACGCCTAACCAGATGTGGCAGACGGACATCTTCACGTTCCGCCTTGGCGGCAAGTACGCCTACGCGGTGGCGTTCATGGACGACTACTCGCGGTACGTCGTGAACCTGGAGCTCTACCGGAGCCCGACCGCCGAATGCGTCGTCGAGACCTACCGGGTGGCGTGCGGGGAATACTCTCCCCCGAAGGAGATGCTGACGGACCGTGGGCCGCAGTACTTTAACTGGCGGGGCAAGAGCCGCTTCGCTTCGGAGCTCCAGAAGGACCGGGTGGCGCACTTGGTGTCGCGCCCCCAGCACCCGATGACGCTGGGCAAGGTGGAGCGCTTCTGGGCGAGCATGTGGCAGGAGTTTTTGGTGCGGGCACAGTTTGACTCCTTCGAGTCGGCCCGAGAGCGCCTGAAGCTCTGGGTCAAATACTACAACCACCGCCGGCCCCACCAGGGGATCGGTGGCCTATGCCCGGCGGATCGTTTTTTTGAGATCCAGGGCGAGGTGAAGAAGACGATCCAGTCGGGCATCCAGGACAACCTCCTGGAGATGGCCCTCAGAGGGCAGCCGAAGGCGCCCTTTTACCTGATCGGCCGGATGGAGGGCCAGTCAGTGGTACTGAAGGCAGAGAAAGGAAAACTAAAACTCAGCGTGGACGACAAGGAGATGACCTATGAACTCGAAAAAGGAAACGGCGGCGGAAACGGACAAGGTGAAACGCAAGCGGACGGCCAGCGCGCCGAGCTCACACACGGCTTCGGAGAAGGCCCAGGCGGTGCTGGCGATATGGACGGAACGGGTGAAGACGGCGGAGGTGATGAAGACGATGGCCGTTACCTACCTGACGCTCCAGCAGTGGCAGGAGCGGGCGATGGAGGGGATGCTGCAGGCCTTGGAGCCGCGGGTGAACCTGGCGGACGGGGCAGCGCTGAGCCCTCGGATCCGGGCGCTGATCGACAAGAGGCAGCAGCAGGTGGGCAAGGAGGGCCTGAAGAGGCGTCTCTTGCAGCTGCAGGAGGTTGCCCCGGAGGGCAAACCCCCGTCAGATCCCTGAACTATGGGCACGGATCCGAAGGCGCTCCTGCGCACCGAGATGATCGTGAAGGTGCGGGCGGGGCTCATGACGGCGACGGCGGCAGCGGAGGCGCTCGGGGTCTCCCGGAAAACCTACTACAAGTGGGAGAAGAAGGGGCTCTCGGCGATGCTCGCTGCCGGGCAGGACGAGACGTCGGGGCGTCCATCGAAGCAGGAGGCCGCCGAGGTGAGGGCCCTGAAGCGAAAGGTGAAGACGCTCTCGGCCAAACTGGAGCACATGGCGGAGACGGCGGACCTGAGACTCATGCTCCGGCTGCTGGAGCGCCGGGACTCTAAAAAAAAGCAGACGGAATTAGACGAATAGTCGCCATGATCACTGATCTGCAGAACCGGACCCGCGCCAGTACGCGCGAGGTCAGCGATGCCGTGGGCATGGGCTACCGGACGTTGCTCAGGTGGCGCCGGCGGGTGAGCGCAGGAGCACCTGCGCTCACCCCTCCCGGGCCGAAGAAGGCGGGGCCGCTGCCCCTGGAGGAGGTGCGTCGGGACATAGAGGCCCTGCGCCATGGCAGGAAACGAAGCCGAGGCATCTGCGCCCTGCAGGTGAGGTACCAATCTGTCCTGTCCCGGCGCAGTGTGTCGGAAATGGCCGCCCTTGAGCGCACCAGGCGCAACATCGCCCGCCGACAGGTCTGCAAGCACGTGGCCTGGAAGGAACCAAACCTGGCCTGGGCCATCGATGGAACGGAACGGGGAGAGGACGAGCAGGGAGGGCGCCTCCACGTCCACGCGGTTCAGGACCTCTGCACCAAGTACCGCTTCGCGCCCTTGGTGGCTGTCGAATCCAAGGGCGAGGCGATCGCCGCGCATCTGGAAAAACTCTTCCAGAAGCACGGCCCTCCGCTCTTCCTGAAGCGCGACAACGGCAGCGCACTAAACCACGCGGCCGTCGACCGCGTCCTCGCCGACAACGGGGTCATCCCGCTCAACAGCCCGGCCTACTACCCGAAGTACAACGGGGCCGTGGAAAAGGGCATCCGCGAGATGAAGGAGGCCCTCGGGGAATGCCTCCCGCAGGCCGTCAAATGGCAGCCCGAACAGATCCGGCCCTACATCCTCGCCGTCCACCACACCCTTAACTGCAGGCCCCGCCGGAGCCTGCAGGGGCACACCGCATGCGAGGCTTATCAACACCAGCCCAGGCGCCGGCACAACCGCCGCGATCGACTGGCCACATTTGAGTGGATACGGGTCCACGCAAAGGACAGGATAGAACAACTGGAGACGATCGATCACCGCAGCTTAAACGCCGCCTGGCGCCATGCTGCGGAAACCTGGCTACGCTGCCAGGGCCTGATCACCGTCACCATAAACAATAAAGTGTTACCCAATTATCCGCTAAAACGTGCCTATAATTAGGTTGGTAGCACAGGCCCTCCGGGCGCTGCAGATGTTTTCGTTACAAACGCGGCGGAATTGGAGGGGTTGAACGCGCAGCAAATCGCGGCTAAACTTACTATCCCAGAAAGCCCAACAGGCTTCCAGGTCATTCAGTTTTCAACGCCGGAGAGCGGATTGGCTTCGCCCGTTTTCCGAACGAATCCCGGTTTTATACAGGGAGGACAGTCTGCCGGGGGAGCGAGTGAGTTCGTGATCCCGAATGGGCCTATTCCAGCTGGTGCGACCATAAATGTGGTCCATTGATAACTTGCCATGAAACTTAGCCTAACAGAAGTAGAGCTCGTGGGAAAATGGATCGTTGTGGACGGGAAGGCCCGTGCAGATGCGACCTGCGAACGGATCGAATGGTTGACAACGCATCATCTTCGGAAGGTGGCGAGCAGTAAGCAATGGGGTGATTGGGAGACCCTGTTTCAAGACCCGGATGACGGGCGCTTTTGGGAACGAACCTTTCCTCAAGGCGAGTCACAGGGAGGCGGACCTCCGCGGTTAACTGTGCTGAATGCAGAGCAAGCTCGTGCGAAATATCCGCTCGGCTAGGTGGAACGGCCAGCATCCGCGAAGAGGGCAGGGAAACAAAGGTTTGTTTCCCAATTAACCTAAAATCCGCTGTTGAGGTGAACGGCTCCACCTTTTCGAGCCACCCTCAGAGTCGGTCTGGATGGTTGGTTGATGTTGATACGACTGACGCTGGTTGTCCATCCCTGGCGGAGGGAAGGTGTTCCGCACTTTTTTGACGTCGTATTTTGCTCCAAATTGAGGCCGTAGGAAATACGGCCTGTTTTCCGGGCTCTGATCCGAAAAGGTCTCCGGAAAGATCGTAGGAAACGTGCGGCCTCAGATGAAGCAGGCCGAAGCCCGGAGCCCGCAGGGACGGATTCGACTGTCAAAGAGCGATATCCCCGGCCCCGGTCGTCGTAGTCCGACGGGGTCCCCGGGGCGAGTAAGCGTCAACGTGCCGTATGTGTCGTATTGCGACAGCGGCGGCTAAATCAGAACAGGGCGATCTGGTGAGGGTCAGTCTGAGGCGGTCCGTGGTATCCGTTGCGCAAGATCCGATGAGCGGCTGCGATAGCTTCGATGTGGCGGGACTGCTCGCTCGCCCGTTGGCATTTGGCGAGCGTTGCCTGGAGGCAATCGAGGGCGTTTCTGATATGCTTAAGCTCGCAGTACAGCTCGTCGCCATGGCGATCAAAGAAGTCCTGAAGGCATTTGAGCAGATAGGAGGGGAGGTAGGCTCCAAAGCGAGCCGGGTCGCCGTGGGCTCGGATGGCGTCGAGCCGGTCGGCCACCAGCGAGCGGTACCGATGGGGCGAGCAAAACAGGCCCCTGCGATCTAGCCAGTGAGCGGGCCAGGTCAGCGCATAAAGAAGCATGCGCCGATCGCGATGGAACTGCGCGGGCTGGCTGCCCGCGTAGAACTGGACGCGGACTGCTTCGAGCAGATCGGCGATTGTGCGCTCGTCAGGGGAGGCAATGTTACGATGCGAGGAGTTCATCGGCATGCCTCCAGTGGGGCTGAAGGAGGGCCTTGTTCACGAGTTCGATGCCGGCCTGCTTCTTTTGGGCTCGAACGGCCTCAATCAGCGTTGCGAGCGTAAGGTTGCGCGCTGCGCGAACGACTCCGTCGCTCGTCCGGGCGACCAGGGCGAGCGCCTCCGGGGTGAGCGTATTGTGGGGCAGGCCGCAACGGTCGAACTGGCCGAGGACAAAGTCCTCCACCGCGTCGGGTGCGAGCTTGTGCAAGGTGGCGGAGTAGGTGAGCCGGGAGTGGATGTCCTGGTTCACGGTGAGGCGCAGGGTGCGGAGCATTTCTGCTTGGCTGAAAAGGACGACGTTGTGGCTCTTGGGGAACTCTTCAAAGAGGAGTCGCAGCTTCCGGAGGCAATCCATCGGCATGAGGTGCGCGTCGTCGATTAGGACGGCGAGCATCTTGCCCGTGCGGTGCAGCGTGAAGGCTTGGTCGATCAGCTGGCGCTCGCACTTGAAGTCGCCGCCGTCAAAGTCGATTTCGAAGGCCTGGCAGAGGATCCGGATCGTGTTGTGGTAGGAATGAAGCGTCCGGCCCACGGTTGGCGTCACAAGCCTTTTCGGGTCGTGCGCTTGCAGAGCCGAGCGGATCGCGGTCTTCCCGACACCGGGCTCCCCGGCCACCAGACACAGTCCGCCCTGCTGGCAGTGGGCGCGCAACACCTCGAGTATCTCCTGCTGGTGGTTTAGGAGCCGGAGTCCTTCCAACTCGAAGGGGTTTCTCGCGATCCCAAAATACGAGCGGATCATGGCACACCTCCCTCTGCCGGGGCCCGGTCGTTTAGGACGGGATTTAGGGGCCGGGCCTCTCCCATCCGATCACTCCCAAGATAGGCGACAAGCGGGGCCGCCGAGTCGCCCGGGTCGAAGCGGACCGTGATCTCCCGGCTGCGCAAGTCGCGCGGCGCCTCGTAGCGGCGGCCCTCGAAGCTAAAGGTGTTGTCGGCCTTCACCGTGCGCTTCGCTTCCGAGTAGAACAGTTCGTCGTTGGCCTGGCCGGGCGAGAGGAACCTGATCCGCGACAAGTCGAGCGCGAAGCGGTCGATCGGCTTCATCCCGAGGGTCGAGTGGACGCTCCCATGGTATTCGTCCTCGACCCACCGGATAAACTGCTCGTTCAAGGCCCTTAGGCTCGAGAGGTCGAGCACCCGGCAGAGGAACTCCTCTCGGACCCGGCGGTAGAACCGCTCCACCTTGCCCTTCGCGGCCGCATCCCGGACGGGAGCGTGGCAGAGCAGGCAGCCGAGCCGGCCGCAAACCACGGCTAGGTCCTTTCCCGCATAGATCGAGCCATTGTCCGTATAGAGCGCGATCGGAACCCCCCTCTTAAAGAGCGCTGCGCGCAGCGCAATCTTGAGAGTCGCGTGGGTCTCCTCGAAGAAGAACTGCCCGTGGCAGCACACCCGCGAGGCGTCGTCCAGAAAGGCGATCAGCCGAACCTGCCGGGGCTCGCCCCGCTCGTCCTTCACGAACGGGCCGACCAGGGTGTCGGCCTGCCACATCTCGTTGGCGTAGCGTTTGGAGAAGGCCAGCCGCTCCTTGCTCTCACTCTGAGTCTCGGGTTTCAAGAGCTCGTAGCGGCGCACCATCCGCCGAAACGTGTTTGGCGCGATCCTCTCGCGCCGGAGGAGCCCCTTCTCAATGCAGACCCGGTAGAGCTGCGAGATCCGGGAGCCCGGCCTTAAGAAGGCCCGGGCCTGGTCGAGCGCCTCCTGCACGGCCTCGGGCTCCATTTTTCTAAACTTGCCTTTGTCGCTCCTTGGCATGGAGGAGCAGGCAGTGATCCCGTGCTTATTGTAGCGGGTTCTCCAGGTCTCGATCGTCCGCCAGGTGAACCGGTGCTCGCGGCCCAGCTCATCCAAAAAGACGCGGTCTGCGACCGCACGGATGCGGTCCCTAATGAAGCGGCCCTCGGCCATGTCTATGGCGGCAAGGACCCGAAGTTTCAGGTATTCGGTGACGTGTTGCATGACGAAGGCGAAGGTGCGGAACCGTCGTAGCCGAGGCAGAGCGCATTATCGTGTGGTCGCTCCTCCTTGGGAAAAGGGGCCGACCGGGACACGATGTCATCCTGGCCAACGGCGCTGCTCCATGAGTTGGAAGCTTCCCACGGGATCCTCCCCACCGAAGGCGGCCACAAGCTGCCGAGCCAACTCGCCCCGAGGCGGACCGCGCCCCCGGGCCAGGACCGCGCGCACGCCAAATTGCCCGCGCTCCCACCTCTTCCACCAGCTGTAGGCCGCCTCCAGCGAAAAGCGGCTTCGCAAACGCTCCCACGCCAACAGGACGCTCGCTCCGCCGAGCTTTGCCAGGGTGAAGCGCCACAATTCCGGGCTGCGCACCGTGGCGCCAGCGATCACAGTCGAGAGCAGCACCGAGAAGCTCCTTCCGCAGCCGCCGCGCCGCCCCCTATCCGAGCACAGGAAACGCCAGCCCCTTACGCTGTCCTTTCCCTCTCCGGTTTCGGAGAGCCCGCGCAGGGCGCCGTGCCGATTGAGATTCCCGTGGCGCCGGCAATGCGGGCATTCCCAGCCCTTTGCGCGCCGGCTGACGTGCTCAAGCTCGGCCAGGTCGCGGACATAGCAGGGAGCGCGCACGGCCCTTTAGCCGCTGCCAAGAGACACCTCCTCTTGCGATCCTTTTCGGGACAAGGGGAGGGAACCCCTAAGCCTGCCTTCTCGCTTAACAGAACACCCGTTGTGCGTCCTCGGGCAAGATTCCGGGCCGAACAACTGTGCCAAATTATCATCGGGCGCCGACTCGATCTTACGATCCTTTGTCAGATCTGATCCGTCCCTTTCCTACGGTGCAAATTCGATAGGAAACACCTACCGGACGAATACAGCGAGTCCAATCACGAATCCTGAAACTCAAGGGCACGACAGACAGAATCGGACTGTCGCTCAACATGAGCGTGATCACGATCGAGATGCCGTAAGGCACTGGAATGCAAACCTGGACCTAGTCAATTATTGGGAAGGCTCCTATTGCAAACCGGAGTGCGCGACGCTCGCTGCCGACATAGCGAATTGGCGCAATCTAGCCGCGTACTACCAGTTTCAAGTTTCTGCCGCTCAGCAAGACCTGGACGCTTATGCAAATGGGTCTTCGATGCAGCCGTTGTTTAACAAGATTCAGTCAGATAGCCAATATCAGGCGACGCATGCTCAGTTGCAAGCTACTGCCGAGATTCAACAATTTATTGCGACGTCGGGGTGCTCGCGTCCAACAAAATGAAAAACCTGTCCATTAGTGGAGTGTACGCCGTAGGATTAGTTATTGGATTCGCATTGCTCGGTACAGCAATAGGTATAATCGCGGGAAAAGAAATTTACGACCGCCCTGCACTACAGCTTAAGGTTATAGGAGAACCGGGGAGCGCTACCATGATTATCTATACGTATTATACCGACGGCGCAGGAATGGAGATCAAGCAGGGGCCATATTACGAATATGGGTTTGGAGGCCGGTCCAAAATAAATATTCTCTATGACCATGGTGTTGCTGTAAGAGGCGGAACCATGAAATTCAATTAACGCGGCGGCAAACGTTCTGCCTCGCTGCGCTCGGCTGGTGATGAATACGCGAGAGACGCAATACCTCTAAGCACATTGCGCTTAGGATTTGCGAGCACCGGAAGCTCCATTTTATGGGAGCTTCGCTGGAGCTTAATGGAGCATAATGGAGCTTCATGGGAGCTTCCCGCTCACGCGGTCGCTCAAGACCGCCCAAAATCTTCCGACGAGCTCCGACGAGGTTCCGTTAAGCTCCGACGAAGAACGAGCTACCGCGCTCCGGCCAGGAAGGGCTGACCGTGGCCGTTCTGCCTCGCTCCCGCTCGGCATGTGGGGAATAGGTCCTCACTTGAGTGAGACGCAATACGCCGAAGCCAACCCCGGGCGTGGGTGCCTGGCATGACCGACGGCCCTAAACGGGCGCAAAGTTGACGCAAAAGCGCCTAGCGGCGTTTTTGCGGAGGGATGCATGGACAGGTTACCCCTACCAGCTCGCTGTTACGAAAGGCGCATGCTGCTTTGCAGCGCTTAAGACCCTATTTTTCAGCGGGTTCCGATAGGAATCCCTGTCCGGAGGGGGCCTCCATCGGGGAACCCTCCGCATGTTGTTACTAGGGGGTGAACACGCCCCTTCCCTTAGCAGCCGCAGTCGGAGTTGACGGATACTTTAGGGGTAGGGCTATGGCGGCGAACTGCGCTTCCCTGGCATCCTCTTTCCCATAGACCCATGCACCCGATCTTAAGCTTCATCGCCGTTGCCATCGTGGCCAGCTGCTACGCTGCCTTGCGTAAGGCGCTGCGGCCTCCCGAAGGGAGGCGAATCCAGCCCGGCTGCGTCAAACGGAGCCCCCCGGCTATCTCTTTGGGAAACCATGAGCCCCTTGTGCCGCCAAAGAGCCTTTTTCAGGTCGGTCCGGATCGCGTGCTACACTCTCCGTAAGAGCCATGCCCCCGTTTCGTCCACTGTGCCCCCCCATAATTAAATCATGAATAACTCGCCATCCCCGAGAAAACGCTAAGGCCCATGCCGAGCTAGCATGCACTACGTTTGGTTGATCCTCCTTCCTCATATCTACGACGCTCTAGCAAGCGCCGAGAAGGGGGTCTGCGGCTGGGCGGCAATCGGGCTTGCGAAATGGGCCTTGGAGAAGTGGCGAAAGGCCCGCTTGGGCGCGGGTCGGCCTGACCTAGCCAGCCTTCCTAAGAGCGCCCTCCAGCATGGCGGTGACGAGCTTTTGCTGGGCGCGGGGAAGCCGGGAAAGGCGCTCAGTAAGTCGGGCAAGCGCGGGTATTAACATCTATGGCTACGTTGGGGAGGATCCGCTTAATTTTACCGACCCTCTTGGTCTCTGCCTCGGGTATGGGGACCGCTATTTGAATCATCATAGTCGATTTGGGCAACAGTCCCCTTGACGGACACTACCCAAAGCTCGAGGCCTATTGAACTCCAGCGAATACCCTAAGGATCTGTTGGCCCTTCCCCTCGATGGTTACAACCGGAGTGATTGTAGAAGAAGAGGGCTTGGTCGTTGAGCGTGGTTTTAGCCACAAAGCGTATCGATGGCCTAACCAAAGTGTTTCCAATCGGGATTCAAAGAGTGGATCGCTCTTCAAGGCCTCAATGGAAGCAATTACGACTGAGGGGACTGCGGTGATCTCCACCTTCTTTGCGATCCGTGCTTCGCCGGGCTTCCATAACAGGAATTTCGGTTCTGTGACGGCAAAGGGCTTGATGTTCACGGTGAGGGTGAGCATCGAGGCTTTGGATGGAGTATCGCTTGCGATGACCGTGATCACCTTCGTCTGCTCGCCTGCCTGACCGCCGACATTGAATGTCGCCGTGACCTTCCCGCCTTCGCCGGCAAGGTAGATGTGTTTGGCCGTGGTGGCGTTCGTGCAGCTGCAGCTTGTTTGGATGGAGACGATTGTGATGGGGGTCGTTCCAACGTTGCGGAACGGGTATTCCGCGACGACTGCGGCATCGCTGACCCATCCGGTTTTGTTCATGCTCAGGCTGTCCCACTGAAGCTCTGCTTGGCAGACCAAAGGGGTTAGCGAAATCAGAAGAGATGCAAATGATGGGAGCGATCCGAGAGCTCGACGGATAGGCATAATAAAGGAGTTCCTGCCGTAATAGAATCGAAGATTCTTTGAGGAAGACAATGCCCTGGTTGGGGTGCCGTGGAAGTGTGGGTCCCAGCCTCCGCAACATAGGATCGATTTGTGGGGCCGCCCGAGTGAGCGGCCCCTCGATCTTTGGTCTCGCCGACGATGTTCGAAAGGCCATCGAGGATCTGACCAAGGCTCGTGAGATGCTCAATGACTTGGCCGAGGAACCGCCGAATAACTGAGCCGT
>Ga0302267_10007248_pt1 | contig 10955 bp, 10 predicted proteins | sample III_Bog_E1_3_FD_194555 | JGI IMG/M metagenome (GOLD analysis project Ga0302267, IMG submission 194555) | Peat permafrost microbial communities from Stordalen Mire near Abisko, Sweden - III_Bog_E1_3 | ecosystem: Environmental > Terrestrial > Soil > Wetlands > Peat | place: Sweden: Abisko... | reverse complement strand
TGGGGTCAACCTGTGGGGCGTCATCCACGGGGTCCGCGCCTTCGTCCCCGGCCTGGTGGCCCAGGGCGAGGGGCACGTGATCAACACCGCCTCGCTCGCCGGCCTGGCGTCGCCGGCCATGATGGGGCCCTACGTGGCCACCAAGCATGCGGTCGTGGCGCTCTCGGAGGTGCTGGCGCGCGACCTGGAGATGGCGGCGTCGCCGGTGCGGGTGAGCGTGCTCTGCCCCGCATTCGTGCGGACCCAGATCGCGGAGAGCCACCGCAATCGCCCCGCGCACCTGGCCAACGGCGCGCGCGACGCGACGGCGGCCTCGGTCGGCGCCGCGGCGGCGCAGAGGGTGCGGGACCAGGTGAACGCAGGGATCCCGGCCGAGGTGGTGGCGGAGCGGGTGGTGGAGGCGATCAAAGAGGAGAAGTTCTACATCCTCCCCCACCCGGAGCTGACCACCGGGATGGTCAAGCGCCGGCTCGACGACATCCTGGAGGGGCGGTATCCCCGGGTGCCGCCGCCGCCGAGGGGGTAATCTCGCGGATGCCCCTCCAGACCAAGCGCTGGGACGATCCCATCGGGGAGGGCGACGGCTTGCGGGTGCTCATCTGCCGCTACCGCCCTCGCGGTGTCCGCAAGGAGAACGAGCCCTGGGACCTCTGGGCGCCGGACCTCGGCCCCAGCCGCCCCCTCCTCGCCGCCTATCAAGGCAAGGACGCACCCTCGATCGGCTGGCCGGAATACGAGCGGCGCTACCTCGCCGAGATGAAGGCCGCCCCCCCGCTCGCCCGCACCCTGATCCGGGAGCTCCACGAGCGCGTCGGCCGCGGCGAGCGGATCACGCTGCTGTGCTCGTCGGCGTGCGTCGACCCCGCCCGCTGCCATCGCACCCTGCTCGCCCCCATCGTGGAGCGCGGGGCCGCCTGAAGGTCATCCGGCGAGGGACGCGGTCGTCTTGCGGATCCCCTCGGCCAGGGTGACGGCGGGGTGATACCCCAGCTCCCGGCGCGCCTTCTCGATGCTGAAATAGTGGTGCGTGCACATGTACCGCACCGCGAACCGGGTCAGCCCGCTCTCGGCGTGGAGCGTGCCGCCCTTGAGCGTGTCCCAGGCCTCGGCCACGGACGCGGCCGCGTAGGCGACGGCGTAGGGGACAGACCCCTTCATCGCCGGGAGGCCCAGCTGCGCGAGGACGTCGGCCACGAACGCGAAGAAGGGATACGGCTCCCCGTTGGTGATGAAATAGGCCTGCCCTGCGGCCTTGCCGCCGGGCGCGAGGCCCTCCGCGGCGAGGAGCAGCGCGTCGGTGAGGTTTTCGACGTAGGTGAAGTCGGACAGCTTGGCGCCCTTGCCCCCGCGCCCCACCGCGAAGTTGAGCCGCCCGGCGCGGGCCCGGGCGAGGATGGCGGGGAGGAAGCGGGTGTCCCCCGGGCCGAAGACCACGTGCGGCCGGATCGCGCACGCTTTGAGGGCGCCCCCGTTCGCGGCGAGCACCACCTTCTCGGCGGCGATCTTGCTGTCGGCGTAGGGGGCCTGGGAGATGGACGAGTAGGGGAGCGCCTCGTCCCCGTGCTCGATGTCGCGGCCCTCGTAGACGGCGCTGGCGGAGCTGACGTAGACGAGGCGGGGCACGCCGGCGGCGCGGCACGCGGCGATCACCGCCTCGGTGCCGCCGAGGTTGACGGACCAAACCTCCTCTTCGCGGTTGTGCTTGGTGTGGACCAGGGAGGCATTGTGGAACACCACCGAGGCCCCGGCGCACGCCGCGGTCATGGCCTCGGGGTCACGGATGTCGGCGCCGAGGAAGGAGACGTTCTTCCTGCCGGAGCCCGCGCCGGCGCCCGCGGAGGCGGGCGTGCCGACATCGACGCTGAGCACCTGGTGACCGGACGCCGCGAGCGCCTCCACCAGGTGCCGGCCGACGAAGCCGGAGCCCCCGGTGACGACGGCGCGCGGCGGCGAGGAGGGGGCCTGGCTTGACATCGACGGTGGGCTAGTTTACCGGCGATCCGCCGTCAACAGGCCGTCCACGCCGGGGTGCCCCGCATGTCCATCACTGTCGTCGTCGCGCTCGTCCTGGCCAGCTCCGGCGTGTGCTCCGGCCTGCTCACGCTCGCCTACGCGCGGATGCCGGCGCGCCGGCTCCACCGGGCCGAACAGCGCAAGTCGATGGGGGCCGAGCTCTCGCGGCGGGTGGTGGTCAACTCGCTGGTCTCCACCGGGCTGGTGTTCGGCTTCACCCACCTCTTCGCCGGGCAGCTCTTCTCGGCGGCGGCGGTGCCGGTGTGGCGCGGCGCGCTCCAGGCGCTGGCGATCCTCGCCCTCTACGATCTGCTCTACTACTTCCTCCACCGTTACCTGTTCCACCGCTGGTCGGTGCTGCGCCCCATCCACGCGGTCCACCACCGCGTGCGCTACCCGACCACCATCGACAGCCTCTTTCTCCACCCGATCGAGGGCTTCCTCGGCCTCGGCCTGCTGATGCTGTGCACATGGGTGGTCGGCCCGGTCCACGTCTACGCGTTCGGCGCCTGCTTCTTCGTCTACTCGTGGGTGAACATCATCATCCACGGGGGCGTCGCGCTGCCCATCCCGTATCTGGGCCTGGTGGCGCGCAAGCACGCCATTCACCACGTCGACATGCGCGCTGGCAACTATGCGTCCCTGTCGCCCCTGCCGGATCTGCTCTTCGGCACGGCGGAGTGAGCGTCCCCCCAGGGAGCGCCCGAGAGCGTTCCCCCGCGCGTGCGCGATCGCGTTAACCTCGCGCCCATGGTCCGAGCCCTGGCCCCGGTCGTCGCCGTCTTCGTCCTCTTCTCCGCGGCGTGCAAGAGCGCTCCCGAGGATGCTCACTCCTCGCAGGCGTCCTCCACCACCAGCTCCGGCAGCTCGGCGAGCGCGGGCTCGGGCGGGGCGGGGGGCGCGGCGGGTACGGGCGGGGCGGGGGGCGCGAGCATGTCCAGCGCGGGAGGCGCGGGAGGCGCGGGAGGCGCGAGCCCGGAGGCGGGGACCGGCGCGTCGTGCTCGGTGGATGGCGCTCCCGGTGAGTGCCTGGAGGTGGCGGCGTGCTCGGCCCTCTCCGGGCACACCTCCACGCCGGGGTACTGTCCGGGACCGGCCGACATCGAGTGTTGCACGGTGACGCCCAACGTCGCCGACAACCCGCCCACCCCCACCGGCTACGAGCCGATGATGCAGGCGGAGGTCACCCCGGCGATGACGACCTGGGCTGTGGCGATCCTCGACGATCCGAGCGGATATCCGCTGTTCGCCACCACCACGATGACGTTCGGCACGTTGCTCGTCCTCGCCCGCGTCGAGTGGCACCCGCCGGACTTCCAGAACAGCGTCGTCCACCGCGGGGTGACCCTGTACCAACCCATCTGAGCCGTCGGGGAGCGCGCTCGGGCGCGCTCGGGATGACGGTGAGATTCCCGACCCGGACGGCCGGCGCGGGCGCCGCGCGATGCCGGCATTGCAGGGGGGGTGCATCGTTGATACCTCTTCCGTGGGTACACTCGAGGCACTCAAGCGGAGAGCAGGGGGACGACCGATGGCCACGATCTACGAGCAGCTCGGCGGTGAGGACGGGATGCACGCGGCGGTGGAGATATTCTACGAGCGCGTGCTCTCCGATGCGCGCCTCGCGCCGTTTTTCAACGGCGTCGACATGGAGCACCAGATCGCCAAGCAGCGCGCGTTCTTGACGCTCGTGCTCGGCGGGCCCGCCCGGTACAGCGGCAGGGAGCTGCGCGCCGCCCACGCGCCGCTGGTGGCGCGGGGGCTCGCGGGCGAGCACTTCGACGCGGTGGTCGAGCACCTCGGCGCCACCCTCCGGCAGATGGGCGTCGGGGACGCCATGATCGCCGAGGTGGGGGCCCTGGTGAGCACCACCCGCAGCGACGTGCTCGGCACGTAGGGCCATCCACTACCGCCGTCTGCGGGGCTACTGCGCCGGCGGCGGCGGGATCATGAAATAATCCCACGCCGGCGTGTGGTTGTTCTCGGCCGAGGGCTGATTCCACAGGTAGAGCGCGCCGTGGGTGGTCACCGTGGCGCCGTCCACGACCACCCCGGTGATGTAGAGCTGGGGATTGCCCATCGGGTCGCGCGTGGAGGAGAAGATCAGCCAGTAATACGTCTTACCGTCGCTCGCCGTCACCGCCTGGGGCGACCACTTCGGCCAGCTGTTGGTGATCCCCGGGCTGGTCTTGCCGCTGCAGGTGGGGGGATCGTTGGCGGCGAGGCGCGTGGCGGTGCCGCCGGCCGCGGGGATCACGAACACCTCCGCGAGGGCCTGGTTGTACATCTGGTTGCCGAGCGGGATGCGGTTGAACGCGAGGAAGGCGTCGTCGGGGGAGAACGACGGGTAGTACTGCTCGAAGGTGGCGTCCGACGCTCCGGAGATCGGCGACGCCGTCCCGCCCTGGCGCGCGTTGTAAGGGACGGAGTAGAGCTTGGCAAAGCCGTTGTCGAGGCGCCCGGTGAGCTCGGCGTTGGTGGAGACGTAGACGACGGTCTTGCCGTCGTGGCTCCAGGTCGGGGCGCCCACGTCGCCGGTGTCGCCGGTGCGGGTGAAGAAGCCGTAGGAGGTCCCCTGTCCGCTCGTGGTCGCCTCGAGATCGACCCAGGCGAGGTTGTTGCTGGGGCTGTCGCCGAAGGGGGTCACCATCACGTGATCGCCGGTCGTCCAGTGGGCCTTGGAGTAGGTCTGGATGCCCAGCGGGCTGTTGCTGTCCAGCGTCGCCAGCGCCCCCGCGCCGAGGAAGGGCGGCGGCGCGCCCACCGTGGCGGCCTCGACCGAGGCGAGCACGTTGCCCCAGGGGCCCTGCGCGGTCAGCCCCGCATAGTTCCCGTCGGGCGTGGAGGTGTGGCAGCCGAAGCAGGTCACCGAGCCGCCCACCGTGGGCATCTGCACCTGCGCGGGCTGGAGGGTCAGCACCACGGACTCGTCGCCGGCCGAGAAGCCCTTGAGCGAGGACCCGCCCGAGGTCGTCCAGTACACGATGGCGCCCGCCGCCGCCGCCGGAGCGATGGTGATCGGCTGCGACGAGCCCACCGAGGGCGAGCCCGTCAGCGTGGTCCCGTTGAGCACGGCGCCGCGCACGGTGACGGTGATCGGGACCGAGTCCGAGTCCGCCGCGAGCGCGGTCCACATCGCCTTGGGCATCGTCCAGGAGGTGTTCGCCGTGTAGACGACGAGGTCGCTCACCTGTGCCGTGGTGTGGAGGCGCAGCTCGAAGAGGTTCTGCCCCGCGGCCGCGTTCCACTGGAAGCGCGGGCGGAGCCAGTTGCTGGGGTACAGCGTGTCGGGCTCGGGCTCGAAGATGCAAGGGCCGCCGCTCGCGTTGCCCGAGCCGGCGGGGCCGAACAGCGCCGGCGCGTTGGCGGGGGCGGAGGTGTCGACCACGGGGGCGGAGGGGAAGTCGCTGGAGGGGGCGAGGGGGCCGTCCGCCGCCGCATCGGTGAAGAGCAGGCCGCCGCCGCTCCCGCCGGAAGCCGAACCGGACGCCTTGCCGGTGCCTCCGGTGCCGCCCGTGCCGGACGCCGCGGTGCCCCCGACCCCGGTGGGGTGCGCGCCGGTGCTGCTGCCGCACGAGGCGGCGGCGATCACCGGAGCGAGTGCGATCGAGGCGAGGAAAGCGGTGCGCTGCAAGCGGGCCATGGGATCGCCCGTCGTCAGAAGGCTGGAGCTCGGGGCACACGCCGGCGCGTGCGCACCCGCAGCGTACACCATCGGGGAGACGGCCTGGTCCGCGGCCGTGGTGTACGATGTTGCCCATGGGGCTCACCTACCTGTTTGCGCTGGTGGTGGCCCTCGGGGTGCTGCTCCTCCAGATCGTGATGGGCGCGCGCGGCGGCGGGCACCACGGCGACCTCGGGCCTGCGGTTCACATCAGCGGCCACGCGAGCGCCGGTCACGCCCACGGAACGCCCGCGCCGGACGGCGAGCCGGCGCTGTGGACGCTGCTGCTCACCCTGCGCTTCTGGCTCTTCGCCGCCCTCGGCTTCGGGCTGAGCGGCTCGCTGATGCACCTCTTCGCGCTCGCGCACCCGGTCCTCACCTTCGGCATCGCCGCCGGGGCGGGGCTCGCCTCGGGCCTGTTCGCGACGCTGGCGTTCCGGGCGGTGGGGCGCGGCTCCACCAGCACCGAGGCGCGCTCGTCGGGGGCGGTGGGCAAGGTCGGGCGCGTGGTGGTCCCCTGCGGGCGCGGGCTCACCGGCCAGGTGCGGGTCGAGCTCGGCGGGAGCAGCGTCGACCTGATGGCCACCACCGACGACGACGGCATCGGGCACGGGGAGTCGGTGATCGTGGAGGAGGTGCGCGAGGGGATCGCCCACGTGTCGCGCCGGCCCGCCGAGCTGGGATGACGCCCGACGAGGGGCTCATCGCGGAGGCGCCCGCCTGCTAGCCTCGCCCCGGTGCATGCCCTGGGATTGCGCCGGCTCGGTCTGCTCCTGCTCCTGCCCGCGCTCGCGCTCCGCTGCGGCGGCGCCGCCCCGGAGCCGTCGCACCGGCTGAGCGAACGCACCTCGACGCTGCTGGCGAGCGCGCCCGTGGTCTACGCGCCCGGCGCCGTGGGCCAGAGCGCCACCCGCGACAGCGAGGCCATCCGCGCCACCTTCGAGGCGGCGCTCGCGCCCGAGGCGAGGGCCCGGCTGCGCCACGATCCCGCGCTCGACCTGGTGGCCGCGGTGGCCGCGGACAGCTTCACCGACCAGGGGCGGCCGCCCTCGCGCCCGCTGCTGCAGTGGATGTTCTGGCGAGCCGGCTCGCTGGCGCTCTACCATGACTGGAAGGGCGGGTTCCTCCGCCGCGCCGGCCCCAGCCGACGCTCTGCCCCCACGATGAGGGCCGACCTCGACCAGCTCGAAATCTGGGCCCGGAGCGCCGCGCAGCACATCAACGAGACCCCGACGAGCACCCTGGAGTACGGGCTGGCGCGCTTCACCGAGGGGAGGGTGACCTCCGAGGCGATCGTCTTCGGCTGGTCCGTGTTCGAGGTCCCGAGCTTCTCCAAGACGTACGCGCCGGGCGCCCCCCTGACGCTCGCGCTGAGGCCACGGCGCCCGCTCGCCGAGATCCGCTTCCTGCTCGATCGAGGCGACGCGATCGACGAGCAGACCCTCGCGCCGCAGCCCGACGGATCGTTCTTCGTGTCGCAGGCCGTGCCCACCCGGCCGGGTCGCTACTTCCTCGAGATCCAGGGCCCCGGGCCCTCGCGCGCCACGCTCTTGACCGTCCCGATCTACGTGGGCGTGCCGGAGCCCACCGCGCCCGACGACTTCATCCAGAAGCCGCCGGCGGGCCCGCCCGATCTCGCCGGTTGGCCCGCCTGGCTCGCCGCGACGTACGACGCGGAGCGCGCCCGGCTGGGGAGGTCGCCGGTGGTGGTCGACGCGCGGCTCAGCGCTATCGCGGCCGACCAGGCCGCGCTGCTTGCGGTCGAGCAGCAGCCGTTCGCCGTGCGGGGACCGGCGCGCGCGGCGAGCCTGGCCATGGCGGGCTTCAGGCCGCCCGAGGTCGCGGAGACGGTGCTCACGGCCCAGGCCACGGACTCGGTCTTGCTGCACCTGCTCCGGCCGTCGGTGCGCCAGCGGATGGTGCTGAGCGAGCGGCTGGAGCTCGGAGCAGGCGCGGCGCTGCGGTCGCCCAGGGAGAACCAGCCGGTCAGCTACACGCTGGTGCAGGAGACGATGAGCCCGCGCTGAAGCCCGTCCCAGGAGGGACGGCCGCTCACCCGTGGGCCCGCTTCTCCCTGGCCCACGCCGCGAGCCGCTCGCGCGGCCAGACGTTGGCGATCCGGGCCGGGTCGAGCCCCGCCTTCTCGGCGTTGCGCCGGGCGAACTCCAGCCGCCCGATCTCGCTCGCGTGGTGCGCGTCGCTGGTGAGCACGAACGTCACCGCGCGACCACGCGCCCGCCGGAGCACGTCGACCGAGACGTCCAGCCGCGGGAGGCCGCCGTTGATCTCCAGCGCCGTGCCCGTCTCCTCCGCGGCGGCGAAGACCGCGTCGAGGTCGAGCTCGATGGGCGGGCGGCCCCCGATCAGCCGCGCCGAGAGGTGGCCGATCATCCGCACCGAAGGATCGCGCATCGCGGTCACGATGCGCCGGGTCTGCCCCTCGCGGTCGAGGTCGAAGTGATCGTGGACCGAGGCCAGGCACCAGTCGAACTGCCGGCGGAAGGCGTCGTCGTAGTCGAGCTCGCCGCCCGCACCGATGTTGAGCTCCACCCCGTGGAGCAGCAGCATCTCGTCGCCGAGCTCGGCCTGGAGCGCGGCGATGCGCCGGCGCTGCTCGAGGAGCGCCTCGCGACCCACGCCGGCCACGGTGCCCTCGGCGTGGTCGGTGATGGCGAGCACCCGCAGGCCGCGCGCCCGCGCCGCCGCCACCACCTCCTCGAGAGACGAGCGGCCGTCGCCCGACACCGAGGTGTGCACGTGGAAGTCGCCCAGCACGGCGGCGGGATCGATGGGCGCGGGGAGGGCGCCGCGCTCGGCGAGCTCGATCTCGCCGACGTCCTCGCGGAGGGTGGGGGGGATCCAGGGCAGGCCGAGCGCCGCATAGATGCTCTCCTCGGTGCGCGCGGCGACGACCTTCCCGGTCGCCGTCTCCGCCAGCGCGTACTCGTTGAGCGTCATCCCGCGGGCGAGCGCGCGCTGCCGCAGCTTGATGTTGTGGGCCTTGTTGCCGGTGAAGTAGAGGAGCGCCGCGCCGAGCTCGGCCTCCTTCACCACGCGCAGATCGATCTGGAGCCCGCGCCGCGTGACCACGCTGGTCTTGGCGTCGCCGCGGACGAGGACCCGGTCGACGAAGCTCAGCGTCACCAGCGCCTCCATCACCGGCCCCGGGTCGGTCGCGCAGACGACCACGTCGACGTCGCCGATGGTCTCGGAGAAGCGCCGCAGGCTCCCGCAGAAGGAGGCGTGGGTGACCCCGGGCAGGGCGGCGAGCTCTTCCACCACGCGCTCGGCGACGGGCAGGGCCACCGCGATCGGCGTGCGCGTCTCGCTCCCCTCGCGCGCCATGCGCTCCAGCGTGTGGGCGAGCTTCTCCTCGGACTTCTCGCCGAAGCCGCGCAGCTCGCGGAGGCGGTGCTCGGCCACGGCGCGGCGCAGATCCTCGATGCCGAGGATGCCCAGCTCGCGGTGCAGGCGGATCACGTTCTTGGGGCCGAGCCCGGGGATGCGCAGCAGGGCGACCACGCTGGCGGGGTGCTTGGCGCGGAGATCGTCGACCTTCTTCACGTGGCCGGTGTCGACGAGCTCGCGGATCTTGGCGGCGGTGGCCTTGCCGATCCCCTCGAGCGCCATCAGCTCCTTGGCGCCGAGCGCCGCCGGGTCCCCGGGGTAGGCCTCGACGGCGCGCGTCGCGCTCTCGTAGGCCCGGACGCGGAACGACTGCACGTCGCCCTCGTCCAGGGTGGTGAGCTCGATCAGCTCGTGCAGCATGTCGAGGATGTCTTGCTTGAGGGTGGCCACGGGGCCGCAGCGTACCCGATCGAGTGGACCCCTCCCGGGATCCACTCGACCGGTGGGGTCGATCGTCCGTCTACAGTCCGTCTACAGACTGACGACCGCGGCGACCCACGCCGTCCAGGCGGTCTGGCCCGCGGGCAGCGAGGAGTCCTGGGCCGCCACCCGGAAGTAGATCGTCGCCGCGGGGGTCTGCCCCGGGAGCTCGAACGATCGCCTGGGGCAGGGGATCGGGGCCGAGTACGTGGTCGGATCCGTCGTGCTGGTCGCGTGCTGGACCATGAACCCGGTCGGGTTCACCGGCGAGCCCAGCCAGGTGATGCCGGCGATGCCGCTCTTCATGCTCTTGGTGCTCTTGAGGTCCACCGGCACCACGGCGGCCACGTGCGCCGCGGCCTCGGCGATGCCGACGCCGAAGGTCGTCATCATGTCCTTCGATCCGTCGCAGAGGACGTCGAGCGCGTTGAGCACGCCCGTCTTCCGCTGGCCCCATCGCCGCAGGCTGGCGAGCTGGGCGGTGCGCGCCGCGGCGAGCTTCTTCTCGAGCGAGGCGATCAGCGTCGCCCCCGCCGCGATGTTGGCGGTCTCGGTGATCCAGAATCCGACCGCCGCCTGGAGGTCCGCCGCCGTGGGCAGGGCCCAGTTGATACTGGCCTTGATGGCGGCGATGTAGGTGTTCGCCGCGGTGACCTTCTCCGCGGGGGTGTTCATCGGCTCGGTGAAGCGAGCCACGGCATGATCGACGGCAGTGGATTTCATGAGAGATACCCTTTCTTTCATTCCTCGGCTGCGGAAGCGGATCACGGCGGCGCCGACCCGTTCGGCTCCGCTTCGCTCCCGTCTCTGGAGTGAATACTGGCCAGGAAGTCCGTCGGCTCACCGACCGGTCGATTTTTTCCGGGACCCCGGCGCCCCCTGCCGACCGCGCGAGGTTTTTGGCGATTTTTCGGTGCGCGCCGGGGAGCTCGCGAGGTTCTTGGCGATTTTTCGGTGCGCGCCGGGGAGCTCGCGAGGTTCTTGGCGATTTTTCGCTGGGCGTCGGGGAGCTCGCGAAATTTTTGGCGATTTTTCGGTGCGCGCCGGGGAGCTCGCGAGGTTTTTGGCGATTTTTCGCTGGGCGTCGGGGAGCTCGCGAAGTTTTTGGCGATTTTTCGCTGGGCCTCGGAGAGCTCGCGAAATTTTTGGCGATTTTTCGCTGGGCGCCGGGGAGCTCGCGAGGTTCTTGGCGATTTTTCGTCGAGCGCCGGGGAGCTTGCGAGGTTCTTGGCGAGTTTTCGGTGGGCGCCGGGGAGCTCGCGAGGTTCTCGGCGATTTTTCGTCGAGCGCCGGGGAGCTCGCGAGGTTCTTGGCGATTTTTCGCTGGGCGCCGGGGAGCTCGCGAGGTTCTTGGCGATTTCCCGCGAGCTTCGGGTCAGCGACCCGGCGACTACGTCTTCCGCCCCCCCTCCCTGCTCTCGGCTTCCCGTTCCGCCAGCGCCTTTCCCAG
>Ga0302267_10007244_pt1 | contig 10957 bp, 7 predicted proteins | sample III_Bog_E1_3_FD_194555 | JGI IMG/M metagenome (GOLD analysis project Ga0302267, IMG submission 194555) | Peat permafrost microbial communities from Stordalen Mire near Abisko, Sweden - III_Bog_E1_3 | ecosystem: Environmental > Terrestrial > Soil > Wetlands > Peat | place: Sweden: Abisko... | reverse complement strand
CAATCCGCCGCTCCGATTCCTCAATAGGCCGCCGCAGTGCCTCCCGCTCTTCTCCAATCACCGCCAGCAGTTGCTCGCCCAGCCGGTCAATCCCGCGCTCGCAGGCCGAATAGATCAGCCTCCGCCCGGATTGGTCCACCAGCGCGTCAAGAGCATCCACCAGCTTTTCCCAATCGCGCTTCGGGCCGTGATTGCCCATTCGTTCCGCCGCGCTCACCTTAAAAATCGGCCCCAATCCTCGCTGCAATCGTTTCCGCACCTGGCGGTCTGCAAAACTCACAGCGGCGGCCTTTTCTTCTGGAGTTACCCTGTCAGCCTTGTTCAGAACCAGAACAATATCCTGTACGTGCTGCGCTACGGCCTCCACCAGCGCAAGCTCCTCTCCCGCCAACGGCGGGTCGGCCCCCATCACAACCAGTGCCGCGTCAATGTGAGGGATGAACGCTTGAGTTGCCGCCGTATTTCCGGTGAAGACTGAGCCCAGGCCGGGCGTGTCCACGAAGCACATCCCGCCCGCCAAAAGCCGACTGGGCACAAAAACCTCTACGCCGCGAATCCCCTTTGTGTTCTCAGGGTTCCATTCTTCCGAAACGTACTGATCGAGATCGGATACGGGAACCTCCTGCCAGGAGCCATCTCCCGCCTGGATGCGCGCCCTTCTTTGATCTCCGAACCGGATGACTGTCGGAACCGCGGTTACAGGAGTGAAGCCAACCGGCAGAACCGCATCGCCAATCAGTGCGTTAATCAGCGTGGACTTGCCGCGCTTGAACTGCCCAATGCACGCGACATAGAATCGGCCCTCGGAAATCCGGTTGGCAAGATCCCTTGCCTCCTCGGCGATTCGTCTCGAATCCAACTCCTCTGCAAGCTGAGCCAGGCGAAGAAGTCTCGCCGCGCCATCAACGTCGCCCGCGACAATAGCCTGCTCGACGCGGAAGTGTTCCATCCGCGCATCATCCCTTGCAGGCGAATTGCCTTCGCTGTTTTTCATGTCCTTCTGATGCCTCGAAGCGTGCTCCTTCTTGATGCCGGGTGCCCCAAGTCCCGCTCTTGCGAGCTAAAAAACCATTTTTCACCGGCCCAGCGCCAGCGACGGATCAGCCGACAACGAATCCTCGGCAAACTCCCCAGCCTGAAACCTTCCCCACGCCGCGGCGGCAATCATCGCCGCGTTGTCCGTCGACATCGCCAGCGTCGGAAAATCCACCCGCACTCCCCGCCGCGCAGCCTCGGCGCTGAACCGCGCGCGCAATTCGCGGTTGGCCGCCACTCCGCCGGTGACCAGAATTCGCCGCGCGCCCAGCGATTCCGCCGCCGCAAAAGTTTTCTTCATCAGGTCGCCCACCACCGCGCACTGAAAACTGGCAATTAAATCCAGCACCTGCTGCGGACACAACGCCAGAGCTTCTTCCTTGCTCTGCGGCGGAAGTGCCTCCGCGCCCGGCGCAAACAGCCGTGCCGTCCGCAGCCGCGCCTCGTCCCGCAGCTCATGCAGCTCCACGTACCGCAGCACTGCCGTCTTGATCCCCGAAAATGAAAACATGAATCGCGGGTCGAGATTGGCGATTGGCGCGGTCTTGGCCGCTTTAGTTCTTGGAACCTTCCCCGTCAAATGCGCCTTCGTCTTGATCTGCGCAAACGCAAACGGCACCGCCTTCGGATTGCCAAATCGAGCCAGCGCATCGATCCACGGCCCTCCGGGATAGCCGAAGCCCAGCAGCTTGGCCACCTTGTCGAAGGCCTCTCCGGCCGCATCGTCCACCGTCCGCCCCATCAGCCGATAACTCCACGCCCCTTGCGCCAGCCGCGCCAGATAAAGGTGCGTGTGCCCACCTGAAACTACCAGCGCTAATGCCGTCTCATCACCAGCAAAACTCCGCGCGCCCTCCATTCCCTGCAGCAGCACCGCATGAATATGCCCTTCCAAATGGTTGACGGCAATCAGCGGCAGCCCCTGTGCCGCGGCCAGCGCCTTGGCGTAGGTAATCCCTACCAGCAACGCCCCCGCCAATCCCGGACCGGCGGTCACTGCAATCGCGTCCAGATCCCCCAGACCAATCCCAGCCTCCGCCAGCGCCGCCCGCACCACCGGCACAATGGCCCGCAGATGCTCCCGGCTGGCCAGCTCCGGCACCACCCCGCCGTAGCGCGCGTGCGTCTTGATCTGCGACGCCACCACCGACGACAGAGTCCGCGTCCCCCGCTCCACGACAGACGCAGCCGTCTCGTCGCAAGAGGATTCAATGCCCAGGATGAGACCGCGTTCGCTCATTTAATTAGTTTAACGGGCTCCGCAAGCGGACAGCAGTTTCCTATCAGTCCTCCACCGGCGTTGCCGACCCACGAATCATGAAAGTGTAGCGCCGGCCTCCCGGCCGGCTGTAGCGTGGACCTCCTGGTCCACGCATGTTTCTTTCCAGGCGTCCATGGAGCGACAATGGATGCAGCACCCATGCCCCCCTCCACGCCCCAATTCGATGCGGCCCTCCAAATCATCGCCGCCCTGCGCGCCGCCGGCCATGAAAGTTATCTCGCCGGAGGCTGCGTCCGCGATCTGCTCCTCGGCCGCGAGCCCCACGACTACGACATAGCCACCTCTGCCACGCCCGACATCGTCCTCAACCTCTTCCCACGCACCTTCGCCGTCGGAGCGCATTTCGGAGTCGTGCTCGTCGCTTCTTGCGATGAGTCCAATGCCGCTCAAGAGTCAGGAGCAGAATCAGCCCCACCGCAGGTGGTCACAGAAGTCGCCACCTTCCGCTCCGATGGCGCCTACTCCGATGGCCGTCATCCCGACGCCGTCCGCTATACCACCAGCGCCGAAGAGGACGTCCGCCGCCGCGATTTCACCATCAACGGCCTGCTCCTCGACCCCTCACAACTTCCAAGCTCTTTTTTTGACCTACGCGAAAAAACCTCCGCCGTCCGCGCAGGACTCCGCGAAGAACTCCGCGCAGATCTCCGCTCCGCCGTAATCGACCACGTCAACGGCCTTGCCGACCTCGACGCCGGCATCATTCGCGCCATCGGCCAGCCCGGCGAGCGCTTCGAAGAAGACCATCTGCGCATGGTACGCGCCGTGCGTTTCGCCGCCCGCTTCGACTTCCAAATCGATCCCGCCACGGCCGCCGCAATCCGCCGCCTCGCCGCGAAAACCGCAGCCGTCAGCCGCGAGCGTGTTCGCGATGAACTGACCAAAATGCTTACTGAGGGCCACGCCCGCCGCGCCTTCGAATTATTAGACGAAACCGGCCTCCTCGCCGAAGTTCTACCCGAGGTCGCCCGCATGAAGGGCGTCGAGCAGCCTCCGCAATTTCATCCCGAGGGCGATGTCTGGACGCACACGCTGCTGCTGCTCGCGCAACTCGACGCAGGCTGCCCGCTCCCTCTCGCCTGGGGCGCGCTGCTCCACGATGTGGGCAAGCCGCCCACCTTCATGCGCGCCGACCGCATCCGCTTCAACGGCCACGTGGATGTCGGCGTCGCCATCGCCGCGGACATCTGCCGCCGCTTCCGCTTCTCCAACGACGAAGCCCGCCAGACCCTCTCGCTCGTTGAAAACCACATGCGCTTTGCCGACGCTCAGCACATGAAGGCCTCCACCCTCAAGCGCTTCTTCCGCCTGGAAAATTTTCCCCAGCACCTCGAACTGCACCGCATGGATTGCAGGTCCGGCAGCGGCAACCTCGACCACTGGAACTTTGTCCGCGAGCGCTACGAATCCATGCCCGAAGAAGCCGTCCGCCCTGTGCCGCTCATCACTGGCCGCGAGCTGATCGCCGCCGGCTACCAACCCGGCGCCGCCTTCAAGCAGATGCTCCACGCTGTCGAAGACGCCCAGTTGGAAGGCACGATCGCGACGGAAGCCGAAGCTCTGGCCCTGCTCCGCCATCGCTTCCCGCTGAATATTGAAAACAGGAGAGAGCTATGAGCGACGGTCGAGAGGAGCGAGAAGAACGTGAGAAGCGCCGCAAGCAGGAAGAGCAAGAAAATCGCGAGGATCGCATCGACCGCGACAATGTCGATCAATGGGAGCAGGAGCGGGATGACTCCTAGTCAACACGCGCCCCACACTTCATCCACATCAGAATAGCCTGGGAAGAGCGGCGATTCTTCGCAATACTGACCGCCCAATTCCGCCAATCCAAATCCCGCCACGCGCAAAAAGGGCTTCGACCAGTCATCTTGATCGAAGCCCCTCTCTCGTTGAATGAATGGGTGCCCCACCCTCGCGACGCATTTGTTTTTGTCGCTAGGGTGGGATCGTGCGCCCTTACTTCGTCTTCGGTCCCGCCGCCCTGATCGCCTCCGAAGCATCGAACTGCTTGAAGTTCTCCTCAAAGCGCGCAGCCAACTCGGCAGCCGTCTTGTCGTATGCTGCCTTGTCGGCCCATGCGTTGCGCGGATTCAAAATCTCCGCCGGAACCTCCGGGCAGCTCACCGGAATGCTCAGCCCGAAAGCCGCCTCGGTCACAAACTCCACCTTGCTCAGCCTGCCGTCGAGCGCCGCATTCACCAGCGCGCGCGTAATCTTCAGGCTCATGCGCTTGCCCACGCCAAATTTCCCGCCGCTCCAGCCGGTGTTCACCAGCCAGCAGGAAGCATTATGCTGCTTCAGCCGCTTGCCCAGCATCTCCGCATAAACCCGCGGGGCGAGCGGCAAAAACGGCGCGCCAAAGCAAGCCGAAAACTCCGGTACCGGGTCCTTGCCCATCCCCGCCTCGGTTCCCGCCACTTTCGCCGTGTATCCCGACAAATAGTGGTACATCGCCTGCTCCGGCGTCAATCGCGAAATCGGCGGCAACACGCCAAACGCATCCGCCGCCAGGAACATCACGTTGCGCGGATGCCCGCCCACTCCTGGTATCACCGCGTTCTCAATGAAGTCCGCCGGGTAAGCCGCGCGTGTATTCTCCGTCAAATGAACGTCGAAGTAATCCGGCTTCCGCTCCGCGTCCAGAATCACGTTCTCCAGCACGCTCCCAAAGCGAATCGCCCGGTAAATCTGCGGCTCCTTCTCCTCGGTCAGGTCGATGCATTTCGCATAGCATCCGCCCTCAAAGTTGAAGATGCCCGTCGGTCCCCACCCATGCTCGTCGTCGCCGATCAACCGCCGCGCCGGGTCCGCAGAAAGCGTCGTCTTGCCTGTTCCGCTCAATCCGAAAAACAGCGCCGTCACCCCGTCCGCGCCCATATTCGCTGAGCAGTGCATGGGCAGCACGTCTTTGTTCGGAACAATAAAATTCATCACGCCGAAGATCGACTTCTTCATCTCGCCGGCATACTTCGTCCCGCCGATCAGAATGAGCTTGCGCGTAAAATCCGCCAGAATGAACGCTGTGCTATTCGTTCCATCCCGCTCCGGCACCGCCTCAAACTCCGGCGCCGCCACCACCGTAAACTCCGGCACATGCTTGGCAAGCTCCGCCGCATTCGGCCGCACAAACAGATCCCGCACAAACAGCGCGTGCCACGCATACTCGCTGATCACCCGAACCGGCAGCCGGTAAGCCGCGTCCGCCCCGCAATACAAATCCTGCGCAAACAGCTCGCGCCCCTTCAGGTGCTCCACCACCCGCTCCAGCAGCGCCTCAAACTTCTCCGGCGCAATCGGCTTGTTCACCTTGCCCCAGTGCATAAGCTCGTGCGTCACCGCGTCGTCTACGGTGAACTTGTCTTTGGGACTCCGGCCGCATCGCGCCCCGGTCACCGAGACCAGCGCTCCGTTGGCCGCCAACTGGCCCTCGCCGCGTTTCAGCGACATTTCCACCAGTTCGGCCGCACACAGGTTGGCATGTACCAGCGGCCCTGCCGCCAGCGCCTTTAACGCTTCTACCCCAGATTCACCCATCGCAAAACTCCCTCCGCACCAAAAAGGCTGAAAATAATTCGATAATCCATTGTGTCATCCTGACCGCATTGTGGGAAAGGGCCTGCACCGGAAGCCATGTCGGTCGTCAAACTTCGGGTGTCCCATCCTCGCCGAGCGTGATGATGGAATGAGCAGGATGGATCGCCGGCCTCCTGGCCGGGGTCCCCACGGACTGGTCTTCGTCCGTGGGGTGGTTGGCCGGCTGTAGCGCGGGCGTCCTCGCCCGCGCTTGGCCATGAATGATTACGATTGATCCAGCCCAGAAGATTTGAAACGCTGTGCCCCATCCATTCCGCGCTTTTTGCGGAATGGGTGGGAGGGAGTGTTGCATTTCTTTAGGGCCGGATCAGTAATTCATGTGGTCTAAACACTAGGGTGGGAAACTTCGTACACAAGCCTACAGCTTCCTTCATCACCTGCAATCCATTGCCCAGCCATGTAGAATGTGCCTTCACCATCCAACCATGCCGGAGGCTCCCATGTCCCACGTAACCCTCAGGAACGGCTACCACGCGCTCTCCGACCGGCTCAACCTCTTCCCCCAAGGCGCGCCGCCCACCGAGCTTCTCTTTCGCATATTAGAAGTCCTCTTTACCCGCGATGAAGCTGCCCTGGTCGCGCTGCTGCCTATCAAGCCCTTCAACGTCGCCGCCGCCGCCAAAATCTGGAAGAAACCCGCCGCCGAATCCCAAAACATTCTCGAGACCCTGGCCTCCCGAGGCATGTTGCTCGACATGGAAATCCACGGCGAGCAAATTTTTGTCCTGCCTCCGCCCATGGCTGGCTTCTTTGAATTCTCCATGATGCGCATCGGCAACACATACGACCAGAAGCTGCTGGCCGAGCTCTTCTACCAATATTTAAATGTTGAAGAAGATTTCGTTCGCAATCTATTCACCGGCGGAGAAACCCAGCTCGGCCGCGTCTTTGTCAACGAGAACGTCCTGGCCGGCGACAGCACGCTCACCGTCCTGGACTACGAACGGGCCAGCGAAGTCATCCGCTCCGCTTCGCACATGGCCATCGGCGCCTGCTATTGCCGTCACAAAATGCAGCACCTCGGCAAAGCCTGCAAAGCGCCCATGGACATCTGCATGACCTTCAGCGGCGCCGCCCAGTCGCTCATCAAGCACGGCATCGCGCGCCAGGTCAGCGTCAGCGAGGGCCTCGACCTGCTCGACGAGGCCGTCAGTCACAATCTCGTCCAGTGCGGCGAGAACGTGCAAAATCAAGTGGGCTTCATCTGCAACTGCTGCGGATGCTGCTGCGAGGCCATGCTCGCCGCCAAGCGCTTCGCCGTCCTCAACCCCATCGCCACCACTAATTTCATCCCCGAACTCAGCGCCGAATCCTGCAACGGCTGCGGAAAATGCGCGGAAATCTGTCCGGTCGAGGCCATGGCGCTCGTCTCCGCCGCCGACCCGCACAAGCCCAAGCGCAAAAAAGCCCGCCTCGACGAATCCCTCTGCCTGGGTTGCGGCCTCTGTGTTCGCGCCTGCCCCAACGGCGGAATCGCGCTCCGCGCACGCAAGCAGCGCGTGCTCACCCCTGTCACCACCGCGCACCGCGCAGTGCTCATGGCCATCGAACGCGGTCAGCTGCAAAATCTAATTTTCGACAATCAGGCGCAATGGAACCATCGCGCCATGGCCGCCATCCTCGGCGTGATTCTCAAGCTGCCGCCCATCAAGCAAATCATGGCCAGCCGGCAAATGAAGTCCCGCTACCTGGAACGGCTCCTGCAACCCAGAGATTTCGCCCACCTGGAGCACTAAGCGCTCCCCTTGCTCTAGCCGAAAAGTTCGCGTTCAATGCAGTGCAGGTCTCCGGGTGTGAAGTAGGGTGCTGTCCAGGCATCGGTCGTGGAGAGGTACATCCCTGCCGCCACGGCCGCCTGCTGTTTGGAACGTGGCTGCTGTGCAACCCGCGGAACAGGTGCGGCTGCCCGGCTCTTCTTCGCAACCACAGCCTTTTTCGCAACCACAGCCTTTTTCGCAACCACAGCCTTCTTCGCAACCCCAGCTTTCTTCGCCGCTGGCTTTGCCTTGCGCACCACCATGTGAGCCTTCTTCGGAGCGGCGCTGTGCGAGGCAGATCTCCCCGCGCTTTTCTTCGCCGTTGTCTTTTTCGCCGCGCTCCCCTTCGCCGGCGCGCTCGTTACTGGCGGAGGTGGTGCCGCTGCCGGAGCGGCATAGCGGTCCAGAAACGCATAGTGATCCACCAGCAGCAGCGCCTCAATCATGAACGCCGTGGCAATCTCCGTGTCATGAATCGCAAGCAGGTTGTCGCCGTTTTCTGCTTCCCCGCCGGAGGCCAGGTTCGACGAGCCGCAATACACCACCGGGTCGTCCCCGTTAAATCCGCACACCACAAACTTGTCGTGAATCTCGTGCCCCAGAATCGACGGAACCTGATTGAAGGGCGGCGGTAAGGTTACATTGCTTGGCTTCCCGGTCACCAGCACGCCGGTCTTGCTCCCCGGCTTGTAAAGCGTGACGCCCGCCGGGCTGTCTGAAATCCCGTAGCTGAAGAAACTCTGCGTTGCGTGCAGATTGCTCAGCGTGGAATAAACCGGGCTGGGACTCCCCGTCAGTTGCATCACGGCAAACAGCACGCTCCCCAGCGGCTTGCTGCTCTCCTGCGTAATGCGTTGCGATATGCCCTCAAGAATGCTCGTCGCATAAGTCGCCGTGTGCGGAGAAAACGTAATGGAGATCTGCGGCAGCGTATTCGTCTTGCCAATCACATAGGGCTCAGCGGCCAGCGGCGTCTGCGCAAAAGACATTGAAGCCCTGTCGTTCCAGCTCTCGTTGAAAACCGTGGAGTATTCGGTCGCCACGCTCGCGTCATTGAACACCAGCACGTGGTTGGCGTTCACGTACAGGCCGGTCACTGAAAAGTTGGTCGATCCGGTCAGCACCTGCTTGGGCGTCCCGCTGTCGTACACAATAAAAATCTTTTCGTGCGAGAAGCGCCCGAAGTGGCTGCGCAATATCGACGCCGGTGCCTTCGCTGCCTTCACAAACAGCGCCGTGAACTGGTCTTCCGGCGTTGACCCGGCGGCGTTGTGATGCAGCGCCGCATCGTCAAGAATAATGCGGATGCGCCCCTGCGCGGCCAGCTTCAGCAGAATATTAATAATGTCCGGCTCGTTCAGGTCGTAGGCAAACATATCCAGATGCAGCGATGTCTTGCTCATCACCTGGTTCAGCAGCGTAAACACCTGCGCCCGCGCGCTGGAGCCCATCCAGGCGTATTCATCCGCGTAACTGAACGTCTGCCCGGCGGCATTAGTCCCTGCCTGCGCCGTGGTGTCAAACAGCAATTGCTTGCCCGCCGGCTCCAGCAGCGCCTTCAGCCCAAAGTGGTTGGTGAACGCCTCCGACTGCATATACCCGCGCGTAAATCCCAGCGCCACAGAGCCCTTCACAAAGGGTTCCACCGCCACCGTCACCGCAACGCTCAGCGTCGGGTCCAGCGGCTGCATCGACTGCTTCGCGTCAAAATAGCGCGGCGTCACCGTATAGGTATAAGACCCCGTCGCCGGCTGCACTCCCTGATGAACCGAACCTGGAACGTGAACCCAGCGAAACTTGTGTATCGGCGCGTTCACGCTGGAGTTGGCCGGCTCACTCGCCACCTGCGCATGGCTCGAGGGGTCTTCAAACTTCAGTTCGTTGAACAGATAGTACGAAGGCTTGCCCAGCGGCTGGCACGCAATGGTGAATCCCGCCAGATTCTCAGCGCTGCTCTTGTCGGCAAAGTTGAACGCCAGCAGGGTTTTGTTGTCCCCCGTATACGCCTTTACCGTCAATGAGTTGCGGGTTGCCGTCACAACAGCCATTGGAACCTCTGGGGAACTGTGCTGATTACCTCGTAAGAATAATAATAACCTTCCAGCATCCGGAAACGATTTTTTGTCGGAGGGAGGTCAGGGTTTTAACCCCGACATCAACCCCTTCACCCATTTTTATAAATCAATCCACGCGACGTGAGTCGCGAATGAAAGGTAGGGCCTTCTGCCCCGGAGGGGCGATGTGAAAATAGCCCAGGGTAAAACCCTGGGAACGTGCCCACCCGTTTTTAGAAATCAATCCACGCGACGTGAGTCGCGATTCAACCTTGACCTTCCATCGGTCCACTATGAAAAATGGTTGACGAGCGGCGAGATCGGCGAGACCGGCAATGGCGGTTCTACAATCTCTCATACAAGATTCTTCTATTAGCCGCCCCAATGCGGCGTTCTACACGTAGCACTAAATCACGAATGTCGGGCACAGAATAATCAACTGAAAGTTCGGCGATAGCTCGCTTACCATACTGCCGCCGAATTTCGAAAGGGAAATCGGCGAAAGTTCGGAATAGGTCCAATCCTCGCGGCTGCGGATTGTATACGGTGCTTCCTGAGTTTATAGGCGAAAGAGATATCCGTGCCCCGTAGCGCTCAATCAACTTTAGCGTATCGACGATCAAGACATCGTGCTCAAGATTCCTGTAGGCTCTTGCGCCGAGGAGCGTGTTTACACGATCTTCGGTGGTCCACAGAAATACCCGCCGATTGAGTAGTTCGTACCATGCGCGGGGTGTCGTCCCAACCAAGCATTTGAGCAACGCGCGCTCGCTCATAGGTTTCTGGTCGCGAATCGTGGCTCGTCCATGGAGAGGGTGGGTGATCTCGACGCATTCGGGGCGGTGCCGGCTTTCGATAGCTTCTCGCGCTTCCCCATTCACTCCAAACCTATCTAGGAGCGCCGAAGTGCTAAGAAGTCCAATGCGCTGGATTGATGGCCAACTGCCAGCTTGTGCCATGTGGTATAGGCGAGGGTAGCGTGAAATGAATTCTTGCTGCGTTATGGCCATTTAGCTTCCTTACCAGGCTCGCCTATCAATGATGCTGCGGCTCTCAAAGCGTGTGGAGATAAGCGATACAGGTGCGCAAGCAATTTGCTCAAGCTCCTCCACGAAATTGATCGTTTCCGTACTCAGTTGCTCAAAACGCCTTGCCTCCCTGTTTTTAACGCTAATGTAATCAGCAAATGTCAGCGCAACATCAGTTGGCGCATTTAGCGTAACTGCACGCTG
>Ga0302267_10007242_pt1 | contig 10958 bp, 8 predicted proteins | sample III_Bog_E1_3_FD_194555 | JGI IMG/M metagenome (GOLD analysis project Ga0302267, IMG submission 194555) | Peat permafrost microbial communities from Stordalen Mire near Abisko, Sweden - III_Bog_E1_3 | ecosystem: Environmental > Terrestrial > Soil > Wetlands > Peat | place: Sweden: Abisko... | reverse complement strand
CAGGAGGGCGATCGAGGCCACCACCACGACCACCCCGGCGCGGACGGGCTCGGGGTGGGCCAGCCGGTGGATGCTGTCGACGACGATGAGCACGGTCACGCCGGCGATCAGGACGGCGTTGGCCAGGGCGGCCAGGATCGTGGCCCGGTGGTTCCCGAAGGAGCGGGCCGCGCTCGGGGGGGCCAGGACGAGTCGGACGGCGACCAACGAGAGCGCCAGCGCGCCGACATCGACGGCGTTGTGGCCGGCGTCGGCCAGGAGGGCGGAGGAGTGGGCCCGGACCCCGGCGACGGCCAGGGCGACGACCAGCCCGGCGTTGAGGGCGAGGCTGACGGTCAGTCTGCGTGAACGGTCCATGGGTGCTCCTCAGGCAAGTGTACCGGTGGAAGTGCCGGATCCGCCTCCCACCGGGCGGCCCGCCGGGGGGGCGCCCTCCGGAACGGAGGTGCTCCGGGTGGCCCGACACCCGCTCGGTAGCATGTCGGCCCATGGAGGTACTCGCGCTCTACCTGCCCCAGTACCATCCGATTCCCGAGAACGACGAGTGGTGGGGCCCGGGGTTCACCGAGTGGACCAACGTCACCAAGGCCCGGACCCTGTTCGCCGGCCACGTCCAGCCCCATCTCCCGGCCGACCTGGGCTTCACCGACCTGCGCGTCCCCGAGACCCGGGAGGCCCAGGCCGACCTGGCCCGGCGCTTCGGGGTCACCGGCTTCTGCTACTGGCACTACTGGTTCGCCGGCCACCGGCTCCTCCAGCGCCCGCTCGACGAGGTGCTGGCGTCGGGCCGTCCCGACTTCCCGTTCTGCGCGGCCTGGGCCAACCAGTCGTGGTCGGGGATCTGGCACGGGGCGCCGGACCGCATCCTGGTCGAGCAGACCTATCCAGGACCCGACGACGACCGGGCCCACTTCGCCTCGCTCCTGCCGGCGTTCCGGGACCCGCGCTACGTGCGCATCGGCGGCCGGCCCCTGTTCTTCGTGTACCAGCCCGGGGGCCTCCCCGAACCGGCCCGGTTCGTCGAGACCTGGCAGTCCATGGCCGTCGGTGCCGGCCTGGGCGGGCTCCACCTGGTGGCCTGCCTGGGCGAGTCCCCCTACCGCGACCAGGTGGCCGACGGCTTCGACGCAGGCGTGCTCTTCCGGTATCCGTTCGCCCGGCCGACCGAGGCCAAGGTGCGGGACCGCCTGATCGACCGGGGCCTCCTGCGTGGCCCCAAGCGCTACCCCTACGCCGAGGTGCTCGCCGACCCGCCGGCCGAGTTCACCGGACCGATCCTGCCCGCCGTGTACCCGAACTGGGACAACACCCCGCGGTCGGGGCGGCTGGGCGTGGTGGCGACGGGCGCCACCCCCGAGCGCTTCGGGGCGCACGTGCGCCGCGGCCTCGAGCTGGCGGCCGCCCTGCCCGAGCCGGAGCGGGTGCTGGTGGTCAAGTCGTGGAACGAGTGGGCGGAGGGTAATTACCTCGAGCCCGACCGTGAGACCGGCACCGGACGCCTCGAGGCGCTCCGGCGCGAGCTCGTGCGCGCCGGCCACCTCGCCCGGTGAGCGACGCCACCCGGGCCGACACCCTCCGGTTCCTGGCCGCCTGGGCCGTGGTCCTGGCCCTGGTCGCCGGGTCGGCGTTCGCCGTGGTCACCGCCCGGCTGTTCCTGTGGCCCCCGACGGACGCCCCGGCCCACGTCGACGCCATCGTGGCCCTGGGTGGCGACCCGGGGCAGCTGCGGGCCAAGGAGGCGGTGTCGCTGGCCGACGCCGGCTACGCGCCGGTCGTGCTGGTGTCACTGGGCGGCTACCCACCGGCACCGTGCCCGAAGGCGAAGCCGGGGATCGAGGTGGTGTGCTTCCGGGCGAACCCGCTGAACACCCGGGGCGAGGTCGAGTTCGCCACCCGGGAGGCGGCCCGCCATCACTGGACGTCGATGATCATGGTGCCCGAGCGGAGCCAGGCCACCCGGGCCCGGCTGCTCTTCCGCCGCTGCAGCGACCTGCGGCTCCTGGTCGTGCCGGTCAGCGCCCACGGGACGGTGCTGCTGTTCAACGTGGCCTACGAGTGGGCCGCACTGACCAAGGCGTTCCTCGTCCACACGTCGTGCTGACCGGCGGTGGGCCGGCTGCGGTCAGGGACGCCCGCCGCGGACCCGCCCGGTCAGGCGCTGGACCTCGAGCTTCCGGCGGCCGGCGAACCGGTAGGCCCGGGAGTAGGCGGCGGTCGTCCAGTGCTCGGGTCGCACCTCCAGATTGGCGGCTCCCGCCGAGCGGATCTCCTCGGCCATGGTGAGGTAGCAGCGCCGGCGGTAGTGGCGGAGGTGGTCGGTGAAGTCGTCCTCGAGGGTGATGAAGGTGCGGACGTCGCAGACCCGGGCGTTGGGGAGGCCGGCCACCACCTCGTCGAGCGCGGCGTTCATCACCTTGTGGTGCAGGTGCCGGTCCGGCTCCTTGGGGTTGTCGAGCGGGAACTCGGCCCCGTTCACCAGGATGAGCTCGGCGTCGGGGGGGATGACCCCCGCCAGCCAGGCGATGTTCTCCTGGAACCGCTCGGGGCCCAGGCCGCCCAGCGGCTCGAACTCCTCGGCGAACCAGTCGAACCATGCCTCGTCCATGGACTCCCGTGTGTGGCGCTGCACCAGGCGGGCCCGCCGGGCGGGGTCGGTCACATCGACGGTGAACTGGTTCCACGGCACCACCAGTCCCGTGTGGCGGTGCCGGTAGAGGCCCTGGGTGTAGTCGGTGAGCACGCTCAGGACCAGGATGTCGTACTCGGGGTCGACCACGGCCGCCGACCGGTAGGTGGCCCGGTCGACGATCGGGAGCCGGTCGACCAGCTCCTCCTGGTCGGGGGTGAGCCCGCTCCGTGCCTGTCGGAACGTCTCGGTGTGGCCGGCGTGGATGAAGGCACCGGTGTCGCCCGGGTGGGCGAACTCGGTGGCGATCTGTCCGCCGAGGAAGTCGGCCGTGGTGCTGAGGTCGCATCCGCCGACGATGAGGATGCGCCCGGCGCGTGCCGGCCGCGCAACGGCCCGCCGACCGTCGCCGTCCGGGGCCGCCCCGTCGTCCAGGGTGATCCAGTCCACCGACCCGGACAGGGAGGCGCCGACATCGCCGACGACATCGAGGTCGGGACGGCCGAGCCGGTCGTAGAGCCACTGCTCGATCCCCATGCTCATCACCCGGCACGAGAACAGGAAGTCGGTGAGCGTGCCCGTGGGCCGGTGGAGCGCGTAGAACCCGCAGATGCCGTAGTCGCCGTAGCGGTCCGATGCCGTCACGTAGCCCGAGACCACGTCGGGGTCGGCCAGCTGGGCACCGAACTCCTCACGGGTGGGACGGCGCTTGGTGAAATTGAGTTGGTTGGTCCGGAGCGACAGCTCGTGCAGGCGGTCGAGCTCGGATGCCGTGTCCTCGTGGATGGCCACCCGGACGTCGCAGGAGCGGAGGAACTCCTCGTGGGAGCCGTCGGTGGCCCTGCGGTCGACCAGCTTGCGCTCGAGCACCTGGTACTGGTGCAGACGGGACAGCGACCGGTCGTCCTTGCCGGCCGCCTGGGGGAGGTCGAGGAGCGAGTCGAGGATCCCGGGGCCCGCCGTCTGCAGCCCGGGCGCGTAGTGCTCGGCCTCGCCGAGATTGGAGGGGCGGTCGTCGACGAACAGGACGTTCTCCGGACGGAGCTGGGCGTCCTCGATGATCCGGGCCACCCGGGGACCCTTCGGGGTCCAGTCGACCCGGGTGAAGACGAACTCGTCCCACATCCCGGCGGCCTCGAGCTCGGCCCGGACCGGCTCCTCGTCGTTCTTCGAGCAGATGGCGTTCACGATGCCCCGGCGGTTGAGCGTCCGCACCAGATCGGCCAGAACCGGGTCCACCTCGACCGGACCCTCGCTCAGGGTGCCCCGCCAGAAGGTGTCGTCGAGGTCCCAGATCACCAGCTTCACCGGTGCCGACAGGGCGCCGGGACCTTCGGGCGTCATGGTGCCGCCGGTCCGCCGGGGACCGGTCCACCGCCGACTGGGGGCCGAACCCCTGACCCCCAACCCGTGCCGACCACGGTGCAATTATCCCACAGGGGCCGGACCCGACTCAACGGGGCCGGCCCGCCACGGGTCGGCGGTGGTGGCTCCCCGGGGGCTCAGGGGCCGGCGGGCAGCGAGAACGCGTAGAGGGTGCCGCTCTGGTCACCCACGTAGATGGTGCCGTCGGCGATCGACGGCGACCCCCAGATGTTGCGTGCCGTCTTGTAGGAGAAGAGCACAGCGCCGGTGGCGCTCGACAGCACGACGAGGTGGTTGCCCTCGGCGGCGATGACGATGCCGGGCGCGGCGGCCAGCGCGCCGAGCACCGTTCCGTCGGTGAAGCAGTCCTGCCACCGGGGGAGCCCGGTGCCCGGGTCGAGCGAGGCGACGCTGCCGGCACACGAGGCACCGGCCACGGTCGTGCCGCCCCCACCGACGTAGAGGGAGTTCCCGTCGAAGGCCGCCGGCACGATGCTGCCCGCGCCGCACCCCGCGCAGTCGCCACCGACGGCGACCTGGAACTGCCAGATCGGGCCGGCAGTGACACCGTTGCGATGGAAGGCGTAGAACACGCCGTTCTTGTTGGCCGCACCGACCAGCGGCACCAGCTTGCCGTGTTTGCCGCTGGCGGTGAAGAGGGTCGGCGTCGAGCCGAAGTCGCTGTCGCCCGGGGCCTGTGCCGTCGGGACCTGCCAGTGGCCGACCAGTCCGAGCGTGGCGCGGGTGGAGAGGACCGCCTGGGCGAACGGGTCGGGGTAGGTGCAGTCGGTCGGGATCCCGGTGGCCGTGCCCGAGTTGCCGGTGGCGAAGAAGAGGCGTCCCGACGCCTCGTCGATGGCGATGGCGCCCCACACGGTGGCGCCCGTGCAGTTCTTGCTGGACACCGTCAGCGTGTGGACGATGGCCCCCGATGCGGTGTTGAGATCGAACACCTTGCCGGTGGCCAGCGGGCAGTCCGGCGGCGACGAGGCCACCCCCACGTAGAGGTTGCCGGCGAACACCGCGGTGGCGCTGTAGATGTAGTCGTCGGGGCCGCCCACCTGGGTCGTCCACTCGACGGCTCCCGTAGCGGCGTCGAGGGCGTCGACCACCCCGTTCCCGGCGGCCACGTAGACCACGGATCCGACGACGGTGGCCGTCGCCGGGACGCCTACATCCCAGTAGGACGCATTGCACGACGCGGGGGGCGTCTGGCGGCCGATGTAGGTCTGCCAGACCAGGGCACCCGAGGTGGTGCTGGCCCGCTCGTAGCCGTCCCACGAGCCCCAGTAGACGAGGCCGTTCGCCACCACGGGCTGGGACGTCACCCAGTCGGCCGGACCGGCCGAGGCCGAGGCCGTCCACGCCAGCTGGAGGTTCGGGGCGGTGGCGGGGGTGATCGCCGTCTCGGCGGCGTCGTACCCGGTCCGGGCGTTGCCGTTGCCGTAGGTCGTCCAGTCGCCGGTGGCCGCGGCCGCCGTGCCGACGGTGGTCAGTGCCAGCAGCAGTGAGGCGACGGCGGCCACCGCGCCGCGGACTCCGATGCGTCGTGCGTTCATGCCGTTCCCCCTGCCGCCAGACGAGTGATCAGGCCCTGCGGGCCGGCGGGCCGCCGTACGGGAAGTTCCCGTCGCTGCGGGAAACGTACCAGCGGACCCCGGCCGTACGAAGGAAAGGACCACGCAGCGTGTCCGTGCCGGGACGGAGCGTCCCCGAACCCGTCGGCGATGGCGGGCCGCACGGCGGTAGGTTGTCCGGGTGGCCCACGGTGACGGCGCAGCGGACCCGACCCCCCGGGCACATCCGGCCGGAGCGGTCTCCCGGGCCGTGGCCGGCGTCCGGCGCGGTGTCCACGGGCTCGGCGACGTCGCCACCATCCGCCTCGACCCGACCTACCGTCGACTGGCCGCCGCCTACCGGCTCCCCGACGGGTCGCGCCGGGTGTACTGCCACCACATCCGCAAGACGGCGGGCACCAGCCTGTTCCTCAGCTTCCTGGCGCTGGGTGGCGAGGACCCGATGGACGTCTGGCGCCGGATCAACGCGGCACGCCTGCCGCGGACCATCAGCGGGCCCTACGCGTTCGCCTCGGTGCACCGCATGCTCCTGTCCGAGGGCGCATACCTGTTCGGCCGGGCCCATCGGCCCGTCGTCGAGCAGCCGCTGCCGCCCCGGACCTTCACGGTCACCGTGCTCCGGGACCCGGTGGCCCGGGTGCACTCCTACTTCGACTACCTGGTGGCCGGCGACACCCTGGACTCGCCGGGCCGGGTGGCCGAACGGGAGCGCGGACTGGCCGCGGACGGGTTCGACGCCTTCCTCGACCGGGTCCCCGACCGGCACCTGCTGAGCCAGCTCCACACGTTTTCGATGACCATGGACGTGTCCGAGGCCGTCGACCGGATCAGCTCGTGCTCGAGCGTGTTCTTCACCGAGTCGTACGCGACCGGGCTCGCCGAGCTCGGGACCCGGCTCGACCTGCCCCTGACGGTCCACCGGGCACGTGTGACGGGGGGCCGGTCGATCCTGACCGATGCGCAGGTCGGGCGCCTGCGGTCGATGCTCGAGCCCGAGTACGAGCTCCTCGGCCGACTGGCCGCCGGTGGCATCGCCGGGCCGGCCGACGCCACCGGCTGACCCCGCCGACTGGACCCGGGTGGGGGTGGCGCTAGAGGTGGGCGCTCAGCTGGTGGTGCTCGAGGTCGCGGCTGTTGGCGATGGCCACGGCCGCCAACTGCGACCGGACCTCGAGTTTGCGCAGCACCGAGCGGATGTGTGAGCGCACGGTGGTGAGGGACACGACCAGGGCGTCGGCGATGTCCTGGGCCGCCCAGCCCTCGGTCAGGTAGAAGAGCACCCGTCGTTCACCGGCGGTCAGTCCGAGCAGCGACCGGAAGCGCCCCGGGAAGCCGAACTCGGCCAGCTGCCGGGCCTCCTCGGCCGCGAGCCCGTCGAGCGACCGGAGGGCGTCACCGAGGCGGTCGAGGCTGAACACGGCCAGCGCACCGGTGGCCACGCAGGCGGCCAGCGCCCCGGCCCCGGCGCCGGCCCCTACGGCCAGTACCGGGATGCCCTTGTCGACGTAGGCGGCCGTCAGGCGTGCGGGCAGGCCCCAGGCCCCGTCCGTCCACGTCGCCGACCGGCCGACCCAGGCCCCGTCGAGCACCAGGACGACGACGTCGATGTCGGCGCCGTCGACCGTCATGACCAGCTGTTCGTCGGTGGGGACGACCGCCGCGCCCGTCCGACAGCCGAGTCGGGCGGCGAGTGTCACGGCGGTACCCGGCGCGAAGCCGACGGCGTCGCCCGCCTCGGCCATCGGATCGACCACCAGCACGGTGCGCCCACCCGACCGGGGCGTGCCCACCGGATGCGGGCGCCCGCCACCGCCGTCGTCGGCCACGAGGGTGGGGACGCCGTCGACGCGGCCCACCCCGTAGCGGCGCACGGAGCGACGTCGGAGGCCGACGGGGATCCCGTGGGCCGCTGCGGTGGCGCCGTGGGGGCCGAGCACCACGTCGGTGGTCACGGCCGACGTGGTCCCGAAGTGGGCGGGGTCATCGGGGCACAGGGTGCGCAGGGACGCCCGGGACGCCGACCGGGCCCGTCGGGCCGTGTCCACCACGGCGTCGTCCGGTCCGGCGGCCGATATCCCGAGCGCGACGGTCAGTCCGGCACCCGACCGGTCGGAAGTCAGGCTCGACCCGATGGCCCGGACCAGCCGGTCGCCGAGCACCTCGGACGGCACGGCGCTGGCCACCGGGCCGAACCGGACGGCGACACACGAGGTGGCCACCGGGCAGATGGAGTCGTCCGCCCGGACGGCCCGGCTCAGCTGACGCAGGGCGTGATCGACAACGGTCGCCGGCACGGCCGGGAAGTCCCCGGTGCCGAAGGTGATCCAGGCGATGGCACCGATGGCGTGACCGCCCACCGTCCCCGTCGTCGCCTGATCCGACTCAACCGTCATGTAGTGCCCCCGCTCCGTGGCCTGCCGTCCGCAGTCCGCCCCGGCATCCGCACCGGGCCCGACCTGCCCCCGTCCGGCGCTGCCCTCGACCCGACCTCACCATGCTACCCGGGGCGCCACCGTCGGCACCAGGGACGCCGGAGGGGCCGGTCACGGGGTCAGGCCTCGGTGGGGCGGCCGGCCGCCGGCGTCTGCCGGGAACGCCAACGGCGCTCGGCGTCCACCACCAGGTGGAGTGCCCCGTCCACGAGGAGTACGACTCCGGCGCCGAAGACCGCCCCGCCGACGGCGTCCGTCGGATAGTGCCACAGCAGCCCGACCACGGCCATGCACTCGAGGCCGACGACGAATGCGCCCACCACCGCCACCACCGGTCGGAACCGGCCGGGGACGGCGAGGACCCACACCATGGCCAACGCGCTGACCGCCGTGGTGGTGCCCGACGGGAAGCTGATCACCCCGTCGTAGTGCCGGTCGACGACCGGTTTGAGGAAGTACTCGGTGAGGACCACGGCAGCCACCGGCGCCGTCAGGCAGGCCAGGGCCCGCCAGCGGTCCCGGGACACGACCACCACCGCGGCCAGGATCGAACCGGCGACCAGGACCGTGAGCGACTTGAGTTCGGCGAGGTTCTTCCACCACCAATTGTCCAACGCGGGGTGGACGAAGGAGAAGCCCCACGAGTCCACTACGGTCTGCGCCGGGCGGGCCCGAAACCAGAGTGCCGCCAGGAGGACCAGGCCGACCAGGATGGCGCCGGCGATCGCCTCGGCCCGACCGGCATCCCCACGGGGGCCAACCGTCCCCCCGCCGGCCTCGTCCCCGGCGGGGGAGGGGGAGCCGGCCGCGGCGGGCTCGGCGGTCGCACCGGGTCCCGGGTCCGTCACCGGGACCCACCGAACCAGTCGATGGTGGCCCGCAGGCCGTCGTCGAGCGGCACGGGCCGCACCTCGGGGAAGAGCGACCGCAGCCTCGCCTGGTCGGCCTGCGAGTCGCGGACGTCGCCGGCCCGCGGGTCGGTGTGGGCCCGCTCGAGGGGGTGGCCGAGCTCCCGTTCGAGGAGGTCGACGACGTCGAGCAGCGACACCCGTGTCCCGAACGCCAGGTTGACCGGCCGGGGATCGGTGACCCGGCGCTGCACGGCGTCGGCCAGGACCGAGCACACGGTCCCGACGTAGGTGAAGTCGCGGGTCTGGCGTCCGTCGCCGTGGACGGGCAGGGGCCGGCCGGCCAGTGCGGCGTCGAGGAACGCGGGGATGACCGCGGCGTACGCGTGCCCCGGGGCCTGCAGCGGCCCGAAGACGTTGAAGAACCGGAAGGCGAGTGTGGGGAGGCCGAACGAGTGCCCGTAGGCCAGCGCGTACGACTCGGTCGCCAGCTTGCTGACGGCATAGGGGCTGACCGGCATCGGGGTCAGGTCCTCCGTCTTGGGGAGGACGGGATTGGCGCCGTAGACCGACGACGACGACGCCACGACCACATGGGCACCCCCGTGGAGCCGGGCGGCGTCGAGCACCGCCAGGGTGCCGGTGACGTTGACCTCGTTGGTGGCCAGCGGGTCGGCCAGCGACCGGGGTACGGAGGGCCGAGCGGCGAGGTGGACGACGGCCTGGCAGTCGGGCACGATCCGGCCCAGGAGGTCGGTGTCGAGGATGGAGCCCTCGACCAGCTCGACGCCGGCGACGCCCTCCAGATTGGCCGGGCTGCCGGTCGACAGGTCGTCGAGTGCGACGACGCCCGACACCCCCTCGACGGCGGACAGGGTGCGGCACAGGTTGGCCCCGATGAATCCGGCCCCGCCGGTGACGAGGACTCGCACCGGGCTATCAGAGCCGCTCGACGACGGCCCCGTCCAGCCGGTTCCGGGTGTCGAGCACGTAGTGGGCGTTGGCCGCCACCAGGTCGTAGTCGAAGGCGTCGTGGTCCGTCACCAGGATCACCGCGTCCGCGGCCCGCAGCTCGTCGGCGTCGGCCTCCACCAGCGGGAACGCCAGCGTGTCCCCGTCCAGGTGCGGATCGGCGACCCGCACGTCGGCGCCCAGCGCCACGAGCGACCGTGCGATCACGGTGCCCGGCGCCTCGCGGGCGTCCCCGGTGTTGCGCTTGTAGGCCAGGCCGAGGATGAGCACACGCGACCCGTTGACCGAACGGCCCATGCGGTTGAGCGCCAGCATGAGGCGGCGGACGACGTAGTCCGGCATGTGCTCGTTGACGTCGTTCGCCAGTTCCACGAAGCGGAAGGGCTGGCCCAGACTGCGGCGCACCTTCCACGACAGGTAGCTCGGGTCGATGGGGAGGCAGTGCCCGCCCACGCCGGGCCCCGGGGTGAACCGCATGTAGCCGAAGGGCTTGGTCGATGCGGCGTCGATGGCCTCCCACACGTCGATGTCGAGGTCGGAGGCGAACATGGCCAGCTCGTTGACCAGCGCGATGTTGACGTGCCGGAAGGTGTTCTCGAGCAGCTTGGTCAGCTCGGCCTCCCGGGTCCCGGACACGGCGACGGTGTGCTCGACCAGCCGTCCGTAGAACGTCTGCACCACCTCGAGCGACGCGGCGTCGATGCCCGAGACGACCTTCGGCGTGTTCTCCAGGTACCACGTGGTGTTGCCCGGATCGATCCGCTCGGGGCTGTACCCGGCGTGGAAGTCGCGCCCCCCGGTCAGCCCCGATCCGGCCTCGAGGATCGGGACCACGAGCTCCTCGGTGGTGCCGGGGTAGCTGGTCGACTCGAGTACGACGGTGGCGCCGGGTCGCAGGTGCTCGGCCAGGGTGGCCGCCGCCGCCTCCACGTAGGCCAGGTTGGGGTTGCCCTCTTCCAGCGGCGTCGGCACGTCGATGACGGCCACGTCGAATCCGGACATGTGCTCGGACTCCACGGTCGGCAGGTACCGGCCGGTCGCCAGCGCCGCGCCGAGGCGCTCGTCGCTGATGTCCTCGACGTAGGAGTCGCCGTCGGCCAGGCGCTTGATCCGGTCGACGTCGAGGTCGTAGCCGACG
>Ga0302267_10007238_pt1 | contig 10963 bp, 7 predicted proteins | sample III_Bog_E1_3_FD_194555 | JGI IMG/M metagenome (GOLD analysis project Ga0302267, IMG submission 194555) | Peat permafrost microbial communities from Stordalen Mire near Abisko, Sweden - III_Bog_E1_3 | ecosystem: Environmental > Terrestrial > Soil > Wetlands > Peat | place: Sweden: Abisko... | reverse complement strand
TCCCAGGATGTCGGGAAACGCTCTCGGGCGTTTCCCAGGATGTCGGGAAACGCTCTCGGGCGTTTCCCAGGATGTCGGGAAACGCTCTCGGGCGTTTCCCAGGATGACCACCTCAGAACTCGGCGGGATCCGAGTAGGTGCCCATCACCTCGCGGAGGACATCGCAGACCTCCTGCTCGGTGCAGTAGGCGCGGGCGGCGGCGATGATCGGCGGCATCAGGTTGTCCTTGCCGCGGGCCGCCTCGCGGACGGCGGAGAGGGCCCGGGCGACCTCGTTGCGGTCGCGCCCTGCCTTGACCGCGGCCAGGTTGCGCATCTGGGTCTTCTGCACCTCCTCGTCGATGCGAAGGAGCGGGATCGCCTTCTCCGTGGTGGCGGCGAAGCGGTTGAGGCCCACCATCACCCGCTCGGCGGCGTCGACCTCGCGCTGGAAGCGGTAGGCCGAGGCGGCGATCTCGCGCTGCGGGTAGCCCTTCTCGATGGCGCTCACCATGCCCCCCATGGCATCGATGCGCGCGATGTACTCGAGCGCCTCCTGCTCCAGCTTGTCGGTCATCCACTCGACGAAGTAGCTGCCGCCCAGAGGGTCGATGGTGTTCGCCGCGCCGCTCTCGTGGGCGATGATCTGCTGGGTGCGCAGGGCGATGGTCACGCTCTCCTCGGTGGGGAGGGCGTAGGTCTCGTCGAGCGAGTTGGTGTGGAGCGACTGCGTGCCGCCGAGCACCGCGGCCATCGCCTGGAGGGCGACGCGCACCACGTTGTTGTAGGGCTGCTGCGCGGTCAGCGACACCCCGGCCGTCTGGGCGTGGGTGCGCAGCTTCATGCTCTCGGCCTTCCTGGCGCCGTAGCGCTCCTTCATGAAGCGGGCCCACATCCGGCGCGCGGCGCGGAACTTGGCGATCTCCTCGAAGAAGTCGTTGTGGACGTCGAAGAAGAAGCTGAGCCGGGAGGCGAAGGCGTCGACGTCGAGCCCCCGCTCCAGGCAGCTCTCCACGTAGGCGAGCCCGTCGGCGATGGTGAACGCCAGCTCCTGGGCGGCGGTCGAGCCGGCCTCGCGGATGTGGTAGCCGCTGATCGACACCGAGTTCCACCGGGGGACCTCCCGCGAGCAGAACTCGATCATGTCGGTGACGATGCGCATGGCCGGCCGCGGCGGCACCAGCCAGGCGTGCTGCGCCATGAACTCCTTGAGGGCGTCGTTCTGCACCGTGCCGCCGATGAGCTTGCGCGAGATCCCGCGCTTGTCGGCCAGCGCCACGTAGAAGGCGAGGAGCACCACGGCCGGCCCGTTGATGGTCATCGAGGTGGTGACCTGCTCGAGCGGGATGCCGTCGAAGAGCACCTCCATGTCGCGCAGCGTGTCGACCGCGACGCCGCACATGCCCACCTCCCCGAGGGAGCGCGGCGAGTCGGAGTCGTAGCCCATCAGGGTGGGGAAATCGAAGGCGGTGGAGAGCCCGGTCTGGCCCTCGGCGAGGAGGTACTTGAAGCGGGCGTTGGTCTGCTCGGGCGTCCCGAAGCCGGCGAACATCCGCATCGTCCACAGCTTGCTGCGGTACATCGTCGGCTGGACGCCGCGGGTGAACGGGTACTCGCCGGGGAGGCCGAGGTCCTCGCGGTAGCGCTGCGGAACGCCCGCGGGCGTGACGACATCGGGGACCTCGAGGCCGCTCCAGGTGGTGAAGCGCGTCTCGCGCGGGGGCATCCGCCTCTCCGCGTCGGCGACTGGCCCCGCCCGCCAGGCGGCCACCTCGGCCCGGAGCGCGGCGAGCCCGCCGGCGTCGAGCCCCAGGGCCTCCCCGTCGCCGCCGGGCACCGCGGCTTCGTGGCCATGGCGCGGGAGCGGGCGGCGCGTCTCTTCGAGCGGGATGGACGACATCACCCCGACGTTACCACCGAGGGGTGCCCCCTGGTACCGGCGACCCTACGGGCAGGTCGGATGGAAAACCGGCGAGACCGCCACGGTGCTTTTTCCCTCCTGGAGGGAGTCGCTGAGGGTCGCGGTGATGACCACGCCCGCGGCTGCGCAGAGCTGGGGGACCATGGTGCTCTTCACGCTCTGGGGGCCGTCGGTGCCGGTGCCGAAGGTGAAGTCGGCGTTGACGTCGCTGTCGAGCTGCACCGTGACCGGGAACGTGGTCGTCGATGCCACCAGCAGGGACGCGACGATGGGCGCCGTCTGCGCGGCGTCTTCGAGGGCGAACTCGCCGAGGGTCACCGTGCTGGGCCCGCTCGCCCTGGGGCCAAGGTGGAGGTCGAGGTGGAACGAGCCGCTGATGCCGCCGCCGAGCGCGGCCGAGGTGACGGTCGCCGCTGGCGCGGAGAGCGTCGGATCGACGAAGACGGCGGCGTCGGTGTTGATGCACCCCAGCAGGGGGGCCGCGGCGAGGAGCAGGGCGAGGAAGCGCACGCCGCGAGGATAGCGCAGGGGCGGGCCCCCCGCGACGGCGGCGTGCTACCGTGCCGAGGCGTGCAGCTTCCGGGTCTCGGGTCGGGCTTGAGCTCTTGGCATCGCGCGGGCGCCGTCCTCGCGACGCTCGTGGCGCTGGTCCTGTCCTCTCGCCGCGCCGCGGCGCAGGACAAGCCCACCTTGAGCGGCTCCTGGACGGCCAGCGCCCTCACCGAGAGCTGGTCGGTCGCCGACTGGGGCGAGGCCTGCGGGCCGCGGCCCGCCCCGCAGGGCTCCGGGGGCGGCCCGGTCCAGATCCGCGAGCAGGGCGGCGAGCTCTCCATCGTCGGCGCCGGTCGCGCGTTCAGCACGGCGGAGTGCTGGGAGCAGATGCCCGGCATCTCGCGCGGCAGCCACTCGCAGTCCGGTGGCGGTCGCTTCTGGCGGACGCGGTGTACGTCGGCCGCCAACGACTCGCGCCGCGCCGCGATCACCACGAGCATCTCGGCGACCGACAGCTCCATCTCGCTGAACGAGAGCGGCGACTACACGTTCGTCATCAAGGACACCAGCTGCCACGCGACGGTCTCCCGCTCGCGCTCGTACTCGCTGGTCCGGCGGGAGGGCGACACCCCGCCGGTGGCCTCCGCGAGCGCCGCGCCCAGCGCGAGCGCGCCGCCCCCGGCCACGCCGCCGGAGCCGCGCTCGCCCTCGCGCTGCAGCGGGAGCGGTGGCGACCCCGCCCGCCTCGAGGTGCACCCCGGCAAGAAGCTGCTCCGCGCCGGCGACAAGTTCACCTTCCGCGCCCTGGTGCTCGACGCCGAGGGCTGCGCCACCGGCACCCGGCCGACCTGGTCGATCGCCCCGGGCCCCCTGGCCCGCACCGCGAGCGTGGACCCGGCGGGGACGCTCACCATCGCCGCCGACTCTGCCGAGGGCAAGCTCGACCTGAGCGTCTCCGTGGGGGGCAAGGGCGTGACGGTCAGCGTCGAGGTGGCGAGCCCCGAGCACTACGACGCCCTCCTCGGGCTGAGTGGCCTCAACGATGCCGGCGAGGCCGAGCAGGCCGCCGTGGCGGTCATCGCCGCCGGGACCATCGGGGGCCGCACCGCCGTCGCGGTGGACGGCGCCCGGGAACGCAAGGTGCTCTTCGTCGCGATCGTGGGGGCCCTGGCCGCGGTCCTGGCCTTCGTGGGGCTGGTCCTGGTGCGGCGCGGGCGGCGCCCGACGGACCCGATCGACGACGACCCCCCTCCCAGCAGCGCCCCCGAGCCCGACTCGGAGGGCGCTCGGCCCTCCAGCCCCGGGCCGAGGGCTCCGGCGCCGGGGGCCCCCCCGGCTCCGGCGCCGGTCGCCCCCACCCCCGCGAACGCTGCCCGCGGAAAGATTTGCCCGACCTGCGGCGGCCGCTACCCCGGCGATGCCGTCTTTTGCGGCAAGGACGCCACCACGCTGGTGCTGCTCAACTGACGCGCCCCCGGCAGATTCAGGGCTCCCGGCTGGGATCGGAGCGCCGCGTTGGCCCTCAACTTGATCGCTCTCGCTCGACAACGCTATCCTCGTGGCCTGTGTCGAAGAATCCGCCGTGGCGCGTGCGTGGTGGGTGTTCCCATGCCCGCGGGCCGGACCGGGAAGGGCTGCAATGAAGATCACGTGCCAGTCGTGCCAGGCGAAGTACACGATTGCCGACGAGAAGGTCGCGGGCAAGACCGTCAAGATCAAGTGCAAGAAGTGCGGCGCGACCATCGTCGTCAGCGGCTCGGATGGGGCGGGCCAAGGGCCCATCGCCTCGTCCGGCGCGGCGGGTGCTCCGCTCGCCGCACCGCCGGGTGACGACGACGAGGGCGATGGTGCCACGCGCGTCTTCACCGAGGGCGTGCCAGGCGGGGGCAACGACGAGTGGACCGTCAACGTGACGGACGAGGATCAGCGCACCCTCACCGCCGCGCAGATCCTCTACGAGTACCAGCGCGGCGTGGTCACTGACGACACCTACATGTGGAAGGACGGGATGGCCGACTGGCTCCCGCTCTCGGGTGTGCCCGAGCTGATGCGGCTCGTGGCGGGTCGGGGGTCGGCCCCCGCGCCTCGCCCCGCGGCGGGCATGCCCGTCGCCGCGCCCGCGCCCGTCGCGGCGGCGATCCCGGCCATGCCTCCCGGCGGCCTCGGCGGGACGATGATGATGACCGAGCCGGCCGCCTCCCCGTTCGCCGCCGCGTCCCCCGCGGCCGTCGCCGCCAGCGCGGCGGCCCCCCCGGCCGCTGCGCGTCGCAGCGGCAAGGCCGCCGGCGTCGACCTCTTCGCGCCCGGCCAGCAACAGCAGGAGGTGGCGCCCGCCGCCGCGAGCGCGGGGAGCTCGGCGGATCGGCACGTCGGCGAGCGCAACGAGAACTCGGTGCTGTTCTCGATCTCCGCGCTCACCGCTTCGGCGGGTGCCGGCAAGCACAACGACGACCCGTTCGATCTCGGCGCTCCCGCCCCGCGGAACGGGCGCGGCAACGTCGATGACATCATGAACCTGGGCGGCGGCATGGCCACCGGCCCGATGCTGGCGCCTCCCCCGCTCCTGGCCCCGGTGGTCGAGGCTCCGCCTCCGCCTCCGGCGCCGGTGATGCAGCAGCAGGTCGCCGCGATGGCGCCGATGAGCGTGGGAGCGCAGAGCATGCGCGGCGGGCCGATGACGCCCGACTACCCGCAGCCGAAGAGCAAGACCCCGCTCATCCTCGGCCTCGTTGGCGCGGTCGTGGTCCTCGGCGGCGCGGGCGCCTTCTTCGCCACCCGCGGCGGCTCGACGCCCGGGGGGAGCCCGGACGCGACCACCACGGCGATCACGGCCGCGACCACGCCGCTGGCGGTCACGGTCGCGGCGCAGACCGCGGCGCCGACGCCCCCTGCCGGAGACGCGCCCAAGCCCGTCGACACCGGCGCGACGGCGGCGACGCCGGCACCCACGGGAGCGGCGGGCAACCCCGGGAAGCCCGTGGTCGGGGGCCCCCTTACCAGGCCCGACCCCAAGGCTCCGGACCCCAAGCCCGAGCCCAAGGCCGCGGACCCCAAGCCCGAGCCCAAGGCTCCGGACCCCAAGCCTGCCGAGCCGGCGGCGGGCGGCAAGGACTTCGATCGCGCGGCCGCCTCGGCGGCGCTGGGAGCCGCCTCGGGCGCCGCCCGTGGCTGCAAGAAGGACGACGGGCCCACCGGGACGGCGAGGGTGAAGGTCACCTTCGCGCCCAGCGGGAGCGTCACCTCGGCCTCGGTCGACGGGCCTCCCTTCGCGGGGACGGCGGTGGGAGGCTGCATCGCGGGTGCCTTCCGGGGAGCGCACATCCCCGCGTTCGACGGCTCGCCGGTCAGCGTCTCCAAGTCGGTCTCCATCAACTGACGCCCCCTCTGCGGTCGGCTGCGTTGAAGACGATCGAGCACAGCATCCCCAACGGCGACGGTTGGCAGCTCTCCCTGTTCCAGACCTGGGACGAGGAGCGCTGCTTGCCGGGCCGCCGGCCGGTCCTCATCGTCCCGGGCTACGGGATGAACTCGTTTATCTTCAGCTGGCACCCGCGCGGCCTCTCGCTCGAGGGCTACCTGGCCCGCGCCGGCTGCGAGGTGTGGCGCGTCGATCTGCGCGGCCAGGGAGGCTCGCGCTCCGTCGGCGGCGGCGACGACTACCGGCTCGAGGATCTGGCCCTCACCGACCTGGGCGCCGCCGTCGCCGCGGTGCTCGAGCGCACCCGCACCGGCGCGAGCCGGGTCGACGTCCTCGGCGCCTCGCTGGGCGGCAGCATCATGTTCGCCCACGCGGTGCTCAACCCGGCGCACGCCTTCGGCGCGCTGGTGGCGCTGGGGAGCCCGGTCCGCTGGGTGGAGATCCACCCCCTCATCGAGCTGGCGTTCTCCTCGCCGGCGCTGGCGGGCATGGTGCGCCTGCGCGGCACCCGGAGGCTGGCGGAGATCGCCCTGCCGTTCCTCGCCCGGCGGGCGCCGTGGGTGCTCTCGATCTACATGAACTCCGAGATCACCGACACCAGCGCGGCGAGCGAGATGGTCAGGACGGTGGAGGATCCCAACCGGCACGTGAACCGGCAGATCGCCCACTGGATCCACGACAAGGATCTGATCCTCCGCGGCGTCAACATCGCCGAGGGCCTGCGCCGGGTCGAGTCCCCGCTGCTCTGCGTCAGCGCCTGGGGGGACGGCATCGTGCCGCGCCGCACTGCGGAGTTCCCCTACCTCGCGGTCGGCTCCTCCTCGAAGAAGCTGCTCGTGGTCGGCGCGCCCGAGCTCGCGATGGCGCACGCGGATCTGTTCATCTCCAACGAGTCGCAGATCCGCGTGTTCGAGCCCATCGCCGCCTGGTTGAGCGAACAGGCCGGGGCATAGGGCGGCGTTCGATCGGTGGGTTTGGGCTTGCGCGGCGGCTGAAAGCGCGCTGAAACTCGCGCCCCGATGACCTTCGAGCACCGCCACCACTCCCGCTGCGCGTGCGGATCCGCCCTCTCCTCCGCGGCCTCTCACTCTGCTTCCCAGGGAGAGGGGGCCGGCGCCCGGCCCTTCGCCCTCGCCGGGGCCAAGCGCGTCTACGAGCGGGCGCGCCCCTTCGCCATTCACCACCTCGCCCTCGCCCTCGAGCTCGAGGTCGAGCAGAAGGCGATCCGCGGCTCGGCCACGCTGGACGTGGTCCGCGTCGATCCCTCCGCCACCGAGATCGCGCTCGACGCCGTGGGCTTCGAGCTCGAATCGGTCGTCGCCCGCCAGGACGACGCCGCGTTCGCGCCGGTGGCCCACGTCTACGACGGCGAGACGCTGCGCGTCACGCTCCCCACCGGGGTAGCGACCGCGCAGATCCGGATCGCCTACCGGGCCGTGCCCCGCCGGGGCATCTATTTCCTCGCGCCCGACGAGCACGTCACCGACCGACCGCGCCAGGTGTGGACCCAGTGCCAGGACGAGGACGCGCGCCACATCTTCCCCTGCCACGACAAGCCCCACGTCAAGCAGACCACCGAGCTACGGGTCAAGGTGCCGGCCGGCTGGTACGCGCTCTCCAACGGCGAGCTGGTGAGCGAAGTGCCCGCCTCCGGCGGCGGCGAGGGAGGGGCCCTCAGCACCTTCCACTGGAAGATGAAGGAGCCCCACCCGAGCTACCTCTTCACGCTCGTCGCCGGCGAGTTCGCCCGCATCGAGGACGAGGTCGACGGCGTGCCCCTCACCTACCTCGTCCCCCGGGGGCGGGAGGCCGACGGCCGCCGCACCTTCGCTCGCACCCCGGCGATGATCCGCAACTTCGGCGCGCTCCTCGGCGTCAAGTACCCGTGGAACAAGTACGCGCAGGTGGTGGTGAGCGACTTCATCTTCGGCGGGATGGAGAACACCACCGCGACCACGATGTACGAGCACATCCTGCTCGACGAGCGCGCGGCGCTCGACGTCAGCTCCGACGACCTGATCGCCCACGAGCTGGCCCACCAGTGGTTCGGCGACCTGGTCACCTGCCGCGACTGGTCGCACGCCTGGCTCAACGAGGGCTTCGCCACCTTCATGGAGCACGTCGACCGCGAGTCCCACCTCGGCCGCGACGAGTACGACTACGGCATCAAGGGCGACGGGGAGTCCTACTTCGGCGAGGCCCGCGGACGCTACAAGCGCCCCATCGTCTGCCAGGACTACGAGGCGCCGATCGACATCTTCGACCGCCACCTCTACGAGAAGGGCTCGTGCGTGCTCCACATGCTGCGGCGCGAGCTCGGCGACGCCCTCTTCTTCGGCGGCGTGGGCGCCTACCTGACCCGTCACCAGCGGGGGGTGGTCGAGACGCGCGACCTGATGCGCGCCCTCGAGGAGGTGAGCGGTCGCAGCCTGGAGCGCTTCTTCGAGCAGTGGGTGTACCGGCCGGGCCACCCCGAGCTCGAGGTCAAGATCGAGCACGAGGGAGCAGTGCTCAGCGTCACCGTCAAGCAGACCCAGGGCGGCCTGCCGCCCGCGAGCGGGGGGCCCTCGGGGACACCCGACACGGCCACGCCCATCTTCGCCTTCGACCTCGTCCTCGACGTGGTCCTCGAGGGCGAGACCCGGCGCGAGGTGCGGCGCGTCGATCAGGTGTCCTCCACGTTCGCCTTCCACGTCCCCTCCCGGCCGCGCTTCGTGGTGGTCGATCCCGAGGTCGCGGTCCTCGCCGAGCTCAAGGTCGAGGCCCCGGGCGACATGCTCCGCGCGCAGCTCGCCGGCGCCGCCACCGCGCGCGGGCGCATGCTGGCCGCGCCGGCGCTGGGCCGGCTCGACGATCCGCCCTCGACCAAGGCCCTGGCGACGGCGCTCGGCAACGAGCAGGAGTTCTGGGGGACGCGCGCCGAGGCCGCCGCCGCGCTGGCGAGCCTCCGCTCGGAGGAGGCCTTCGCCGTCCTCGCGTCCAACGCGGCCACGGCGCACCCCAAGGTGCGGCGCGCGGTGATGCACGCGCTCGGCGCGTTCAAGACCGGCAAGGCGGCCGACGTGCTCCGGAAGCACGCGCTCAAGGACCCGAGCTACCTCGTCGAGGCCGAGGCGGCGCGCGCGCTCGGCGCGACTCGCCAGCCGAGCGGCTTCGAGACCCTCGTCGACATCCTCGACCGCCCGGCCTGGGCCGACGTCATCCGCGCCGGCGCCATCGACGGCCTCGCCGGGCTGCGCGACGAGCGCGCGCTCCCCCACGTGATCGCGCGCACCCGCTACGGGGTCAGCACCCGGGGGCGGCGCGCCGCCATCCTCGCCTTGCCCAAGCTCGCCGGCGATCGCAAGGCGCGTGAGACCCTCGAGGAGCTGCTCGAGTCGGCGGATCCTCACCTCCGCGTCGACGTCGTCCGCGCCCTCGCCGAGCTCGGCGACGCCAAGGCGCGCGGGGCGCTCCACCGGCAGCTCGACCGCGACCTCGACGGCCGGGTGCGCCGCCGCATCCGCGAGGTGCTCCGCGATCTCGGCGGCACCGGCAAGCGCGAGACCGACCGTCTCCGCGACGAGCTGGAGGTGCTCCGCAACGAGCACTCCGAGCTCAAGGCCCGCCTCGGCAAGATCGAGGCGGCCCAGGGCGGCCCTCGCGGGGAGCCCGTCTCCAAGGCCGCCGCCCAGCCCCTCGCCAAGGTCGCCGCGAAGAAGCCGCCGGCCACCGCGAAGAAGCCGCAGGCCAAGCCGGGGAGGCGCAAGTGAGCCTCGACCTTGCAGGCCGCACCGCGCTCGTCACCGGAGCCTCGGCGGGCATCGGGCGGGAGATCGCCCGCGTCCTCGCCCGCGAGGTGGGCGTGATCGTGCTGGTGGCGCGGCGCGCGGATCGGCTGGCCGAGCTGGCGGCCGAGCTCGGCGCGGCGCACCGCGCTCTGCGCGTCGTCGTCCGCGCCGTCGATCTGCTCGATCGCCCGGCCACCGGCGCGATGCTCGACGCCCTCGAGCGCGACGGGGTGCTCGTCGACGTGCTGGTCAACAACGCCGGCTTCGGCGACCACGGCCTCTTCGAGAAGCGCGGCTGGACCAAAACCGAGCAGATGCTCGAGCTCAACGTGGTGAGCGCCACCTTCCTCCTCCACCGGCTCCTGCCGCCGATGGTGGGGCGCGGTTTCGGCGCCATCCTCAACGTCGGCTCGACCGCGGGCATGTTCCCGTCGCCGGCCCTCGCGGTCTACTCCGCGAGCAAGGCCTACGTGAACCTGCTCAGCGAGGCCCTCCATGCCGAGCTCGTGGGCACCGGCGTGTCGGTGACCGTCCTCTGCCCGGGTCCGGTGCCCACCGAGTTCCAGGAGGTCGCCGGCACCACCGGGAAGAACCCCATGCCCCGCGCCTTCCAGATCGACGCCGCGCAGTGCGCCGACGAGGCAGTGCGCGCGCTCAAGGCCGGCGAGGCGCGGCACATCCCCGGCGCGGCGATGCGCACGGCGATGGTCTCCGTCGAGGCGCTGCCTCGCGTCGTCGTCCGCCAGGTCGCCGCCCGCATGGGAAAGAAGGCGCGCCAGCAAGGGTGAGCCCCGCAGGGCTGTCACGATGGGGGCGCTGCCCCCATACCCCCGGGCTCAAGGCTGGACGCCGCTGCCCGGCCTCGCTACGGCGAGCCGATGTCCGATTCTCCTGTCCGCCTCGAGCGCCGCGGCGCCGTGGGGATCCTCACCCTCGATCGCGCCGATCGTCGCAACGCCCTCTCCCGCGATACGCTCCACGCTCTCGGCCGCCTCGGCCGCGAGCTGGTCGCCGACGGGGAGGTGCGGGCCATCGTGATCACCGGCGCGGGGGACAAGGCGTTCTGCGCCGGCGCCGACCTCAAGGAGCGGCAGGGCATGAGCACGGACGACGTGCGCGTGCAGGTCGGGCTCTACCGCACGGAGCTCGGCATCCTCGACCTCAGCCCCAAGCCCGTCATCGCCGCCATCAACGGCGTGGCCTTCGGCGGCGGCCTCGAGCTCGCCTTGATCTGCGACCTGCGCGTGGCCGCGCCGCACGTCGAGCTCGCGCTCCCCGAGACCACCCTGGGGATCATCCCCGGGGCGGGCGGGACCCAGCGCCTGCCGCGGGTGATCGGCGACGCTCGCGCCCGCGAGATGATCCTCCTCTGCCGCAAGCTCG
>Ga0302267_10007233_pt1 | contig 10966 bp, 9 predicted proteins | sample III_Bog_E1_3_FD_194555 | JGI IMG/M metagenome (GOLD analysis project Ga0302267, IMG submission 194555) | Peat permafrost microbial communities from Stordalen Mire near Abisko, Sweden - III_Bog_E1_3 | ecosystem: Environmental > Terrestrial > Soil > Wetlands > Peat | place: Sweden: Abisko... | reverse complement strand
CCCTCTCTGCCAACGTGCGTGAGACACGACGCCGGTCCAAGTTTAGTGTCGAGGGCGAGCAAGTGACCGCTCGTGGATTCATCGAAATCACTCCATCTCGAACCTGCATCAACGGAAGTCGTGGCGAAAGCGAAACGGCGTCGATTCACCGCCGAGTACAAGCAGAAGATCCTTCGCGAGGCCGACGCGTGCGTGGAGCCCGGCGCGATCGGCGCGCTGATGCGTCGCGAAGGGCTGTACTCGTCCCATCTCGTCGAGTGGCGGCGGCTGCGTGAGCGCGGCGAGCTCGCAGGGCTCGAAGCCAAGAGGCGCGGCCCGAAGCCGAAGGAGCCGAACCCGCTCGCGAAGAAGCTCGCAGAGCAGGAGCGCGAGATCGCGAAGCTGAAGGCGGAGAACGCGAAGCTGCACCTGATCTGCGACGTCCAAAAAAAAGTCTCGCTCCTCCTGGGCGTGACGTTGCCGCAGGTGCCGGACGACGACGAGACGAGCGGGCGTCGCTCGTGAGCGCCGCGCGCGAATCGGCGGTGGTGCTCGGCGTCGCGACCGCGTGCGACGTGCTCGGCGTCTCGCGTGCGACCTACTACCGCGCCCTCGCGCCGAAGGAGGATGCGTCGAAGCGTTCGCCGCCGCCGCGGGCGCTGTCGAGCGACGAGAAGAAGCAGGTGCTCGACGTGTTGCACGAGCCGCGCTTCGTCGACCTCGCGCCCGCCGAGGTCTACGCGACACTGCTCGACGAGCGCCGGTATCTCTGCTCGGAGCGCACGATGTACCGCGTTCTCGAGGCAAACAAGGAAGTGCGCGAGCGTCGTGACCAACTCCGCCACGCGAACCATCCGCGCCCCGAGCTGCTCGCGACGCGCCCCAACGAGCTGTGGAGCTGGGACATCACCAAGCTGCTCGGCCCTGCGAAGTGGACGTACTTCTACCTGTACGTGATTCTCGACGTCTTCAGCCGCTACGCCGTCGGCTGGATGGTCGCGACCGAAGAGAGCGCAGCGCTCGCGAAGAAGCTGATCGCCGAGACGTGCCGCCGCCAGGCCATCGAACCGTCGCAGCTCACGCTGCACGCCGACCGCGGCAGCTCGATGACGAGCAAGCCAGTCGCCTTGTTGCTCTCCGATTTGGGCGTCACCAAGACGCACTCACGGCCGTACGTCTCGAACGACAATCCCTTCTCCGAGGCGGGGTTCAAGACCATGAAGTACCGGCCCGGCTTTCCCGAGCGCTTTGGCTGCGAGCAAGATGCGCGCGTGCACTCCGCATCCTTCTTCGACTGGTACAACAACGACCACCGCCACGGCGCGCTCGGACTCTGCACGCCGCGCGACGTGCACTACGGGCGAGTCGCCGAGACCATCGCGCGCCGCACCACCGTCCTCGACGCCGCATTCCACGCGCATCCCGAACGCTTCACGCGCGGTCGGCCCACGCCGGCGAAGCCACCCAACGAGGTCTGGATCAACAAGCCCAACGCGCCGGAGGTCACGACCGACGAAGCTGCTCAGTAAACTCACGCATCGGCTGTCTCACGCTCGTTGACAGGTTCCGGAGCTCGGAGGCAAGGTCGTGATGCCGCCGATGGAGATGCCGAAGGTCGGGAAGTTCTCGATCGTGCAAGACCCGACGGGGGCGACGTTCGCACTGTTTCGATCGGCGCGCGTGTGAGTCGCGAGTGACGGGGCGTCGTGCCCCTTGACCCTGCCGACTGCCGTACGTGCTCGACGATACCGTGCAGCAGTATCGATTGGCGCTGGCGACGTCGCCGTAAGGGGAGGCGCGGCGTCACTGCGGCGAAGGCCTGGGTGCTGTTTGACTGTTCGTGCAGACAGTCCGCGCGGCGAGAACGAGCATCCTCTCCAGGAGCGCCGATCACACCCACTGTGCGCGCAGCCGCATGCTGTCCGGCCCCGCCGGTCCCCTCTCTTCGCGCACGTAGAGCTTCGTGCAGAACACGTTCAGGATCCCCGCCGCGAGCCCGTGGAGCGCACCGCGGTAGTACGGGATCCTGAGCAGCGAGCACCCCACGACGTCCACGTATCCTTCCTTCGGCCCCAGCTTGCAGAGACCGAGTGCGCCGCCGTCGTAGGCGCGCGCCCAGAACCGCGGAAACTGCGCCGCCACGGTCCACGGGGTGCCGCCCGTCTGCAGGAGCGCGCGGAGCGCGGTGCCGAAGCTCACGGCCCCGATCCGATCGACCGCCCGTCGCCCCCGTGCGACCGCCTTTTCGTGCGGATAGCCCAGAGCATCGCACGCGCGGTAGTGCGCGGTCGCCAGCGCGAGAGGCATCCACGTGCCCGCGACGGGCGATAGCAGCTCGGCCCGATGCTCCTCTGGAATCGCGCGGACGTAGGCCTCGTAGTCACCGTCGGACTTCGTGTCCTGGATGCTCGCAATGACGATCGTGCTCCGGACGTTGCCGACCGGCGTGACAGCTTCGGGGAGCGGCAGGATCACCTCCGCCGGCCGCCCCGGATGGTACCCCCCAACCATGGCTCCCCGAGAATCGCACGGTCTCCCGGTTTTCACGAGACCCTTGCCAGCTGCCCACGCGCGAGGCCCTGCAGGGAAAAACGGGGCACAGCTTCGGCCTGCCGCTCGAAACCACTTCCCCCCCGCCGAGGGAGCCCCTAAGGCACCTGCGCAATGCCCGACTGCTACGAAACTCTGGAAACCGCGCTCGCTCCTGCGCGCGCCAAGCTGCTCGGGCATCCGGTTTACGGGACGGTGCACGATCGCGCTGCGCTCGGCGTCTTCATGGGCGCCCACGTGTTCGCGGTCTGGGACTTCATGAGCCTCCTCAAGTCGCTTCAGCGGAGCCTCACCGGAGTCGCGGTCCCCTGGACGCCCCCGTGCTCCAGGACGGCCGCGCGCCTCGTGAACGAGATCGTCCTGGGCGAAGAGAGCGACGAGGTCGAGCCCGGCGTCACGATGAGTCACTTCGAGCTGTATCTCGAAGCGATGCGGGAGCTCGACGCCGACACGGCACCGGTGACGTCGTTCGTGGGAGCGATTGCGGCCGGCGTTCCGTTCGCGCGCGCGCTCGCCGCGGTCCCTGCGCCTGCGTACGTGAAGCAATTCGTCGAGGGGACGGTCGCTCTGGCGATCGACGGGACCGCCCCGGCGGTTGCGGCGTCGTTCCTCTTCGGGCGCGAGGACCTCGTCCCGGCGATGTTTCGCCGCATCCTCCCCGAGGTCTCGAGGACGCGCGATGCCGTGGCTCTCCGGCGGTATCTGGAGCGTCACGTCGAGGTGGACGAGGGGAAGCACGGCCCGGCGGCGCGCACGCTTCTCGTCGAGCTATGCGGAGACGACCCCGCGCGATGGGCCGCTGCGACCCACGCCGCGACCGAGGCGCTCAGCGCGCGTCGCGCGTTGTGGGACGGCGTCGTGCGTGCGCTGCGGGCCGACGTGCGGGCGCCCACGGTGTGCGATCGCGCGTCGGCGTAGCGGCGCGGGTGCGCGAGGCGCCATCGGGATCTCGCGGGCGCGCTGGGCGAGGTCGTCGCCGGTGCGCGGTGAGCTGCCTACCTGGCCTCCGCCTCGCTCCCCTGTGTGCCTAGTAAACATGTAAAGAAACTTCACTTCTGTCCTTGCAGATTCGGATGGGTCGCTCATATTCCCAGCCCAGCTCGGTTCTCACAGGTCCCAATCGCCTCGCGAGTGCCACTCCTATCCTGCGCCGCAGTCGAAGTACGAGCCGAATGCTGATGCGAAGCTGTCTTCCACGGTAGTACCCGCAGCAACGAATTGACTACGTCGTGTCACCCGAGTGGATGACACGGCGTCACTTGGGTCGTGCGGGCGCGATGCGCCTCGCGAACTAGACGCCGGTGTGCGAGCGGATGGCTCGCGCGCGTCAGTTTGCTCACATTTCCAGTCTTGCTCTCACGTTCTCATCATCCAACGAGGAGGAGTCGATGCGTTCATTCGTCATGGCATCGTGCACGCTCGCCGCGGCCACCGTGGCCGCATGCAGTAGCAGTTCTCCCAGTACGTCACCGAAGTCCGTCACTTCGGATTTCGCGCAGGCGCTCACGAGTGCGCACGAGCCGCTGAACAAGGTTCCGCAGACGAACGACGCGTTCACGCTCTTCGAGACGTTGCAGGTGCGGCCGCTCGCCCTCTCGGCCGACGGACAGTTCCTGTACGCGGCGAACACGCCCGACAACCGGCTGGAGATCTTCCACGTCCGCAGAAACGGGCTCGATCGCGTCGGATCCGTGCAGGTCGGGCTCGAGCCGACGGCCATCGCCGTTCGGTCGCAGCGCGAGGTGTGGGTGGTCAATCACCTCTCCGACTCCGTGAGCATCGTCGACGTGGCAGACCCTTCGAGCCCGCGCATCACGCGCACGCTCCTCGTGGGGGACGAGCCGCGTGACATCGTCTTCGCCGGCGCGGATCACGACCGCGCGTTCATCACGACCGCGCACCGTGGGCAGAATTCGCCCGACGACCCGGATCTCTTCACGCCCGGTGTCGGCCGCGCCGACGTCTGGGTTTTCGACGCGAACAACCTCGGCTCCGCTCCGGGCGGCACGCGCCTCACGAAGCTGACGCTCTTCGCCGACACGCCGCGCGCGCTGGCCGCGTCACCCGACGGCAAGAGGGTCTACGCAGCCGCCTTCTTCTCCGGCGACCAGACGACCACCGTTTCGGAGTACGCGGTCGGGCAGATGTACCCGAACGGAATGCCGGGACCGGCGACCATCACGCTCGGCGGCCAGGTCATTCCGCAGCCGTCGACAGGTCTCATCGTGAAGTGGAAACAGGGGGGCCCCGACGGGAGCTACCACTGGATCGACGCCTACGGGACGGTGTTCGATCCGTTCGTGACCATCACGCTCCCCGATCAGGACGTCTTCGCCATCGACGCCACGCAGGACCCGCCGGCGGCCGTCCCCTCGGGGGCGTACGCGCACGTCGGCACGACGCTCTTCAACATGGCGGTCAACCCGAGGAACGGGAAGGTCTACGTCTCGAACACGGACGCGCACAACGACGTCCGCTTCGAAGGGCACACACCGGGCTTCACGTCGGTGGTGGGGAACATCGTCGATAGTCGCATCACGGTCATCGACCCGGCCACGGGCACACTCACAGCCGACAACCTCAACTCACACCTCAATCACACGGCGGGTACGGGCGACCCGACGCTGAGTCGAGCTTTCCCGCAGGACCTCACCGTGTCGAACGACGGCAAGCATCTGTATGTCGTCGCGCAGGGGTCCAGCAAGCTGGCCATCTACGACACGGCGGCACTCGAGGCGGGGAGCGCCGCGCCGACGAGCGCGAATCAGGTGCTGCTCTCCGGCGGAGGCCCCACCGGCGTCGTCCTCAGCGAGGGGAACCGCGTCGCGCTCGTGCTGACCCGGTTCGACGACTCGATCTCGATCGTCGACCTGGACTCGCGGCGGGAGACCGCGCACGTGCCGATGTTCAACCCCGAGCCGGCGAGCGTCGTCCAGGGGCGCCAGTTCCTCTACGACGCCACCGAGACCTCGGCGCTCGGCGACCAGGCGTGCGCCAGCTGCCACATCGGCGGCGACTTCGACGGCCTCGCGTGGGATCTCGGCAACCCCGGCAACATTCCGCTCTCCATCACGACCACGTACGCCCAAGAGTCCGACGTGTTCACGATCCCCGAGGCGGCCATCGCCACGCTCATCGGGCCGGCGAATGCCGCCGGAGTGTTCGGCTACAACATGCCCGTCAAGGGGCCGATGACCACCCAGAGCCTGCGCGGGCTCGACAACGCCGGCCCCATGCACTGGCGCGGCGATCGAAACGGCGCCATCCAGCAAACGGGGGTTCCGTTCCTCGACGGCGCGGGCAATCCGATCGTCTCGGCGCAGCCGAGCTCCGGGATCTTCGACGAGGTGAACGCCTTCAACTCGTTCGACGTCGCGTTCCCCGGCCTCGTCGGCAACGCGGCCCAGCTCAGCGCGCCGGACATGTCCGACTTCACGACCTTCGCCCTGCAGATCACCTACCCGCCGAACCCGATTCGCAACCTCGACGACTCGCTCACGCCGGAGCAGGCCGCGGGCGCGACGTTCTACGCGAACAACATCGGCGGCACCGAGCTGCCGGTCGACCGCTTCCACGACTGCAACGGTTGCCACGTCCTCGACCGCAACGGCAACCAGGGGGCGACGGCGCACCCGGGCTTCTTCGGGACCGACGGGCGGCTCTCGTTCGAGAACGAGTCGCAGATCTTCAAGGTTCCCCACCTCCGGAACGCCTACCAAAAGCTCGGGATGTACGGCACCTCGCCCGACCTCGTGCACGCCGCCGGCTCGATCCTCCCGCCGCTCAACCCGCCGGTGAACGCCGTGCGCGGCTTCGGTTTCCAGCATGACGGCGCCACGGGCACGGTCGACATGTTCCTCACGGCGTTCGTCTTCGTGCAGACGACGGTGCCGGTCACGTTCGCCGGGGTCCCGAACATCCCGCCGAACCCGTACGGCATCCCGCTCTTCGCCGACCCGAGCGACCCGCTCAACTACACCAAGGGGGTCTCCACGGCCGGCCTCGCGCTCCGCCAGGAGCTCTCGTCGTTCGTCCTGGCCTTCGATACGAACCTCTTCCCGATCGTCGGCCAGCAGCTCACGCTCACCCGCGACGACATCGCCGCCAACGCCGCGCGACTCGCGCTCCTCGAGGCGCAGACCACCGCGGGCTCCTGCGACCTCGTCGTCCACGGAAGCCTCTTCGGACGCGACGCCGGCTTCACCTTCGCCAAGGGGGTCTTCGTCCCGGACAACTCGTTCACCCCCGCGCTCACGAGCGCTCAGCTCGTGGAGCTCGTCGCCGGTGGCGTGCTCGATGCCCTGACCTTCACGGCGGTGCCTGTCGGCACGGGGTGGCGCGTCGGCGTCGATCGCGACGGGGACGGGTACGCGAACGGCGACGAGATCGCCGCGGGGAGCGATCCGGCGGACCGGAACAGCGTGCCGTGAGCTCTGGCGCGCGCTTGTCGCCCGTTGGGCGCACGTGTGCACCTGCAACGCGCCCGAACATTCGCGCGTCTCGATCGGTTCTCGCGCCTTTCTCACGTCGGCGCGCCGGGTACACTCCCGGCGTGCCGACGCGCTCGTTCGAAACGGTCCTCTCGCCCCCCCTCGTCGTTCGCCCCGTGACCGAGATCCGGAGCGCCCTCCTCCTGTCGTCGGTTCAAACGCTCCGTTCGCGCGGCCACTTCGAGGCGTATCGGACGCGGATCGACCCCGCGCATCGCGATGCGATCCTCGCCACCTCGGCCCCCTCGTGGCTCCCCATCGGTATCGCGATGGCGCACTACGAAGCGTGCGACGCGCTCGGTCTCGATGCGAAGGAGATGAAGGCCATGGGAGGGATGGTCGGCGCGCGCATCAACTCCACGTTCCTGAAGGCGATCGCGGAGGGGGTGCGATTCGCGGGGGTGACCCCGTGGACGCTCCTCGGCCACTTCCGCGGCCTGTGGGCGCGTCTCTTTCAGGGGGGGAGCATCGCCATCGGGCGGGTATCGGCAAAGGAGTGCGTCGTCGAGGTGCGAGGGCTCCCACTCGTCCGCTACGAGTACGCCCGCATCGCCTTCACCGGGATCATCGGGCGGGCGATCGAGTTCGGAGGGGGGCCAGGCGCCCTCGTGAAGGTCCTGGAGTGCGATCCGGCGGAGGGGGAGATCACGTTCGAAGGGACGTGGCCGTAGCCTTCACGCGCGCGAGCTCGACCGAGAGCGCGACGTGTTGACGCCGTCGGCGCACCCGAGTGCGCCAGCGTGTCCCATGCGAGAGACGAGACGGTGAGGGCGACGGCGTGACCGCTTGAATTCGCGGTCGGCACGCCCTGCGCAATGCGTGTCCTCGGTGGCTCGATGCCGCCACGTAGGAGGTCGCCCATGCTCCCGCCCCTCGTGCGTTTCGCGCTCGCGACCGCGTCTGCGCTCTGTTGCTTCGTGGCCGCTCGGCCTGCGCGCGCCGACGGCGACGCATCGCCCGTCGCGATCGAATCGGACGAGGAGGCCCTCGAAGTCTTCACGATGACCGACCAGGTCACGATGCAGCCGGTCAGGGTCGGCCGCTATGGCTCCCAGATGGTGCGCGCGCCGGTCTACGCGACCGTCTGCACCCGTACGCCGTGCGAGACCGAGCTCATGGCCGGGACGTACCACCTGGCGCTGAGCAGGCCCGGGGGCTCACTCGTCGATGTCGACGAGACGCTGGAAGTGAACGGTCCGGTCAACCTCCACGTCCACCTGACCGATCGGAGCTGGTGGCGCGCCGCCGGCGTCCTCACCGCGATCATCGTTCCGCTGGCCTCCGTGCCGCTGTTCCTGATGAAACAGAGCTCGTGCATCGGCGGCTCGCCTGCGGTCCCCGCGTCGACGCAGCCCGTCTATGGAACGACCAACAGCGGCACGGTCATCGTGGGCACCGTGTCTTCGCCAGGGTCGCCGGCCGTCCCGTGCACGGAGGCGAGTGTCGTGAATCCCGTTGGGGTCGGCCTCGGCATCGGCGTCATCGCGGTGGGGCTCATCGCGTCGTTCGCCATGCTCGCCCAGCACGACAGCGCCTCGGTCTCGGTGCAGCCACTCACCCTCGGCGCGATGCCGGGCGCGCGCGAGTCGAGCGCCGCAGGTGCCGTGCCGAACGGGCTTCAGCTGACGGTGCGGTTCTAGCGCCGGACGCGCTCCCCGTCGCGCGTGCCGCTGGAGGCGACCTCCAAGCTCTTCCACGCACGGATTCTCGCGCCTCATATGCGTCACGCGCCACGTCCTCTCGGGCGCGCGTCGCATGTGCGTGTCAATTTCCAGAGGTCTTCCTGGGTGGGTCTTCTTGCGGGGGAGGGCGACCATGAACGGAGAGGACGTGAGCGGGATTCGTGAGCGCGCGCCGGGAGCGGCACAACCGCCACTGGTGCTCATCGTCGAGGACCGTCCCGACGTGCAGTGCACGTACGGGCTTTGCGTGAGGCGGGCGGGGTACCGCGTGGCCTTCGCATCGAGCGGTGAAGAGGCGACCGCGAAAGCGAGAGCGCTTCACCCCGAGGCGATGATCATGGATCTCTTCTTGCGAGGGAGTGACGGCTGGGCCGCGGCGCGCGCGATTCGCGACGACCCGAGCCTGGACGGCGTGTGCATCCTTGCCATCAGCGGCGCGGCTGAGCCGAAGATAGAGAGGCTCGCGTACGAGTCCGGCTGCGATCTCTTCGTCTCCAAGGCGTGCCCGATCGAGGGGCTGCTGTCGATCCTGCACGGCCTCATCGCGAGGAAGGAAGTGACGTTCGTATCGGGAACGCGTTTGCGCGCGGCGCGCGAGCATCACGAGCACGAGCACCACGATCTCGAGGTGCCGAGTCAGCCGACGGGCTGAGGAGGGAGAGTCGGCGACCTGAGCCGGTGTGACGCTATGGCGGCTGAAGCGGGCGAGCTGCCTGGTCGTCCTCCCGAGGGAGGAGAGGGAGGAGAGGGAGAGCCATTGACGGATCGCCCGGCGCCCGGCCTCGGTGCTCGGGAGGGCGGGATCCGAAGCGAGTCGGCACCGAGGACGGCGGGGCACGGGCGAGATCTTCACCCTCTTCTTCCCGGCGACCACCTAGCCGCCGTTCCGCGCCTCGCCTCGGTGCTCGCGTCACGTAGACGCCTTCTCCCGTGACGTCGCCCGCCTAGTACGCGACACACCACGCCTCGCGCGTGACGTGCCTAGCCTCACGCGTGACGTGGGGCGCGTTCTCGCGTGACGTGCTCGGCGTCACGCGCGACGTGGGGCGCGTTCTCGCGTCACGCACGCCGCCTCACGCATGACGTCCGCCGCCTCGCGTGTGACGTGCCTGGCCTGACGCGCGACGCGGGGCGCATTCTCGCGTGACGTGCTCGCCCTCGCGCGAGACCGAGCCCACGTCACCTGTGACGTCCGCCCGTTCGCGCCGCAGACCGCTTCCCTGAATCGCCCCTTTTCACTCCCCATCGCCCCTTTTCGACCCCCCATTTTTGCTCGGTCGATTTTTGGTCGATTCTCTGTAACCAGCCGTCACTACGAATCTTTCGGCCGTATGGCGACCCCCTTCGCCGGCCGCGCAGCGCGACAAGTCACGAGATAGCCCTCGAGCAGGAAAGCGAGACGCCGGGTTGTCCGGGGCCCGTTCACCCCCGGCTCGTTTGGAATCTCCAATGTCCGGTCTCATTCATTCGTCCACGTCGAAGAAGTCCGCGTCCAAGTCGAAGTCGAACCACAACCCTGCCACCCCGGAGACGACCCCGTCGCCGGCGCCCGTGCCTTCGAGTACGGCGCCGTCGAACGTCGCCCCCGATCCCGTCTCCACGAACTCGCCTCCGTCACCGTCGATCGACGCCCTCTCCAAGAAGGCGCTCGCGCAGCTCGAAGCGACGGAGGCGATGCTTCAGCTCGACATCGTCATCCCCCCGAACGACAAGTACCAGCTCGCGGCCACCAAGCGCGTGTCTGATACGGCGATCGGTCTCGCCTCGGACATCGTGTCCGCGGCACCCGAGCGCTTCCCTGACTTCGCGGATCTCCCGTCAGCGGCGAGCTACGTGAAGATCGTGGGGCAGGTCGCATCGCGCGCCTCCGAGCTCGCGACGCACTTGCAGAAGAGCGTGCTCAACCAGCGGGCGCCTGCGGCCACCAAGACGCTGGCGCTCTACGGGGTCGTTCGGAGTCTCGGTCGCATCGAAGGCAACGAAACGATGCGCGAGAAGGTCGCGGCGCTGAAGGCGGAAATCGCGCCCAAGCGCACGAACCCGAAACCGAAGGTGACCAAGGAGCAGAAGGCGGCCAAGCGGTCCGCGGCAGCTTCGGCGAAGCGCCTCGCAAAGGCGATGAAGGTGATCGCGACGGCGGGAGCTTCGGCGCCCGCCGCCGCGAGCGCGGCACCGCCGGGGACAGTGTCGGCAGCGAGCCCGGGGGGGAGCCAGAGCGCCCCTCCGATCACGGTGGTGACCGCGTCTCCGAACGGGGCGGCGCCT
>Ga0302267_10007231_pt1 | contig 10970 bp, 6 predicted proteins | sample III_Bog_E1_3_FD_194555 | JGI IMG/M metagenome (GOLD analysis project Ga0302267, IMG submission 194555) | Peat permafrost microbial communities from Stordalen Mire near Abisko, Sweden - III_Bog_E1_3 | ecosystem: Environmental > Terrestrial > Soil > Wetlands > Peat | place: Sweden: Abisko... | reverse complement strand
GGTGCAGGACGAGGAAAAAACCTGGATCGGACTGGAGTACTTTTGCAACGAGACTGATCCTTTGTGGAAGCTGTCCGACGATGAGATGACGCGCTATGCAATCGAAGAGATTGCCAGGATTGGGATTTTGAAAGCGGAAGATGTTGAGGATGCGCACGTGGTGCGTGTGCCCAAGACCTATCCCGCATACTTCGGAAGCTACGACCGCTTCGATGTGATTCGCGGTTACGTCGACGGCTTCGAGAACCTATTCCTGGTGGGCCGCAACGGCATGCACAAATACAACAACCAGGATCACTCGATGTTGACCGCGATGACAGCCGTTGAGAATATTGCGAGCGGCGTAAAAACCAAAGACAATCTCTGGGCCATCAATACCGAGATGGAATACCACGAAGAAAAAGCGGAAAAGGCAGCCAATAGTAAGTAGCCACTAGCCCTCCCCTGACAGAAGATAATCAAAGAGCCTATGGCTGAGACCAGCGATCATCGCATCGGAGCGGGAAGCCGCATTGTTGCGCACGTGCGCATGATGCGGCTCGATCACAGCATCAAGCAGATGTTTGTGGCTCCGGGCATTGTGCTGGCCGTCTCGCTTGGCGGAGTTCATCTCACTGCCTCGATTTGGCTGCGCATCGTGATTGGCCTTGTTGCAGCCACGCTGATCGCGTCAAGCAATTACGTGCTGAACGAGCTGCTCGACGCGCCATTCGATCGTCTGCACCCATCAAAGAAATCGCGCCCCGCGGCGAGCGGCCTCGCCCACCAAGGCTGGGGTTATGCGCAGTGGGTAGTGCTTATGCTGGCCGGCATGGCGCTGGCCGTTCAGCTTGGATTGGGGTTTGCGTTAAGCGCCGTCGGCTTGTGGATCATGGGATGCATTTACAACATCCCGCCGGTTCGCAGCAAAGATGTGGCGTATCTCGATGTTCTGACCGAGTCCATCAACAATCCCCTGCGCTTTTGCCTGGGCTGGTACTCGGTGGTCACGGTTCTGCTTCCGCCCACGTCGCTGCTTATCTCGTACTGGATGCTGGGCTGCTTCTTCATGGTTCTCAAGCGTTTCTCAGAGTACCGGCAGATTGCCGACCACGAGCGGGCAGCGAGTTATCGCAGATCGTTCAAGCACTACTCTGAGGAGAAACTGCTCAACTCCGCCACATTCTATGCGGCCTCGTCGATGCTGTTCTTCGGCGCGTTCATCATGCGATACCGCATTGAGCTCATTCTCTCGTTTCCGGTGATCGCATGGCTGATGGCGGTTTATTTCAGCCTATCGTTCAGGCCCGACAGCCCGGTACAGCACCCCGAGTTGCTGTACAAGGAGCCGAGGCTGATGGTTCCGCTGTGTATTTGCATCGCGCTTATGGTGGTGCTGTTGTTTGTGAACGTGCCTTGGCTTGGCTCGACGTTTCCGAGGTCGGCGCCGTAAGGGATTTAGCCGCGATGATCAGTTCAGCCGCCAGAAACCTGCATTCAGTATGGATGCAAAGGTGACCCACGCCCAGTAAGGCAACATGAGACAGGCAGCGGTGGGCGAAACTCGCGTGAAGGCAAGCGTTGTTGCGCCGATGGCTGCCCAAAGGACGGCAACCTCACCGAGTGCAGGGCCGATGGCGTGCCTGCGAAAGAAGATCCACGACCATGCGAGATTGAGCGCCAATTGCATGAGAAACAGGCCAAGCGCTAAGGTACGGATTGGGGAGGGCGCCTGGGTCCAGGTCTGCCACGCCGCGATCGCCATAAGCGCGTAGAGGAGGGTCCACACCGGCCCAAAGATCCAGTTGGGCGGAGCGAAAGAGGGCCTGACGAGCGTTCGATACCAACCCGGAATCTCAGTGGCCGTCCACCTGCCGCCGACGGCTGCCACGCTAAAACATAGCACCAGCCAGAACAACAATCCCGCCCATCGCATACGTCCACTTCCTGATTGCGCAGCCTTGAGACAATAGTTTATCGAGCTGCCTCAGAGGTGATTTGGCGCTTGTTGATGCTGTGGAAGTTGGGCTATGTTTCTCTCGTGAGATGAACAGCAATTCGAACGTGGATCATTTGGCTGGCGCCGAACCTGACTGATTCTCAAACAGCTCGAGATTCTGGCTCTTCCACACCATTGCGGAGTGAATGCGGTTGTAGCCGCTGGGGTGGTCAAAGAAGATGAATTCCTCGACGGGGCCGGGGTGCATCTTGCGGTACTCGCCAAGGTGGATTGCGGCCTGCGCGAAGCCGTCGGGCTGGCGCGAGGCGTTGAGGCCGAACATATCGGCTTCTTTTTCCTGCACGCGCGTCACAGTGTTCAAGACGGGAGTGAGCACAAAGGCGAGAATGCCAATGCCGAACACGACCAACGGAAAGATGGCGGGATCGCCGATGCCGCGAATCTGCCATCGCTCGCCCCAAAGGCCCAACGCCCAGTCAAGGCCGTAGCGAAGATATGCAAAGGAAACCACGATAACCACGGCAATGAAAAAGATGAACTTGTAAATGTGGTTCATCACGTAGTGGCCCATCTCGTGGCCCATCACGGCCTGGATCTCCTCAGGCGATCCGCGTTTAAGCAGGTTGTCGTTGAGCGTAATGCGCATGGTGCCTGCAAAGCCGCTGACATTGGCGCTCATCCGGGTGGTCTGGCGGCTGGCGTCGATCTCGTACACGTCGTTGGTGGGGATGCCGTTGGCGTGGGCCATGCGCAGAATTGGCACGGTGACCTTGGGGTCATTGAGCTTGTTGATGGTGTTGAAGAGGGGTTGGATGTACACCGGCCCCATCGCGATGGCGACAGTGGCAAAGACGATAGTGGCGATTGCGCCCCATATCCACCAGGTGCGCTGGAGCCGGCGGACTATGGCAAAAAGGCCTACGAACGCGATGGCGCCGAGAACCAGCGTTACCAAGAACGACTTGAACTCGTCGCCCATCCAGGGGCCGAAGGTTTGCGTGGCCATTCCATACTGGTGCTCGCGCGCATAGTTCTCGTAATACTCCATGGGGAAACCGAGAATGGTGGCGATGACCAGGTACTGGGCCCAGTAAAGAAATGTCTGCACGGGCTTGAAGCGGGTGATTTTTTCAGCCCGGTTGCGCATGCGCGCAGACCAGCGCAGCTCAAGCAGAAGGAGCGCGATCGCCGAGGAAACGAGAAAATCCCAGAGGATGAGCCAGTAACCGCCTTCGAAATACGCATTGGAGCGGGCGATTGCCGCCGGCGGCATCATGTCAAGATAAGCCCGCGTTGCTGCATCGGCATCAAAATGGTCTGAAGGCTGCGCGGCCGCGGGAACCTTGGTGATATCGACCGTGGGCTGGACCGCCGGCTGGGCATGCGCGGCGATCAAACCTGTAGTTGCAATTGCTAAGACCAGAAACAGACCCGCGAAAAATCTGCGCATCGTTCCCCTCATTTCCGATTTGAATCAGTGCACTTGCAAACTGGCTTTTGTGACGGCAGGCCGTTCAAAGCACATTACTATTTTGAAGCTGAGTTCCCTTACGCAGCCGCGGACAGAATAGTTCACTCGCCGCACGTTATATCCTTAGAAGTAACGGAAATATGGGGAAAATGTTTCCTCAACGAACGGGATAGTAGAGACAAATTATGAGCACGCAAAACATTGCCGTACACCTTCCTGACGGGTCAATCAAAGAAGTACCTCAGGGCACAACGCCTCTCGATATCGCCAACGGGATCTCGCCGCGGCTGGCCGCGGTGAGCGTGGTGGCGCGCTTGACTCCGGTGAACGCGGCGACAATCGCTACGGAGAGCCAGTCGCCGGAGGGCCATTCGGAGGCGGGGATGTATGCCGCGCAGGATGCCGCGGCGCCGCGCCTGGTGGACCTGAGCACTCCGCTGATGGAAGACACGAAGCTCGAACTGGTGACCGAGAGGGACCCCGACGCGCTGAAGGTGGTGCGCCACTCGGCCGCGCACGTGCTGGCGACGGCGGTGCTGGAGCTCTTCCCTGAGACCAAGCTGGGGCATGGGCCGGCTACCGATGCCGGATTTTTCTACGATTTTTATCGCGAGAAGCCGTTCACGCCTGAAGATCTGGCCGCGATCGAAAAGAAGATGGCTGAGGTGGTTGGACGCGACGAGAAATTTGTGCGCGAGTACGAACCGCGTGAAGAGGCGCTGGCGGAATTTGAGCGCGATGGCGACTTCATGAAGACTCACTTCGTGACCAAATTTACTGAGCCGGGCTCTGAAGTGAGCTTCTATCGCAACGGCAAGTTTCAAGACTTTTGCCGTGGCCCACATGTGCCTTCAACCGGGCGGGTGAAGGCAGTTCGCGTGATGAGCATATCGGGCGCGTACTGGCTGGGCAATGAGAAGAATCCGCAATTGCAGCGGATCTACGGGACGGCCTTCTTCTCAAAGAAAGATCTGGATGAGTATCTGGAAAGGATTGAGGACGCCAAGCGCCGCGATCATCGCCGCCTTGGCAAAGAGCTGGAGTTGTTTACCGTAAGCGAAGACGTGGGCGCCGGCCTGCCGCTCTGGCTGCCGAAAGGCGCGACGATTCGCAGGCTTCTTGAGGAGTACATTCTCGAACTGGAGCGGCGCAAAGGATATCAGCATGTTCACACACCCGATCTGGCCAAGGTCGATCTTTATAAACGGTCCGGCCACTGGGCGCACTACCAGGACAGCATGTTTCCGCCGATGCAGCTTGAGAATGAACAGATGGTTCTGCGGCCCATGAACTGCCCGCATCACATTCTGATCTACGAATCGAAGATGCGCAGCTATCGCGATCTGCCGGTGCGGCTTGCTGAGCTCGGCACCATGTATCGCTACGAACTGTCGGGCGCGCTGAGCGGACTGAGCCGCGTGCGCTGCATGACGCTCAACGACGCGCACATCTTCTGCACTCCCGACCAGATAAAAGAAGAGTTCTCAAGTGTGATGAAGCTGGTGGAGCAGGCGTACCGCGACCTTGGCATCACGAAATACAGCTACCGGCTGTCTCTCCGCGACCCGGCGAACAAGGAAAAGTATGTTGATAACGACGCCATGTGGGAGCTGGGAGAAAACGTTCTGCGCGAGGCCATGAACGGGCTGGGGTTGAAATACAAAGAGGCTAAGGGCGAAGCTGCGTTTTACGGGCCAAAAGTCGACATCCAGCTTGCCGACGTGATGGGCCACGAGGAAACTTACTCCACGATCCAGGTGGATTTTCATTTGCCCAATCAATTCGGATTGGAATACACGGGAGCCGACGGTGAGCGCCATCGGCCGGTAATGATTCATCGCGGCGTTATCAGCACGATGGAGCGAATGACCTCGTATCTGATTGAGTTGTATGCAGGGGCATTCCCGCTGTGGCTATCGCCCATACAGATGGGGTTGGTGCCCATCAGTGAGAAGCACGCAGCATACGCGGCCAAGGTGGAAGCGGCGCTGAGGGATGCGGACTTCAGGATTGAAACCGACTCGCGCAACGAAAAGATGAACGCCAAGATCCGCGACTTTGCGCTGCAGAAGACGCCTTACATTCTTGTCTTTGGCGACAAGGAAGAGGCTGGGGGCCTAGTGAACGTGCGCACCCGCGGCACGCAGCAGCAGGCGTCGCTGGGGTTGGACGAGTTTATTGCCAAGGCGAAGGGGCTGGTTGAAAGCAAGTCGACGGGACTATAGCGCAGCTCACGCATGATGGATGATTCTGGTATCGTTCCAGATACCGAGAGAATCGACTCATGCAGCGCGTCCTGACGGAACCTTTGCGCTTCTTCGTTCATCCCCGATTACGCATGGCGCGGATCGCCGCCCCAGTCGCTGGATTGTCGTTGTGCCTATGCTCGCTGGCCCAGGACAAGGCCCCGGCTACTACGCTAGCAGTAACCGCGCCCACCACGGCTGCATCCGTCGCAAAACCTTCAGATCAATCAAAAGAAGCAGTCGTCTTCGACAAGCTATACACAAAGATCCGGCAGGAAGGCGACGGCACCGGAACTCGCCAGACCACGGCGCGCATTCGCGTGATGGCCGACGCGGGCGTGAAGCAGTTGGCCGTGCTCACTTTCACTTACACGGCCTCGAATCAGCAGATCGATATTGGCTACGTTCGCGTCATCAAACCCGACGGCACGGTTGTAGTGACTCCCGATTACAACGTGCAGGATTTGCCCGCCGACGTTACGCGCGAAGCGCCGATGTACTCCGATATTCACCAGAAGCATGTGGCCGTTCGCGGGCTGGGCGTTGGCGACACGCTCGAGTACCAGTGGATGTTGCGCACTACAAAACCTGACGTGCCCGGCGAATTCTGGCTGGAGTACTCGTTTGAGAAAGACCTGATCGTACTTGATGAACAAGTTGATCTGGATATACCTGTGGACAAGCAAGTGACGGTTGCCAGCGCCGATGTTCAGCCAACGATCACAACCGCGGATGGGCGCAAGCTTTATCACTGGTCGAGCTCGAACATGGCGCGGCCCGACCCCGACGCTCCACCCAAGTCAGTAAAGAAGTTGAAGCCGTCGGTTCAGGTAACCACCTTCAAGAGCTGGGAGGAAGTGGGAGCCTGGTACGACTCGCTGCAAAAGGATGCTGTGGTTGTTACGCCAGCTATTCAGGCGCGCGCTGCCCTGCTTACCAAAGGCCTGACATCCGATGACGACAAGATTCGGGTGATTTTTAACGACGTGGCCATGATGATTCATTACGTGGCACTCGATTTCGGCATTGGCCGCTATCAACCGCACACCGCCGATGATGTGCTTGCAAACGAGTATGGCGATTGCAAAGACAAGCACACACTGCTGGCGGCGTTGCTGAAGGCCGCGGGGATTGAAGCGTGGCCGGTGCTTATCTCAAGCAGCCGCGAGCTCGATCCCGATACTCCTTCGCCCGGACAGTTCGACCACGTGATAACGCTGGTGAAGCTCAAAGACAAGACGATTTGGATGGATTCAACTGAAGAGGTTGCGCCGGTCGGCGTAATGATCAGCTCGTTGCGCGATAAGCAGGCACTTGCTATTCCCGTTGGAAGGGCCGCTTATCTTGAACGCACGCCTGCCGATCTGCCTTATCTGCAATCATCACGATTTGAGATCAACGGAACCGTCTCTGACCAGGGAGCCTTTACGGCGCAGATTGCGCAGAGCTATCACGGCGACGCCGAACTAATGCTGCGCTACGCCTTTCGCAGCGTTCCGCAATCGCAGTGGAAGCAATTTGTGCAGAATGTCTCAAATGGCTCGGGTTTTGGCGGCGATGTGTCGAATGTGGCGGTGTCATCGGTGGAGCAGACGGCCCAGCCGTTCCAGTTTTCGTATGACTATAAGCGCGAGAAGCTTTCTGAATGGGATGACAAGCGAGTTTCGCCACCGCTGCCGCCGGTTGGCTCTGAGCTTGTGCCGGGCGTGAAGACAATCAAACCGGCCGACGATGTTGATCTCGGTTCGCCGGGGGAGCTGATTTACAAGTCGACGATGCAGTTTCCCAAGGGCTGGATCGTGGTGCCCGCGCAGTCAACAGACATTGTGGACGACTGGGCTGAGTACCACGCGAAATACGAATTCAGCGATGGCGTCTTCTCCGCCGAGAGACGTGTTGTGATCAAGAAAGACAAGGTTCCGCTCAGCGACTGGGACAAGTACCTCGATTTCCGCCGTGGAATCTACACGGACGAATCGCGCACCGAGCCAATTCTGCATGCCGGGCGTACCGACCCCGGCTCATCGAGCACTGTGACCGAGCTTGGACCAACCGCGATTCTGCAGGAGATGATTCAGGACATTATTCCGCTGCGCGATGTGGCGAAGGTACTTCTTTCAGACCAGCCACAGACCCCGGACGGGCTCGCTAAAACCGTCACCGACTCTCAGAGGGTACTGGATACGGTCGAAGCGAGGTCCACTACGCTGCAGGCAAGCGATCCGCAGTCTCTCTACTGGACCCAGGCGCTGGCCAACGCCTGGTGCATCAGAGGGTGGTCCGCACTTGCGGTCAACGATTTGCCCACCGCCGAAACATATTTGCGCGCGGCATGGCGGCTCGGCCAGGACCAGATAAGCGGTTACCTGCTGGGCTGGCTGCTTGAGGTAAAGCAAGAGCGAGTAGCCGCGGCATATCAGTACGAGTTGGCATCACTTTCTCACGAAGGTAGCCTGATCCTAGCTCCTCAGGATGTCTCAGGTATCCCCAAGCGCATTGCGGATGGCTACAAACGCGTGACCGGCAAAGAGCTAGTCGCGACCCCGCTAAACCACGGCGCCTATGAGGGCAGCCTGCAGGCGGAACTCGACAAGGCGAATGAAATTCACCAGATTGTGCACTCCACGAAGCTAACCGGTGAAGGTCTCTACATTGAAGAATTCGAGCCGGGCAAACCGGCTAAGGTTTCAACGTTAGGCAGCGAAAAAGGATTCGATGCGCTGGCGCCGGTTCTTCAGGCGCATGGATTTCGGTCGCTATTTCCAAATGGCTCGAAGGCCAAGCTGATGCGGGAGGTGCGGATCGTATGCTCGCCCTGGTCTGGCTGTGACGCCTATCAGCTCGCGCCCGGATCAACGCGAATACCAAACCGCGCGATCAATGTCGCGCCGATTCAATTCGAACGGCCCAAGCTGACAAGGGGAACAAAGACCGTCGAGACAAAAGAGCTTCCGGCACAGCCGTAATAGAAATAAGTAGCGAAGCTGGCGAGGTCATGCGTTGATCGCCATGCCCTCGACTGCGCCATACGCATCGAGCAACGATTCGCTGAGCGTTGGGTGCGCGTGGATGGTGAACATTAGCTCGTCGACGGTGCCTTCTAGAGTCATCACGGCGACGGCTTCGGCGATCAACTCCGTTGCCTGCGGGCCGATGATGTGTACGCCGAGAATTTCGCCGTATTTTGCGTCGGCCACGATCTTTACGAAGCCGTCGTGCGAGCCGACGATGGTGGCTTTCGAATTGCCCGCGAAGGGGAACTTGCCCACCTTGACCTCGTGACCTTTTTCCTTTGCTTGGGCCTCGGTGAGGCCGGCGCTGCCGATTTGCGGCTCGGTGTAGGTGCAGCTCGGAATGCGGTCGCGGCGCACGGGGCGGAAGTAGCGGCCCGCAATTTTTGCCATGGCCACCATGCCGCTCATTGCGCCCACATGGGCAAGCTGCGGCAGGCCGGCGACGATGTCGCCGATGGCGTAGATGCCGGGCTCGGCGGTCTGCTGCGTTTCGTCGACTTTCACAAATCCGCGGTCGAGCTCGATGCGGGTTTTGTCGATGCCGACGTCGACGGTTTGCGGCGCGCGGCCAACGGCAACCAGGACTTTGTCTGCTTCTTTCTCCTGCACTTTCCCGTTCGACGCGGTCCACGTTACTTTGACGCCCTTTTCTGTGAGTTCGACTTTCTCAACCTTTGCGCCCACATTCACATCGATGCCGCGTTTGCGGAAGACACGCGAGAGTTCTTTGGAAATCTCCTCGTCTTCAACGGGGACCATGCGCTGCAGAAACTCTACGAGAGTTACCTCTGCGCCGAAGCTGCGGAAGATTGAGGCGAATTCCACGCCCACCGCGCCTGCGCCGATGATGATGAGCGACTTGGGCGCTTCGGGTAGCGACAGAATTTCAATGTTGGTTAGGATGCGGTCGCCGGCGGTGAGGCCGGGGAGCAGCTTGGCCTGGGAGCCGGTGGCGAGCAGGATGTTTTTTGCCTGGACCTGGGACTTTGCGCCGGCGGTGTCTACGTCGACTGTGTGGACGCCGTTGACTGCTGGGCCGGTGAGGCGGCCGTAGCCGGGGATGACGGCGATCTTGTGCTTCTTCATCAGGAACTCGAGGCCCTTGACGTGACGGGTGATGATGGAGTTCTTGCGCGTCTGCACGGCGGCCCAGTCGAGCGAGCGAGCGTCGACGTTGGCGATGCCGAATTCGGCCGCGTCTTTCAGGTAGTCCCACAGCTCGGCGTTGAAGAGCAGCGCCTTGGTGGGAATGCAGCCCACATGCAGGCAGGTGCCGCCGAGGCTGGGGCTGGCATCGATGAGCGCTACCTTGAGGCCGTATTCTGCGCCGCGAATGGCGGCTGTGTAGCCGGCTGGGCCTCCGCCGATTACTGCTACGTCGTAGATGGTGTCGGGATTTTGGTCAGGCACAAGTGCTCCGTTCCGGGCGCGCCCTGGGGAGTCGGGCGCGTGCCGCAATCATGGTTAGTTTAAATGGCGGGCTGCGATGGATTGAGCTGACTCTCTACCAGTTCTGACGCCTCGCAGAGGGTTTCCGCTTCGTCGCCGAAGCGCTCGATCCAGTGCACGTCTGGCTCGCGGCGGAACCAGGTTAGCTGGCGCTTGGCGTAGTTGCGATGGCCTTGCTGGGCGGCGGCGATAGCTTGGGGTTCGGTGGCTTCGCCGCGGAGGACTTGCATTGCTTGCCGGTAGCCTAGCGAATCGAGGGCCTTGATGGGGCCATAGCGGGCTAGCAGGCTGCGGGTTTCATCCACCAGGCCTGTGGCGAACATCTCGGCGCAGCGTTGGTTGAGGCGGTCGTAGAGTGCGGCGCGCGGAGGGTTGAGACCGATGCGGAGCAGGCGGAAGCCGGTAAGGGGATCGCGGCCCGCTTTGGGGCCGGAGGTCAAGGCCCTTGAAAACGGCTCGCCTGTCGAGAAGCAAACCTCTAGGGCACGGACGAGTTTGGGCGTGTCGTTCGCGTGGATACGGTCGGCGGATTCGGGATCGATGCGGGTTAGCATACGGTGCAGCCAACGGGGGCTGCGATTTTGAAGGCTGGCCAGGAGGCGCTCGCGCATTTCCTGTTGTCTCTTGGGACCAGGGAAGAGGCCTTCAGTTAGCGCGCGCAGGTAGAGGCCGGTGCCGCCAGTGACGATTGGCAGGCGGTTGCGTGTCGCGATTTCATTGAGCGCGGCGCGGGCGGATCGCATGTAGAGGCCGGCGGTGTATGGCTCATCGGGTTTGGCTACGTCGATGAGGTGGTGGGGGACCATGGATCGCTCGGCAAGAGTTGGTTTGGCCGTGCCCAGTTCCATGCC
>Ga0302267_10007224_pt1 | contig 10977 bp, 7 predicted proteins | sample III_Bog_E1_3_FD_194555 | JGI IMG/M metagenome (GOLD analysis project Ga0302267, IMG submission 194555) | Peat permafrost microbial communities from Stordalen Mire near Abisko, Sweden - III_Bog_E1_3 | ecosystem: Environmental > Terrestrial > Soil > Wetlands > Peat | place: Sweden: Abisko... | reverse complement strand
AGATACGCGCGATGATCCGCGCGAACGTCGTGGGCGGCAGCAGCGGCGGCGGGGAGAGATGCGCTCAAAGCAGTGGAGTAGTAGGAGACGGCGAGGGGTTCCGTCAAGGAGGGGGAAAGCGCGGCGCTCGCGGGCGGAGGCTCGTGCTGCGCGTCGTCCTCGCCCTTGCCGTGCCTGCCGCACTCTCGCTCCTCTCGTGCGGGAAAGGCCAGACGCGCGCTCGGCCCGTGGCCAGCCTCGCGGACGGCACTGCGGCCGGCCAGGCGTTCGAGCGACTGCGCATCGCGTGGGTGCGCAATGATCCCAGCGATCGCCCCGCGCTCCGCCACGACATCGAGGCCTTCGTCACGGCGTTTCCGAACGACGGGCTCGCGCGGCTGGTCCGCATCTACTGGGCGCTCAGTCTCATGGATCCCCCGGCCGACTGGAGCCAGGCGGAGCGCCGCCTCGAGAGCCTCGCGCCGCCACCGCCCGGTGCGTCGCACGATCTCTATGTCATCGCGGTCGCCAAGCTCCGGCGCTACCACCATCAGCCGGACGCGGCGTTCGCGCTGCTGCGCCCGATCGTCGGGAACATCGTCGATGCCCGCGCGCGCGCCCTCCTCCAGGAGGAGCTCACGTTCGACGCCCTCGAGGCGCGCGAACCGTACGAGGCGATCGCGTACATGGACGCGTGGCTCCGCGGCGCATCCGAAGAAGACCGCCAGACATCGGAGGCGAAGGTCGCCGTGGCGCTCGGGGCGGTGCCCGAGGGGGCGCTTCGTGGGTCGCTCGCGGCGATGCGTGCGAGCGCGAAAGTGGGGGAATCGCACGGGTATGGCGTGGTCATCCAGCGCCTGGTCGGCGAGCGGCTCGGGCAGATCGCGGCCAATCGCGGGGACGCTGCGCTCGCTCGCTGGCTGCTGGACGCAGAGACGGGCGGGGGCACACCGATGCTCGGCGAGGAGGTCTCCGCTGCGCTCGTACAGCTCGCGACGAGCCGACGAGGGATCGGCAGCGTCGCCGGGCGGACGGTCGGGCTGGTGTTGCCGACGAGCTCGTCGGTGCTGCGAGATGAGGTCGCGGACGTGCTCAGAGGCGTCCTCTGGGCGCTCGACCTCGGGCGCGATGCCGGAGAAGGCGCGGACGGCGCGGACGCCGGGAAGAAGAGAGGCCCGCCGATCCGCCTCGTCACGCGCGACGACGGCGGGGATCCGTCGCGGCTTCGTGTCGGAATGGAGGAGGTCGCGGGCGAGGGCGCGAGCGTCATTCTCACCGCGCTCGACGGAGAGACTGCGACCGAGGCGCTCGAGTGGGCGGCCTCGTCGTCGCTGAATGTGATCGTCCTGGCCGCTCCCCTCGCGCGTGCCGGCGATGCGGGGAGCGCGCCGATGTCGCTCTTCAGCGTCGGCGAAGACTGGCCGGCCGAGGTGGCCGTGCTCGCCGCCGCGCTCGAGGCTCGGAGCTCGTCCGGCAAGGGGCGCGAGACGCCGATAGCGACGCTGACGGACACCGAGGTCACGTCTGCGCTCCTCGCCGCGACGCGGGCCTCGACCGCTGCCTGGCAGCCGCCCACCTCGTGCGACCTTGCTCCGACGAGCGCGGGGGAGTCGCGCTTCCCCCTCGGCGAGTGGGAAAAGTCGGGTGTCGAGCGGTGGCTGGTCGCCGGTTCGAAGGTGTGCGCCGACGATCTGCTGCGTGGCCTCCGACAGCACGGGAGGCGCGGGGTGATGGCGCTGAGCCTGGAGGCGTCGGACGCACAAGAGCGAGCGGCGCCCGCCATCCACTGCGTCACGGCGACGACCGGGATCATTCCGCTGTCGCTTGCGCCGGCGAGCTCCACCGACCCGCGGGTCGAGGACGCGCGCGCGATGGTCGCCTGGACGGGAGCGCCCGCCGGCTGGTGGACGGCGCTCGGCCACGATGCGGCCATTCTCGCGCGCACGGCGCTCTCGGCGCTCCCGGCGGACACGACGTCCGACACGACCGAGATCGCGCGCCGGCGGATGATCGTTCGCCAGGGCCTCGCCGCAGCGCACGCGCCGCTGTGGACGAGCGAGCACGACGGCTTCGATGCCGCTCGAGCTGTGCCTCGAACGGTTCGCGTCGTAGACCTCGGCCGCTGATCCGGGGGAGGGGCTGCAGCGACAAAAACCTGACCATCCTCCGCACACACGTCATGCTTAGGCATGCTCGTGACGTCGAGGGAGGTCTACAGAGTGGTGTCGGCGGTCGCGTTGCTCGCGATCGGGTGCCAGGCGCCGCAGACCGCGCCGATCGAGCCGTCCGGAGGCAAGAGCCCGGGAGGCGCAGGCAACACGCCCGATGCCACCACGGTCGCCGAGACGGGAACGACCTCCACCACCCCGACCCTCGTCTCGGGAATCTTCTCGCCGCAGGCCATCGCCGTCGGCGCCTCCAGCGTCTACTGGACGACGTCGCGCGCAGCGCTGAAGCTGGGGGAGGTCGGCGACGCCACCGCAGGGACGGGCGCAGTCGAGAGCGTCGCGTCGACCGGCGGGAGCATCACGGACGTGGTCGTCGGCCTCACGAGCCCGGTCGCGCTCGCGGTCTCGGGCACGACGCTGTTCTTCGGCCAGGGATCCGGCAGCAGCGGCGTCCTCGACGCCTACACCCTCGGATCGATCGCGGTGGACACGGTCGCGTCGGCTCAGTCGGCACCGCTGGCGATGGTCCTCGACGAGAGCGTGCTGTACTGGGCCACCGGCAGCGGCACGCAGTTCGCGGCCGACTCGGTCATCGCGAGCGCGACGCCGGAGGGCTCGGTGAAACCGCTCAGCTCGGCGATGGCTGCGTACGTCCCCGTGGCGGTCGCCGTGATCGGCGCCAGCGTCTACGTGCTCGCGACGGCCGGCGGCACCGCGTACCTCCTCTCGGTCCCCGCGGTCGACGGCCCTCCGACGGAGCTGTGGCACGAGGCCTCGGTCACCCCCGTCGACCTCGGCGGTGCGGGCGAATCGCTCTACTGGACCCTCGCCAACACCTCGGCGAACGGCGGCGAGCTCCTCTCGATGTCCATCCTCGGCGGCACGCCCGTCACGCTTGCGGACGAGATCGCGAACGCGGCGAAGATCGCGATCTCGGCGCCGAACGTCTACTTCACCTCCAATGTCGCGGGGGGCTCCGTCCTCTCCGTCAGCACCGGAGGAGGGGCCGTGTCGACCCTCGCCTCGGGCCTCGACTACCCGTATCCAATCGCTGTCGGAAGCGGGTCGCTCTACGTCGGGACGGCGTCCGCCATCGTCGTCGTCCCGCAATGACGCACGCACGCGACGCCGGCTGACGTCTGCCGCCTCCTTTTTGGTGCCGAGCGGGAATAGCGGAGCCGCTCGAGTGTTCCGCCGGCCGAATGGCACTCTCAGCCACGGTCGCGGCGCCCGTCTCGACCTCTCTCGCTCGGCTTGTTGACACACGGTCCCTCGTCGCTAGGATGCGCGCGCCCCACGGCCGGACCGGCTTTTCCCGTACCTCTTCATCCGGTCAGGCTCCGCGCTCTCTCTCGAGGCGCGGGCTCAGGCATTCACTCACTCATTCCCTGGAGCTTTGATGTCCACCGACGTCATGATTTACGCCAACGACCTCTCGAAGAGCTTCGGGTCGTTCCGGGCGGTCGACAAGATCAGCTTCGAGGTGCGGCGCGGAGAGGTCGTAGGCTTCCTCGGCCCCAACGGCGCCGGCAAGTCGACGACGATGCGCATCCTCACGTGCTTCATCGCGCCGACGAGCGGGACCGTCCGAGTCAAAGGATTCGACGTCTTCGACAGCTCGATCGACGTCCGCCGGAGCCTCGGATACCTCCCTCAGCGCGCGCCTCTCTACCTCGAGATGAGCGTGCTCGAGTACCTCCGCTTCTGCGCCGACCTCAGGCACCTCGACAACGGGACGTTCAACAAGCGCGCCCGCAGCGTCGTCGAGGTCTGCGGCCTCGCGCAGGTGCTCGGGAAGGAGATCCGCTACCTCTCGCACGGGTACCGGCAGCGCGTCGGGCTCGCGCAGGCGCTCATCCACGACCCGCCGATCCTCATCCTCGACGAGCCGACGAGCGATCTCGACCCGAACGAGAAGACCGAGTTCCTCGAGTACCTGAAGCAGATCGGCAAGGAGCGCACGGTCCTCCTCTCGACCCACAACCTGGCCGAGGTCGAGGCTGCTTGCGCGCGCGCCATCATCGTCTCGCGCGGCCGCATCGTCGCCGACGGCGCGATCGAGGAGATCCGTGCCAAGAGCGGCAAGGTCCGCCGCTACACCATCTCGATCCTCGAGGCGGGCGTCGGTGACGCAAACGCCAAGGCCCCGAAGCCGACCGAGATCGAGGCGACCCTCCGCGGCGTGCCGGGCGTGAAGACCGTGTCGATCGTCCCGGGCGAGGACAAGTCGGCCACCTACGAGCTCACGACCGAGCGCAGCGTCGACCTCCGCCCCGAGCTCTTTCGGCTCATCGTCGACAAGGGGTGGGTGCTCCTCGAGCTCCACCGCGACACGCAGAAGCTGGAGGACGTCTTCCGCGATCTCACCATCGGCGACGAGCGGAGGAACCGCGTCGTCGGCGGCAAGGACGCCCCCAAGAGCGCGCGCGCAAAGGCAGCTGCCGCGGCCGAAGCGGACGAAGAGGACGACGAAGAAGAAGACGAGGAGAGCTCGAAATGAAAGAGTCGACGGCAACCGCAGAGCCGGGCCTCGTGGGCGTCCGTGAGCGCAGCGAGATCGCAGGCTCAGGCGGCACACAGAACAACATCCTCACCATCGCGCGCCGCGAGCTCCGCGCGTACTTCGACTCGCTCGTGGCGTACGTCGTCATCGGCGGCAGCCTCCTCGGGATGGGGATGTTCTTCTTCCTCTTCCAGGGGGGCGGCTTCTGGCAGGTCGACCGCGTCACGATGGCCCGCATGTTCGAGTTCATGCCGTGGACGCTCGCCGTCCTCGTCGTGCCGCTCGTGACGATGCGCGCCCTCGCCGAAGAGAAGCGCGCGGGCACCATCGAGCTGCTCATCACGCTCCCCGTCACGGACGCCGACGTCATCCTCGGCAAGTACTTCGCGGCGCTCGCGATGATCGTCATCCTCCTCGCGGCGACCCTCGCGTACCCGATCGCGATGTTCATCTGGCCGTGGCACCTCGGCGCGCTCGACTGGGGCCCCGTGTGGGCGGGCTACCTCGGCCTGTTCCTCTACGCGAGCGCCGGCACGGCAGTGGGGATGCTCTTCTCGAGCATCACCGACAGCCAGATCATCGCGTTCTTCCTGACGGCGTTCACGCTCGTCCTCATCCACGTCCTCGGCTACTTCGTCGAGTACCTCCCCGGCGTCCTCGGCGACGTCACCTCGTTCCTCAGCTTCCAGGCGCGCTACGCGCCGTTCGAGCGAGGCCTCATCGATACGCGGGCGATCGTCTACTTCATCTCGGTCGCCGTCATCTGCCTCCTCTACGCTTTCCGCTCTCTCGAGAGCCGGAAGTGGAGCTGACCCGTCATGGAAAAGAAGCAACGCGCAGCCGCCGAGAGCGGCGTCCTCCTCCTCGTCGTCGCGGGGATCCTGATCGCGATCAACGCGCTGTCGGCCCTCGGCGGATACAAGCGGATCGACACCACCAAGACCGAGCGCTTCACGCTGTCGAAGGGTAGCGGCAACCTCGTCAAGACCCTGAAGCAGAACATGCAGGTCGACGCGTACGTCGCGCGCGGGCTGCCGAAGCTCGACGCGTTCGTCCGCGACCTCCGTGATCTCCTCCAGGAGTACAAGGACGCGAGCGGCGGGCACTTCGACTACCGCCTCATCGAGGCGAAGGACGAGGACCAGAAGAAGGAGGCGAAGGAGGCCGGCATCCAGGAGCAGCAGATGGGTGAGGCCAGCGCCACCGAGGACGAGAAGGGCGCAGTCACGCAGGGCTACATGGGCCTCGTGTTCAAGTACGGCTCCGAGAAGGACACCATCCCGAGCCTCTCGCCGGACCACTCGGACGGCCTCGAGTTCTGGATCACGAACAAGCTCCGCGAGATCCGCGACAAGGCCGACAACAACAAGCACAAGGTCGGCGTGCTCACCGGTCACGACGAGATCAAGCTCACCGAGTCGAACCTCGTCCCCGGTGGCGGCGCGCGCGGCAAGGGCCCGAGCGTGCAGGACATCGTCGCGAACAACTTCAAGTTCTACGAGTTCGTGAACGTCGACCTCAAGAACGGCGACTCGGCGATCGACGAGAGCCTCGACGGCCTCATCATCACGCAGCCCGGCAAGGACCTCACCGAGAAGGAGCTCCGCCGCATCGACCAGTTCGTCATGAAGGGCAAATCGCTCGCCGTCATCGCCAGCGCGGTGAACGTCAAGCCGAGCGACGCCACGATGAACGCGACGCTGAGCACGCACGGCCTCGAGAAGCTGCTCGACGGCTACGGCATCGAGATGCGCAAGGACGTGGTGCTCGACTTCAGCCACGCGTTCACGGTCCTCGAGATGACCGAGTCGGGCATCGTCAGGCGCGCGTTCCCGCAGTTCCTCCACATCACGGACGACTCGCGCTTCACGGGCAACGAGGCGCTGCTCGACACCTCGTTCCCGGCGTTCTTCCGGCTCGAGGAGCTCATGTTCCCGTTCGTCTCGTCGCTCGTCCTCCACAAGGAGAAGCAGGCAGAGGCGAAGACGATGAAGGTCGTGGCGCGCACCTCGCCGTACGCGTTCCGCGAGACGACCGACACCGTCGACCTCAGGGTCAACCAGCACTGGAAGCCGAAGGCGGAGAAGCCCGACCAGTTCAACGTCGCGGCGACCGTCGAAGGGACGCTGACCTCGGCGTTCCCCACCGGCGACAAGCAGGGCGTCGACGCGCCCGAGAAGAGCGCGCAGCCCGCGCGAGTCTTCGTGCTCTCTTCGAGCCAGTACCTCGCGAACCCGTTCGCGCGGGCCGGCGAGGGGCAGGACATGTCGAAGTACGGGATGCAGCAGATGGTCGGCGGCGACAAAGAGCTCCAGCAGCTCGCGCAGAACTATCTGTCGAAGACCGTCCTCACGGCGATGATCCTCTCCTTCAAGGACACGCTCGACTGGCTCACCGGTGACACCGATCTCCTCGCGGCGTCGGCCAAGCTCCTCTCGGAGCCGAACCTGACCTACGACATCGGCAAGCCCAAGTTCGACCCGAACGAGACCGATGAGCAGCTGAAGAAGCAGCTCGAGGAGCTCCGCAACACGCGGAAGCGCCAGCAGTACTGGGTGGAGCTCATTCTCATCCTCGGCGTCCCGCTGCTCTTCGGCCTCTACGGCATCACCCGCTGGCGCATGCGGCTCGCGGCGCGGGAAAATATGTCGCTCGCGTAACCCAGACTCCACCCCCCTAGCCCCCCGCCTCGCAAGCAAGGCGGGGGGAACATGACGCCAGTCGATCGTCTTCACGCGTGGAGTCGCTGGGGGACTCGACGGAACTTCACAGAGAACTCAGAGAAAGACGAACATGGCACTCTCTCGGGACAAGCAGATCGGTGTGGCGCTCGTGGTCCTCGCAGGGCTCGGCGCGGCCGCCTACTTCCAGCAGAAGAAGGACGCGGAGGTCGGGACGTCGGCGAAGGCATCGGCCGATCTCCCCACCATCAGCGGGCCGGAGGACATCGACAAGTTCAGCGTCACGAACGGCGAGAAGGGGGAGTTCGTCCTCGCGAAGGAGGGGGAGAAGTGGATGATCACCAAGCCCGTCCACGCGCTCGCCAACCAGACCAACGTCAAGCAGATGATCGACAACCTCAAGGAGCTCAAGGCGACGGAAGTCGTCGCGAGCGCCGCGACGGACGACATCAAGAAGAGCTACGACCTCGACCCCGCCCACGCCGTCCACATCGTGGCGTGGAAGGGAGCAGACCAGAAGGTGGACGACACCTTCGGCAAGCTCGGGAGCCGCGGCGAGATGGTGATGGTCGGCGACAAGCCGTCCGTCTACGCAGCGAAGGGCTTCTCGGTCTCGCTCTACAACCGCGAGCAGAAGGGGTGGCGTGACGCCGAGATCTTCAAGTTCGACGACGGCAACGCGACGTCCGTGACGATCGAGAACGCGAATGGCTCCTTCTCCTTCACCAAGGGGGACAAGTGGGCGGGCACGTTCAAGGGGCAGCCCATCGACCGCTACGACGACACGAAGGTCCCGCTGATGGTGACCGCGCACAAGGCGCTCCAGGCCGACGACTTCGGCGACGGCAAGGCCCCGCGGACACGGGTCTCGACCACCCGGCGGGCACGATCACCATCACGCTCAAGGACAACGCCGGGAAGTACGTCCTCCACGTCGGCAAGTCCGCGTCGGCGACGTCGTTCTACGCCCAGAAGGAAGGCGACCCGACGATCTACACGGTCTCCAAGGCCGTCGCAGAGTGGGCGACCGCGGACGTGTCCAAGTTCCAGAAGGTCGCCGATGCCGGCGCCGCCACGGCGTCGGCGAAGGCCCCGCCGAGGATGCCGCCGGGCATGGGGATGCCGGGCGGAATGCCGCCGGGTCACCCGCCAGTGGGCCACTAAAGGGTTCCGGCTGGGGTCGGGGGAGCGGCCGCGCTCCCCAGTGAATTCTCGCGGAAGGAAGGACGGCGACGGACGCCGCGAGAATTCGGGACAGCTAGCGCGCGATTCTCGCTGCGACGAGATCGAACGGCGCGTCTCCGTAGGCGAGCCAGCGGGTCGCGCGCTCGTGCCGTTCGCCCGGCCCTTCCGCGTCGACCAGCGCGGTGGCCAGCCCTGGCGCGATCGCGCGCACCGGCGAGACGAGCGCGGCGCGGACGAGGCGGTCCTGACGATCCGCGGGCACCGACGCGAGGAGCGCGTGAGCGGTCCGCGTCGCATCGAGGTCCGTCGCGCCGCTGTCGAGAGTGAGCGCCCACAGCGCGATCGCCACGTCGTCATGCAGGACGACGGTCGCCATCGCTTCGGAGGCTGTCGCGCTCGCCGCCGCCACCTGGAGCGCCTGGCAGACGAGCGCTCGCTCCGGCGGTGGCCTCAGCGTGCGCGCTCGCGACGCGCGCAGGGCTTCGTCCGACGCGGCGCAGGCCGTCTCCTCCCCCACGTGCGTCGCCGCAGCCTCGAGAGCCCCACGCTGGACGGCGTCCGAGAGCGCTCCGAGGCGCGACTTTGCGTCGCTCCGGAGTGACGCTTCCTCGTCTTCGAGGCGGCCCATCAGCGTCTGTCGATCCTCGTGGACGCCGAGGTAGGTGTGAAGCTGCACGTCGAGCGAGACCGACGCCGGGGGCGGTCGAGGCGCGACGCGCGGGTGCGCCTTGCCGAGCTCGACGCGGAGCGACGTGATGAGCTTGGTCGCGTCCGGGTATCCCTCGGCCACCGCGAGGCGCTCGAGCGCGTCGAGCGCATCCTCGAGCTCGAGGACCCTCGGCCGCTCCAGCGCACCGGTCGCCACGTCCGAGACGATCTCGAGCAGCCCGCGCTGAATCAACGCCTCGCGCTCGGCCACCTCTCGCCCGCGCGACACGTTCCCCCACGTCGCCACGATGGCGCGCACTCGCTCGCTCCCCGCGTCCGGCGACAGCCGCTCGCGCGCGACGCGAAGCTCTTCGCCGTCGAGGAGCCGCGACAGCAGCGTCCTCTCCTCGCGAGCCGGCGCGCTCGCGCCCGCTCCGTCGTCGTGCTGGCTCACGAGCTCGTTGCCGAGCAGGTGGAGCAGTCGCTCGCGCTCGCCGAACGAGAACACGTCGAGCGCCCCTCCGACGATGCCGATGTCGTCGCCGCCTCGAACCACCGCCGCGCCCGCCACCTTCCGCACGGCGTCGGCGCTCGGCTTCTCTGGCATCCGCATCGCGAGGCGCGGGTCGGTCGCGCCCAGCTCCCCGAGCCACGCCGTTTCCCACTCCCCGAACGGAACGGCAGGAGACTGCGCCACGACCGGAGCCCCACCGTTCGCTCGGCCACCTGCGCCCGAGCACGCCACAAGGCCCACGAGACCCACGACGACCGAGGCGAACCCGCACGCTCGAGACGCTGCCCGGAGAGTCGCGTTCATGAGTGCACCTCCAGCCCTCTCGCCATGCACGATCTGGTACCACGGCAGGGGACGAGCTTCCTGCCGGCGCTCACGGAAGCTGCTGGAGCCGCTCTGCCCACGTGAGCAGCGCTGGGTGCTCCGGCGCGATCGGTCGGTGCGACGCGCCGATCCAGGGGTAGAGCGGGTAGAGCCATGCCGACGGCGGACGGCCGTGCCCGTTGACCCGCGCGATGCGCTCCTCGCGTGTGGCGAGACCCTCCCACGGCTGCACGCGACGCGCGCGGAGGGCGTGGAGGGTCGCTTCGAGCGGTGACAGCAGCTGCTCGATGGCCTCGGTGTCCATCGAGATCGCCGCGCACGTGTGGCCCCATTGCACCATCACGCGGCACATCCAGCTCGCCGCCGGCCCGTACGACACGACCGCGAGCCGGTCGAAGCCCGCCTGCCTCGCGAGGAGCACCGAGTAGTAGACGTTCTCGTCGGTGTGCAGCGCGTCACGCTCGAGCCAGATGCGCGTGGCGGGGACGCCGAGCAGGGTCATGGCCTGCGCGATCGCTTCCGCTTCGACATAGGGCGTGTGCACGTCCGAGCCGGAGACGATGAATCCTCGCGTCCAGCCGTCCCTCCAGAGCAGCGCCGCCTGCCCTGCACGCCCGAGCTGGCAGCGCGACGGGCTCCCGTCGTCGGCGCTCGGGCAGCCCGGGATGACGATGGCGTCGAAGCCCCCGGTCGGCGGAGCCCGGACGAGGTACGTCGACGGCGCGCACGCCATCGCGAGCGGCAGCGCAACGAGCCCGACCCACCTGGCACCCGGCGTCATCGATCCAGAGTTGACCGCAATCGACTCGAAGTCGACCCCAGTCGAGTCGGAGTCGGTTCCAGTCGAGTCGGAGTCGGTTCCAGTCGAGTCGGAGTCGGTTCCAGTCGAGTCGGAGTCGGTTCCAGTCGAGTCGGAGTCGGTTCCAGTCGAGTCGGAGTCGGTTCCAGTCGAGTCGGAGTCGATCCCAGTCGAGT
>Ga0302267_10007213_pt1 | contig 10986 bp, 4 predicted proteins | sample III_Bog_E1_3_FD_194555 | JGI IMG/M metagenome (GOLD analysis project Ga0302267, IMG submission 194555) | Peat permafrost microbial communities from Stordalen Mire near Abisko, Sweden - III_Bog_E1_3 | ecosystem: Environmental > Terrestrial > Soil > Wetlands > Peat | place: Sweden: Abisko... | reverse complement strand
CCTATCTGCCCAGCCAGGGCAAGGCGGTCATTTCGTTTTACCTCGCCAACCTCATCCGCAAGTACGGCAAGCCCTACGCGCTCGATGAACTGCAGGAGCGGATGATCGCGCGCCTGCAGAAATTCGGGTTCAACTCCATCGGCGCCTTTTCCGAAATCTCCCAGCCGGTGGTGCACGCCGCGAACTATCCCCACGTCTCGCATCTGCCGCTCGACCCGTGGACCGCTGGCCTGCATGACATTCCCGGCGTGCGCGGGACGTGGGACCCTTATGATTCCGGCAACGCGGCCAAGATGGACGCCGCCTTCGCGAAGCGCCTTCTCAAGGGTGCGAACGATCCGCTGATCATCGGCTATTTCGTCGTCAACGAGCCCGCGTACGAGGACGTGCCCAAGGTCGTGCCCGGGCTCAAGGGCAGCCAGAATCCCTGCAAGCACGCGCTCGCGGACATGCTCCGTCACAAATACGCGACCATCGGCGCCTTCAATTCCGCGTGGGGCGTGCAGTTCGCGTCGCTCGATGATCTTGACGACACACCGCTGGCGGTGACCACGCGCGAGGCCTCGCGGGACGTGCAGGATTTCACCGGCCAGTTCTTCGACGCCTATTACAAGCTCGTCAGCGACACGTTCCACAAATACGACAGCCACCACATGCTCATCGGCAGCCGCCTGCAGCCCGGCACCATCAACAACGAACAGCTTTGCCGCATTTGCGGAAAGTATCTCGACGTGATGTCGTTCAATTACTACACGGACGCGGTCGACAAGGATTTCCTCAAGCGAATTTACGAGTGGACCGGCCGCCCGATGATGCTCAGCGAATTTTATTGGAGCTCGGGCAAGGAGTCGGGCCTCGCCGGCGGGCGCGAGGTCAAGACGGAACAAGACCGCGGGCTCGCCTACCGCAACTACGTCGAGCAGAGCGCCTCGCTCGGCTTCGTCGTCGGCATCGAATGGTTCACCTTGATCGATCAGTCGGCGACTGGACGATGGTTCGAGGGCGTCGGCGGCGAGCGCGCCAACACCGGCCTCTTCAGCGTGGCCGACCGGCCGTGGAAAGCCGCGCTCGAGGAAATGAAGAAGACCAACGACACGATTTACGATGTCGAGCTCGGCAAAAGCGCGCCGTACGTCTTCGATAATCTCCAGTTCGCGCCGGCCGGCAATGCGCTGAAGACGGCCAACGCGCCACGCGCCACGGGGCCCATCACGCTCGACGGCACCACGGCGAATTGGCCCGGAATTCCGCCCGAGGTGGTGTCGGGAAGCCACGTTGTTACGGGCGCCGATTCCGGCGGCGTGGAAGGGACGTTCAAACTGTGCTGGGACGACAAAAATCTCTACGTCCTGGCCAATATCATCGACCCCACTCCGCTGCATAATTCGCATCAAAACGTTCCCGCCGATATTTGGAACGGCGATGGTATTGAGTTGTTCCTCGGCTCGGAAAATCTGGATCAAGGAGGCCCGCTGATTTTCACCGACCGCCATCTTTGCGTCGGCGCGGGCGCAGCGGGCGTGTCGCCGTTTTACGATTCCAACAGCGGCGTGCAATATGCCTGCGCGACGAATCTCATTCCCGGTGGCGATGGCAAAAGTTACACGCTCGAGGTTGCCATTCCGTGGACGGGCCTTGGCGTCACGCCGAAGCCCGGACAAGAATTGCTCTTCGATCTCGCCATCGATGATGACACCGGCGGACGCGGCCGCTCCCGCCAAATCACCTGGAACGGCACGGACAAAAACTCCACGGATCGCACCCACTGGGGCCGGCTGAAACTGGCGCCCTAACGATCGACAGCATCTCGGCGTCAGAGAATGACAAGCCACCGTTAGCAGGCTTGGAACGCCTTCGCTTAACTGGAAGCATGAAATTCAAGACGCCGTTTCTCCTGGGCATCTCCTTTGCTCTCGCAATTTGTACCAGTTCCCTTTGTCGCGCCGACCAGGGCGAGACCGTCTCCGCCATCAAGGGCTACCTCCAGTCCCAGGTCGGGAAGATGGACGCCGCCGCACATTCCTACGTCGAGCACGCCACGGCCTACGAGCAGATCATCGACAAGAACGGCGGCGACTACAACAAGGCCGCGATCAACGACGGCCCGGCCATCCTCGACCTCGTGGCCAGGATGCAGGCCGACTACAAAAATCTTCACATGAACGGCTATGAGACCGTCGAGGGCATCGCCGCCGGCGTGAAGGAGCTCGTGAAGTACGACATCTATTTCGATTCCGGCGTCCCGGTTGACCAGTCAGCCACGGACAACCCCTCCGCGCCCATTGACCTGAAGACGGCGAGCGGCGAAACCATCGACAAGAACAACGGCAATCTCTTCCACTACGTGATCGAGCCGACCCTCTGGGGCGCGAAGGGCGACTATGTGAAACGCCTGAGCTCCGATGCCTCCGCGCACCTGCACAACATCGCGCTTCTTCCGCGCGCGGACATCTGCGTCGCCTCGGCCAGGGACAGCGCGGTCCATGCGGATGAGTTCGTGGCCTCGTGCCAAGGGTGGCAGCCGACGATGGACGAATGCGTTGGCGCGCTGGTTTGGATGACGCCGACCTTCAACACCTACTTCGACGACCTGCGCGACTCGCTCTACAGCCCCAGCGGCAAGTACATCTCCGAGAGCCGGGTCCTCGATATGCGCGGCATCATGGGCAGCCTGCAGCTCGTCTACAATGCCATCCGCCCGCAGCTCGAGGCGAAGGACCCGGCGCTCGCGGCGCAGCTCGCCACCGAGTACCAGGGCATCATGCATCACATCGATGAAACCGATCGCCGCGACAAGGCGATGCGCGCGCAGCGCCTCAAGCTCAGTAAGGTCGAGATCGAGGAAATGGCCGAGCAGGCCAAGCGCATGAGCGATCAGCTCGCGCCGCAGCTCGAGCAGGTTGCCGCCCTCCTGGGCTTGAAGCTCCCGCCGAAGCCGTTCCTCGGATAATTCCCGGTTCAACGTCGCTTCTGTTTTTGTCGTATGAAAATCCGCGCTCTCGCCTCGCTGCTGGTCCTTCTGGCCGGCGTGCCCGCGTCTGCCGATGTGGTGGCGGATTTTCACGACGTGCAGGACCGGCTCGATAGCGCGATCCTCGACGCCTACGACAACTCGGCCACGGCGCAAACCGGCCGGGACCTCGCTCAGGCTTGGGGAAAACTCAAGGGCGAAATGAGCGACCCCGCCGCTCAGGCGCTTGTGCCCGCGGACTTCGCGTTTTCCACTCCGGAACAGTTCGCCGCGAAGATCGGCGCCAGCCGCGCGCTGCTGGAGCACGTCGCCGCGCTCGAGATGCTCGCGGCCCAGCGCGACGGCCGCGTGCTCGCGGCGCAAAGCTGGCGCGACATGATCACGCTGCCGCAGTTCGGCAACGCCGATGACGGCGGCCTTTTGCTGCAGATGTCCGCCGACCAGGTGCGGCAGCCGGGTGTTACCACGGCGCTGGCCAAGGAGGAAATCGGCTGGCAGGTCGCGCGCGCGCGCCAGATTTCGGACGAGATGCAGCACGCCATGAGCGGCGGGCAGGCAACCGACGCCTACGTGCAGGCCAAGCTGGGCGAGATCAGCACGCTCGCGCAATTTCCCAAGCCCCTGCTCGTCGCGGCAGAACTTCCCGTGACGGAAGCCGCTGTGGCATTGCCGCAGGTTCCCCAGCCGCTCAACGGCCCCGATGCCGCAACGGCCGTGGCATCGTGGCGCGAGAAGGTCGAGTCGACGCTGCCGAATCTTCTCACGCCCAAGGACGTCACGCGGCTGCAGCGCCTTCTCGCTCGCTTCGTCGACGTCGTGCCGAAGGAATACCGCAACGGCGTGCAGAACTCCGCCGTCGTGATTCCGCTCGAGTACAAGGAAGCCGTGCAGTTCACCGAGCAGGCGCAGAGCCTGGTCAACGAGCTCGCGCCGGTCTGGCGCCGCGACCAGCACGACGCCTTCGTCAAGCATCGCGACGAGTTGGTCGCGGGCCTCACCACGCTGCACAAGCAGATTGACCAAATACAGGACCTCCCGGTGATCGAGAAGAGCGCGGGAGCAGTCACCTCGATTCTCTCGGACGATTTCGGGATCAGCGCCCATCGCTCCGGCGAAAAGGGCCAGATCATCGAGGAGACCGCGCTCGACGTGCGCACGGCGCTGAACGACTCGCTCGCCGCCGCGAAGTCCGGCCACTGGCAGGAAGCCGAGTCGCTGCGGCTCGACGCCTACACCTCGTTCGATTCCGAGATCGAGATCCGCGTCATGCCGCGCAATCCCACGCTGGCCACGAAGACCGAGCGCAGCTTCATCGACGGGCAGGCCGAACTTGGCATCAAGGCGCTGCTCGACGCCAATGCGCCGATCGATCAACTCACCGCCGGGTACGAGCGCGCGCTGAAGAACCTCGACGAGTGCGTCGCGCTGCTCAACGTCTCCGTTTCGCCCACCACGATCGCCTTCACCACGTTCACCATCCTCGCCCGCGAGGGACTCGAGGCCATTGTCATTCTCGCCGCGCTGCTGGCCGGCCTGCGCGGTGCTGAAAATATCCGCGTTCGCCGCGGCATCGTGCAGGGCGCCGTGCTCGGCATCGTGGCCAGCGGCCTCACTTTCTGGCTGTCGCAGACCATCGTCCGCTCGCTCATGCGTTTCGGCGAGAAGCTGGAGGCGGTCGTCTCCGTCCTGGCTGTGATCATCCTCTTCATCGTCACGAACTGGGTCTTCCACAAGATGTACTGGGTCGGCTGGAACGCGCGCCTGCGCGACCTCTCCAAGTCGGCCAAGTCGGTGCGCTCGCAGGGCTGGGAAGTGCTCGCGCTGCTAGGCGTCGGCTTCCTCACCGTCTACCGCGAGGGCTTCGAAACGACGATCTTCATGCAGTCGCTCCTGCTCGAGGGCGGCACCGGCTCCGTCCTGCTCGGCGCGCTCGCGGGCTTCGCGTTCATCGGCGCGATTGGCGCGCTGATTATCTTCTTCGGTGCGAAATTGCCCTACCGGAAGCTGCTCGTCTTCACCGGGCTTCTCGTTGTCTCGATCATGGTCACTTTTGTCGGCTCGGCCGTGCGTTTGTTCCAGACCGTCGGCTGGCTGCCGGTGCATCCGATAGGCGTGACCTTCCCCGATTGGGTCGGCGTCTGGCTCGGCGTTTATCCGTCGTGGGAGGGCGTGCTCATCCCGCCGTTCGCGCTGGTTTACGTCGGCGGCGCATGGCTTTACACGAAGATCGCCGCGGCCCGCGCGCAGGCCCAGGCCGCCCCGCCGCCTTCAGTCAAGCGGGACATTTCCGTCCCGAAAAAAACTCCGGTCTCAGTCTGACCGGAGCGCCTTCCAGGAGATATGAAAATGAAACTAACACGCACGTTGTGTGCCTCGATCCTGTCCGCAGCCGCGGCAACAAGTGCACTTGCCACCCCCTTGCCGAGCCAAAATCCGTTTGCGGCGCCCCAGCAATCGATCACGCCCGCTTCGTCCGCCACGGGGACGTCGACACCGAGTGAAATCGAAGGCGTCGTGCTGCCCACGACGACGACCGCCACGAGCAATGGAACGCCGGAAGGCTTGACCACGCAAAGTCTTTCCATCTGGCACCAGGACTCGCTCACCGGTGACTGGGGCGGCGTTCGCGACAACCTGCTCAACCACGGCGTGGCCATCACGCCGACGTGGATCGGTGAAGCGTTCGGCAATCCCTCCGGCGGCGCGGGCAAGGGCTTCATCTCCGACGGCCTGATCAACGTCGCGCTCGATCTCAACCTCGACCGCATGAGCGACTCGCCCATCTTCGACAACACGCTCATTCACACCAACGCGATGTACATCTACGGCCCCGGGCTGTCGCAGCATTACGTCGGCGACTTCAGCAACACGAGCAACATCGCCTTCTACAATTCCCTGCGCCTGCAGGAACTGTGGATTTCAAAGTCGTTCTGGCAGCAGCGCGTCAACGTGAAGGTCGGCAACATCGCGGTCGACACGGAGTTCTTCCAGTCGGCCAGCGCGGCGCTGTTCATCAACGGCACGTTCGGGGCGTTCACGTTCATCGGAACGAACGTGCCCAACTCGCCGGTGTATCCGCTGGCCTCGCCCGGCGTGCGCATCCAGTTCATGCCCACGTCGAATTTCTACGTGATGGCCGGCGTTTTCGGGCAGGACCTCAATTCCGACCCGACGACCAACAACCAGAATGGCATTCGCTTCGGTCTTAACAGCAACAGCGGCATGCTCATCATGTCGGAAACCGGTTATCTCGTGAACCAGTCGCCGAATGATCGTGGCCTGCAAGGCACGTATCGCCTCGGCTCGTTCGTCCACACCGAGAATGCCACGACGTGGGCCTCGCAGGCGAACAACGCCAACGGCACGGGCGATCTGCAGAGCGGGGGAGCCAACTACGGCGTCTACGGCGTGATGGACCAGCAGATATTCGCGCATGGGGCGGAGGGCATCAGCATGTTCGTGCGTGCCGGCGGCGCGCCTTCGAACACAAACTTCGTCGACTACTACGTCGACGGCGGCTTCAACTTCACCGGCTTCATTCCGGGCCGCGACTTGGACGTGGCCGGCATCGCCATCGCGCGCTCGCACGTCAGCGATGACTTCAGCAACTCGCAAGTGGTTCAGGGCCAGCCCAGCCTGACCGCGGAGACGGTCCTCGAGGCCACCTACAAGATGCAGCTCGCGCCGTGGTGGAGCATCCAGCCTGACTTCCAGTACATCATCACACCCAGTGGTGTGGTCGGCTCGCACAATGCGACCGTCCTCGGGCTGCGCATGAACGTGACCTTTTAGTTAGTGATAGAGCACATACGCGTCGCCGGAATTTCCGGCGGCGCCGGTCAGTGCGCGACCGTTCCGGACTGTCTCTGGAACTGGTCCCACCCAGTGATGCGGTAGACCGGCGTCGCGTTGTAGGAATCGCCGAGGAAATAGATCTGGCCGTCCTGGCTGTTCTCAAAGAGGAAGCCGCCGAAATTCTCGCCGCACATCACATAGGCGTCCTGCGGAATCGCGGGCGTGACTAAGCCGTGGTCGAGCAGTCGGCCAACCCAGAGTCCGTCCTGGTCCCACACGTGCACCATGCTGTTGTCGATGTCGTTCACGGCGATGCAGCCCTTCACGCTGCCCGCCATTCGGTAAAGTGAGCGCGCTTCGCCGGGTCCTGCCTGCGCCACAGCGGCGTGCTGGCCCACGGCCCACTTCAGGCTGCCGTCCGCGCCCCATTTGGCCACGAAATTTCCTCCGAGCCCGCTCGCTGTCTTGCCCACGCCGAACGGACCTTTGCCCGCGCGTGACTTCACCGTGTTGTGCGCGGTGAAGATGTCGCCGTCCGCGTCCTGCCAGAAGCAGCGAGGCGCCCCGAGCCACGCCGGAATCTGCAGTGGCAAGTTCCCGGCCTGCTTCATGTCATAGCCCGGCGCGCCCGCAGGAGAAAACGTCGGGTGCAGCAGCGAAGGCCCGCCTTCGCGATGCCACGCATTGTCGGCGTCCTTCCATGACACGGCGACGGATGTGAGGTAAGTCAGGTCGGGCAGGACGTAGCTGTGATGCGGGAAAACGTAGAGTTCGCGGCCGAAAATAATGTCGCTTGGGGAAATGATGCCGTCGCCTTTTTTGCCCCACCAGACGAGATTCCACGGCTCAGGCGGTGCCGGTTGCGGCGAGGTTTGGCCAGGCCAAGGATCCTGCGCTGGGCGCAACTCCGGAGGAATCCTCCAGCCCGGATCGCCGCCGGGATAAAACGCGTCGCCGACCTTGAACATCGGCACGAGCCGCCGTCCCGGTTCATCGACCATGAATACATCCGGCTCCGTTTCCTTCGCGAGATAAGTGTGGCCGTTGGCGTGGCGCACGAACCACATGCCGGCCTCATGGTGATAGCGCTCCTGCAGCGGATTCATGTAGCTGTAGGTGGCCAGCGGCTTCCACGTCTTGTTCGCGTAGTCGACCTTCGCCTGGATGACCTCGCCCCACATCGAGTCGAGCCAGACGATGCTCGGGTCGTCGGGGTCGGTTGACGCGCGGTTCGCGTACATCTGCGGGCCGTACCACTCGCGGATCAGCTTGCCGTCCGCGCTGAAATGCGCGATGCGGCGCGGCGCGGCGAAGGCCTCGGCGATCCAAAACGAGCCGTCTGGCGCGGCGGCGATCGAGTTGATTTTGCGGAAGCCCACCTGGCCGTCATAGAGCCCCTGCGCGGGACGTCCGCCCAGCGCGCCGTAGGTTTGCAGCAGCTTGCCGTCGGGAGAGAAGCGCTTCACCTGCTGGCTCGTGCCGCGCTCGGCCACCCAGATTTCGCCGTTGGTGCGATTCACGCTCAGCCGCCACGGACTTGTCAATTTGTCCGCGCCAATGACCGTCGCCCCAAATTCATCCGAGTCGCGGAAGCCGAGCACCTGCCCATCGCTGATGACCAGTGCGCGGCCGTCGTTGTCGATCGCCACGCCAAGCGGCGCGTTGACCTTAATTTCCTTCACGACAACTCCGTTGGCCTCGTTGATCCAGCGGATGCAACCGAAATTCTCGTAGCTCATTACCAGCTTGCCTTTGCCCGCGGCGAGATCGACCGCGGCCGTCTCGCCCGCCTGGCCGAGCTTCATCTTATCCCAGCCGCCGTCATCGCGCGTGCTGGCGGGCCGGTCCTTCGGCTTGCTTTTGTCGTAGGCCAGATTCCAGATCGGCCCGGAGTCACCCTTGTCCGCCGAGACGCAGGCGATGTCGTAATTTTCCTGCATGAGGAACGCGCGATTGTTGTCGACCGCGATGCTGTGCGGCCCCTGCCACGCCTCGAACCAGTTCTTGTTCACGGTCCACAGGCGCGTGCCGTCCGGCGCCATCTTCATCACGAAACCTCGAGCCTCCGAGCAGCCCGACCCGAGATAAACGCCCGTGTCATCCACCGCCAGTCCCGTGACGCCGACGTGATTGCCCGGCCAGAGATTAAAGAAATCGACCGACAGCCCCAGCGTCATTAAGTATTCCGCCTTGAGGCCCTGCGTCTGCAGCAATTTCCACGAGTAGTTCCCCGCCGGCGCGGACTGCCCGGCTTCGTCAAGGCCATCCCAACTCTCGTCGTGCGGCCCCGCCGAGCGCTCCGCCGCGTGCAGCAGCTCGCGGACGACTTGTCCCTGCGCATTGTAGACGTTGAGCGAGATCAGCCCGGCCTCTTTCAGCTCGTAATGGATCGTATTCGGGCCCGCTGTTCCACCGGTGGGCGTCGGCGCAGTGGCGGAACTGCCCTCGGTCTCCAGCACCAACACCGGACGCGATTTCTCGTCCGGGCTTTTCGAGGAACTAAACGTCGCGCTCGCATCCGCGCCGCCCTCCACCACGAGAAGCAATCCCGGGTTGCTCGCGGGATTGCCGATCCATCCCTGAACCACCTTCGCATCAGAGAGCGGAATCGAAACGCGCATATTCGCGGCATGCCCGGCCAGCTTGATCCGGGCGAGGGGAGTCGCCACGTAATCGGTGCCCGCTTGGCTGAAGCCTTTCTGCCCCGCCATCGGCGTGTGCATCGGCAGGCCGGTCTGGATATTCCTCGTTTCCGAATAGAGAAGATAATTCCAGCACGTCGCGCCGTTTTCCGGCTGGCCGTTCGCCTTGCCCGCGCTCCATCCGCCCGCCGCGACGCTGATCGGATAAACCACAAGCTCCGCGTTGCTCCAGTCGCCTGCGAGCCTTTCGAGATTCAGCTCGAGCGCAGCTTGGTCCACCTTCGTGCCAGCCGCCAGTGACGAGAGCGAAAACCGAATCAGCGCTTTCTCCGACGATCCCGCCTCCAGCGTCGCCGCTCCGCCAAACGATGCCTCCGGCGCGGTCGACTTGATCGTCGTGTCCTCGGTGCCGTGATAAGCGCCGATCTGGTCACTGTTGGACAGGCGCACCGTGTCGGCGCAAACCGACAGTGCCAGCAGCATCGAGCACAACCCCAGGCAGCCCGTGAAAAATCGCCGCGAAATCATGAGACGCTGATGCTCGATGCCAAAGTTAGCCGCGTATCATTTCACCGGCGGAACTTCCCACGCAAATCCGTCAGGCCGAGACGAGCGAGCCGCGCATCGCCTCCAGCACCTTGACGCCTTCGACAATCCGCTGGATGTAGCTGTCGCTGATCGACTCGCCCTCCGTGATGGCCCGGTGCAGCGCCTGCCACTGGTAGATACCGGAATATTCGTTGAAGCTCTTCTCCGCGACGAGCTCGCGCTTGTCGCCATTGCGCATGACGAGGGAAAGATTCGAGTGATCCGGCTTGTGCGCGCTGGGGGAGGGACCGACATTGCGATAAATCGTCCCCTGCTCATAGTTCAACGTCAAACTGTTCGAGTAGCGGTCGCCGTCATCCACGCACATCGACGTGAAGACCGACGCCAGGCAGCCCGACTTGAATGACAGCGTCAGCAGCGCGTTGTCCGGCGTGGGCCGGCCCGTGCGGATGCGCGACCCGATTACGTTCACGCTCTCCACCTGCCCGGCGAGATGAATGATGTCGTTCACGGCGTAGATGCCCAGGCGCATCATCGCGCCGCCGGGGCAAAGCGTCGGGTCATCCATCCAACTGCCGTCCGCTTTCTCGCGGTACGGCGCCCAGACCTCGCCACGTGCCGAGACCAGCCGCCCGAGTTCATGTTCATGGGCCCACGTTTGAATCTGGAAAAGATCGAGCGTCAGCTCCGGGCTCGGCGAATTCAGGTGAATGACGCGTCCCAGGCTCTGCGCCTCGCGCAGCACATCCTCCGCTTCCTCGGCGTCCAGCTCGAACGGCTTCGTCGTCATCACATCCTTGCCCGCGCGCAGGATTTCGCGCAGCAGCTTGCCGCGTCCCGACGGCTGTGTGTACAGGCCGACAACATCGATGTCCTCGTCCTGCAGCATTTTTTCGAAGGACGTGTAGCTGTTGACCCCAAATTCGGCCCCAACTTCACTGGCCACCGATTCACGCAAGTCGCTAACGGCGGTGAGCTTAAACAAGTTCGAAGCCGGGGGAAGGCGCAGCGAACCGAGGATGTGCCTCC
>Ga0302267_10007212_pt1 | contig 10987 bp, 10 predicted proteins | sample III_Bog_E1_3_FD_194555 | JGI IMG/M metagenome (GOLD analysis project Ga0302267, IMG submission 194555) | Peat permafrost microbial communities from Stordalen Mire near Abisko, Sweden - III_Bog_E1_3 | ecosystem: Environmental > Terrestrial > Soil > Wetlands > Peat | place: Sweden: Abisko... | reverse complement strand
CGATGGCCTCGGCGATGCGCCGCGAAAACTCCACTCGATCGACAGCCAACGCGTGCCCGGCGGGTACGGCGGTGGCGTCGGCCAGCGCAATCAAGCGCGACCCGGCCCGCCGCATCTCCTGCTTCAGCAGCCAGGGCGCCGTGTTCGGCGACTCGCTCTTCAGCGAATTGGAGCAAACCAGCTCACCAAACTCGGTAGTCTGGTGCGCCGGCGTCAGCACAGGTGCGCCATCGACTACGCGGCGCATCTCGTACAGCTCCACATCGCAGCCAAGAGAAGCCGCGGTCAGCGCCGCCTCAGGGCCAGCGAGGCCGCCGCCGATGACTTTGATTTTGCGCACGCCGACCCGATCAATCGCCTGCATTCAATCCAGCCATCATTGCGGCCACGCTTGCCGCCTGGGTCACTTCTCCCCGCTCGCCCGCCTCCATAGCGACAAGAGTCTCGCGGCCCGGAACGCGCACCTGAAGAGTAAGCGCCTCAGAGAACTTCTCCACCTTCGGCTGTTTGCGTCGCGCTGCGTGCCACAAATCGTACTGCTGTTGAAGGTCGAGCCACATCCCGGGCTCGGTCCCGAAAGCGGCTGCCAGACGAAGCGCCATAGGAGCGGTAAAGGACGCCCGCCCATTCAGCAGCCGCGAAAGCGTTGACCGGGCCACACGAAGCCTTCTTGCCGCCTCGCCGACCTGCACCTCGCCGAGGTACTCGCGGAGAACCTCGCCCGGATGGGCTGGGTTATACATTGTCATCGCGGACTCCAATCTCGCTATCTTACGCCGTTTTCCGTCAACCCCGGCGCGTGAGCCGCCAGCGCCACAATCGCCTCGCCGGTCATCCGCACATTCCGCCATTCATCCAGAAAACTCGCCCCCAGCGCCGAATAAAACTCGATCGCCGGCGTGTTCCAATCCAGCACCTCCCATTGCAGCCGCGGACAATCCCGCTCGACGGCCACGGCCGCCACCTGGGCCAGCAGCGCCTTGCCGATGCCCAGCCCGCGAAACTCGGGATCGACGAAGATGTCCTCCAGATAAAGCCCCGGCCTGCCCACCCAGGTGGAGTAGTTGAAGAAGTAGAACGCGAAGCCCGCCGGCCGCCCATTCCACTCGCCGATCAGGCAATGGTAGTAGGGTACGGGGCCAAATCCGTCGCGCAGCAGGTCTTCTTCGGTCGCCGTCACCGCGTCCGGTTCGCGCTCATAGGTGGCCAGCGCCCGGATAAAGTTCAGAATCATCGGCACATCGCCGGGTTGAGCCTTGCGTATCGTCGTCGCCATTGGTTCGATTGTAGGCGGGGAGCGGCCAGTTCGGCCAAAACCGCGTCCAGGACCGCGTCCAACCCGTTGTCCGTCTCGTCATCCTTAGGTGTGAGCGAATCTTGCATTCACAAAAGGATGGCGCGACCCGGCGCAATGCGCAAGAGGCTCTTTTGGTGTGATCGCCGCCACAGACCCGCGGCCCAACCCACGCTGTACCATGGAATCGTGGCCATCGCTGTCCCCAATCGTCTCCGCTCCCGCGCTTCCCGTCTCACCAGCCGGAACGAATCGCAGTTTCTCAGCATAGGCCTTGAATCGAATGCGCCTTTGGATGTAACGTGGTCCTGCTACGGGCAAGAGCGGTGGGGGCGCGCCGAAAGGCGGAATTGCGCATCGCCCTTGTACGCATTTCCCGGCACGGGCTTGCCCCGACCAAATGCAAATCCCCCGGCGGCCTATTCGATACCGGTCCGGGGAGTGTTTTTATCAGTGTCGAGCCACCGCAGCGGTTGAAGGTGCATTCGTCCGTACCGTTTTTCGATTTTCAGTTTGTAAGGAGAACCAATATGAAGCTCAGAACTCTGCTTTCCCTCTGCGCGGTGGCGCTTGTCCCCTTCGCAGCCCTGGCTCAGACGGCGGTCACCGGCAAAGTCCACGGCCGTGTGACCGACCCAACCGGCGTACCCAAAGCGGTCGGCACCGTTGGCCTGTCCACGGATATGGGTCACACCTTCAAATACACCTTCCCCGTCAGCGCCACCGGTGACTTTACGGGGGATGGCATCGCCCCAGGCACGTATTCGCTGGTTTACAGGATGCCCGATACTCCGGAAGGCAAGTTCATCGACGAGATCGACAACGTCAAGATCGTGGCGGCTTCCGATGTGATGCAGGATCTCGATATGTCCCGCGCCGAGTACATCAGCAAGATGACCCCGGATCAGCAAAAGCAGGTTGCGGAGTTCAAGAAGAAGAACGCCGACGTGATGAAGACCAATCTGCTCGTCAAGAATCTGAACGCCGATCTCACCGCGGCACGCCAGAACATTAAGGATAAGAAGTTCGATGAGGCGGAAGCGTTGATGCTGAAGGACTCGGCGGCAAAGCCGGACGGCGTACCGATCTGGTTTGAGCTTGGCAACGCCCAGCTGGGGCTCAAGAAGTACGATGACGCGATTGTCTCGTACAAGAAAGTGCTGGAGCTGGACGCGACGGCGAAGAAGCCGAATCCGGATCAGGACGGCGCCGCGCACGCCGGTATCGGGGAAGCCTACGCTCGCGACGGGAAGCCAGACGACGTGGCCAAAGCCCAGGAAGAATACGATCAGGCTGCCAAAATCAACCCAGTCAAGGCCGCATCGTATCTTACCAACGAGGCCGCCATCTTCATGAACGCCAACAATGGCGATGCCCAGGCCGCCGCCGCCGACAAGGCTATTGCCGTCGACCCCGCCGACCCCAAGAATCCCCTTCCGTATTACATCAAGGGGCAAGCCCTTGTGGCCAAAGTCACCCAGGATCCGAAGACCAAGGCCTGGATTCTGCCCCCAGGCATGGAGGACGCCTACAACACCTACCTCAAGCTGGCTCCCACCGGACCGTACGCGGCCGAGATCGCCAGCATCCTCAAGGAGCTGACCACGCCCGTCGAGACCAGCTTCAAGGCCACCAAGAAGAAGGGTTAGGAATTCTCTTCCGTTCCGCAGTGGAAAGGCTGCCCGCGGCTTCGCTGGGTGGCCTTTTCGCTTTTCCGCGGGCCGATCCGGACCGGTCGGCGCCCTTCCGGCCGCGGGCCGCTACAATCGTGAAGTATGGCCACATCGCTCCTGAGCTATGCCGAGGCGGCGGAACAGGTCCATCGCTTCATCATCGCGCTCGCCGCGGGCGGGGTCGTGCCTCTGCCCGATTCCGCCGACGGCCAGGGCTCCTCGGACGCCGCGACGCTCCCTTCCTTGCCGCCCGCGGGCGAGCCCGTCCTGCCGGAGCCCGTCCTGCCGGAGATGGTTCCGCTTTCCGCCGCCGCGGGACGCGTCCTCGCCTCCGGCATTCGCGCCGACCGCGATCAACCGCCCTTTCCCCGCTCCACGCGCGATGGCTTTGCCTGCCGCGCCGCCGAGGCCAATTCGCACCAATTCCTCTTTCTGGCCGGACAGATCCGCGCCGGCCAGCAGCCCTCCGCGCCGGTCGGCAAGGGCGAAATCTGGGAGATCATGACCGGAGCGCCGGTTCCCGACGGCGCAGACTGCGTCGTCATGTTGGAGCATGTCGAGCACTCCACAGGCTTCGTCCGCCAGCAGGCCCCGCGCACTGTCGCTCCCGGAGAAAACATTGTCCCCCGGGGCGCCGAAGCCCGCGCGGGCGATCTGCTCGTTCCGCCCGGCATCCGCATCGCGTCCGCGCAGATCGCCATGGCCGCGCAGTGCGGCTACGGCGAGCTTGCCGTCTACCCGCGGCCCCGCGTCGGCATCCTCTCCACCGGCGATGAGTTGGTCTCGGTCGAGCAGGTCCCCGGCTCCAGCCAGATCCGCAACTCCAACACCCCCATGCTCGCCGCGCTGGTCGCCGCTTCGGGTGGCTCGCCGCTGGTCGTCGCCCCAGTTCCCGATCATCCGGAGGCACTCGACGCCACTTTCGCGGAGATGCTCGACCCAAGGCAGAAGCTCGACCTGCTCCTGATTACCGGAGGCATCTCGGTCGGCAAATTCGACCTCGTCGAGGACGCCTTGACCCGTGCCGGCGCGCGCTTCTTCTTCGGCGGAGTCGCCATCCAGCCCGGCAAGCCGGTCGTCTTCGGCCAGCTTGCGCGCCCCGGCCGGCTGCCGCTCCCGTTCTTCGCCCTGCCCGGCAACCCCATCTCCAGCGCCGTCACCTTCCAGCTCTTCGCCGCACCCCTGCTGACGGCTCTGGCCGACGACAGCGGCCAGCAACCCCGCTTCGCCCTGGCCCGTCTGGCCGGCGGTTGGCAAGGCAAACCCGGCCTCACGCGCTTCCTGCCCGCGTGGTGCGACTTCCTCTTTGAGCCGACAGTGCGGCTGATTCCGTGGCAAGGCTCGGGCGACATCGCCGCCTTCGCCACTTCGAACTGCTTTCTAGTCGTGCCTCAGGAAGCAAGCAGCCTGAGCGACGGGAGCTTCGTCCAGATACTTCTGCGACCTTGAAACATCCGAGAAATGAGTTATGAGTTAGAATTCCCCTTGAAGACCAGGACTATCGATTCGGGGCTGTAGATCGCGCCGATCGGAGGGATGACATGAGCTCTAGCGGTCACAGGGGCACCGAGAATAGGCTTCGCAACCCGGTGGCTGTTCTCTCGAGCTTCCTCCTTCTAGGAATGCTTGCCGGCTGCGGGGGCGGCTCCACAACCGGGGTGAAGAAAGGGCCGCCCCCGCCGCAGCAGATCGTGCTCACCGTCGTCGGCCCTTACAACGTTCTCGATAGCGGCAACAACTGGGTTCCCGCGGGCACCGCCCAATTCATGCTGGATACGGGCGGCACCGGTTTTACCTCCACTTCGGTAGTCGAGTGGAACGGAAGCGCCTTGGCCTCGCAATTTGGCAGCAGCGTCAGCCTGGATGCAACTGTTCCCGCTTCTCTCGTCGCCTCTCCCGGCACTGCGGCGATCAGCGTCTACGACCCGGCCTCGGGGCTTTCTTCGGGCACGCTTCCATTCGGCATCGCCTCACCCGCCGCCGCCACGGCCGGAGTGGTGCAGCTAATCACCGTCGCTCCCGACGGCTCGCCCGCGAATCAGGACAGCCTGGTGGCCCCTTCCATCAGCAACACTGGCCGCTATGTCTCCTTCCAATCCGCGGCGACCAACCTCGGCGCGGGCCCGTCCAGCGCCTACCAGCAGATCTACGAGCGCGACACGTGCATCGGCGCACCCAGCGGATGCAAGCCCAGCACGATACCTATCTCGGTAACTTACGATGGTTCGCCGGTGAATGGGCATAGCAGGTACTCATCAATCAGTGGCGACGGGCGATATGTGGCTTTCGATTCCAGCGCAACAAACATAATGTCTAACACTGACGTTTGCGGGGGTGTTCCGTCTCCCTCATGCGTATTCATTCGCGACACCTGTATCGGTTCTCAGGTGGGCTGTACACCATCAACCGCGCTGATCACTATCGCCGCAGACGGGAGTGCGGCGGGGGGACAGGGACCCAAGGTTAGCCCGGACGGGCGTTTTGTGACCTTTAACTCAAGTTCGGCGAACGTAGCGGACGGGAATCCAGACACGGAGCCCAACGTGTTCACACGTGACACATGCAATGGAGCGCCGCTAGGCTGCATTCCGAAAACAGAGATAGCCTCCCTTTCAACAGCTGGCGAGATCGGCAACTTGGGCAGCTTCAGCCAAGCCGTCAACGCCACAGGCCGTTTCGTCGCCTTCCAGTCCTACGCCACCAACCTCATCCCCAACAATACCTCCATCTACAACGACATTTACCTGCGCGACACCTGCATTGGAGCGCCCGCCTCCTGCGTTCCCAGCACCACCCGCCAGGATGTCTCTTCGAGCGGCGCGCAATCCAACGCCCCGCTCGATTTTGAGGTCGTCCCCTCCATCAGCGCCGACGGCCGCTTCATCGCCTACGCCTCCAACGCCACCAACCTCGTCCCCCAAAATGTGAACGGCCAGGGCCAAATCTACCTGCGCGACACCTGCTTTGGCGCGGCGGCCGCCTGCTCGCCCTCCACCACCCTGGTCTCCATCGGCAACGACGGCTCCATCCCCAACGCCGGCGCCAACAACCAATCCATGAGCGCCGATGGCCGCTTCGTCGCCTTCGCCTCCCTCGCCTCCAACCTTGTCCCCGGCGACACCTTTCCCGCCCAGGGCTGGAAAGACATCTTCGTCCGCGACACCTGCTTTGGCGCGCCCACGGGCTGCAAGCCCAGCACCGTCCGCGTCTCCGTCGCCGACACCCCCGTCTTCGCCACCCAATCCAACGCCATCAACGACTTTCCCCAGATCAGCGGCGACGGCCACTACGTCGTCTTCATGTCGTCGGCCACCAACTATCTGGCGGCTGGAGGCAACGGGAACCTGATGGTTTACCTGGCCAAGACAGGCTTCTGACCGGCCTGCGCGCCCTAATCCGGCTCGCCGGCCTTCCGCCGCTTCCGCAGCGCCCACAAGCCAATCCCCGCGAAAACCACGACCAGCGCCGAAAGGAAAAGCACCAGGTGGTGACTCACCGCATCGCCCACCAGGCCAACCGCCTGCGGCCCAAGTTTCAGCACCAGCCACGACAGCAGCAGCCAGCGCACCATTCGGCCGGCAAACACCGCAAGCAGGAACGGAACCACCCGCATCTCGAAGACCCCGGCGGCGAAGACGAAGGCCTTCCACGGCGTGGGTGGTGGCAGCATGCTGGGCACCAGCACGGCCAGGAACTCCTGCCGCTCAAAGCGCAGGCGCATGGCGTCGAAGCGCTGCCGGTTGACCCGCTTGAGCAGGAACAGCTCCCCGCCCGCGCGGCCCAGCCCGTAGGGCACCAGCCCTCCGATGGCCGATCCGGCCGAGGCGATCAGGCAGTAGACCCAGAAGTGGCCCTTGTCCGCCCAGACATAGCCGGCCAGGATCAGGTCCATGGGCACCGGCAGGCTGGAGGCGTCGATCAGCGCCACCAGACCCACGCCCCAGAAGCCCAGCTTCATAAGCGCCGGCAGCGCCAACAATTTCCACCAGGACATCAAATGCAGGAAGAAGTCTTTCAAACGCTGCGTCCTGTCTTGTCTCCGATGTCCGCGTCCGAGGGCGGAGACGGGCAACTCTGAGCCGAAATCTGGCCGCCACGCGATACATCCGCGTCCATGGCGCGTCCAACGCACCATGCGCGCCGCAAACCACAACTTGGCGGTACAGGTTTCATTCTAAGCGGCGGGGGACGAACCGGGGGCAATTTGCCCTCGTTTTACTGGCCTTAACCCCGCAAGAATGAGAGAATAAATTGGGAACGCGGGCGGCTTTCGCCCGCCCGCACGGCCCCGGAACCGTCTGATCGCGGCCGGGATGGACGCGTAATGAATCCTTCGATTGCCTGATGCCCATTAGTGAAACGCCCACCAACCCGACCGAAACCGAGCGGCCAGCCGAGCCGACTCCGTCTCCCGAAGAGCCGTTGCTGCGCCAGGTGGGCGGCTACTCGTCGTCGCGCTGGGTGGATTACGATACCCACGAGCTGCTCGAAAAACTCTCAGAGTACGAGGACGAGCGCCGCTGGCAGCGCATCCGTGAAGGCATCTGGATCTCCATCATCCTTCACATCCTCTTCTTCTCCGCGCTCACCTGGATTCCGAAATACGTCTTCCACGCGCCGCAAGTCATCGACCCATTTGACGCGATCAAAAACCGCAAGGACCTGACGTACCTGGATGAGCTCCCGGAAGCCCTGCGGGAGATCCAGAAGTCCAAGGTAAAGCCGCCTCCGCCGCCCAAGCAGACCGCGGTGGACAAGAAAACCCTCGACGCTCTGAAGGCGGAAGAAGAAGCGCTGAAGAAGCTGGTCAAGCCGACAACTCCGCCGCCGCCCACGCCGGAGGAAAAGACGCCCCAGCCCACCCCCGTGCCGCAGACGCAGCAGGCGCCGGCCACCGTAGCCCCGCCCGTGGAAAAGCCGCCGCTCGCCTTTGAGCAGCCGCGCCAGGCTCCCGTCCCCGCCCGGCCCCCCTTCTCGATGGGCTCGCAAAATCCCGCCGACCAACTCCGCGAGGCCATGCGCGAAGCCGCACACAATCAATCCGGCGGCAGCGTCCGCGGCGGCTCGCTTGGCCAGCACACCGGCGCGGCCGGCGGAGCGCAGATCATCTCGGATACCCAGGGCGTCGATTTCGGCCCCTGGCTACAGAAGGTCGTCCGCGAAACCTACCGCACCTGGGATCCGCTCATCCCCGAGGAAGTCAATCCGCCCATCTCCAAGCGCGGCGAAGTGGAGATCGTCTTCACCGTCCTTCCCAACGGCCGCATCCAGCCCGGCGGCATGATTGAGACGGGCCGCTCCGGCGACGTCGCGCTCGACCGCGCCGCCTGGGGCGCCATCACCAGCGCCGACTACCCCCCCCTTCCGCGCGAGTTCCACGGCTCCAACATCCAACTCCGCTTCCGCTTCACCTACAACATGGATCAGTAACTCGCTTCTGTTAGCATGGCTCCAGCCGCTACCCCCGCCGCTGGAGCCCGACCCTTGCGCAACCGCTTGCTCGTCCTTTCCGTCCTTCTGCTGGCCGCCGGCGCGGCGGCGCAAACCCCCGCCCCCAACGCCCGTCCGGACATCATGCAGGGCATGACCCCCTACCACTGCTTCCCCTCGCCCGGCGACTTCGCCGTGATCACATCGGAAACGCAGGGCGTCGACTTCTGCTTCTACCTGAAAGACGCCATGACCATCACGCAGGATGCGTGGCGTCCGCTCATCCCCCGCGACGTCGACAAGCCCTTCTACAAGAAAGGCGAGGTCCTCGTCGCGTTCACCATCCTGCCCAATGGCCATCTCGACCCAACTTCGCTCGCCATCAAGCAGAGTTCCGGTGACGCCGCACTCGATCGCGCCGCACGCGGAGCCATCGAAACCTCCGTCTACAACCACCTGCCCGCCGAGTACCACGGCCCCGGCCTCACGCTCAACTTCCGCTTCTACTACAACGCGGAAGACCTCCACGCAGGCCCCACCCACGCGCAGATGACGCCCCGCACTCGCGGCCCTGGACTGTTCCACGTCGGCTACGACCGCAAGCTCTGCTGTTCCACCGGCCACATCAAGCACTAAGTCGATTTACTGGCCGTCACTCCTCCAACGCCGCTGCGCGACTTCGCGCGGCAGACGATTGCCCTCATGATGTAAACTTCTTGCGCCACCAAGGAGCCTTACATGAAGCATGTCTATTTAAGCAGCATCCTGCCTGTTGCCTTTGCCGCGGCAGCCCTGTTGTCTTCCGTCCCAGCCACTCAAGCCCAATCCGCCCCAGCACACGCCGTTCTCGACAAAGGCGTGAAGGCCACCGGCCTCACCGCCGCCGATGCCCCCGCCTGGCACATCAAGGCCGACTACACCATCTACGACCCCGGCAAGGGCACCGTCACCGAGAGCGGCACCCTCGAAGAGTGGTGGACCGCGCCGTGGACATGGCATCGCGTTTACACGGAGAAGAAGCTCAGCGCCAGTGAGTGGAGCGTCACCCACTCCAAGCAGTTCAAATTCAAAGACAACAAACTGCCCACGGACATGCTGGACCAGAAGGTCGCGATTCCCATCACCGATCCGTTGTTTCAGGCGGTGAACTTCAAGCCCGAAGTGGAGATGACCGGCCAGGCCGGCAAGCTGGGCGACGACGTGCTCAACTGCGTCGCGGCCGCCGACTCCGTCAAGGCCGCCAGCCCCATCAATCCCGACCTGCTCTACCCGCGCTTCTGCTTCGACGTCAAGGATTCCACCCTCCGCTACCTCACCAACTCCAACACCATCTATGCCTACACCGAATTCAAGCCCCTCGGCGCGCGGCAAGTAGCCACAAAACTCGAAGTCAAGCCCTACACCAAGCTCGGCGAAACAGTGGTCATCACCCTGCTCGAGCCGCTCTCCGCGGGAGACCAGGCCCAGGTCGCCCCCGCGCCCAAGACAATTCCGCAGCCCTGGGCGCACCAGCCCAACGACCCGCCACTCGTATTACCGAGTGCGCCTACCCCATGGCCGCGCGCGATAAGAGCGAATTTGGCATGGTCACCATCCCCGTGGTCATCAAGAAGGACGGCAGCTTGAAAAACAACGGTTTTCCGATGGGACCCTACGACCTGGCCAACGCGGCCAGCGACTGTATCGGCAACTGGAAGTTCCAGCCCTTCATCCTCGATGGGGAAGCCACCGAGGTCTCCGACAACCTCCTCTACAACTTCGACGGCAAGGCCTTCAACGGCAAAATCGGCATCGCCTCTCAGCCGCCGCCGCCTCCGGCCAAGTAAGCTATTCGCCACATTCTAGGCAACCAGGGTCTCGGCATCGCGCCGGGGCCCTTTTTCTGCCCCAATGCCTTAGAATGGAAGCGAATGAAAGGCCTTATCCCATGAACAGCTTCCAAAGCCGCAGCACCCTCAACGCCGGCGGCAACTCCTACACCTTCTATCGTTTGCCCGCTCTCACCCAGCAGGGCTTCAACTTGAGCCGCCTGCCCTTCAGCCTCAAGATCTTGCTGGAGAACCTGCTGCGCCGCGAAGACGGCGTGAATGTAACCGCCGGCGACATCTGTTTTCTCGCCACCTGGAAGGCCGCCGCCGAGCCAAGCCGCGAAATCGCCTACATGCCGGCCCGCGTCCTCATGCAGGATTTCACCGGCGTCCCCGCCATCGTCGATCTCGCAGCCATGCGCGACGCCATGAAGACCCTCGGCGGCAATCCCGAAAAGATCAACCCCCTGCAGCCGGCCGAGCTGGTGATCGACCACTCCGTCCAGGTCGACGAATTCGGCTCGCCCCAGTCTTACGACGCCAACGCGCTGCTTGAGTTCCAACGCAACCGCGAGCGCTATGCCTTCCTCAAGTGGGGCCAGACCGCCTTCCGCAACTTCTCCGCCGTTCCCCCCGGCATGGGCATCTGCCACCAGGTCAACCTCGAATACCTGGCCCGCGTCGTCTTCACGGCGGAAGTCGACGGGGCGCTGGTCGCCTATCCCGACACGCTGGTCGGCACCGATAGCCACACCACCATGATCAACGGCCTTGGCGTCCTC
>Ga0302267_10007203_pt1 | contig 11004 bp, 7 predicted proteins | sample III_Bog_E1_3_FD_194555 | JGI IMG/M metagenome (GOLD analysis project Ga0302267, IMG submission 194555) | Peat permafrost microbial communities from Stordalen Mire near Abisko, Sweden - III_Bog_E1_3 | ecosystem: Environmental > Terrestrial > Soil > Wetlands > Peat | place: Sweden: Abisko... | reverse complement strand
GCGATCAATGCCGCCAGGAGCAATCTGCCGGCGAACCTTCCCAGCAACCCCAGCTATCGCAAGGTGAATCCCGCCGATGCGCCCGTGATGATCGTTGCGCTGACCTCGCCGACTTATACGAAGGGCCAGATGTACGACGCCGCATCCACGATTCTTGCGCAAAAAGTTTCCCAGGTGAGTGGCGTCGGGCAGGTGACCGTGGGCGGCAGTTCGCTGCCCGGCGTGCGCGTCGAGGTCAATCCGATGGCGCTTAATAAATACGGCATCGGCTTGGAAGATATCCGTACCGCTTTATCCAACGCGAATGCCAACAAGCCCAAGGGCCATCTGGCCAATGGCGACCACACCTGGACCATTGACGACAACGACCAACTTTACAAGGCGGTGGATTACCAGCCCCTGATCATCGCGTACCGGAATGCGGCCCCGGTGCGAGTGGCCGACATCGCCGACGTGGTCGACTCGGTGGAGGACATCCACACTGCTGGTTACGCTGCCGGGACCCTATCGGACAAATCCCCGCCCAAGTCTGATGCCACGATAGACGTTTCAAAGGATGCCACGAAAGATGGTTCGCAGGATGCCACGCAAGCTCCGGCCAAGCATGCGTCGTCGGGCGCATCCGGCAAACCCGCCGTCCTCCTGGTCATCTTCCGCCAGCCGGGAGCCAATATCATCGATACGGTCAACCGCATTTACGCGATGATGCCTGAGCTGCAAAATTCCGTCCCGCAGGCGATCAAGCTCGACGTGATCATGGACCGCACCACGACGATCCGCGCTTCGATCGCGGATGTTGAGCGAACCCTGGTCATCGCCGTCGTCCTCGTCATCATCGTGGTCTTCGTTTTCTTGCGCGATTTCCGCACCATGCTGATTCCCGGCGTCGCGGTCCCGGTCTCTCTCCTCGGCACCTTCGGCGTGATGTACCTGTCCGGCTTTAGTCTCGATAACCTTTCCCTCATGGCTATGACCATCTCGACCGGCTTCGTGGTGGACGACGCGATTGTCGTGACGGAAAACATCACGCGACACTTGGAAAAGGGCCTCTCGCCACTTGAGGCGGCGTTGGTCGGATCGAAGGAAATCGGGTTCACCGTTCTCTCCATCAGTCTTTCGCTGGTCGCCGTCTTCATTCCGATCCTGCTCATGGGTGGAATTGTGGGCCGCCTCTTCCGCGAATTCGCCATCACGCTCGCCGTGGCCATCCTCGTGTCGATGGTGATTTCCCTCACCACCACGCCGATGATGTGCGCGCTGCTTTTGCGGGCGGAGAAAAAGGAACACGGCAAACTTTACCGGTACAGCGAGTATATCTTCGAGCGGCAGCTTTATTTTTACGAATACACGCTGAAGCGGGTCCTCCTCCATCCTGTCATCACGATCCTCGTTCTGCTCTGCACCATCGCTCTCAATTTCTATCTCTTCTATTCCATTCCGAAGGGCTTTTTCCCGCAGCAGGACACCGGACGGCTTCAGGGCCAGCTTCTGGCCGATCAGGACACCTCCTTTGACGCGATGAATCTGCGTCTCAAACAAATGATCAAGATTGTGATGGCCGACCAGGACGTGCTGTCACTGGCCGGATTTACCGGCGGCGGTGGCGGCTTGAACACGGCCCGCATGTTCATCACGCTAAGGCCGGTTTCAGAAAGAAAATCGGCCGATGTCGTCATCGCGGACCTACGTCCCAAACTGGCCCGGATTCCCGGCGCGACGCTCTACCTTTCCTCATCGCAGGACCTCGTCATCGGTGGGCGCCAGGGCAATGCGCTCTACCAATACACGCTGCAAAGCGACGATTTCCCCACCGTGGCGGAATGGGCCCCGAAGCTGCTGAACGAGTTGAAAAAAATCCCCATTCTGGTCGACGTCAACAGCGACCAGCAGAACCTCGGCTTGCAATCCGAACTGCTATACGACCGCGACACCGCCAGCCGCTTCGGGATTTCCGCCTCGCTGCTCGACAATACGCTCTACGACGCCTTCGGGCAGCGACAGGTTTCCACCATGTACACCTCGCTCAACCAGTACCACGTGGTCATGGAAGCGGCCCCGCAATGGGGCCTCAACCCTGAAGCCCTGCGTAATATCTACGTTACCTCTGCCAAGGGCGAGCAGGTTCCGCTCTCCGCCCTCGCGCACAACGCGCCGAACACCGCCCCGCTGACCGTCAATCACCAGGGGCCGTTTTCCGCTGTCACGATTTCTTTCAATCTCCAGCCCGGTTCCGCATTGGGCGATGCGGTCAATGCCATCAACGACGCCAAACAGAAAATCGGTTTCCCGGAAACGGTTCGCGGCGGCTTTCAGGGAAATGCGCAAGCCTACCAGTCCTCGCTCGCCAACGAGCCGATCCTGATCGGCGCGGCGCTGTTGGCGGTCTACATCATCCTCGGGATTTTATACGAGAGCTTCATCCATCCGATCACGATCATCTCGGCGCTGCCTCCCGCCGGTGTCGGCGCGGTGCTGGCCTTGAGGTGGACCGGCACGGACCTGAGCCTCATCGCGGTGATCGGCGTCATTCTTCTCATCGGCATCGTGAAGAAAAACGCCATCATGATGATCGACTTTGCGCTCGCCGCTGAACGCAATGAGGGTAAGAATTCGCGCGACGCGATTTACGAGGCCTGCCGGCTCCGTTTCCGTCCGATCCTCATGACCACCATGGCCGCAATTCTCGGCGCCGTTCCTCTCGCGTTCGACACCGGCACCGGCAGCGAACTCCGCCGCCCGCTCGGCATCGCGATCATCGGCGGCCTTATCGTCAGCCAGGTCCTCACGCTCTACACCACGCCGGTGGTCTATCTCTGCATGGACCGCTTTCGCCTCCGCGTCGAGAGCGAACCCATGAAAGAGACAGACGAGGGCATGCCTCTCGGCCAAGAAGCATGACCATGATTATCTCGAAAGCCATTTTTTCCCCAACCCGTCATCCTGAGCGAAGGCGAGCGGAAAGCTTGTTTTACCGGAATGTCCTGTCGAGCCTGAGTCGAAGGACCTATGTTCGCATTTTCGTGGATCATTCGCGGGGAGTCAGACTCTCGATTACAGATCGTTTCGCTCAGGATGACGGAAAGGTAAGACGGACGCTCCTGCGGGCAATTATCCTTGCCTTGCCTGCACTTCTCACCGCCTGCACAGTCGGCCCTGATTACGTCACGCCCGCCGCGCCCGTTCCCGCCGCTGCGAACTACAAGGAACTCGGCGACTGGAAGCCGGCCGAACCCAAAGACGACGCCATCCGCGGCAAATGGTGGGAGATCTATCACGATCCGCAACTCAACGCGCTGGAGGAAAACGTCATCATCTCCAACCAAAACGTGCTCCAGGCCGAAGCGCAATTCCGCGAAGCTGCCGCTGTGGTGAAGGTGGCTAGGGCGGCTTTTTACCCCACGGTCACGGCGAATCCGTCCTATAACTTGTCGCAGGCTTCGCAGAGCACCAGCAGCAGCGGAGCCAGCCGTTCCAGCCTCGCCTCGAGTGGAGGCGGTTTGGGTGGAACAAGTGGAGGCTCGTCGCAACACGTTGGAGCAACCACCGTCAGCCTCTATGATCTTCCCCTGGAGGCGAGTTACATGGTCGACATCTGGGGCAGCGTTCGTCGAACTGTGGAATCCAATAGTGCAACCGCGCAGGCTTCCTTCGCCAATCTCGAAAACATGCGCCTCTCTTATCAGGCGACGCTGGCCCAGGATTATTTCAGCATGCACGGCCTCGATGCCCAAGAGCAGATTTTACAGACGAACGTCGACGAGTTCCAAAAATTCCTCGATTTGACGACGAACCAATACAATAGCGGCATCGTTTCCGAGGCGGCGGTGGCCGCGGCCAAAACCCAACTCGATACGACCAAGGCGCAGCTCATCAATGTGGGCGTCCAGCGCGCCGTCTATGAGCATGCCATCGCCACGCTCATTGGAAAACCGGCCACCGATTTCGGACTCAAGAAAGTTTCCCTGACCGGGACTCCGCCGAGGACTCCGCCGGGTGTTCCTTCCAGCCTGCTCGAACGCCGGCCCGATGTCGCCGAGGCCGAGCGGCAGGTCGCCGCAGCCAATGCCTCGATTGGCGTGCAGGTCGCGGGATATTATCCGCAGCTCACCCTGAACGGATCGACGGGTGTCGAATCCATAAAAATTTCCGACCTGCTCACCGGGCCGAGCTTCCTCTGGTCCGTTGGCGGGACTCTGGCGCAGACGGTCTTCGATGCCGGCGCGACTCACGGCCGCGTCCAGGAAGCCCAGGCCAATTACGATGCGACCGTCGCCAACTACCGGCAGGTCGTGCTGACTGCCTTCCAGCAGGTGGAGGACGACCTTTCCGGCCTGCGCATCCTGCAGGATGAAGCCGTCACTCAGGACGACGCCGTGAAAGCGGCCCAGCAATCCGTCGACATCACCAACAACGAATACAAAGCCGGGACGGTCGATTATCTCAACGTGATCACCGCCGAGGCCACCGCTCTGAATGATGAACTTACTTCCGTCACGATTCGCACCAACCGGATGAACACCAGCGTCCTGTTAATCGAGGCGCTGGGCGGCGGATGGAATGCGGCAAAGGTTCCTTCCACACACGGCGTCTCGAATCCGCCCGAGGCGCAAAAGCAGATCGATATCGCCAAACCGCAGCCCGCGCCCGCGCATTGACGAAAAAATCACCGCCGTCCGCAGGACCTGCCGTCCGCGGGACTAAATCCCCCGCTCATAGATCAGGTTCTTCAACTCGTCGTTATAGGCGTAGGCGCTGTCGATGGCATCGATCAGAATCGGTTTGTCCTGCGCGACCGGATGCAGCAGGGTTTCGCCCTGCATCAATTCGCGGCAGGAAATTTGCCCTTTTTGCAGCGGGATGGCGAGGTACACATCTTTTTCCAGGCTTAGCTGGCTCAGCGTATGTCCCGCCGGAAGGTCCCGCTTCGCGTAGACGCCGCGGACGAGATTGTTGAGATATTTGTTCTCCTGGTCGGAGATGACTCGTCGCGTTTCCGCGCTTCCCCCGCACATGACCCGCGCGCGGTTGAAAGCCTTGAACCAGGTGTCGATCTGCGCGGGCAGGCTGCAATAAGGAGAGACCGGCATGTTGTCGGCGTCGATGTCGATATGCCGCTCGAACGTGCGTGCGCCTTTCGCGTAGGCAATTTGCATCGAGCAATCCCAATCCTTGTATTCGTGGGTGGAGAGCCCGATGACATGGTTCGGATAGCGCCGGCGCAGATAGTCGATCTGGTTGAGTTCCAAGTCGCCCTCTTCGCACGGGTAAATGGAAACGCAGTGGTTGATGGCGAGAGGAATGTTGCGGTTCTCGAAAAACATCACGAGGTCATCGAGATCCTTGAGCGACGTGCCGCCGGTGGAGCAGATGACCGGCTTGCGCGTCATCGCGATTTTCTCGATCAGCACCCAGTCATTCACATCGGAGCTGGCGAGCTTGAGAATCGGCAGGCCGAGTTCCGTGCAAAAATCGACCGATGCCTCATCGAACGGCGTGGCCATCGGAATGCATCCGTTCTTTTTGATCGCCTCGGTCAAGGTCTGGAAATCAGCGCGCGACATTTGTGTGTCGACCGTCTTCTTGATGTAGCGGATGTCCGTGCGGTTGCGGAAATCCTTGTGGACGAAGCTGTCGACGTCGCGCAACTGCAGCTTGATGGCAGCGCGGACATTGTTGAAGCGCACGATGCGGGAATACTCGCGGACGATCTGCAGGCCGCGTTCGAGTTTGCCGTAATGGTTATTCGCCATTTCGAGCACGAAAAGATCCTCAAAGATGATGCGGTTCATGGGGCGTGATTAAACTTTGCAAAAAGAAGGCTTGCGGTACGAGCAAATTGCTCAACATTTCCGTCAAAGGCGTTGGGCTCGGATTCCAGCGCCCGTGCGGGACGATCTTCCATGAAAGTACTTTTTTTCGCCCAAAGCCGCGGAGCCGCCGGACGCGGCGACTATATTCTGGAGGTCAAAAAGCCCGTGACGGAATCTGAATTCTGGGCCTTGGTGACGGCGGTGTTTCCCGCTCTTGAGCCGCACCAAAAAACGGCCCGCCTGGCGCGCGGCGAATCGTACCTGCAAAAGGGCGAGTTGCTCGGCCCGAATGACGAGGTCGCCGTCATTCCGCCTGTCTCGGGAGGTTGAATGGAAATCAGCATTGAATTGACCGGGCAACTGATTGCGCGACCGCAGAAATGGGCTGCGCCGTTCGATCCCGAAACCGGATCGCTGGTCGAATTCTACGGCATCGTACGGGAAACGGAGGGGGCGGCGAAGATTCCAGCGCTCCGCTACGAGGCTTACGCTTCCATGGCGGAAAAGGTGATGCGCGAGAAGATCGCGCTGCTGGAAAAGAAGCATCCATGCCAGGCGATCCGGGTGGTGCATCGGTTGGGGACCGTTCCGCGCGGCGAAAGCGCGATCTATGTGGGCATCCAGTCGAGGCATCGGCAGGCGGGGTTTCTCTTTCTTCAGGAATTCATGGACGAGTTGAAGAAGGATGTACCCATTTGGAAATGCGCTTAGGAAATGCCCTTCGTCTATATCGCTTAAATCGCCTATTTTTTTAGGCGATTTAGGCCACGAAAGCTTTGCAAGGCTATCGCGCGGGCTGTTTTTGTGGCATAACTTTCCTATGACATCGGTTGTTGAAGCGCAGCGGTTGATTCGGGGGCAGGTGGGGCCGCTTTCCGGCGAGACGGTTTCGCGGGCGGAGGCGCAGGGGCGTGTTTTGCGCGAGGCGGTGGCGGCGGTGGAGGATATGCCGGCGTTTGACCGGTCGGCGATGGATGGGTATGCGGTGCGCGCGGATGATGCGGCGACGGATTTCGAGTTGGTGGGGGAAATCCGCGCGGGGGAGGCGATTGACCGGGAGCTCAAGCCGGGGCAGGCGATTCGAATTCTCACGGGTGCGCGGTTGCCTGGCGCGGGCCTGGCAGCACCGGAGCTGAAGGTGGTGATGCAGGAGCATGTGGAGGTGCGGGACTGGCGGGTGCGGGTGGCGAAGCGGGTGGCGGGCTCGAATGTACTGCGGCGGGGCGAGGACGCGCGGGCGGGAGAAGTTTTGCTGGAGCCGGGGACGGTGCTGGATGCGACGGCGTTGGCGCTGCTGGCCTCGATGGGGAAGGCATCGCTGCTGGTTTCAAGGAAGCCGCTGATTTTGCATCTGACGACGGGGGATGAGATTGTTTCGCCGGAACAGATGCCGCGCGAGGGGCAGATTCGCAATAGCAATGCCGTGCTGATCGCGGCGCTTTGCCGTGAGCAGGGGATTGAGGGAGTAACTCATTTTCATGCGGGCGATGAGCTGCGCGCCTTGATCGAAACTTTTGCCAAGGCGAGGGTGGAGACCTTCGACCTGGTGCTGATCTCGGGCGGGGCGGGGCACGGGACTTATGATTTTACCGGTGAATTATTCAAATGCCTGGGCGCGACGATCCATTTTCGAGGGGTGAACGTGCGTCCCGGCAAGCCGCTGATTTTTGGGAGCGCCGGGGAGCAGATTATTTTCGGGTTGCCGGGGAATGCGCTTTCGCACTTTGTTTGTTTCCAGCTTTTTGTGCGGCAGGCGCTCGACCGATTACTGGCGCGGCACGAATCGACGGCGACGCGAGGTTTTCTGGCGGAGACGATGGCCGACACGCTGAGTGCGCGCGAGGCGTGGTGGCCGGCGGAGGCCGGGCTGGCGGGGGGCAGGCTGGAATGCCGGGCGTTGCCGTGGAAGAGCTCGGGGGACATCACGCGGTTGCCCGCGGCGAATGCGCTGATTCAGGTTCCGGCCTCGACGGCGCAGATGGCGAAGGGAACGATGGTGGAGCTTCTTTTGACGAGGACTTTGTTAGCCTGAATCCCTTCATAATACCTCCATGACGCCAATCGACCGCCGAGCCCTGGTTTCCCGTCACAGCATCGACTGGCCGAGCCTTTCCGGACAAATTCCCTTGGGAAATGGTAATTTTGCCTTTAATGCCGACGGAACCGGGCTGGAGACGTTCGGCGGTAATACCATGTCCCATTGGTGTTGGCACAGTTTTCCCCTGCCGACGGGCACAACGGAAAAGGATATTCACCCATGGGCGGCGCTCGAATCCGGTCGTTTGAAAGGTCCCACGACACCGCCCCCTCTTTTAAAAGATTGGCTCTTCCAGAACCCGCACCCGCTGAACCTGGGGCGTCTCGGATTCATCGACGCCCAGGGAAATCGTATCGCGGAGACCGATTGCGTTTCCACCAGCCGTCACCTCGATTTGTGGACCGGACTACTGACCAGCCGCTTCACGTATCAGGGTGAAGCGGTCACGGTGCAAACATGTGTCAGCCCAACCCGCGATCTCGTGGCGGCAACGATTTCATCGCCGCTGCTACGAAGTGGACATCTACGGGTTCGCCTCGACTTTCCCAGCCCCTCCGCGCCCGGCTCGACCGATCCCCGGACGGGACCCGCGCCCTGGGCCGGCGATTTTTCCAATCCTGCCAACCATCGAACCGAATTGGTTTCGCGCGTTCAAGACGGCTTGAGTCTCAAAAGAACGGTCAACGCCACGACCTACTGGGTGGCGCTGGCTGGCGAGGGAGTCGGTCTCTCAAGCCAACTTTCCGGTCAATCCAGCGCCATCCCGTCGAACCGAGTCGATTTCGGCGCCACGGAATCCGATACTCTCGCGCTTGGCTGTTGCTTTTCGGCAGAGGAGTTTTCACCGGCTGCGCTGCCCACCTTCGACGAAACAAAGGCGGCTTGTGCCGAGCGCTGGCCACGGTTTTGGCGCAGCGGCGGTGCCATCGACCTTTCCGAAAGCAAGGATCCGCGCTGGAAGGAGCTGGAGCGGCGGATCGTGCTCTCCCAATACGAACTGGCAGTCCAATCGGCGGGCGATAACTTTCCGGCCGAAGTCGGACTGACCGGTTATGACGGTTGGTGCGCCAAGTTTCACCTGGAAATGACCTGGTGGCACGTGGCCCATTATGCGTTATGGAATCGATGGTCGATGACCGAAAAGGCCATGACGTACTACACTCGCAATGCTTCCCTGGCCAAAGCCATTGCCGTCAATTTCGACTACAAGGGGCTCATGTGGCCCAAATCAACCGGCCCCACCGCCATCAATGATGGCTGGCCTCAGGAAATGGCCCTCATGTGGAAAGAGCCCCATCCCATCTTCTTTGCCGAGCTGGAATATCGCCTGCATCCCACGCCGGCAACGCTCGACAAATGGAAGGACATCGTCCTGGGCACTGCCGAGTATCCAACGATCGACAAGCAAACGGGAATTTACTCAATCGATCCCTGCTGGCCTGCCTGCGAAGAGCCGATCTGCAAGGACCCGATTTTTGAACTCGGCTATTGGCGATGGGCGCTTCCGACCGCGCAACTCTGGCGGGAACGCCTGGGAATGAAACGCGAGCCGCACTGGGACGAGGTGGTTCAGCGTTTGGCGCCTTTGCCTGTTCAGAATGGCCTCTACGTCTACCGGGCCGATCTGAGCGACACCTATACCAAGCGCCAGTTCGACCATCTGGATCCGGTCGGCATCTTCGCCATTTTTCCTCCCATCCCCGGAATCGATCACGAGACGGCGCATCGGACGCTGTTGGAATTCGCCAGGAGTTGGAAATGGGACGCGGTGTGGGGTTGGGATTTTCCTTTCATGGCGATGGGGGCGGCCCGCATGGGGGAGCCTGGGATAGCCATCGAAACTCTGCTCAATCCCTCGATCAAGAACCAGTATGACGAACGTGGGTTGTGTAAATTTATCGACGACCTACCCTATCTTCCGGGAAATGGAGGCCTGCTTTACGCGACGGCGATGATGGCAGCCGGTTGGGACGGGGCCCCCAGTCGCCACGCCCCGGGCTTTCCCGATGACGGCTCATGGACAGTCCGCTGGGAGGGGCTGAAACCGGCTCCGTAGGCGGTATTTTCAAGATGATTCAAGTCAGTCGAACACGGGGTAGTGGGTTGGTATTGCTGCATTGAACTCAACCAGGCTGATTGAAAACAGCCGAAAGCTCCACGGGCCGGCGACGGCCTCACTGGGACGAAGCCATCGTTTGCAAGGTGGCTGATTCCATCCAAAGAGAACCGATAATGGGCGGGATTTCCCGAGTCATGGTTCGCAGGCTCCACTGAGGAAAGGCCTTCACGTACTGGATGGGGTCAGGGCATTCCAGAAGACGGACGATCATTTCCCGTTGTCGGGCGAAGGTCTCCCGGTGTGGGTGATCGGGGTGTTCCCAGACATAAAGCAGACGCCGTCGCCCCTCTGGATTTCTCCAAAGCAACCGTCCGTACTCCAGCCGGGCATCATCATCAAGGGAGTAGGTCATGGGGTTGGTTGGTTGCCACCGCCAGTAAGCGGTGCCAACGGTGTGTGGCTGCGAGTGCAGACGCCGTTAAGGAAAGCCCACCGGGCATGATTTAAGTCGCGGGGTTCTCCACGTTTCACCTTCGGCACCAACAAATCGTCGGCAGAAGGGACGATGACTGTCAGCTTCCCATATTGCTTGGTCGATTTACGGGTCTCCCAATCTGATGGCAACTCATTAAGAGCAGCCTTGGGCATGGGGTTGAGATGCCACCCGTTGATGCGCTCAAATTCTGATCCGATGCACGCATCGTAGAAGGTCAGAGCGACTTCGTCGGACTCGGTAATGGGATCGACGTCCATGCTGTTTTCTGGAAGGAGTGCAGTTACGCCCTTCTGGCCAGCGTGCCAGAGCAGACCCCCGGAGCCGATCAAAATGAGGCCGCCAGGTTGCGACAAGCTCTCCCCCAAGGAAATAAGCCATCTCTCAACCTGATCTGGTGAATTTAGCCTGCGCTCTGGCATGATGATTAATTGTACGGTTTTTCCCCTCTACAAACAAGATAAGGAGAAGGAAAGAAATCCGGTTAAGCTAAGCCGCGGAAGCTGGATAAACAAAAGATCGCTTTACCCACGCGCTTCCGGACACGGCTGCGACGAGGATAAAAGTGAGGAAGGTGAAAGCCAATTTCTCATATCTTTGGTGG
>Ga0302267_10007202_pt1 | contig 11006 bp, 11 predicted proteins | sample III_Bog_E1_3_FD_194555 | JGI IMG/M metagenome (GOLD analysis project Ga0302267, IMG submission 194555) | Peat permafrost microbial communities from Stordalen Mire near Abisko, Sweden - III_Bog_E1_3 | ecosystem: Environmental > Terrestrial > Soil > Wetlands > Peat | place: Sweden: Abisko... | reverse complement strand
TCCCACATGGCCGGCCAGCCTGCGCACCACCGCGACGTCGGAGGCGAGGGTGCGCTGCAGTTCCAGTTCCACCAATGCCAGTTTGGGGGCAATGGGCAGGAAGTACCGGAGTAGGTCGAGGCGCGCCACCCGCTAGGACCGGAAGTTGGTGAACTGGAGGTCCAGCCCCTGGTCGTTCTTCTTGAGCAAGGCCATGGCCTCCTGGAGATCGTCCTTGTTCTTGCCGGAAACCCGCAGCTGGTCGCCCTGGATCGAGGCCTGGACCTTCATTTTGCTGTCCTTGAGGGCCTTCACCAGACCCTTGGCCTTCTCCGCCGGGATGCCCTGGAGGATCTTCACCTCCTGGCGGGCGGAGCCCTTGCTGGCGGCCTCGATCTTGCCGAACTCCATGGCCCGGATGCTGACGCCCCGCTTCACTAGCTTGCTCTGCAGCACTTCGATCACCGCCTTGAGCCGGACCTCGTCGTCACTGGTAAGCGTGAGCACCGCTTCGTCCTTCAGTTCGATCTTGGAAATCGAGCCCTTGAAATCGAAGCGCTGGCCGATCTCCTTGGTGGCCTGGGCAACGGCGTTCTTGACCTCATCCAGGTCCACCTTTGAAACCACGTCGAATGTGCATTCACTGGCCATCAATCCCTCCGAAACGTTTGCTTAAATGTAGCAGCGACCGGAGCCTTTGGGGGCCGGGTCAAACCTTGGCCCGCAAAGCCTGCTCGAGCGGACCCCAGCCGGGCCAGGTGAACAACCGCAGAAAAGCCGCCATGACCAGGGCGTGATCCATCCCGCCGTTCCGCAGCAGCGCCTCCGCTTCGGCCCAGGGCGCGGCCCAGACCCTCAGTTCCTCGGAAGGGTCCAGGTCCAGGGCCGCCACCGGCACGCACTCCTGGGCCAGGAAGAAATGGCACCGGTTGTTCTGCACCGCCGGATTGGGCGCGCAACTGCCCAGACTGACCCAGTTCCGGCTGGAATGCCCGGTCTCTTCCAACAGCTCCCGCCTGGCGGTGGTGGCCGGATCCTCGCCGGGATCGCACACCCCGCCGATGATCTCCAGAGTGCTGGCGTCGATGCCGTGCCTGAACTGCTCCACCAGCAGGAGTTCAGCCCCTGCTGGCGGCCCGGTAAAGGCGATGACGTTGACCCAGTCCGGACAGAGCAGCCGGGTGAAAGCGTGTTCCCGCGCAGTGTGGGGAGACCGGCGCCGCACCAGGTCGTTCTGGAACAACTGACTCTCCCGGCTGGTCACCGTTTCACAATCGATCCATGGAATGGACGGATCGAATTCCGGGGAGTGCTGGGCCAACATTCGCATGCCACCAGTCTAGCAGCCGTAGGTCGCCAGTGCCCCGCACGGTCTTCCAATCCAGCTGGCATCCCACGGTGCTGGCGGCCGACTCCGGCCTCAGGATCGCCTGGCGATTTTTCAAGACTTTCAAGCAGCAGGTGATCCGGGCCAGAGCAGCCAGCGATCCCTTCACCGGTGGATCGGTTGGTGCTATGGTTCGCCCATGGTGTTCCCCCGTTTCCTGGTCATGCCCCTGACCCTGGCTTTACTGTCATGCCAGTCGGAAGACCCGCGGCTTCCCCAGCAGCTCTACGACGAAGCCATCGTCATGAACCAGAATGGTAAACAGCTAGAAGCAAAGACGCTTATGGAGCAGGTGGCGGCCAAATACCCGGAGACCCCCACCGGCCAACAGGCCAGCAAGGACCTTTACCTCATGGACCTGCTGCTGCGTCAGGCGATCCAGGAGCGCCAGCGCCACCTCCGCAGCATCATGAAGCGGGTGGCGGACGCCCTGACCCGGTACAAGGACAAGCGGGGCGAGTATCCCCGCCTGCTGTCCAGCCTGGTGCCGGAGTATCTGGACCAGGAGCCCGAAACCCCATGGCAGCACCCCTTCTTCTACCGTCCCTTCGTTGGCACCCCCATCCTGGACATCAAGGATCGCAAAGGTCGTGCCGTCCAGGTGCTGAGCAGCAAACTGGACAGCTACTACTTGGCCTGCCTGGGGGTGGATCTCCAGCCGGGGGGCGAGGACGAGGCCGCCGACACCTTCATCGTCAACGGCGAGTTCCTCAAAGAAAAGCTCCTGCCGCCGATTCCCCTGCCCCAGCCGGTCCGCTAGGACCCGGACGCGGTATTCGTTCTTGTCCCTGGGATTGGCGCCGACCTGCCTTTACCACTCGCAGCAAGCTGCTCGCGGTTGCCGTATCCCTTCCCGTTGGGGTTGGCTGAACGACAGCCCTGCCCCCCCCCGGGCAACGCATTCGTTGCCCGGGAGGACACGGCTGATCGGCTAGAACCTGACGCCCAGGGTGCCGCGCACGGCCCGTCCGTCACCCGCCATGGAAGTGATGGGCGAGTACTCCGGGGCCACCAGGTCCTGGCGGCGGCTGTTGGTGAGGTCCTCCCCCGAAACCTGGGCCCAGCCCCAGCCCAGTTCACGCCGCAAGCTGGCCGGGGCTACTTCACGCCCCAATCCAGGAGCACCTTGCCCGACTTGCCGCTGCCCATGATCTCGAACCCCTGTCGGAAATCGTCGATGGGGAACCGGTGGGTGATGACCGGGCTGATGTCCAGACCGCCTTCAATCATGGCCGCCATCTTGTACCAGGTCTCGAACATCTCCCGGCCGTAGATGCCCTTCAGGTGCAGGCCCTTGAAGATCACCCGGCCCCAGTCGATGGCGACGTCCTCGGAGAAGATGCCCAGCAGGGCGATGCGACCGCCGTTGGCCATGCCGTCCAGCATGCCCTGGAAGGCGGGCCCGTTGCCGCTCATCTCCAGCCCCACGTCGAAGCCCTCGGTCATGCCCAGTTCGGCCATGACCGTCTTCAGGCTCTCCTTGCTCACGTCCACCGCCCGGGTGGCGCCCAGCTTCCGCGCCAGCTCCAGCCGGAACGGATTCACATCCGTGATCACCACGTTCCGGGCCCCCACGAACTGGCTGATGGCCGCGGCCATGCAGCCGATCGGTCCGGCGCCGGTGATGAGCACATCCTCGCCCACCATGTTGAAGGAGAGGGCCGTGTGCGCGGCGTTGCCGTAGGGATCGAAGATGGCGGCCATCTCATTGGAGATGCCGTCCGGCAACTTGAACAGGTTGCTGGCGGGGAGGGAGAGGTATTCCGCGAACGAACCGGGCCGGTTCACCCCGACCCCCACCGTGTTGGGGCAGAGGTGGCGCTTGCCGGCCCGGCAGTTGCGGCAGTGGCCACAGACGATGTGCCCTTCACCGGAGACCCGGTCGCCCACCTGGTAGCCTTCCACTTCGCTGCCCACCTGCTCGATCACGCCGGCGTACTCGTGGCCCACGTGCATGGGCACCGGAATGGTCTTCTGGCTCCAGGCGTCCCAGTTCCAGATGTGCATGTCCGTGCCGCAGATGGCGGAGGTGTGCACCCGGATGAGAACGTCGTTCGGCCCGATGGATGGGACCGGGACATCTTCCATCCACAGTCCGGGCTCACGCCTGCTCTTGACCAATGCCTTCATGGATCACCTCATGGGTTCAGTTGCGGACGGTTTGGAGCCTGTCCATGTATTATTCGCGGCCGAATAATACCCGGACAGGCTCCTAGATGATCACGCCCAGGGCACGGCCCACCTTGGCGAAGGCGGCGATGGCGGCGTCGATGTCGGCGGCGCTGTGGGCGGCCGACATCTGGGTACGGATCCTGGCCTGGCCCTTGGGCACCACCGGGAAGAAGAACCCGGTGACGTAGACGCCCTCTTCCAGCAGCGCCGTGGCGAAGGCCTGGGCCAGGGGGGCCTCGAAGAACATCACAGGGATGATGGGATGTTCGCCCTGGAGCAGCTTGAAGCCCAGCCGCTCCATCCCGGTGCGGAACTGGAGCGCGTTGGCCCGCAATTGCTTGCGCAGACCGTCCCCCTCCTTGAGCATGGCCAGCACCTTCAGGCTGGCGGCGGCGATGGCCGGCGCGAGGGTGTTGGAGAACAGGTAGGGCCTGGACTTCTGCCGCAGCATGGCGATGACCGCCTTGCTGGAGGCGATGTAGCCGCCCGAGGCGCCGCCCAGGGCCTTGCCCAGGGTGCCGGTGAGGATGTCCACCCGGCCCATGACCCCGTGGTGCTCGTGGGTGCCCCGGCCGTTGGCGCCGATGAAGCCCACCGCGTGGCTGTCGTCCACCATGACCATGGCGCCGTAGCGCTCGGCCAGGTCGCATATGCCGGGCAGGTTGGCCAGATAGCCGTCCATGCTGAACACGCCATCGGTCACCACCAGCTTGAACCTCGCACCAGCGGCGTCGGCTTCCTTGAGCTTGGCTTCCAGGTCGGCCATGTCGCTGTTGGCGTAGCGATAGCGCTGGGCCTTGCAGAGCCGGATCCCGTCGATGATGGAAGCATGGTTGAGGGCGTCCGAGATGATGGCGTCCTCCTCGCCCAGCAGCGCTTCGAACACGCCGCCGTTGGCGTCGAAACAGCTGCCGTAGAGCTGGGTGTCCTCCATCCCCAGGAACTCGCTGAGGCCGGCTTCCAGTTCCTTGTGGATATCCTGGGTGCCACAGATGAACCGCACGCTGGACAGGCCGAACCCGCGCCGGGTCAGGCCCGACCGGGCGGCTTCCACCAGGTCCGGGTGGTTGGCCAGGCCGAGGTAGTTGTTGGCGCACAGGTTGATGACCTTCTTGCCGTTGACCACCACCCAGGCGCCCTGGGGCGAGGCGATGATCCGTTCGGTCTTGTAGAGCCCCTGCTCTTTCAGCTTGTCCAGTTCGGCAGAGAGAAAATCCTGATAACGCTGGTTCACGGTGGTCCCCTTTGCAAGGCTCGGCCATTATAGGACGCTCGTAACGTGAGGCTCGTCACGACCTCCCGGCCCGCGCAAGGAATCGTAGCGGGCCCGGACTTGCGGTATTCTCTAGGTCTACCGAACGGATCTTTTCAGTTCACTTGGGGTCACCATGCATCACGAGCGCATTGCCATTCTGGACTTCGGGTCCCAGTTCACCCGGCTGATCACCCGCAGGCTCAGGGAGCTGGGCGCTTTCGGTCTGGTCTATGGGCCCGATGCCACCGCCGAGGAGATCAAGGGCGCGGACCTGAAGGGGGTCATCCTCTCCGGCGGGCCCAAGTCGGTGCTGGAAGCGGGCGCCCCCGACCTGGATCCCAGGATCCTGGAGCTGGGCGTGCCGGTGCTGGGGGTGTGCTACGGCATGCAACTCATGGCCCGAAACGCCGGCGGGGTCATCCACCGTTCGGCCCACCGGGAGTATGGCAAGGCCGGCATCCAGGTCCAGGACCCGGACAGCGTCCTGTTCCAGGGCCTGGACCGGGAACAGCAGGTCTGGATGAGCCATGGCGATCATGTGGAAGAGGCTCCGGCCGGATTCACGGCCGTGGCCAAGACCGCCGGCGTGCCGGTGGCCGCCATGGAAAACCGGGCGCTTCGCCAGTTCGCCATCCAGTTCCATCCCGAGGTGAGCCACACCACCCACGGCTCGGCCATCCTGCGCAACTTCCTGCACGTGTGCGCCATGAAGCTGGACTGGAACGCGGGCCACTTCATCGACGCCAAGATCCAGGACATTCGCGACCAGGTGGGCCAGGGACGGGTGGTGCTGGGCCTGTCCGGCGGAGTGGACTCCAGCGTCGCGGCGCTGCTGCTGCACCGGGCCCTGGGCAACCAGCTCACCTGCGTGTTCGTGGACCACGGCGTCATGCGCAAGGACGAGCGGCTCCAGGTGCAGGAGACTTTCGCCCCCTTCGACATGCAGATCCACTGGGTGGACGCCGCCCAGGAATTCCTGGCCGGCCTGGCCGGGGTCAGCGATCCCGAAGCCAAACGCAAGGTCATCGGCAAGATCTTCATCGACGTGTTCGACCGGGAGGCCGCCCAGGTCCAGGCGGATTTCCTGGCCCAGGGCACCCTGTACCCCGACGTGATCGAAAGCTCCGGCATCGGCGGCGCGGTGCTGGTCAAGTCCCACCACAACGTGGGGGGGTTGCCCGACTACATGAAGCTCAAGCTGGTGGAGCCCCTGCGCGAGCTGTTCAAGGACGAGGTGCGCCGGGTGGGCTTGGCCCTGGGCCTGCCTGACGACATGGTCTGGCGCCACCCCTTCCCCGGCCCCGGCCTGGCGGTGCGCATTCCCGGCTGCGTCACCGAGGAGCGGGTGAAGATCCTGCAGAACGCCGATGCCATCTTCATCGAGGAGCTCAAGGCCAGCGGCTGGTACCGCAACACCTCCCAGTGCTTCGCGGTGCTGCTGCCGGTCATGACCGTGGGCATCATGGGCGACGAGCGCACCTACGAGAATATGTGCGCCCTGCGCGCGGTCACATCGGAAGACTTCATGACCGCCGACTGGGCCCGCCTGCCCCACGATCTCCTGGAGAAAGTGGCCCAGCGCATCGTCAACGAAGTGAAGGGGATCAACCGGGTGGTGTTCGACATCACCAGCAAGCCCCCCGCCACCATCGAATACGAATAGACAGGAGCGGCCGGTGCCCGGATCCCTGCAGCACGTGGTGGTGGCTGGCGGTTCCGGGCTGGTGGGCCAGCATCTGGTGGCGGCCCTGCTCCGGGAGGGAACCCGGGTGACCGTGCTCAGCCGGTCGCCCGGACGTGCCGTTCCACCCGCCGGAGCCTTGGCCCTGGGCTGGGCTGACCTGCCCAGAGCCCTGGCCGGAGCGGACGCGGTCATCAACCTCTGCGGCGAGGGCATGGCCGACCGGCGCTGGACCGGGGACCGGAAGAAGACGCTGCTGGCGAGCCGGGTCGGCCCTACGGCCAGCCTGGTGCGGGCCATGGCCGCCCTGGACCCCGGCCCCAAGGTCCTGGTGAACGCGAGCGCCGTGGGCATCTATGGCCCCAGGGACGGGCGTCCTGTGGACGAAAGCCAGGGGGACGGCCGGGGGTTCCTGGCCCAGGTGTGCCGCCAATGGGAGGCGGCGGCGGATGCGGCCGCGGGCATGCGGGTGGTGAAGCTGCGGCTGGGAGTGGTCCTGGCCCGGGACGGCGGCGCCTTGCCCAAGCTCGCGCTTCCGGTCCGGCTGTGCCTGGGGACCCGGCTGGGCCACGGCCGGCAGGGGTTCAGCTGGATTCACGTGGACGACCTGGTCCGGCTGGTCCTGGAAGCCGCGGTCAACCCCAGCTTCCAGGGGCCGGTGAACGCCACTTCGCCCATGCCGGTGAGCAACGAGGCCTTCACCCGTGCCCTGGCCCGGCGCCTGGGGCGTCCGTTGCTGCCGGTGCCGGCCTGGGTCACCCGGCTGGGGATCAGGGCGCTGCTGGGGCAAATGGGGGAGGAGATGCTCCTGGAGGGAGCCTTCGTCATCCCGAGGCAGGCGGAGCGGCTGGGCTTCGTTTTCCGTTTCCCGCGGCTGGAAGCGGCCCTGACAGATCTGGTGCCTTGATCCCAACCCGTTCGAAACCTGCCGGTCGTTGCGGAGCCCGCTAGACCGCGAATGGATCCGCGGCCACCTTGGCCTTGCGCCGCTCCTCCAGCTTGCGGGAGAAGATCGCCAGGCTGGCGTAGAGCTCGACGTTCTCCACGATGATCTCCTCCGGCACGTCCAGAGTGAAGGGAGCGAAGTTCCAGATGGCCTGGAGACCGCTGCGCACCATGATCTCGGCGATCAGCTGGGCCCGGTCGGCGGGAACCGTGATGATGCCGATATTGATCCGCCGCTCCCGGGCCAGCCGTTCGAACTGATCCATGTGAAACACTTCCACCCCGTGGATCAGCTGCCCGTCCTTGGCCGGGTTGCTGTCGAAGGCCGCCACGATGCGGATGCCCGCTTTCTCGAAATCGGGATAACCCAGCAGGGCCGAGCCCAGGTTGCCGGCGCCCACCAGAAAGGCTTCGGAAAAGTTGTTCCAGTTCAGGAACGCTTCGATGGAAGCCAGCAGATCCACCACCCGGTGCCCGACCTTGGGTTTGCCCTGGCTGCCGGTGGCGGCGAGATCCTTGCGAACCTGGGTGTGGTGGATGCCCAGATCCTCGGCCATCTGGGTGGCGGAGACGATCTCCTGGCCGGTGCCCTGGACCCGCTTCAGATAGTGGTAGTACTTCGGCAGGCGGCGAAGGGTGGGCTCAGGAACCGAAGCGGGGGCCATGGTTGTATTTTCTCCGATTTCCATCATAAGCGTATAACGGACGACCAACTCCGAAAGGTATCATCCGGCTGTACAGGTGACACTGGAGGACGGAAGCGAAGGCCTGCCCCGGGATGGGGAGGGCATATTTGATGGGAACCCTATTGAGGGTCAAGGCGAATTTTCCGGTCAGAGCATCAAGAGCATCGTCCAGGGTCCAATCGCCTTCGACAGGAAGAAGCCAGCATTCCCGGGAGGTCAGGGTGAGGGTTGTCGTCATCGGGGAGGGGCTCCGAAAGGCGGCGGGATCTTCCCGCCAATAGGAATGACCTCCCCTCGCCGGCCTCCGGCGGACTGGTTTGGGCCATTGTGCCGGTGATTCCACCCGACCCTGCAAGCGGGGTTCGGACCGGTCCCAGGTGATATCAAAAGGCGCACAAAAGAAGATGTGCAATAGCCGTTTTTGTTTGCGGAGTAGACTTTGGACATTCCGATCTGGAATGGCCGGCGAGTCCAAGCGGCGAGTGCTCAATCAAACGGGGAGAAAGCTCAGATGAAAAGCACGATCAGGCGCAAAATCGTGGTGCCGGGGTGCATTGCCACGCTGATCGTCGCAATGGCATCGGCCTATTGCGGCGCAGCATTCGTTCCTTCGTCCATCCGCGGATTCCTGCTCGTCCTGGTCATCGGGCTGGTCGCAGCCTTGGTGGTTGGCGCGGGCCTGCGTATCCTCCTGAACCATTACGTGACCCTGCCTGCCCTGTCCACCCTGGCCGGACTTCAGCAGAAGGATCTAACTTACATAGTGAAAGACCTCCCGGAGGGCGAAGTCGGTGATGTTGGTCGGGCCCTCAACGGACGCAACGCTGCATCCAGGGTGCTCTTCGCGAACCTGGGTGGAAACGCCGAACGGATCGCCAGCGGTTCAGTGGAACTGAGCACCACAGCCGAGGAAATGCAGAAAACCTCGAACGAGATCGCCCAGGTCTGCGAGCGGCAGCAGCAGGGGATGGCCCAGGTCACTTCCGCCATGAGCGACCTCTCCGACCTGATCGGACAAGCCAAGGATGGCGTGGCCGATTCCCAGGCCCGCACGAACCAATCGGCGGACTTCGCCCGGGAGGGGGTGGGAGTCGGCCAGAACGCTAGCAATTCCATCGAAGAGATCCAGGCGACCACCAAGCGCATGTCCAAGGCGGTGTCGGTGATCCGGGAGATCGCCGCCCAGACCAACCTCCTGTCCCTGAACGCGGCCATCGAAGCGGCAAAGGCGGGGGAACTCGGCAAGGGCTTTGCCGTCGTAGCCGAGGAAGTTCGGAAACTCGCGGACCGCAGCGCAGAGGCCACCAAAGAAATCATCATTCTCATCGCCGAGGTGGATGAGGCTGTCACGGCCGGATTCGAATCCGTGGGGACCTGCGTCGAAATGCTTACATCGATCGGGGATGACCTGACTGCCTTGGTCGCTTCATCCGCCCAGGTCACCGAGACCTTGGAATCCCAGGTCGGCACCTGCGGCGTGGTTCGCGGCCACATCAAGGCGACCACCGTCGATATCGAGCACAGCGTCAGCGCCAGTGCCGAGATGTCCGCCACAGTCGGAGAGATCGCCCGCACTGCCACCGATCTGGCCGAGGTGGCCGAAGGGGTCGCCAACTACCTCGGGGCCTATAAGACGAAGTAGCCGACCATCAGCGTTTGCTACAGGTCAAGTCGGAAACCTCGAACTTGGGGGTACCCTACAGTAGCGTATTGAACGAAGAATTGACCCTCTTGATCTTTGGATTACCATCAGCCCAGGTAAAGGCAGGCCTTATAGGAGCTTCATATTGAACCCTGCGATACCCCCAAGCCTAGACCTCACCCTCTGAACGTTCAATAATTCCCTCTTTTTTCTATGGCCTGCTGGATTACAAGTTCAAACTGAGCTTTTTGATAAGGCTTGGGGAGGAATCCGGCTAAACCTCTACCGGTGAAATTTTGCATGGCATCGCTTTCGCTGAATCCACTGCTAAGTATAACGGGGACTGAGGAATTCAGATTGCGCATGCGCAGAAATGCTTCCCGGCCATCCATCTTGGGCATGGTGAGATCCATGACCACCAAGGCGAAATCTCCCGATTGCTGTTCAAAGATGGCCACCGCCTCCTCTCCGTCCGAGGCCTCTACCACCTGGAAGCCAAGTTGGGATGCAAAGGAACGGGCCACAGCGCGCGCGCCATCATCATCATCCACCACCAAAAGGGTGCCGTTTCCCCGCCAGGTTGCAGGTTCAATGGCGGGGGCGCTGGCAGGGGCAGCCTCTTCAGCGGAAGGAAGGAATACTTTCATACAGGTTCCCTTTCCCGGTTCGCTGTAGACCTTGAGCCCTCCGCCGTGGCTGCGCACGATCCCCAGCAGGGCGGACAGGCCCAGACCCCGGCCGGTGAACTTGGTAGTGAAAAAGGGGTCGAAGATCCGTGCAATCACCTCAGGGGTCATGCCGCAGCCGGTGTCGCTCACTTCCAGGGTCACGTAGCGCCCGGGGTTCAGCCCCACCGGAATCGAAGTGACCGTGCTGAAGGTCTTCTCCAGGATCAGTTCTCCGGTGCGCAGGGTGATGGCGCCGCTGACCCCATCGGGGATGGCCTCGGAGGCATTGGTCACCAGGTTCATGACCACCTGCTGCAACTGGGTGGAGTCTGCCATGATTTCAGGCAGGGCCGATGCAAGGTCGTAACGGATGAGCGCCTTTTTCGAAAGTGATACCGACAGCAACTCGGTCATCTCTCGAACAAGCTGGTTGACATTCACCCACCCGATCGTAACCTTGCCCTTGCCTGCGTAGGCAAGCAACTGCCGTGAAAGGTCAGCGGCCCTAAGTGCGGCCTTCTCGACTTGTTCGTGTCTTTCCGGCAGGGCTGCCTGAATTCTGAAAACCAATCACGTAGGCTCAGACCCATG
>Ga0302267_10007200_pt1 | contig 11007 bp, 8 predicted proteins | sample III_Bog_E1_3_FD_194555 | JGI IMG/M metagenome (GOLD analysis project Ga0302267, IMG submission 194555) | Peat permafrost microbial communities from Stordalen Mire near Abisko, Sweden - III_Bog_E1_3 | ecosystem: Environmental > Terrestrial > Soil > Wetlands > Peat | place: Sweden: Abisko... | reverse complement strand
AGTTCTTCGATCTTCTGGGTGATCGCCGGCATCCCGAACGGCTTCGGCAGCAGCGCGTCAAAGCCCGCCGCCTTGCCCTCCTCGGTCAGTCTGCCATCGAACAGTCCGCTGATGAGGATATACTTCGCGTTGGGAAATTTCGGCACCAATTTTTTCTTCAGAACGATGCCGTTATCTCCCGGCATGTTGTAATCGATTAGAAAAATGACCCGCTCGGTGCTCGCTGGCAGGATGCGCAAGGTCGACTCGGCATCGAGAAAACAAGCCACGGTAAATCGCAGCTTCAGCCAATCCCGCAGGAGGTTATTGGCTTCAACATTGTCCTCGACAATGACGATCTGGGGGGAAGGTTCAGCTAGTGACATGGAAGATTAGTGTGCTGAAGCAAGATAGATGCCCACACCCTCTCCACGCAATACTTAACGCGAGATCGAAAGCAGGCCGGAAATATTATCTTCCAGAATCCGCGCATCAAACGGCTTCAGCATCAGAGCGTCAACGCCGATCTGCCGCGTCTTTTCCACCATATCCAGGCTCATTTCGCCCGTGATCAAAATAAATTTCGCCGCCGGAAACTGCGTCCGCAGCTCGTGAAAAAGCTCGATCCCATCCTTGCCCGGCAACCGGTAATCAATGATGAAAACGCCCACGCCCCGGAAATGCCCCGTGGCCGCCAAGGCGTCCTCAGCGCTCCCAAAACTCTGGACAATATTCTTATCTCCCAAAAAGGCATCCAACGCCCCGCTGATATACGGGTCGTCTTCTACAACAACAATGCTCTGATTTGTGATTTGCCGAGGCATGGGCTCAAATTATCGCTCGGCACCATTAGCGCAAGAACAATATCGCTCACACGAACAAGCCGATTCGATAACTAAGGCATTCAGACTCTTGTAGTTAGTAAGACAGGTAGATACATAAACCGATGGCGGAAATTTCCCCTTTCAGCCATACGTTCTCTTTTTTCGTATATATCGAGTTGGCGCTGCTTCGCGCTAATGGCTGCTTTTCCAACCCAAACACGAAGAAACCCGGGCCGTTTCCAGCCCGGGTTTTTCGAGGGGAGCGAGGGCAGCAGAGGCAATAGCACCTACTGCCGTACGCAGGACCTTAGTAGTCCATTCCGCCCATACCGCCCATGCCGCCGCCGTGGCCGCCACCGGGCGCCGCGGGTTTCTCCTTCTCCGGCAGCTCGGTCACGACGCATTCGGTCGTGAGGAGCAGGCCGCTGATGGAGGCCGCATTCTGCAGCGCGGAGCGGGTCACCTTGGTCGGGTCGACGACGCCGGCCTTCACCAGGTCGACGTACTCGCCGGTCGCAACGTTGTAACCTTCGTTACCCTTGCGGCCCTTGACCTCGTTGACGACGACGGAGCCTTCGCCACCGGCGTTCTCGACGAGCGTGCGCAGGGGCTGCTCGACCGCACGGCGGATGATGCCGGCGCCGATCGCCTCGTCACCGGTGAGCTCGAGCTTATCCAGCGCCTTCTGGGCGCGGATGAGCGCGACACCGCCACCAGGGACGATGCCTTCTTCAACCGCAGCGCGAGTCGCGTGGAGCGCGTCTTCGACACGGGCCTTCTTTTCCTTCAGCGCGGTCTCGGTCGCGGCGCCGACATTGATGACGGCGACACCACCGGCCAGCTTGGCCAGGCGTTCCTGCAGCTTTTCCTTGTCGTAGTCCGAGGTGGTTTCCTCGATCTGGCGGCGGATCTGCGAGACACGGCCCTGGATGTCGGCGTTCTTGCCTTCACCCTCGATGATCGTGGTGTTTTCCTTGTCGACGACGATCCGCTTGGCGCGGCCGAGCTGGTCGAGCGTAACGCCCTCGAGCTTGATGCCGAGGTCTTCGCTGAGGAGCTGGCCACCGGTCAGGACGGCGATGTCTTCGAGCATGGCCTTGCGGCGGTCACCGAAGCCCGGAGCCTTGACGGCGCAGACCTGGATGGTGCCACGGAGCTTGTTCACGACGAGCGTCGCGAGGGCTTCGCCTTCCACTTCCTCAGCAATGATGAGGAGCGGGCGGCCGGCCTTGGCGATCTTCTCGAGCAGAGGCAGCATATCCTTGAGGTTGCTGATCTTCTTCTCGTGAATGAGGACGTAGGCGTTCTCGAGAACGGCTTCGAGGTCCTCGGCGTTGGTCACGAAGTACGGCGAGAGGTAACCCTTGTCGAACTGCATGCCCTCGACGACGTCGAGCGACGTTTCGATGCCCTTGGCTTCCTCAACGGTGACGGTGCCGTCCTTGCCGACCTTGTCCAGCGCGTCGGCGATGATCTCGCCGATCGTGGTGTCCCAGTTGGCGGAGACGGTCGCGACCTGCTTGATCTCTTCCTTGTCCTTCACCTTTTTGGAGATGCGGGCGAGTTCGTCGCAAATCGCGGCGACAGCCTTGTCGATGCCGCGCTGCAGTCCGGTCGGGTTCGCACCGGCCGTGACGTTCTTGAGGCCTTCCTTGTAGATGGCTTCGGCCAGGACGGTCGCCGTCGTGGTGCCGTCGCCGGCGGTGTCGCTGGTCTTGGAGGCGACTTCGCGCACGAGCTGGGCGCCGATGTTCTCGTAAGGATCCTCGAGCTCAATCTCCTTGGCGACGGTGACGCCGTCCTTGGTGATCGTCGGGGAACCGAATTTCTTGTCGAGGACGACGTTGCGTCCACGCGGTCCGAGCGTTGCCTTGACGGCGCGGCTCAGTTTTTCGACGCCGCGCAGCAATGCGTGCCGGGCGTGTTCGTCGAACTGTAGTTGTTTAGCTGCCATAATGTTTTCCTTCCTTCTAGAGTTGTGTGCGTATTAAGCGAATAGGGCGAATCAGCCGAATCGATCAAAAATAACCGAATCAGCCGAATCAGCCGTACTAGGCGAGAATGCCGAGGATATCGTCCTCGCGCAGAACCTGGTACGCGCTGCCGTCGATCTTGATCTCCGTGCCGCCGTATTTGCTGATGAGAACGCGGTCGCCGACCTTGACTTCGAACGGCTGCTTCTTGCCTTCGTCGTCAGCCTTGCCGGTGCCGAGAGCGACAACTTTCGCTTCCTGGGGTTTTTCTTTCGCGGAATCGGGAATGATGATTCCGCCCTTCTTAACTTCGCCCTCTTCGATCGGCTGCACGAGCACCCGGTCGCCGAGGGGACGGAATGATGGGTTTGCCATGATACTGTCTCCTTTCGTGTTGGTTGGTGTTTTGCTGAAAGTCGTCCCGGCTTTTTCAGGGATGGCTGGGGCGGCCTTCCCCAGAGGGAAGGTTGCCGCGGCCATTCCGGTTGTCCGGGATGACGCGTTTTAAATTCTATTTTTCGGTGACGGCGATTACGTTCGCCGCGACAACGACATGCTTGGTGGTCTCTCCATCCATCAGGAGTATAAACTCGCCGTTTTCGGTCCAGGCAATCGATTCGGCCGAGGCCTGAATGGATTTTCCGTCGGCGTAGTTGATGACGTAGTTTTTCTGAGGCGCTGCTTCTACTGTTGTTTCGTCAGCCATAGTTCCTTTTTGTTGGTTTCCGACCCTAGCAAAGTCTTGCGATAAGCCAAGCGGCCCGGACATTGACGCCCGAGCCGCAATTTGAATCCTCGAAGGTTACTTCTTCTTCTTTTCGTCCTTGTCGACCATCTCGAAGTCGGCGTCGACCACGTCGTCGCCGGTCTTGGCTTCGCTGGCGCCCGGAGGCGGAGGCGGCGTGCCGGGAGCGCCTTCGGCGGAGCCATGGGCGGCACCGGCGCCGGCAGCACCCGCGCTGGCCGCGGCCTGCTTGTAGAGCTCTTCGGAAGCCGCGCTGACCTTGGCATTGAGGCTTTCCATCGCAGCCTTGATCGCGTCGAGGTCTTCGCCCTTAAGCGCTTCCTTGACCTTGTCGATCTCGGCCTGGATTTCAGCCTTCTTGGCCGCGTCGACCTTGTCGCCGAGATCCTTGAGCATCTTTTCCGCACCATAGGCGGTCGAGTCGGCGCTATTGCGCAGCTCGATCTTTTCCTTGGCCTTCTTGTCCTCCTCGGCATGGGCCTCGGCGTCCTTGGTCATCTTCTCGACCTCGTCCTTGCTGAGACCGCTCGAGCCGGTGATGGAAATCTTCTGCTCCTTGCCTGAGCCGAGATCCTTCGCGGACACATGCAGGATGCCGTTGGCGTCGATGTCGAACGTCACTTCAATCTGCGGAACGCCACGCGGCGCCGGCGGGATGCCGTCGAGGTGGAACGTGCCGAGCTGCTTGTTGTCGCGGGCCAGCGGACGCTCGCCCTGCAGCACCTTGATTTCCACACCCGGCTGGCTGTCCGAGTAGGTGGAGAAGGTCTGCGTCTTCTTGGTCGGGATCGTGGTGTTGCGCGGAATCATCGGCGTCGCGACCGAGCCGGCCGTCTCGATGGCCAGAGTCAGCGGCGTCACGTCGAGCAGGAGCACGTCCTTCACGTCGCCCTTGAGCACGCCGCCCTGGATGGCCGCGCCGACGGCAACGACTTCATCCGGGTTCACGCCCTTGTGCGGCTCCTTGTTCACGAGCTTGCGCGCCGTTTCGATGATCTTCGGCATGCGGGTCATGCCGCCGACGAGCACGAGTTCGTCGATCTGCGCGGCCGCAATGTTGGCGTCCTTGAGGCAGGCTTGCACTGGCTTGATCGTGCGCTCGGTGAGCGAGTCAGTGAGCTGATCCAGCTTGGCGCGGGTCAGTTCCTTGCGGATGTGCTTCGGCCCGGTCTGGTCCGCCGTGATGAACGGCAGATTTATTTCGTAGGTCTGCGAGGAGGAAAGGGCGATCTTCGCCTTTTCGGACTCCTCTTTCAGACGCTGGATGGCGTCCGGCTGACCTTTTAAATCGATGCCTGAGTCGGCTTTGAAATCGGCCAGGAGCCAATCCATGATGGCGTTGTCCCAGTCGTCGCCGCCGAGGTGCGTGTCACCGTTGGTCGCCTTCACTTCGAAGACGCCTTCGCCGATTTCCAGCACGGAAATATCGAACGTGCCGCCGCCGAGGTCATACACGGCGATCTTCTCGTCCTTCTTCTTCTCGAGGCCGTAGGCGAGCGAGGCCGCCGTGGGCTCGTTGACGATGCGCAGAACTTCGAGGCCGGCGATGCGGCCCGCGTCCTTCGTCGCGTGGCGCTGGCTGTCGTTGAAATAAGCGGGGACGGTGATGACCGCCTGCGTGATCTTCTCGCCGAGCTTGGCTTCAGCGTCGGCCTTCAGCTTGGCCAAAATGAATGAGGAGATTTCCTCCGGGGAGAAGGTTTTCTTCTCGCCCTTCACGTCGACTTCGATGTGCGCGTCGCCGTTTTTCGCTTCAACGATTTTGTAGGGAACGCGGGTTGCCTCGCTTTTAATCTCGGCGAATTTGCGGCCCATGAATCGCTTCACGGAGAAAATCGTATTGGTGGAATTGGTTACTGCCTGGCGCTTCGCCGCCTGGCCAACGAGGCGTTCACCGGACTTGGTGAAGGCAACCACGGACGGGGTCGTCCGGGCGCCTTCGGAATTTTCGAGTACAACGGGCTCGCCATTCTCCATGATGGCCATACAGGAGTTGGTGGTGCCCAAATCAATGCCTAAAATCTTTGCCATAGGCCTCACTCCTGCAGGATGTGGGCCGAATCCGACTTAATATTGCAACATATTCATCTTGAGAATGTTGCGAGAATGGGCTAGAGTGTTCCACTCGCTCAAATCCCTCCCTCGGAGCGACAATTCGTCGCGGTGAGCGTCAGGATGGCGCGCTGACTCTTTACAAAAGTTTTTACTTCCTGCCTTGGATAAAGCCCTGCGCTAACCGATATTCCGACAAATGTCTCCGTCCTACATGACCGAAGACCTCAGGCTTCGCAGCAGGCGTTACGCCACGGTCGTTTTTCGTTGGTTAGCGGTCTCCGCGGTGATTTTCATCGGGGTGATGTCGGCCGGCGTCTATGTCACGGATCACGTGCTGGCCAAGGTCTACTCCGCCACGGCCTCGCTGCAGGTCCAGACGCAGACGGGCAGCTCGGAGTCCGCTTATAGCGGCTGGGCGTTCAGTTCGCCGCAAAGCCGCGCCATCCAGGCGGAGCTCGCGAACATCGAGTCGCCTGAGATTTTGCGCGCCGTCGTCAGCGATCTCGACCTGAACAAGGCGTGGGCCGACCGCATCTTTCACCGCGCTGATCCCCTCACCACGGAGGAAGCCGTGCATTACCTCACAAGCCACCTGCGGCCCAAGTTCAAGCACGACTCGCACGTGGTCGAGATCACCGCGCTGAGCGATGACCCGAAGGAAGCGGCGCAAATCGCGAACGAGATCGTCAATCTTTACAAGGACTCGCGCGCTGAACTGGCCCGTGAGGAAGCGCTCGCTCCCGGCAGTTCCCCGGCCCTCGCGCCCGGCACGGTCAAGATCACCGGACATGCCAACGTCCCGACCGAGCCGACCGCGCCCAACAAGCGTATCTGTTACGCGATCGCCGCGGGATTCGCGGCGATGCTCGGCGTGATGATCGCCTCTTCGATCGAGATTTGCCTGCTCATTGCCCGTGCGGAGGCTGACTCGGGCGAACTACTGCCGCCGAGGTAAGCGCGTTACTGCGGCGTCGCCGCGGTGGGGTGCTGCGCCTTATAGCGTTCTAGGGCATCGAGATTTTGGCTGGCTTGCGCGTTGTTCGGATCGTAGGCGAGCACCATCTGGAACTGCGCGATGGCCGCATCAATGCGCCCGGACTCGGCCAACGCACGGGCAAGATTCATGCGCGCAATCACGTATCCGGGCTGGATATCCACGGCGGCCTGGAATTGCTCCAGCGCCTCAGGCACGCGATTGAGCCGCGCCAGCGCACTGCCGAGGTTCTCGTGTGCCTGCGCCATTTCGGGGGCGAGCTTGACCGCCTGCCCAAGCTGCTCGACCGCTTCCGGCAGTTGCCCCTCGTCGAGATAAAGGCTGCCGATGTTGTAGCGCAAGGGCGCAGAATCGGGCAGGACCTTGAGCGCCTGGTCGTACTCCGCGAGCGCTTCCGCTTTCTTGCCGTCCTTGACCAGCATCGAGGCGAGCTTGATGTAGCCTTGAGGATCGTGGGGATTGAGCTTCACCGTCTCTTCGAGCTGCGTTCGCGCGGCGTCGGGGCGCCCAAGTATCTTATAAATTGCGGCCAGGTTGAAACGCGCGTCGATGGAGCGCGGATTTGTTGCGATCACTCCCTCGAGCTCCGCTGACGCCTCCGCCAATCGGTTCTGGTTCATGAGCGACTGGCCATATTTGAGATGCACCAGCCACGAGTCGGGTTCGCGCTCGACCATGCGGCGCCAAAAGACGGCCTCGCTGCTCCACCAGCCCGCATAGGCATGGCTTTCGCACGCCAGGAGGACGATCACCGCGGCGACGGCTGCTCGTCCCATGAGGCGCGGCACGCGCGCGCTTCGCCTGTCGAGCCAGTCCAGCCCCGCCACGGCCAAGCCGATAGGGCCGAGGACCGGGAGGTAGACCAGATGATCCATCGACCAGACCATGAGCGTGTACCGCATCACCTCGTAGACCAGCACCGGCACGAGATTCACCAGAAAAAATCCCAAGCCGAAAAGCACGTGACGGCCCCAACGACTTCGCGCGTGCCAAAGCAGTGCGCCCATGACTGCGAGCGCGGCCCACGGCAGCAGATCGAGCGGCGACAGCGGATGGCCGTAGTAGCCGGGGTAAACCGGCAGCAGATCCACCGGCAACAGGCATTTCCCGAGCAGGAAAAAAATTGTCCAGCCAACGCCGGCCAGCGCGCCCGCGAGGGTCCAATCCGCTTGCGCGAACCGGAGATCGGCGGAGTCGTGCGTGGGCGCAAGCGCAATGGCGGCCGCAACAAGCGCGACCAGGAAGAAAGGCGCGGTGGCTGTGAGATCGGCCCGCGTGATGCGTCCGCGTTTCCACCATGCGTGGCCGAGGAGCACGACCGGCAGCATGATTCCCGCGTTCTTGGCCAGCAGCGAGACGGCAAACAACGCCAGCGCCGCCCATCGTTCGCGCGCGCGTTCCTTGTTCTCCGATCTCAGCCAGAAGATCATGGCCAGCAGCAATGGCGCCAGTGAGAGTGTGTTTTTCAGCTCCGACATCCACGCGACCGACTCGACCATGATCGGGTCGACGGCGAAGAGCAGTCCCCCGATCCACGCTGCTCGCAGGCCCAGTTGCGCCAAGAGTACCGCGACCAGCAGCGAGTTGATGATGTGAAGCGATAGCGTGAGCAGATGGAAAAGCATCTGGGGCTGCGTGCCCCCGGCCTGGCTAACCAGCCACTCGACGGAAACGGTGAGCGGGTCGTAATTGTAGAGCGGGTCGAGGCTGGTCCAGGCCTTCTGGTAGCCAGTTGGATCCTGCATTAGTGGATTGTCCCCAAGAAACTGCACGTCGTCCCAAATCCAATCGCCCTGGCAGGCGGGATAGTAGGCCCAGAGGCCGGCGAGTATGATTACCAGCGCCTTCGGCAACCAGCTTCGCCAGTTCACGGTGATTTCCTTTGCTGATACCGTTGCAAGATCGCGAGGTTGGTGCCCGCTTCCTTGTTGGCGGGATCGATTTGAAGGACGGTCTGGTATTCCTCGATCGCCTCGCCGATCCGGCCCGTCTGCGCGAAGGCGCGGGCGAGATTGTTCCGCGCCACGACGTAATTGGAGTTGAGGGAGATCGCGGCCTCGAATTGCTCGATGGCCTCGGGCAATCGTTGCGACTGGGCAAGGGCGGACCCGTAGTTTTCATGTGCCGGCGCGATTCGCGGATCGAGCACCACGGCCTGCTGCAACTGCTCCAGGGCGGCGGGAATCTTTCCACCGGTCAGGTACAGCGTGCCGAGATTGTAGCGGAGTTGCGCGGAATCGGGCATCAGCTTTACCGCGCCCTCGTAATCGCCTGCTGCCTCGCTTTGCCGCCCGGATTTCTCGAGCAGCTCTCCGAGCCGGATGTACGGCAGCGCGTCGTAGGGATTGGCCTTGGCTGACTCGCGGTAGGCGTCCTCCGCCTCCTGCGTGCGGCCGAGCTTTTGCAGGGAGTCGGCGATGTCATCGTACAGGTCGCCCTTGTTGGAACAGGCCTGCAGCGCGTAAGTGAACTCCCTCAACGCCTCCTCGTGTTTGCCCTCGGAAGCGAGCACGGTGCCATTGGCTTCGCGAACCAGCCACGCGCCCGGGTTGGCGTTGAGGGCCAGCCGCCAGAACTGTTTCCAATCCTGCCACCACGCTGCGTAGGAATGGGATTGCCAAGTGAAGAGAGCCACGACCGAGGCCAAGACCGCGCACAAGATGGTTTGGCCAGGCTGCCCTTTAGGAATCTGGCCCAACCCGGCGATGAATAGTCCGATGAGACCGAGGATCGGCATATAGTCGAGATGGTCCATGGACCAGATCATGGTCGTGTAGTGAAGGAACATGTAAACGAACACGGGCACGAGATTGAGCAGAAAGAATCCCGCGCCAAAGGCAACGTGGCGTCCCCACGTTGCCCATGCCCGCCAAGTCAGCGCGGCCAGAACAATCAGTGCCACCCAGGGCAGCAGATCCAGCAACTCGACGGGCTTGCCGTAGTAGCCCGGATAAATCGGCATCAGATGGAATGGTGCGATGCACTTGCCCAGCAGGAAGAAAATGGACCAACCGATTCCGCCCAGCGTCGCCGCGAGGTTCCACTCCGGCTGCGCCAGGTAATGAATCTCGCGGGGGAAGAAAACGATGACGGCATCCGCCACCGCTATCGCGAGGAAGGGCGCGTCCGTCTTGCAATCGTCCCACGTAATCTTTCCGCGTCGCCAGAGCGCGTACGCCAGAATCACCAGTGGCAGCATGATGCCCGATGACTTGGCCAGCAGCGACACGGCGAAGCAAGCCAGTGCCCAGCGATAATATTTCTCCTTCCGCTCCTCATCCCACCGGAGGAAAAGGAGCATCGCCATCAGTAGCGGTGCCAGCGAAGCCGTATTTTTAAGTTCCGAAATCCAGGCGACAGATTCAACGACGACCGGATGGACAGCGAACAATAATCCGCCCACCCACGCGAACGGCAGGCGCAGCCGGCTGAACAGGGCCCAAACGAGCAGCGCGTTGATCAAGTGCAGCGCTACGGTCGTGAGATGATAGGGCAGCACGTTCTCGCCGAAGCCCTGCCAGAGCGCCCACTCAATCCAACCTGTCAGCGGATAATATTCGTTGAAGGAGTCGTATTGGATGGGGATTTTCCAATAGCCGAGAGGATCGTGGATGAGGTCGTTGTTCTTGATCAGTTCCAAATCGTCCCAGAGGAAATCACCGTGAAGGGAGGGCCAGTAGGCCCAGACGCCGAGGACGACGAGAACCAGCGCCTTCACCAGCATCCACCGCCACGCCGGAAAGAACGTGCGAGGATGATTGGACGGCGGCGGCGGGCCGGGTTTGCTCTTTTTTTTGCCGGCCTGAGAGCGTGTCACCGCCGTTCAGGCTAGAAGCGCCGGAAGCCGATTGCCACCGAAATCAAGCCAGCCGGGCTTTCAACCAGCGGACGCTTTCCGCGATAACCTGATTGCGGTGGGCCCAGTTGGTGAAGACGTGGTCAGCACCGGGAATGACCACGTGCCGGACGCGCGGATCGTTCTTCGGGCAGTAGGCGGTGAAGCGTTCGCGGAATTCGGGGATGTCGTTGTCCCCTTGGATTTGCAGGCGCGGAATATCGAGCGCGACGTAGGCCTCGGGCACGTCGACCTTAGGGCGGTCCTTGAAGAAGCGCGGCCCCACATCGAGTGGATTGATCGACTTCGGCCAGGATTGCGGCGGGACGCTATGCCACCAGCGCAAGCTCGGCACGGATGACCAGGTGAGCAGGGCGTCGGGCTTGCGCTTGGCTTGCTGGCTCGCGCAAATCGTCGTCGCGCCGCCAAAGCTCAGGCCGAGAAACGCGATCTTCGTGTAGCGGCGTTGCGCCCATGCGAGAACGTCGAGCGCGTCCCGAATTTCCGTGTTGGGGGACATCTCGCTGAACAATCCGCTGCTGTCGCCCGAGCCCATGAAGTCGAAACGCAGCGCGTTGAGGCCCGCTTTCTGTAGCGCCCGC